>Ga0116204_1001300_pt1 | contig 13992 bp, 11 predicted proteins | sample LakKivwa52mmetaG_FD_94481 | JGI IMG/M metagenome (GOLD analysis project Ga0116204, IMG submission 94481) | Anoxic lake water microbial communities from Lake Kivu, Rwanda to study Microbial Dark Matter (Phase II) - Lake Kivu water 52m metaG | ecosystem: Environmental > Aquatic > Freshwater > Lake...
ACGCTCACAAAATGCTCCAGAATGGTGAAAGTGCAAAGTCCGTATTCGATTCTTTGTTTGCCAAGCAACTTGCTTATTCCGCTGCTTGACCTGCCATTATTCCAAAACACAACTCACGAGTTACTAATATTCTGCCAGCCCGCTCTCATCCACTTCGTGCCAGCCGTTGCCGTTCGCGCCGGGGGTGCGGCGAGTGCCTTCGTAAGCGCCGCGCGTCATTGCCACCTGGCCGGTGCGCACCATCTCCAAAATGCCGATCGGACGCAGCAGTTCGATCATGCCTTCGATTTTTTCCTCCGTGCCAGTCACTTCGACGATGACAGAATCGGTCGCCACGTCCACAATCCGGGCGCGGAAAATTGCCGCCAGGTTGTTGACCTCCGCCCGCTGTTCCGGGCCAGCCTTAACCTTGATGAGCGCCAGGTCGCGGGTAACAGAAGGCTGCTTGCTGACATCCTGCACATCAATCACGTTGACCAGTTTGTACAAATTCGCCTCGATTTTGTGCGCCACTGTATCATCTTCACAGTCCATGACAATGGTCATGCGCGAAATATCAGGCCGCTCCGTGCGCCCAACCGCCAGCGATTCGATGTTGAAATTGCGGCGGCGAAAAAGCGAGGCCACGCGGTTCAGCACGCCGGGCTTGTTTTCTACGAGGGTGATAAATGTGTATTGCATGTTTTTTCTCCTATTTCTGTCTCACTGGCCTTCTCAACATCTGGTCGAGTGCCGCGCCCGCCGGAACCATCGGATAAACTGCGTCTTCCTGCACAACGACAAATTCCAACACCACCGGGCCTGGGGTCTGCCGCGCCCATTCGATGGCTTCTTTCACTTCTTCAGGTTTAGTCACGCGCCGGGCCGGGACGCCGTGCGCATCGGCCAGTTTCACAAAATCGGGTGACTTCATGTGGACGCCAGAATAGCGCTTCTCGAAGAAAAACTCCTGCCACTGGCGCACCATGCCCAGGAAGCTGTTGTTCATAATGGCCACTTTGACATTTGCGCCTTCCTGCACAGCAGTCGTCAGTTCCGCCGCCGTCATCTGGAAGCCGCCGTCACCCGCCACCGTCCAAATTTCCTGGTCTTTGCGCGCGAACCAGGCCCCAATCGCGGAGGGCAGGCCAAAGCCCATCGTCCCCGCCCCGCCGGAGGTAATCCAGCGGTTTGGCTTCTCGAGGGAGTAATACTGCGCCGACCACATCTGGTGCTGGCCGACATCGGTCGTGATAATCGCCCCGCCGCCGGTTGATTCCCATAAATCGTGGACAAGATGCGCCACATACAGTTTGTCATCATCGGGCCAGGACATAATCGAACGGGCATCACCATCCGATTTCCATTCGGCAATCTGCTGGAGCCACTCATCGTGCTCGTACTCGTCCACCATCGGAATCAGGTCGGTGACGACGGTTTTCAGGTCGCCCACTAGCGGCACATCCACTTTGACGTTTTTGTGAACTTCCGATGGATCAATTTCGACGTGGATTTTGCGGGCGTTCGGCGCATAGGTTTTGAGCGTGCCGGTCACGCGGTCATCAAAGCGCATCCCGAAGGCCAGCAGCAGGTCAGCATTCTGGATGGCGAGGTTACAATGCGCCTCGCCGTGCATCCCCATCATCCCAAGCGAGAGCGGATGCGAGGCGGGGAATCCGCCCAGGCCCAGCAGGGTCATCGCCACCGGGGTATGAGTCTTGACCGCAAAGTGCTGGATGGCCTCCTCCGCGCCTGAAATCAGCGCCCCATGCCCCAGCAGGATGACGGGGCGCTTGGCCTTCTCCAGCAAGCGGACAGCCTGCTCCAGCGCGGCTTTGGGCGCGTGCAAGGGCGGCTGGTAGCCGGGGAGTTTGACATCCGCGGGGTACTCAAAATCCGTCTTTTCAATCTGCGCATTTTTGCAAATGTCAATCAGTACCGGGCCGGGGCGTCCGCTGCGGGCGATGTAAAAAGCCTCGCGCACCACTTCGGCAATTTCATCGGGGCGCGTCACCAGGTAGTTATGCTTGGTAATCGGCAGGGTAATGCCGGTCACGTCAGTTTCCTGGAAGGCGTCGCCGCCAATAAGGTGCGCAGCCACCTGCCCGGTGATAAAGACCACCGGCGACGAATCCATCATCGCCGTCGCAATCCCCGTCACCAGGTTGGTCGCGCCCGGCCCCGAGGTGGCCATCGCCACCCCGACCTTGCCCGAGGCGCGGGCATATCCATCGGCCATGTGTGCAGCGCCTTGCTCATGCCGCACCAACACATGATGAATGGGGTAATTGAGCATGGCATCATACAGCGGCATGTTCGCGCCGCCGGGATAGCCGAACACCACCTCCACACCTTCGCTCACCAGGCATTCCCACAATATTTCTGCACCACTTAATTTCATAATTTCTCTCTCCTGTTTTGTGTCATTGCGAGGACTGAGCGGAGGCGCGCTCTCCAGCGCCGCAGTCGAAGCCCGAAGCAATCTCCCATCGCCCATGCAAATCCCGTTAAGTGGGAGATTGCTTCGCTCGCTGGAACCCGCTCGCTCGCAATGACATAAAAATGATCAAACCTGCAATACCGCGCCCGTATCTGCACTGGTCACAAAATACGAATACCGCTTCAGCCACTTGCTGGTGATGTTGCTCTTGAACGGCGGCAAGTCGGCCAGTCTTTTTTGGATTTCTTCCTCGTCCAGGCGGACATTCAGCGTCCGGGCATATAAGTCAATCTCGATCATGTCGCCGTTTTCGAGCGCCGCAATCGGCCCGCCCGCAGCCGCCTCCGGGGATACATGCCCGATACAGGCCCCGCGCGTGCCGCCGCTAAAGCGCCCATCGGTAATCAGCGCCACTTTGTCGCCCAGCCCTTGCCCCATGATGGCGGAGGTCGGCGAGAGCATTTCCTGCATCCCCGGGCCACCCTTCGGCCCCTCGTAACGGACAACGACCACATCACCAGCCTGCACTTCACACGCCAGGATGCCGCGAATGGCCTCGTCCTGGCTCTCATAAATCCGCGCCGGGCCGCTGAACTTCATCATTGGGGCGCTCACGCCACCGACTTTGACGACTGCGCCCTTCGGAGCGAGGTTTCCGAACAAAATCGCCAGCCCGCCGCGCCTGGAATGGGCATTTTCGTAGCGGCGAATGACATCGTCATCTTTGATTCCGTACTCTTTGATGGATTCCCCCAGGGTTGTGCCAGATACCGTGACCCGGTCAAAGTGCAGCATCCCCATGCTTTGCTGGACTTCGTTCAAAATCGCCGGGATGCCCCCGGCGCGGTGGACATCTTCCATGTGCCACTTGCCCGCCGGGCTGACCTTGCACAAATGCGGCACTTTATCGGCCACGGCATTGATTCTGCTGAGCGGATACTCCAGCCCGGCTTCGTGCGCCAGCGCCAGCGTATGCAAGACCGTATTGGAGGAGCCGCCCATCGCCATATCCAGCGCAAAAGCGTCATCAATCGCCTCGGCGGTGACGATGTCACGCGGTTTAAGGTCGCGTTCAATCAGCGTCATAATCTGCGCGGCGGCTTTGCGCGCCAGGGCTTCGCGTTCCGGCGTTTTCGCCAGCGCGGAGCCGTTGAAGGGTAGCGCCAGACCGATGGCTTCCATCAGGCAGTTCATCGAGTTGGCGGTGAACATGCCAGAGCAGGAGCCGCACGAGGGGCAGGCGAAGCGTTCCAGCGTGGATAAACGCTCCTGGTCAATTTTCCCCGCCGAAAAGGCGCCCACGCCCTCGAACACGGAGATCAGGTCGAGTGTTTCGCCTTCGGGGGTTTTGCCCGCCGCCATCGCGCCGCCGCTGACAAAAATCGTCGGGACGTTGACGCGCATCGCTGCGAGCAGCATTCCCGGCACGATTTTGTCACAGTTCGGGATACAGACCATCGCGTCGAAACGGTGGGCTTCCATCATCGTTTCGACACAATCCGCAATGAGTTCCCGCGAGGGCAGGGAATATTTCATCCCCATGTGGCCCATCGCGATGCCATCATCCACGCCGATGGTGTTGAACTCAAACGGCACGCCACCCGCCGCGCGCACAGCTTCTTTGACGATTTTGCCAAATTCCTGCAAATGGACGTGACCCGGCACAACATCAACATAAGAATTGACAATGGCAACAAACGGCTTGCCGAAGTCTTCGTCCTTTAGCCCGGTGGCGCGCAGCAGGGCGCGGTGCGGGGCTTTATCAAAACCTTTTTTGACGGTATCTGAACGCATAATTTCCTTTCGCTCCCCTCCCTGAATGCGTTCTTTGCATTCGGGGAGGGGCTGGGGGTGGGGTCGGGGTAAAAAAAGCCGCCCCGTGTGATTGGGCAGCTCTCGTTTTCGAGCAGGTGTGTCTTGCTTTCAGTCACAGTCCTGTGCACATCCAACCACAATCGGTCTCTTCCCCGTAATAAGGAGAAGGACAATAACCAGGATAATGACGATGCCCAAGACTTGCGCAAAGAACATGACGGATTCCTTCCCACAAAAACGCGGGACTTTGTTCGGGTACAAAAAGAGCCGCCCCTTGTGGTTGGGCGGCTCCCTATTTGCAGGTTTGGTTTGCGAGGTTATTTTACTCTCACCGTTGCCGTCTCAACCACAAAGAAGTCCTTAATAATAAGGACCGCAAGAATGACGACAATAAGGGAGAGGGAGAACAATTGTGTAGACATACGCTTTAGGTATTTCGCCCGATTATAGGCTTATTCGGAAATAAGTCAAGGGGAAAATTGTCGAATTCGGAAGGGTTTACACATTCTTAACCAAACTCGTCAACGCCGCCGCCAACACATCCACCGCGTTGGCAAACTCATCCAGCGAAATGTGCTCATTGGGAGTATGGTCAAGCGCCGAATCACCCGGCCCATACACCGCAGCGGGACATCCCCAGGCCGGAGCGACAATGTTCAAATCGGCGGTTCCCGTTTTATAGACAAAAGACGGCGCGCCGCCCTGACTCCTGATTCCGCTTAACAGGGCGCGCACCAGCCGAGAATTTTTCTCGCAACCCCACGCTGGAACTGCATACCCGACCCTGGTCACCTCGGCATCTGGAACGATTTCACTCAGTTTGGCGTACCACTGCCCCGGATTCATCTCCACCGGCAGCCGCACCCCGACCTTCAGCCTGGCCCACTGCTCAAAACCATCCTGCCCCGAATCCATCCCCCGCAGCGTTGGCAGGATTTTGTCAAAAGCGCGGGTTTTCTCGGCGTTGAAAGATTCCGCAAAAGCGCGAATCGCCAGCCAGGCTTCCACCGCCGCCTCGGCAGCCGTCTGTTCGCCACTGGCCGTGTGCGCCTGTTCACGTTTGAACGTTATCTCAGCCCAGGCCGAGCCTTTATAGCCCAGCGCCACCCTGTCCCAGCGGTTTGGCTCACCCACAATCAAGAAATCGGGGCGATATTTGTCCACGATAAAGCGCGCCCCCTCCGAATCGCGCTCCTCCTCCACCGCACCGATGACCACAAACTGCCAGCCATCCACCGCGCCCGCCTGCGCAACGGCATCGGTGAAACACGCCAGGGGGCCTTTGGCATCCACCGACCCACGACCAAATAACTCCCCTCTCCTTTCAGGAGAGGGGCTGGGGGTGAGGGAGACTTTGATTTCCCCCGGCACCGTATCAACATGCCCGAGTAAAATCACCTGCCGGGGGCCGCTGCCCATTACGCCGACGGCATTTCCCACGCCATCAATGAACGCATCTTTATAGCCGAGCGCCTTCATGCGCGCCACCAGCCATTCGACAGCGCCACGCTCCTGCCCGGAGGGGCTGTATTGTGAGACAAGACCAATCAGGGTTTCAGTCATAAAAAGCCTTTGGACACGGATTTTTTAATTTTTAAAATGTCCTATTTGTGTTCATCCGTGAAATCCGTCTAATCCGTGTACAGATTTTGTGGAAATTTTTGCAAATCTATTCTTTTTCGCCAGAAAAATCCATCGCCAGCACTTCCGTGAGCGCCGCCACAACCGCATCAATTTGCTCATACGAAATCACCAGCGGCGGCAGGAGGCGGATGACGGTCATCCCGGCGTTGAGGGCGATGATTTTGCGCTCTTGCAGCGCCTTGAGATACGGCGCGACTTTGACTTTTAGCTCCATCCCAATCATCAGCCCCAGCCCGCGCACCTCGCGGATGTTGGGCGATTGGATGGCTTTCAGCTTTTCCATCAGGTACGCGCCTTTTTCGGCGGCCTGCCCGGGGAGATTCTCTGCCTCGATAACGGAAAGCGCTGCCAGTGCGGCGGCGCACGAAAGCGGATTCCCGCCAAAGGTGCTGCCATGCGCGCCCGGGGCGAGATTCCGCACTTTTTCCCCAATCAACACCGCCCCCATTGGCACGCCGCCCGCCAGCGATTTGGCGCAGGCCAGCAGGTCGGGCGTGACGCTGTGGTGCTGGATGGCGAACATTTTGCCGGTGCGCCCGAAGCCGCTCTGGATTTCATCCACAATCAGCAGCGCGCCGCGTTCGTCGCAGATGCGCCGCGCCGCCGCGATGTACTCCGCGCTGGCCGGGTAAACGCCGCCCTCGCCCTGGATGACTTCCAGCAACACGGCGGCGGTCTGGTCGCTGACGGCTTTTTCCAGCGCTTCGATGTTATTGTAGGCCGCGTGGCTGAATCCCGGCACGAGCGGCTCGAAGCCCTCGCGGTATTTTTTGTTGAAAGTGGCCGAAAGCGAGCCGTAGGTGCGCCCGTGGAAGGCGCGCATGGCGGCGACAATGTTGGGGCGGCCCGTGGAGAGCCGCGCAAACTTGATGGAGGCCTCGACTGCTTCGGTGCCGGAGTTGCAGAAGAACACGCGCTCGAGGCCCGGCACCAGCCCGGCCATTTTCTCCATCAGCGCGGCGCGTTTGTCGTTGGGGAAGCTCTCAAAGAGCGTTATCAGCGTGTTGGCCTGCTCCGCCACCGCCGCCGCCACTTTGGGATGGGCGTGCCCCAGATTGGCGACCCCGTGCCCGGAGGAGCAGTCAATATAGGCGTTGCCGTCCGCGTCCCAGAGCGTTGCGCCCTCTCCTCGCACGATGGAAAGCTGTTGTTTGGCGTAGACACCTGCGCCGTATTTGGTTTCAATTTCGTAGTAGTTAGCCATAAAAAAACCTTTCGGGACACGGAAAACGCGGAAAAAACGGATTAACACGGAATTTTTAATCTCTTTTCCGCGTTTTTCCGTGAATTCCGTGTGTTCCGTGTACAAGAATCACTGAATGATCGTTCCGTTCCCGACCAGCGCGTTGGAAATCGGCTTTTCCACGCGCCCATCGGCGATGATGACCCGGCCAACCCCGCCCTGAAGCGCTTCTTCTGCGCCGAGGACTTTTTTCTTCATCCGGCCTTGCGCCATCTCCAGCGCGGAAGGCAGTTTCGACTGCGGAATCTGCTTGATGAGCGTGGATTCGTCCGGGAATTTCTCCATCAGCCCCGGCACGGCGGTCAGCAGCAGCAGGGTTTCCGCCTTTAGCGCGGAAGCCACCATCGCGGCGGCGCGGTCGGCGTCCACATTCAGCGCCTCGCCCTTTTCGCTCACCGCTACCGGCGCGATGACCGGCAAAAATCCCATTTCCAGCATTGCCAATAACAAATTACCATTTACTGCTTCTATCTTTCCCGTGTAATCATCCCGAATCATCTTGCGCTTGCCATTTTCAACGCTCTGGATGGCATCCTTGCGCGTGGCAACCATCAATTTTCCGTCCATGCCGCATAATCCAAAGGCGTTGATTCCCAGTCCGTGCAGTTGCTCGGTCAACAACGAGTTGACCTTGCCGTTGACCGCCATCAGGAACACTTCGAGCGTTTTGCGGTCGGTATAGCGGGAAGTGTATCCCGAAGGCGAAGTAATGAACTTCGGCGGCGTCCCCAGTGCCTCGCCCAGCGCATTCGCCTCGGCTGAACCGCCATGCACAAACACGAGCCGTTGCCCGCCCTTGAGCAGTTTCGCCGCGTCCTGGCAAATCGCCGAAAAATCGACGCCTTCCGTGCCGCCGAGTTTGACTACAGTGATTGATTCTGTCATAAAAACTCCATCCTGTCGGTGGTCGAGTAGTTCCGAGCGACAGCGAGGAACGTATCGAGACCACACGCTCTTGTTGCTACAAATGCTATTGATGGTCTCGATACGCCCCGACGAGCATGGGGCTACTCGACCATCGCTTGTGCCATTTATATTTCTCCATCGCGTATGGTGGTCGAGTAGCCCTAAGCGCTCTTTGCGAAGGGCGTATCGAGACCACATATTTTTGCCACAAAAGATGGTCTCGATACGGCGGCATACCCCGCCACCTACTCGACCATCATCGGTGTACTCTTAAATCGGGTGTAACCCCGCAAACTCCAGCCCCAGCGTCTCGTCCCAGCCCATCAGCAGGTTGAGACACTGCACCGCCGTGCCAGAAGCACCCTTCATCAGGTTGTCAATCGCGCAGATGGAGACGATGTGACCAGTGGATTCATCCAACTCGAAGCCGATATCGGCGTAGTTCGAGCCAGCCACGATTTTCGGCTCCGGCACGCGGTAAATGCCACGCTGTTCCTTGACCACGCGCACGAACGGATTCTCGTTTGCAACAGCGCGATAGGCTTTCCACAAATCCTTATTCGCCACGCCCGGCTTGACCTTCGCATGGGCCGTCGCCAGCACGCCGCGCACCAGGTCGACAGCGGTCATGGTCAGCGAGATGTTGCTCAGGCCGAGTTCTTGTATCACTTCGGCGGTGTGGCGGTGTCCAAACGCCGAAAACGTGCGGATGACGTTGGCGCGCTCGGCATGGTGCGAGCCGGCGTTGCCCTCCGCGCCGCTTTCCGAGGAACCGACCTTGATTTCGACATAAACTGGCTGGTCGAGGTCAATCAGCCCGGCTTTGACCAGCGGCAAGAGCGCCAGGTTGCTGGCGGTGGCATTACAGCCCACTCCGCTGATATAGTCTGCCCCGGCCATCTCGGCCCGGTGCAGTTCCGGCAGGCCGTAGACGAATTTCCCCAACCAATCCGGCGCGGCGTGCGGTTCGCCGTACCACTTCTGGTACTGAACCGGGTCTTTTAAGCGGAAATCCGCCGAAAGGTCGATGATTTTCCCCGCTGAAGAGCGCGGGGCAAGTCCCGCCAGCGCGGCATACTGCGCGATGTGGTTTTGCGCCTGTCCGTGCGGTAATGCCAGGAACAGGACATCCACCGGCTCGACCTGGGCCGGTTCGACAAATTTGAGCTGCGTCCGCTTGCGCAAGTTCGGGTGCACCTGGTAGACATATTCGCCCAAATGCGAGCGCGAGGTAACCTGCTTAACTTCGACGTTCGGATGGCCGAGCAGCAGCCGCAGCAACTCCCCGCCGCCATAGCCCGAACCGCCAATGATGGAAACTGATGTTTTCATAAGGATAATTGCTCCTGTTTCAGTTATCAGTCATCAGTTATCAGTCATCAGTACTGCTCACTGTTCACTGATTACTGTTCACTGATTACTGTTCACTGATTACTGATGACTGCTCACTGCCACCTGCATCACATACGCCACAATCTCATCCGCAATATCAATCCCGCTGACGGGCTGCATCGTATGAAATTCCATCGTGTGATTGATTTCGTTGACGAGATAGCCGCGCTCCGGGTGTTCGATTAAATCCACCGCCAGCACGCCGCCGCCGACCGACTGGGCCGCGCCCAGGCACAGCGACTCAATCTCAGGCGTAATCGGGCAAATTTCGCCCTCGCCGCCGCGCGCCGTGTTGGTAATCCAATGCTCCGACTTGCGGTACATGGCCGTCAGCACCCGGTCGCCAATCACAATCGCGCGGATATCGCGCCCCGGCTTGGCAATATATTCCTGGATATAAAAGACCGAATGCTGCACCGAGCCGAGCGTGGCCTTATGCTCCAGCACCGCCTCCGCCGCGTCTCGGTCGTTGATTTTTGCCAGCAGCCGCCCCCACGACCCAACCACCGGCTTCAACACCACCGGGTAGCCGAAGGCCTCAATCGCCTCCAGCGCCGCTTCGGGTGTAAACGCCGTCGCGTTGTGCGGCTGCGGCAGCCCGGCCTTCGCCAGCATCGCGGAAGTGGTCAACTTATCGCCGCAAATCTCCGCCACCGCCGCCGTGTTCACCGTCGGCACGCCAAAGGCGTTCAGCATCCGCAGGGCATACAGCCCGCTCGTATAACTGATACTGCGCTCCAGCACCGCATCGAAGGCGCGCCAGGGAGCGGGGTTATCCAGGTCGAACGAAATCGCCCGGTCATCCAGCCGCTCATAGTCAATGCCGCGCTTCTCCATCGCGCCAAAAATCCACTTCTCCTCCACCCGCACGCGGGAGTAGAGGACGCCGATTCGTAGTCGTTTTTGCATAATGTTCTCCGTAGGGGCGGGGTCTCCCCGCCCGCATCGGGCAAGTTCTCCCCGCCCATATCGGGCAAGTTCTCCCCGCCCGCATCGGGCAGGGAGACCCTGCCCCTACAGCGCTCTATTCCCCCCAATCCTCCTGCTCCATCGGCGCCAATTCCACCGCCGCGGGGTTGAGCGCGGTCACTTCCAAATCCACACCGCAATCGGGGCAGACGATAATTTCGCCAACTTCCACATTGGCTTCGAGCGTAATTTCGGCTTCACATTCGGGACAGGTAACGATATTCATAATTTTTTCTCCTTTTTGATTTGGAGTCCCGAAGCTCTGCTTCGGGATTTCCGCAAGTTCTACTTGCGGACTCCAGAATGGATTACAGATTGATAACTTCTTTTGCTTTTTCAATTTGCTTTCTGACGGAATCGGGAGATGTTCCCCCCGTAGCATTCCGCCGTTTAACTGATTCCAACGGGTCGAAAACCTGGTACACGTCGGATTCGAACGACCCTAAAGCCTGCCACTCGTTTAACGAGAGTTTATCCAGGCTGACACCTTTCTCTGCCGCTGCCCGCACGGATTTGCCCGCCGCGGCATGGGCCTCCCTGAAAGGAACCCCCTTGCGGACGAGATAATCCGCCAAATCGGTCGCCAGCATGGCCGAATCAATCGCCGCCAACATCTTTTCGGGCCGGACGGTCATCGTTTCGAGCGCGCCGGCTAGGACGGGCAGAATCATCGTCAACGTGTCGAAGGCCTGGAACACGGGGACTTTATCCTCCTGCAAATCCTTGTCGTAAGTGGAGGGCAGCCCCTTGAGCGTCGCCAGCATCCCGGTCAGCAGGCCAATGAGCGTCCCAGATTTACCGCGCGCGAGTTCGAACAGGTCGGGGTTTTTCTTTTGCGGCATCAGGCTCGAGCCGGTCGAAAAGGCGTCCGAGAGTTCAAAAAAACCAAACTCGGCGGTTGTGAACAAGACCATCTGCTCGCTCAATTTGCCCAGGTGGACGCCTATCATCGTCGCGCAGAACAGGAACTCAGCGGCGAAATCACGGTCCGAGACGGCATCCAGGCTGTTTTGGGCAGGGCTGTCGAAGTCGAGGGCAATGGTCAGGGCCTCGCGGTCGATGTCGAAAGCAGTTCCCGCCAGGGCGCCGCAGCCCAGAGGCAGGACGGCGACCCGGTCGCGCAGGTCGGCGAGCCGCTCTTTGTCGCGTTCCAGCGGCCAGAAGTGACTCAGCAACCAGTGGGCGAGAGTCACAGGTTGGGCGCGTTGCAGGTGGGTGTAACCCGGCATCAGCGTGGATTGGTTCCGCTCGGCGACCGTTATCAGCGTAGACTGAAGCCCGGTCACGGCCTCCACCAACAGTGGCAGCGAATCTAACATCCATAAGCGAAAATCGGTTGCCACCTGGTCATTGCGGCTGCGCCCGGTATGCAGTTTGCCCGCCGCTGCGCCGATGAGTTCTCCCAGCCGCCGCTCGACAGCAGTGTGAATATCCTCGTCGGATTCGTGGAAAACGAAGGTGTTTTGGGCAAACTCCTCGGCTACGGCGTTGAGTCCTTTGACCAGTGTTTCGTGTTCCGTTTCCGAAAGCACGCCAGCCTTGAAAATCGCGCCCGCCCAGGCGATGGAACCGCGCACATCCTGCGCCGCCAGGCGTTGGTCGAACGGCAGGGAAGTGTTGAGCAGCCAGGCTTGCTCGTCCAGTTTGGTGGAAAAACGTCCGCCCCAAAGGGTCATGTGAACTCCTTCGTTCTCCGGTTGACCGGTTATCCAGTTTGCCAGTCAAACCGGATAACCGGAAAACCGGATAACTCAATCTCTTTTGAACTTGGAATAATCCGGCTTGGGTAAATTCATCCCGGCGACGGGCAGGCCGTTCAGGGCGCGGACTTTGAGCGACAGGCCATACAGCCGGATGAAACCCTCGGCATGACTCTGGTCATAAACATCCTCCTGCCCAAACGTGGCGAAATCTTCACGGTACAGGCTGAACTTGCTCTTGCGCCCGGCGCTGATGATGTTGCCCTTGTAGAGTTTCAGCCGCACCGTGCCGGTGACAGGGCCTTGCGTCGAATTGACGAAGGCATCCAGGGCCTCGCGCAGCGGCGTGAACCACAGGCCGTTATAGGTCAGGTCCGCGTATTTGATGGCGGTCATCTGCTTGAAACTCAGGGTTTCATGGTCAAGGACGAGCGCTTCAAGTTCGCGGTGGGCATAGAGCAGGATGGTGCCGCCGGGGGTCTCGTAGACGCCGTGCGATTTCATCCCGACCAGGCGATTCTCGACCAAATCGACACGCCCAATGCCATGCGCCCCGCCGATGGCGTTCAACATCTCGACGATTTTGGCGGGCGAGAGTTTCTCGCCATTGACCGCCACCGGTTCGCCGCTGACAAATTCGATTTCGACGTAAGCGGGTTCATCCGGCGCGTTTTCGGGCGAGGTGGAAATCTGGTACATGCTCTCTTCCGGCTCGTTCCAGGGGTCTTCGAGCAGGCCGCCCTCGTGCGAAAGGTGCCACAGGTTCGAGTCGCGGCTGTAAATCGATTTGACGGTGGCCGTAACCGGGACGTTGTGCTTGGCGGCGTAAGCAATCGCATCCTCGCGCGAACGGATGTCCCACTCGCGCCAGGGGGCGATAATCTTCAGGCGCGGGTCGAGCGCCATCACGGTCAGTTCGAAGCGCACCTGGTCGTTGCCCTTGCCGGTCGCACCGTGCGCAATCGCATCCGCGCCGACTTCGTGGGCCACATCGACGAGGTGCTTGGCAATCAGCGGACGGGCAACCGAGGTGCCGAGCAGGTATTTATGCTCATAGACCGCCCCCGACTTGAGCATCGGGAACAGGTAATCGGCGGCAAATTCCTCGCGCATATCGTGGAAAATCAGCTGGCTTGCGCCGCTGGCGAGGGCTTTCTGCTCCAGTTTGGTCAGGTCTTCATCGCCCTGGCCGACATTGGCGCAAAAGCAGACCACTTCGCAGCCGTAGTTTTCCTTCAACCACGGGACTATCACGGACGTGTCCAGCCCACCGGAGTAGGCGAGGACCACTTTCTGGACGGACGGTTTTGGTTTGGACATGGGTTCTCCTTGATTTGTATCGCGATATTAATATCGCGGTACTGCAAAATAAAACAGCCCTCCGAGAAGGAGGGCTGTTTGGATAGACTTGCGCGTTGTTTGCGCGTTTATGCCGTCATCCGAATACAACAACACCCAGCCTTCTCGCTGAGAAGTGGGTACGGACGACGGGAACGCGGGAACGACTTTGTTATCAACATATTGGGCGGTATTCTACCAGCCATGCGAAATATGTCAATGGTCAAAAAGAATCCCGTTACCGGCGATAACCTTCCGCCACAATTTGCTGCGGCGTAATCGTCACGCTTTCAATGCAGACTTCCGAAGGCCATTCCTTGCCCAGGGCCTCGTTAACCATCTGGTCGAGCAGCGAAACCGCCGGGAGCGGAATCCCGTTCACCTGCGCGGTTTTCAGGCTGACGACCAGGCGGCAATCCACCGCCGCCAGGCTGCCCTCGCCCACCACCTGAATCAGGTCGCCGACCAGGAACAACGGAATGCCCTGTTCCTCAATGACCGAGCGCGAGACCGTTCCTTCGACCTTCAACGCGCCATCCAGGAGGCTGACTTTGCCCTCCAGCAAC
>Ga0116204_1001301_pt1 | contig 13992 bp, 26 predicted proteins | sample LakKivwa52mmetaG_FD_94481 | JGI IMG/M metagenome (GOLD analysis project Ga0116204, IMG submission 94481) | Anoxic lake water microbial communities from Lake Kivu, Rwanda to study Microbial Dark Matter (Phase II) - Lake Kivu water 52m metaG | ecosystem: Environmental > Aquatic > Freshwater > Lake...
CCTTTATATGACTCAAATAAACTTTATACCCAGAACATGCAAAATCCACAAATTTTTTCTTCAAGAAGACAAATACTTTGGATTGAAAATTCCAGTAAAACATATAATATGTTACCCTGAAATTGAAATTTCTATAGATGGTATTCTTTTTATAAAAAAAGGATATGCATGGGATGGCGCATCCCCAAAAATACGTATTTTTGGTATAATTATTGGAGCACCTGATACAAAAAAAACATATTATCCAACATTAGTGCATGATGTATTATATAGTTTACACGGCCACCCAGATTTGGAACTTGGTAGAAAATCAATTGATATAATTTTTTATAAATTATTAAAAGAAAACAATTTTAAATTTGCAAGATTGTGGTATTGGGCAGTGAGAATATTTGGTGGAGTTACCAATCGTTTAAGTCGTTTAGTAAGTAAATTTGATTAGGAACTTCATTATAATAGATTTATGAAAGATGTTTCTTTACTAGCTAATGCATTTGAACAAGAAAAAATGTATGTTGGTCGAATGGTTTGTGGTAGTAAAAGTCATTATCGGGAAATGTTTCCAAACCATAATGTATATTTCAATGCTAATATTTTTGAAAAAGATCTAGGAAAGGTTTGGTATGGTGATCTTGATTTAACAGTTGATGCACCAAGATTACAAAGAATCGCACAATCTTGTGGTGTAAATCTTTATGTTTTAAGGGAAATGGACGGTAGGTTTGAAAACGAAAATTTACCTTTTAAAAAATTTGAACAAATTGCTGTTGCAGTATTTATTGGAAAATTATGAATGTGTTATGTTCAGAAGAAACTATATTTAAAGTTTATAGTAGTTCAGATTTAATTCGTTTTGAAGTTTGCCTTTATAAAAATTCTAAAGGAAATCCCGCATGTATTATTACAGGGTTTAATGAGGACGGCATATTGGAAACAGAAAATTTAAAAACCCTTAAACAAATTAGAGCATGTATTAATGCGGCTATTGATAAGTGGCCCAAGGTATCTAATTTTCTTACAGAAGATAATGAAGACGACTAAAAAACAACTTATTTCATATTCAAATATACAAGAAAATTTGAAAAAAATGGGATATAAATATTATTCTGATTCTAAATGTAGAATTAAACCATTGTCCTGGTTTGTGCCTATATTTGTTGAATATCATGATTTCTGTGATAATTTTTCATGGTCTGTAAAAGATGATAAATTAACAGCAACGGGTATTGCGGGATTTTCAATAACTTGGCCCCTTCATAAAGAATTCGTCGTGGGGGAACTCTAATATAATAATAGTATGATTTGTGGCTGTGGTAAATCTGTTGAAAAAGAACGTGCTGAGCTTGGTCTAAAAGTTTGTAAAGCTTGTGCTTTTGGTGGTGTTGGGCAAAAGAAAATTATGGCAAGAATGGTTTTTTCTCATAAAACAGCACCAGAAATTGAAATTCTATCTGAAGAAGTTTTTAAAGAAAATTATCATAGATTTACACCTCATGGAGCAAGATCATGTGTTAAGAATTTTAGCAAACATATTTGTAGATAAGTAAAATTATGGGAATGTACGATATAATACACTGTGAATATCCTCTACCTGTACAACCGCCACAGTCTGTAATTGATTTATGGGGATGTGTTGAAGATATTGGATTTCAAACAAAAGATTTGGATAATGTGTTAGCATTATATAGAATAGATAAAGAAGGACAATTATGGGGCCATTATGTTGAATTTGAATTTTCACAAGAAGATCCAAATTCAACAGGTTTTCTAAATGCTAAAAATGAAAGGTGGGAAAAGTTAATCACCAACCATGTAATCAATTTCTATGATACTGTACCATTAAATGGACATGATAAATATGGTTGGATTGAATACCAAGCAGTAATCCAAAAAGGAAAAGTCATTTCTATTGAATTAGTAAAGTGTGAAGAACCTTCTAATTTTACAGAAGAAGAAATTAAAAAGAACCAAGAAATAAAAGATTTTTACCGAAAAGAACGCCAAAAAAGATTAAATGCAGCACTAAAAGATATTAAAGATACTCAACAAGAAATAGAATGCCTTAAACGCATTAGTGAAACACTATACGAAAGATTAAAGAAACGTTATCAATATAAAGACAATGAAGGGTATCTTTATGATTATGTATTTGGTGATATTCTAAATCGAGCTATGAATCTAAAGAAAATTAAAGAAGAACTAATTGTATGACAAGTTGGAAAGAGTTAATTGGTGAGGTTTTGAAATATCGCAAAGAAACCTGGGAAGATGTAGTTTTCTGCACTTTAACAGAAGCTGAATTAAATGTTCAATTTGATGATGGGTATGGCGGCACTGAAGGGAAGCCTTTCGCTCTGTGGACAGAAAAATGCGTATATTTCCCTGTTTGCTATGATGGTTCAGAATGGGTATCATCAATATCACGTAACCCAGTAAATGAACCAAAAAATCATGTTGGTGGGGGGTGATTTTTCACATTTTGAGTAAATAATATAAGAGATGAAACGAATGTATTCACAACCGACTGATACACAAATTCTCCCAGTATCCCATTGGGGTATTGAGAATTTTGTGCGCACAGATAGTTAGGAATAGCGCTCGTTCCCCGTGCAAAAATAAAAGAGCGCAACCGAAAGGTTGCGTTTTTTGTTCATATGGCAAAGCTATATGAAATGCAAAAGATCTTTGACAAAAATAATATAATAAGGAACTCCCATATAATGATGGGAGTAAATTCCACATTAGTGAAATTGGCATCACGTAGGGTTGTTGCCCCTAAGTTCAAGGTTCGAACCCTTGATGTGGAGCCATCAATAAGGAACTTACATATAATAATGGTACGTTCTTTGAAATAAAATATTTTGCTCCGGTGGGTTAGTGGTTGACCAACAGTCTTTTAAACTGTCCTACGCAGGTTCGATTCCTGCTCGGAGCACCAATTAATAGCGCGGATGAAGGCTGGTGGTGATGCCTCTAGAGTCTCATAAGCTCTAAACCCCGCAAGGGGTGTGGTAGTTCGATTCTCCCTGCGCAACCAATTTAAAATTGGTATGCAACCAGTAGAGGTGCTGGGTCGGTGTCTGAAGATCGTAGAGGAAAACGGGTACGCAGACAATAGTTGGTGTTGAGCGGTTTCATATGCCGTGCGCTAGAGCGCGTGTGGGTTCGACTCCCACCGTACCTACCAATTTTAACGAAATACGGATTCGACTTCCGGCGACGCAACCAATCAACCCTTCAGAATGTGGGTCACCTGAAGTAAAAGAAAAGACCGTACAATTTTTTATGTATATGCAGCAGCGATGGTGGTGCTGTGGCATATATAAAAGTGTGGGCTGTTATTGGTGAAACAAGCAATCTGTAAAATTGTGACGAAAGTCTTGGGAGTTCAATTCTCTCCTCACACACCAATTTTGGAAAGGCGCACAGCTGGCGTGCTTATCGGTCTTGAAAACCGTGATGTGGAGTTAGGAGCTCTGCGTGCAGGTTCGACCCCTGTCCTTTCCGCCAAATAAGTTTCATGCACATAGTGTAATGGTAGCACAATAGTTTCCAAGTCTATTAGTCAGAGTTCAAATCTTTGTGTGCATGCTTTTCGATTTTAATTCTAGGAGTAGCTCAGTTTGGTCAGAGCGCAGCATTTGGGATGCTGAAGCCGTAAGGTTCACGGAGGTTCGAATCCTCTCTCCTAGACCATTTCTCGTGTACCATGTGTACAAGGAGATCTCGTTTCACTGCGGTGGAACTTGCATGAGGTTGGCAGTGGGAAGTATAGTGTGACCAAACTATACACCTCGTCTGCATGGGGACCATTCCCTGTAATACGATGAAAACTGTCTATATTTCAAAAAAATGATGTCGTAGGAAAATAGGTTAACCCCACCAGGCTTTCAACCTGGAGCTTTAAACAAAGCACTGCGAGTTCGAATCTCGTCGGCATCACCAATTTTTTCAAATTCTGGTATACTTTTCAAGGAACTCTATTATAATAAAAGCATATGAAATACGAAACGTTTGAAAAACTATACGAATTCGGTCAATCATTTCGCAATGATCGCCAAAAAGATCGTAATGATTCTTTAGATTTAGATATTGTTAAAGACTGGGCACAGTATGATGTTCAGGTTAATATTGAGGAAATCAATTCTGATGGTAGTATATCAATTGATATTATAGGTATAGATGTTGATGTCATGGATGATTTTTTTGAAGCATTTGAATTCTATGGTATAGATGCAGAAACAATTGATGATGGTGATTTTTATAACGAATGCAATGATGTAGCAAATGAAATTTTTGATGCTCTTATTGAAGAATTGTGCGATGAATTGGATGTAGAGGATTATAGTAAAGAACAAATTTACGGAGTTATTCAGGACGGGTTTGATTCAGATTGTTATTTAAATACAAAAGAAGCATATGATGACAGGTACGGTGAATTTTCCGAACCAGAAATTGTTGATGAGCAAGAAACTACTACTAATGTTTCAGTAAGTGAAATTATTATAAATGGTGTTACATATATAATAAAGAAAAAGTGAATTTTAATGCCGATGTGTCCAGAGTGGTTATGGGCTTCTCTTGTAAAGAAGACAACGGGGGTTCAATTCCCTCCATCGGCTCCATATGGCCTAGAAGTGTCAATGATTGCATGCATGTTTCGTACTCATGAGGACTGAGTTTGATTCTCAGCTAGGCCCCCAATTTTCAAATGCACTGGTAGCTCAGTTTGGAAGAGAGCGCATGGCTACGGACCATGAGGCCCTTACAAGGTATACAGGGGTTCAAATCCTCTCCAGTGCACCAGATAATATAAGAGATGAAACACTATAATTTTTGAGGTACGAGTGTCATGGTAGCACGTTACGTTGCCAACGTAAAAGACGGAGCTCAAATCTCCGGTACCTTACCAATTTAAAAGGAACTTTCTTAAAATAATAGTATGAAAAGCGTAAAAGAACTTAGACAAAGTGGTTATAAGGTTAACATTCAACATTATCGTTGTTTACAAAATGATAATCTTGCAATTCCACTATATCAAATTCGTGGATTGGTGCTGAACCCTTGTGGAGGTAAAACAGTGGTTTCAGTAAGCCATCCAACAGAAAAATATACGAAAGCAATGGGAGAAGCATTTTGTAGTATTCATGATAACTATAGCCGCAAGACTGGAGTTAATCTTGCACTAGAACGTGCATTGAAACTTCTTTCGTAAAGAATCACGAGATCGAGAGCAAGAACATCATTCGGTGTGTTAAACCATGGTATAGGCGCGCGATTCCGTGCAGGTCAAGATCTGCTGTTCTTGCATAAATAAAATTAATGGGGGTATAACTCAGCCAGGAAGAGTTTTCGACCGATAATCGAAAGGTCGGTGGTTCGAATCCACCTGCCCCTACCAATCCTCACTTAACTTATAGGGTAAAGTGTATGTCTGAAGAACATAAGAACCGGATTCGAGCGCCGGAGTGAGGGCCGGTTAAAACGGCCATAATAAGACGTTTTAACCGTCTTTTAAAGGTCCATTGGTGTAATGGTTAGCAGTTTGTGATTTGATATAATCCCATGTTAGATTTTTCTTTTCAGTAATTAAAATACATTTTGCATTAAATTCTTTTTCAAATTGTTTTATATTTTGTAATTGTGTTTTTTGTTTTTCACTAGGTGCATTCCATTTTTTAAATAGAGATTTAGGATCGATATAAACGTTATAATCTAATAAATAGAAATCAGGTGTATATGTTGAACCATTTGTAAGTAAAAATTTTTTCGGTTTATTCCATCTAATATTTTCTTTAATAAGATCATTTGCTAATAACATTTCCCATGTTGAATCAACGTATAGTTTATCCCCATTAATTAATATAACCTCTTTTGGGTGCAATGAACCTCCTAAAAGATTTCTTTTTGCCGCCTTAGATTGATTTATAGAAAGACAGTTGGCTGAACAAGTTTTGCGGTGTCTTTTTTCATATGGGATTTTATTATTACATATAATACACAATTTTGGTGTAAAATTTATCATTTTTTTAGAGTGTGCTTGTTTTGCTGATTCAGACCATTTTATATTCCTTTCTTTCATTTTTTTAGAATATGCTTGTTTTGTTGATTCAGACCATTTTATATTCTTTTCTTTCATTTTTTTAGAGTGTGCTTGTTTTGCTGATTCAGACCATTTTACACGTTTGCGTGTTTTATTAGAATATTTTGCAGAACATGAATGATCACAAAATTGATGTTTATGTTTTTTTATTCGGCATAAATTGCGTTTAATTAATTTACCGCATTCCTGGCAATTTAATTCAAAAGATTTATTTTTAAATTTCGTTTTATTTTCACAATCTTTTGAACAATAAAAAGATAAATTTACATTGTCTCCTTTTCGCAATTTATCTAAAAACAATTTTTTTCTTCTTAAAAAATATTTTTTACAACATGTACATAATATTTCTATATTATCTTCATATTTAGCATTATTAAAAGTTTCTATATTTTTAATATGTTTTAAAGGAACTCTCATATACTATATTTAGTACATAGGTTCATTTTTCACATGGACCGCCATAAATTTTTTAGCCCTTGTAGCCCAAATGATAGAGGCAATTGATTTAGGATCAATAAAGTGTGGGTTTGAATCCCACCAAGGGTACCATTAAATAGTTCTTTTCCAAACATAAACACCATAACTTGGTGGCAAGTTATTATGAAATTGATTTCCACCAGTTTGGTTTAATGTTTGGCTTTTAGGCAATGTTTCAAACGAGTAGTGTCTACTACTTACTTGCCCCGCAACGGGTCTTGCATAAAGATTTGCTGAATGCCATGTTACAAAATATGGATAACTCGCGTTTTCGTTTGGTGTATGATTATGTGCAGGTAATTCACTAGTTGTTAATTGGTGTTCATATTCTCCACCTGTATTGTTTTCCGCATTAAATGTTTTTGATATTCCATTTGCATCTGTTCCTGTTCCAACACCAACTAAAAATCTTCCTTGTGAAACTTTTACCCAAGTTGTACCCGAATTTGTAAATGGTGCACTATCAATCAAAGATAGATATATCGAACCAACAGGATAAAGAATATTGATTACATTTGTATAAAAATCAACATCTGATCCAGAACTTAAACCAGTTAATTCAATAGAATTAGCAACAATTGAATCAGCAACTAATGGGCCACAAACAGTCATACCTTCACAGGCCCTTCCAAGTTTAATAGAGGAAACATTTCCCACACCATCTACAACATCAACCTGACCGGTTGATGGAAATTCTTCACCTTTAATATGAAGCAACCCATCATATGTGTCACTTACTAATTGGCCTGTTAATGTATTTGTTTCCATTGAAATTACTTATGCAGTTCGCTTCCATATATAAACACCATAATTTGGCATGATATTATTGTGCGCAATATTAGAGCCGACCATTTTCAATGTTTGTGCTAATGGGCTTGTACCCGGAAACCCAAATACACCAGGCGGTGCTGTTATGGGTCTTCCACCAAAATCAGCAGTTCCCATTGATGCAACAATGCCTTTTGTGTCTGTTGTAATAAAATAAGGATGTGTATTATATTCTAATGGAATGTGTGTGTGGGGGGGGATTTCCAATATATTAAGCACATGGTTATAATAACCAGATAGTTCACCTATACTAAATGTAAATATATTGCCGTTTATAGTATTATATCCTTGCCCCACACCAACCAAAAATTTTGCATTAATTTGTTCCCATGTTGTTCCTGAATTTGGAAATGGTATAGAAGAAGTTGTTGTCAAATACAATGAACCAATAGGTCTCGTTAATTGAATGGTTAAATTAAAAATATCAGTATTACTGGATGTTTGTCCAGATGATATAGAGTTAGCACTAATAGTATCAGCAAATAACGTTCCGCAAATAGTTAACCCGAGACATGCTTTTCCCAATTTAATAGAAGAACGATTACCTTCTCCATCATAAATGTCTTGTTGAGTTGTTTCCGGCAAAGGATTTCCTTTCGAATGCAGTAACCCATGAAATGTGTTCGCTACAAATCGATCTGTTAACGTTTCTGTTACCATATTAATTATTTAGGAACTTGTTTATAATTTAGAAAATGGAATTGCTGGTGTAGTGGTTTGCATCATAGACTGTGAATCTATTGGGTCGAGTTCAAATCTCGAGCAATTCCCCAAATAAACATAAATAATATTATGAAGCTTCGTTTCGATAATTTATATGAACAGTTCATGCAAGATGTTCCCAACGGTGTGAAACTTGTTAAATCCTATGAAGAAGGTAAAACCGATATTGATGTTTACGAATATAAGGGTTACAAAGTCATAATTGAATTTACAAAGGGAGAAGATTTTGGAAATTACAGAGAACCAATAGTGGACGAAACAACATTCAAGATTATAGATCCAAAAGGTGTTCAAATAACAAAAAATTATCCCAATGTATCACAAACAAATGAATTTGGCGTACGCGATGTTACAACTCCTGCAGAATTGATGAGCGAATTAAAGAAACGCAATATACCTTTAAAAGAACGAATTAAAAATACAATTGAATTAATTTTAACTAAACCTGAAGGACCCTTTCAACAAACATTTTAAGGAACTTTAATATAATATAATCAACACACCTTGGCAGAGTGGTAATGCAGGAGTTTGCAAAACTCTTTAGGTCAGTTCGATTCTGACAGGTGTGTCCAATAGCTCTTTGGTATAACGGTATTACACCTGACTTTGACTCAGAAGATCCACGTTCGATTCGTGGAGGAGCTGCCACAAAAAAATTATGAAAGAAGTAAAAGGATTTTTTGGGGAATATAAGTGGTTAAGTAATTTTTACCCCTGTAAAGTAATTTACAAAGGAATGGAATTTCCATCATCAGAGCATGCATTTCAATATGCAAAACATAATGCACCCACACATAAAGATTATCAACACATTTTAAATTTAAATGCTGCTCAAGTAAAAAAATGGGGACGACATATACCACTAAGAAAAGATTGGAATAAATATCGATTCGAAGCTATGAGACAAATAGTTTCTAATAAATTTACAGAAAATGTTGATTTAAGAAAAAAGCTTGCAGCCCTAAGAGGTGTTTATCTGGAAGAAACAAATTACTGGAATGATACATTTTGGGGGGTTTGTAAAGAAAGGGGGCAAAATCATTTGGGAAAAATTTTAATGGCAATAGCAAATTTACAATTATGGGATCAAGTAAAAAATCAAAAGGTGGAATAATTGTTGAATGGGCGAAGCATCTTAGACCCTTTGGTAAACGCACTCACTGGCATAAAGTAAGGGGAAAAGAAAAAAAGGAAATCAAAAAGGAACTTGATGATAATTAATTAAAAGGGGATGTAGCTCAAGTGGCAGAGCACTGGTCTTGCACACCAGAGGTTTGTGGTTTCGATTACCACCATTTCCACCAATTTAAACGGAAGTATGACAGAGCCTGGTGATTGTACTGGTTTGCTAAACCAAGGTCTGGGTGATAAGCTCAGCGCACGTTCAAATCGTGCTACTTCCGCCAAAATATGCCGTAGTAGTTTAGTGGTAAAACCGCAGTCTTCCAAGCTGAAGTCCTGAGTTCGATTCTCAGTTACGGCACCAATAAATAGCCTCTTGATGTAATGGTAACATGATTGTTTTACACGCAATTCTTGCCAGTTCAAATCTGGCAGAGGCTACCATTGATTTTAAAGGAACCTTATTATAATTATTTTTGTATGGGAAGTCTACTACAATTAATTTATGAAACACATCCAGAAGTATTAAATGTTGATGCCAATGGAAGACCTTATGTTCGCTGTGGTGCTGAATGTGGCATTGGGTGGTATCCACTAATCATAAGAACACTTGATGAAATTCAAGATATTTGCAAAGAGAAGAGCGTTCCATATCCAAAGCTTGAACAAGTTAAGGAAAAATTTGGAGCACTAAGAATTTATATTAATTCGGGTACTGATGAAATTTATGATGTTCTAGATAAAGCAGAAGAAGAATCTCTTTTTATTTGTGAGCAAAGCGGTTTGGATGGTGAACTGTACAAGAAAGGATATTGGGTAAGAACACTTAATGAAAAATATGCAAAAAAAGAAGGTTGTGTTAAATGTAGAACTGAGTGATTATCAAGCACAGGTAATCTGTGATGCTCTTGAATATTACTCTCGTGTAGCTGGTATGGGCCAAATGGAACATATCACATGTGAACACCGTTGGAAGATGAAGAAATTTACATCTTTAGATGATGTAAATTATGCCGGTGGTGTTATTATACCTGAACTCAAAAAATTACTATTTGGTCTAGATGCAAATGCCAGTATGGGTATCGCAATGGCGGATAAAGAATTTCGTGTTGCATTTGATATCCAACAAGCAATACGGCAATATTTGGCATGGGGTCGTAAAGGTCTTCATCCAAAGAAAGACAAAAGAGATTGGAGTAATATGGATATGATTGGTGTTCATTATGATGATCCATACATTACTGCACCAGAAGAATCTTTACCAATCGTAAAATTTAAAGATGAATAATTATACATTGAAAGATACAACAGAATTTCTTGATTGTGTAATAGGATTTTTTGTTAATGAAAAATCAGAAACTTTTATTGCAAAAATTGTAAAGGGTGAATTAGTCTGTCGTACTTGTGGTAAGCAATTTATTGAAAATGATGAAGTATTACCAATTTGCATATCACCCAAATATGATATGAAACAATCTCCAAATTTTGGGCCATTCATTTGTCATAATTTTGTTTGTCCATATGATAGAGGATTATTTTTTGATTATTAAAAAAAGAAGTGACAAATAAGGAACTTTAGTATAATTATTCTATACGAGCGAATATATGATGTTCGCCAGAAGTCAAAAGGGGCTTTCCAAGCCCTTCAGAAGCTTCTGATTAGATCTTTGTAAAACAAAAATTGGTGGCTTGACATCATTAGATATCCTGCAGGTAACTGCAGTAAATCGGGGAGCGTCCTACACGTCCGAGACAGCAATGTTCAATCAAGCAAGCCTAGCTTCTTAGGAATCATTGGCAACAATGGTTTTATACTTAAGTACAGCATTATCAAGGCCGACTGGTGAGATAGTGTGTTGGCAAAAGTTGAAAGCAAAGGGTAGTAAGTGGGTTCGAGATTTGCACTCAAGAGCTCATTTGCCGGTATAGGGAGAAAGCGATTTCAAACTATTAAGGTCTTCGGCATTATAATGGGCAAGGTCATGGTAACATGATTAAGTCCAGAAATAACGTTCAATGTTCCGCAAGAACAGAACATGTGGCGAGTTGTATTTTGTTGGGAAACTAACGAAGCAGCTGGCATCGCTCGTCATGGTAGGTTAGAATTAGCTCAGTTGGTAGAGTTATTGTATATTAACAATAAGGCATCGGTTCAAATCCGATATTCATTAAAAGCAAAAGTCGGTGCCCACGGTAAGTGAAAGTGACTTAAAGCATCACACTTAGGTGAATGGTGTGCATTAAAGCTCGCAAGGCTAAAATGTTTAATAAGTCTCAAGACATAGTCTCTTAGCGGAGACGAGCGGCTCGCAAGGTCGGTGTTAGCGGATTTGTTGAGTAGCTTATCGGAGACAGCAAATGCTAGCTGTATAATAAAAGCAGTTATGGTCAATACGGACAGAGGTTATATAAAACCGGTTCGTGGAAAAGTTGGGAACCTCTTTATGCAAGATAGAGGATAATCCAATGAAAGGTGGTCCAAGTAAAACATGTATTCTCAGTGTTGGTTAAATAAAAGCTTTCAAAGCGGGTGAACAGTTTCGACGGAATTGTCTAAATTATTCATGCATGCAGAGAACGGTTGTGTCTCTTTAACCTCGACCAAATACAATAACTGCAAAACAAAAAATTGCGGCCTTAGTTGCTAATGTAAAGCGATTTGTTTCAGAGCTATTCCAGCCCGTAGGACAATTTGCTTATGCGGCAGCCTAATAAATAAATGTGGACCTTGCTAAAACATTTAGGCCTTGCAGCAAGTAATCTGAACCTTGTATAAGATGTAAAAAATAAAGGGTGTATTAGTGCAACTTCACTAATAGGTATAGGTTACTTTCACCATACAAACCTATGTCAATGAAATTGTAAAGAAAGTAAAGCATGTGTAGATTGGTAATGTAAACAGTTGCGGACTTGGGTGGCGGCATCCCAACACCTGCACCATTTTAATAACGAGATCAGATTAAATCTGGTCTCGTTTCTTTTTAATTGGAACTAATATATAATCATTATATGGTAAACTCATATTGGAAACAATATCGCAGCAAAATTAAAGATGCAAAACAAGGCATTGATGTACCAGTATCACACAAGAAAAATAGGAAAGCACAAAAGAAACGTTTTAAGCTTTTTGCTGTATATAAAAAGCGACCGTTTTACTATAATTCTAATGAATCAAAACTTGGCTCATATGCATCTGAAAATGCTTTGAAAAGAGCTATTGAAACCTATATGGGTAGATATTGGATTACAAACGATATGGCCTACATGTATTATATTGATGCTGAAACAAATGAAAAGGTATTTGTAAATGAGAATTGAATTAGAGATACACAATATAAAAAATGAGTTATTGAATTATTATTTAAAAAGCCCCCACAAATATAATTTATATTATAATAAATTTATTGATTTAATGAAAGTTGATAATAATAGATTCCATTCTAATTTCACTATTATTAAAATTTTATTGCAAGACAAAATGAAAACTTATAAATTTTGGACACTTATTAAAATATGCAATTAAGTTACAGGCTTAGCCCTATTACAGAAAAAGATTTTTCAGAAGCTTTTAATAATGTAATAATGGCAGATAAAATGTATAATTGGTATCATGATAATATAGATAAGAATTGTCTCCTCTATTCGCATTTTTTCAAATTATGGAGCAACAATAGCAATATTACAATTTTTACACAAATTAGAAACACTATAATCAGAAAACTATTAACATATAAATTATGAACACATATTTAATATTTTGTTTTTATGAAATATGGAATCAAGGATCAGAAAAAGAAAGTGGTTATTTTTTGGTTCATGCAATTTCATTCGAAGCCGCATGCAATAAATTAAAAAGAAAATTAGAAAATGCATCCAATTTTAAAAATTGCACAATTATATGAGGTTTATCTAAATTGGGATCATATCATTTGGAATGAAATGAGTGCTTTAATGTCTTATAAAAATCCACAGCTTGGTACAACCATAACTTTTCGTGTATGGGAAGGTATAGAATTTCATATTAATACAGGGGTGTGGAATAAACTAAAACAATATGATTTTGAAAAATAAAATTAGGAATTCTGTTGGGGATTCTGTTAGGAATTCTGTTAAGGATTCTGTTTGGAATTCTGTTAGGAGTTCTGTTTGGAATTCTGTTATGAATTCTATTTGGGATTCTGTTTGGAGTTCTGTTAGGAATTCTGTTGAGGGTTCTGTTGAGGGTTCTGTTGAGAATTCTGTTTGGGATTCTGTTGGGGATTCTGTTTGGGATTCTGTTAGGAACAAACTAGGACAATATGACTTTGGAAAATAAAATTAGGAATTCTGTTAGAGATTCTGTTAGGGATTCTGTTGAGAATTCTGTTAGAAATAAACTAGAACAATATGGCTTTGGAAAATAAAATTTGGGATTCTGTTGAGAATTCTGTTGGGGATTCTGTTGGGGATTCTGTTTGGGATTCTGTTTGGGATTCTGTTGGGGATTCCGTTGGGAATTCTGTTGGGGATTCTGTTAGGGATTCTGTTAGAGATTCTGTTTGGGATTCTGTTGGGAATTCTGTTGGGAACAAACTAAGACAATATGACTTTGGAAAATAAAATTAGGGATTCTGTTGAGAATTCTGTTTGGAATTCTGTTGGGGATTCTGTTTGGAATTCTATTTGGGATTCTGTTTGGAGTTCTGTTAGGAATTCTGTTGAGAATTCTGTTGAGGATTCTGTTTGGAATTCTGTTGGGA
>Ga0116204_1001302_pt1 | contig 13990 bp, 8 predicted proteins | sample LakKivwa52mmetaG_FD_94481 | JGI IMG/M metagenome (GOLD analysis project Ga0116204, IMG submission 94481) | Anoxic lake water microbial communities from Lake Kivu, Rwanda to study Microbial Dark Matter (Phase II) - Lake Kivu water 52m metaG | ecosystem: Environmental > Aquatic > Freshwater > Lake ...
AAATCGTGATGAAAAAGGTGCGGCGGGCGTGTTTTCCAGCGCCAAGATTGGCTTCGGCTAAAGCCGCCATTTCGGCGTCATTGCGAATGTAGACGGGGACGTGGAATCGTCGTCTTAAAAAAGGTGGTAACGCAATGTCTTGAATTTTAATGTTTGGCAGTGTAGTGACGTGTCCGTCACTTTCAACGCGACCAGGCACGCCGATGGTGATTGCTTCGACCTCTTTGATGGAAACGTCAAGTTCGTGAATCGATTGCGCCACTTGGTGCATAAACATGTCTTTGTCGCCAACAATAGTGGGAAATCGCATGACTTTAAGCATGCGATAATTCGCATCGATTAGGGCGATGCGCATGTTCGTGCCACCGATATCCATGGCAATGACGGGTTTCATAGCGCTACCTGCAGCAATTCGCCCAGATTTAATATTTTCATGAAATTAGTCTTACCACTGCCGGTGGGAATGCCTCCGGTCAGCAAAATTTGTGACCCGGCGTCAAACCCTAGTTGGCGTGCTTTCAAAATCGCCATTACTTCCATGTCCTCAATCAACTGTGGTAAATCAGACGCCAAAAAAGCGTGAACGCCCCAAACGAGACCAAGTTCAAGCACCGTCTTGCGGCAATTTGATATGGCGATGATTGGGCAAATAGGTCGGGCTTTGGCGATGCGACGAACCGAATTTCCGGATTCGGTGAAACATACGATTAACTCGGCATCAATTAAAATTGCCGTATTGCTAACGGAATTGGCAATGGCGTCGGAGTTGATTTTTTCGCTACTTTCATACGCTTCGTGCGCCAATTTTGCGTAATCAAGTTCTCGCTCCATCGTTGCCGCGATTTTTGCTTGCATGCGCGTGGCTTCGATTGGGTAGGCTCCAGAAGCCGATTCGCCTGAAAGCATGATGGCGTCAGTGCTTTCGATAATGGCATTAGCCACGTCGCTGACTTCGGCACGCGTCGGTCGGGGATGGGTTTGCATCGAATCAAGCATTTGCGTCGCGGTGATGACGGGCTTACCATAGCGCCGGCATAAGGCGACGATACGTTTTTGGACGATGGGGACCCGTTCGGCGGGTATTTCAACACCAAGATCGCCACGGGCGACCATAATGCCGTCGGCGACTTTGATAATAGATTCAAGATTTTCGACACCTTCGGGATTTTCAATTTTGGCAATGATCGGAATCGGGGCGCCACCAAGCTCGGCAATCGTTTGCCGAATGTCTAAGACGTCCTGTGGCCTTCTCGTAAAGCTAGCGGCGATGTAATCGACTTTGTGATCGACGCCAAAGGCTAAATCCTCACGGTCTTTATTCGAAATGAAAGGCATCGACAAACGGGCAAACGGGGCGTTGACGCCTTTGCGGCTTTTTAAGCGATGGCCGTTAAGCGCACGCACTATTAACTCCCGTTGCGATTTGTTTTTATCGATGATGACTAAATCAAGATTGCCATCATCTATTTTTAAGTGATCGCCGATTTTGACATCATCGTACAAACCTTGATATGTAACCGAGATGCGCTCAAGCGTACCTAACAAAGGTTCCATTGATATAGCGAGCACATGGTCTTTTGGAATGTCGAAGCCGTCGTTTTCAAGTAACCCAAGGCGAATTTCAGGTCCACGAGTATCAAGCATGACCGGAATGAAAATGCCCTGTTCGCGTTCAACGCGACGCGCTAATTCGATTTTGGCTAAATGACCGGGATAATCACCATGGGAAAAGTTTAACCTCATGACGTTCATACCGGCGCGCACTAGTTCAACTAGCGTCTCATAGCGATCAGAGGCAGGGCCAATCGTACAAACGATTTTAGTCTTTTTGGCAATATTGATCATATTATTTCAGGGTATCGATGACTTTCAGTAAATGGGTATGCGGATTTCGTTGCATGGCCAAAGCCTCGTAAATGTCATAGTCGACGATGTCACTACCGACGATGGCAATGCATCGGCCTGATTTGCCTTCCATAAGGCAATCAATCGCATATGCACCCATGCGTGAGGCGAGAATGCGGTCAAACGCTGATGGTGAGCCGCCTCGTTGGATGCGACCTAACACTTCGGCCCGCGCTTCGAAACCGACTTCACGCTCGATTTCGCGGGCGAGCTCTTGGACGTCAAATAATTTCTCGCTGACGATAATCATCGCATGTTGTTTGGCTGATTTCTTTTGGGCTTGCATCGCATCCATGATTTCTTTTTTGGGAATCAAGTGGTCGGAGCTGACGATCAGCTCGGCGCCACAAGCGATGCCGCTAAAAAGGGCCAAATCACCAGAGCGATTGCCCATCACTTCGATGATTGAACATCGTTGATGGCTCGATGTTGTGTCGCGCAGTTTGTCAACCGCATTCAAAATCGTGTTTAAGCATGTGTCAAAACCGATTGTATAATCGGTGCAGGCGATGTCATTGTCGATTGTGCCGGGGAGCCCAATGCAGTTGATGCCCATTTCCGAAAGCTTTTTGGCGCCCATGTATGTGCCATCGCCTCCGATGACGACGAGGGCATCGATGCCATGTTTGCGAAGTTGATCAACGCCTTTTTGTCTGACGATAACGTCAGCAAATTCGGGGAGGCGCGCCGAACGCAAAATCGTGCCGCCGAGGTTGATAATGCTAGAAACAAATGACCGATCGACTTGTTCGATTTGACCTTCGACCAATCCTTTGTAGCCGTTATAAATAACGAACATTTCTTTGCCATATTTAAGACCGGCGCGAACGATAGCCCGAATGGCTGCGTTCATTCCGGGGGAATCGCCACCAGATGTTAAGACGCCAATGCGTTTGACCATAGAAGCGCCTCCTTAATTCAATCTAAAAACTATTTTAACATTTAATTAGTTGATTTAACCGATAAATTCGTTACTTGAATGAGACGTTTTTCCAAGCGACGCTGTACTTTTTCATACGCTGGGACAAAACGCGGCTATTACGAAGATTTTCTTTCAGGTATTGATGCCGCGTCCCGCGGGGAATGACCACGAATGATGGAATTGCTTGCATTTGTTTCTTGAGGTGTTTTTTGATTGATGGATAATCGAACATCTTGCAGCTGAAGATATCAAACAGGATATCGCCGGTGGCGATGTTGTAATGGAAACTGATGTGGCTTTCGGCGATCATTGTCAATCCTGAAATATAGGAAGGGTCCTTATTTGTGTCGAAAATGACATATGGGCGAATGATCGGAGTCATCTCGACGTCATGGACGAGTTGCTCAAGGAATTTGAAGATATATTCCATCGTCACGGGCTTTTTTGCTTGCATGCGGGCTAAAACGTGCGGACCGAAAACATCACCTGGTTCGAAGGCGACGACTTCTTCACTTCCGATGCTGCGATCGACGGTAACGATATTGGATTTTTCCTTGTCATAGGGCCAATTTTCAAAAAAGAGTGCTTCGGCTTTCGTTTCTGAAAATTCAGCCGGATAATATAAATCCACAAAATAGCAAGCGAGTAACGGGAAGGTGTGAATCGTCAAGTGTCCGCCTTGGAGAAACACGAAGGCGCTGATGCCGATATCCTCGGGTTCGGCGCCATAGTAGTAGGGCAATAAAAACGGCGGAGCCACAGGATTAAGCTTCAGGCGCGCCGTTATTTCGTTAAGTGTGCTTTGAATATATTTGACATCGTTTAGGTTATTGCGTTTGACGCCATAGGCATCGAGCATAAAGTGCTTCATCCGGTTTCCTCTTATCGACTTAAATCGTAACAAAAACGCAAGCACTCGACAACAAATAATATTTGGAAATAATAATTATTTATGGTCTTCAACACTTTCCACATAAAGAAACTTCCATTCCATCGGCATTTTCTCATTTAAGTGTGGAAAGTAACACACAATTACTTCCCTCAATAATAGCGACTAGTACGCATTTTTCCGTTTATATTGACACTTGCTTGGTATATGCTATATGTGTTGAAGGAACGCCATGCAATACTTATCGATTCGCGATTTCGTATCTATACGTCGCGCCAGCATGATTGGCGATTACGATCGCCGTTTGCTCGCCGAACTATACCAACCACTGATTGGTCATCAAGGATTAGCCCTTTTCATGACGCTCGATGCCTTTCATGACGCGCCAGGCGGCGATGAGGCGTTACTCGTAGAAATTTTTGTCAACCACACGCAACTGACAATCAATGACTTATCAATCGCCAAAGCACGGCTTGAAGCCGTTGGTTTACTAAAGACATATACTAAAAACCAGGCCGATTACCAAATCCATGTGCTTGAGCTATACGCGCCAAAAAGCCCGGCTGCGTTTTTCGATGATGTGGTGCTAACGGGGCTTTTAACCGATTACATCGGAGCTGCCAATGTACAAAAATGGCGTCTTCGTTATGGTAAGGCAGCTCCTTTAACCGGATTTACCGAAAACAGCGCCTCATTCGGCGAAATGTTTCATCCCGATTTTTCAAGTCCTTCATTCAGCGGTTTTACCAAAAGTGAAACGCTGGGACGCGTCAGCGCTTCAGTTGAATCGCGGTTTGACCGTCGCGCATTTTTGGATGAACTTTCAAAGAAAAGTCAATTGAACCTCAGCCTTTTTACTGAACAGGTTATCGATGAAATCGACCGTATCGCTAATCTTTATGGTATCGATGAATTAGCCATGGCCGAAATTACGCTCGCTTGCCTTGTCGCTAACGGCAAGCAGTTGTTGGATTTTGACAAATTACGGCAGATGGCGGCTTTAGAAACCAAATTCGCGTTTTCCAAAACAAGAAAGCGCAGCATCTCAAAAATCACGAGTAACACCAACAAAGCCAAGAAAATCCAACTGATGGAAGAAAATGAACCGAAAACATATTTCCGGTATCGCAATTTGAACAATGCCCCAGCGCCTGCCGATTTAAAACTGATTAGCGACATCCAAGAACGATATGCGCTGTCATTTCCCGTTATTAACGCGTTAATTGATTATGTGCTCGAACGCGCAGATTTGACCTTCCCGCGCCCTCTAGTCGAAAAGATTGCCGCTTCGCTTGCCCGTGCGCAAGTGACCTCGGCCATCGATGCCATGGAATACCTCAATCGGACAACCAGACGCAAGAAATACGCCGGTTCCAATAAACCCGATCGCGCTCAAAACGAAGAAGTTAGCACTCCGGCTAGTGGCGACGAGGACCTCGACATCGAAGCGATGTTTAAAGAACTTCAAGATCATCGCAAAGGAACGTAAGCATGGACAAAATAAAAATCAACCAAACTGAATTTATTGACGATGATCTTGACGCGATTATTGAACAGCAATACCAAAATCTTATCAATGACCCGCTGGTCCACCATGAAATAAAACGCCTCGGGGCGACGCCTGATGAAGTGAAACAAAACATCGCGATGTTTCTTGCCTACCAGGAGGATCGTCATTATTGTTCCGCCTGCCCTGGCCTTGACGATTGTGACAAACGCCAACGCCACTATCAAATCAAACTCGAACGTGTCGGGCGGTTTATTGAACGCACGTATGAACCATGTCCGTTATTGATGGCTAAATACGAGCGAGACCGCAAGTTTTGGATTTCTGATTTCGATGAATCATGGAAAGACAAACGCTTCAACGATATCGATGGCAAAGCCAGCCGCAAAACATTGCTGGAAGCGGCCATGACTTTGATAAAAGGGAAGTCGCATCGCTGGTTATTCATCACCGGTGGCCACCGTGTCGGTAAGACGTATTTGATGGTGATGATTATTAACGAACTATTAGATGGTAAGGCAAGCCAAGCCGCAGTCATCAACGCTGGGAATCGGTTTAAGGAATTACTTGACGCTGCCATCAGCGACAAACCGAAGTTTAAAGAAATGTTTGACCGATACGCGACGATTGACGTGTTGGGCATCGATGATTTCGGCAATGAATACAAGACCGATTTCTTACGCGACCAAATCGTTTATCCGTTACTGCTTGAGCGCGCCAAAAACAAAAAAATCACCCTGTTTACGAGTGATTTTAAGATTTCGGAGCTTGGTACGCTATATGCAACGAGCGAAGCCGGCCGCATCAGAAGCCGGCAACTGATAAGACTACTGTCCGATTATGCCGAAACAGAATTAGAAATTAGCGGCTTGAGCAATCTTTACTGAAACTTTAATCGCTTTTTTAACAGCGGTATGCGCCATCGATTCAAACTTTGATAACGACACATTGTTGATGAGCAAGTCATCGACGCGATTTTGATAAATCGGAAACTGATTTGTCTGCGCCAAGGCAAATGCCAAATCGGGATGCTTGAAATTTTGGTAGATGCGTTCTTTTTGGATGTCGTAGGGCACACTGACTCCAATCACGTATTGGGCAATGTATTCCCATTTAGCTTCATATAAAAGTGGGACTTCAATGAACACATGGCTGGCGGTTTGGCCTGCAATCCACGCAAGCGTCTTTTGTTTTACAAGCGGATGAACCCATTTTTCCAAGCGACGCTTCGCTTTGGCATCATTTAGTATCGCACTCATTATCAGCGAACTATCCAATTGTTGATTGGGGAAAGCAATTTTCAAAATTTGTTCAAGTTTAGGCAAACTAGTTGGTTGACGATAAATTTGACGCACGATGTCATCGCTTGATAAGGTTGGATAGCCCATATCCGAAGCAATCTTCATCAAAGTCGATTTACCGGCGTGCATCGCTCCGGTAATCGCAATCACTAGCGGAAGTGCCCGATTGATTTGGCACCGAGGACAATAAGTCGATCCGCGGCCTTTAACCTTGATTTTCGCTAATGGTGTTTGGCATCTTACGCAAGGCTGGCCCACCCGATCGTAGGCGTAAAGCTGGTTTTGAAATTTACCGTCGACGCCTTTAGCGGCGTGGTAGGTTCTAATGGTGCTGCCCCCGGCGGCAATCGCTTTATCGAGCACTTCCCGCGAGTTGAGCAACAAGCGCTTTGTTTCTGACATTGACAACAATTTTCCTGGCAGCTCCGGGTGAACATGCGACAAAAACAGCACTTCATCGGCATAAATATTACCTAACCCAGTCATGATTGTTTGATCGAGTAATAGCTCCTTGATTGGACGCGAAGATTTAGTGAAAACATCGAATAAATAATGTTCGGATTCGATGTTGAAGGGTTCCGGGCCAATGTTATTAAGCGAAGTCTTTTCCATATATTCGGCGGTATTAGACAATTGCATCGTGCCGAAACAACGCGAGTCATCGTAGCAAAGCTTGCCTCCATCGGCAAACTCAAACACGACGCGGGCATAGCGGCTATCGTCTTCATGGTGGGCTAGTTCAATGTATTTGCCTTCCATGCGAAGATGCGAGATCAAAGTCAGGTCAGTGTCAAACTTGAAAATCAAAAACTTACCGACGCGATCGATTGATTTGAACGTTCGTCCAATCAATGTGGCGATAAACGCGTCGTGGTCGGATTGAATCATGCGCCAGTAATTGACGCGGACATTGGTAATATAGCGGTCAGTAACGATGGGTGTTAGCAGCCGGCGTACGGTTTCTACTTCGGGTAGTTCTGGCATAGCCTCACCTTTACTTCAGGTCGTACCAGCTTTGGCCGCTGGTGACGCCAACTTCGAGTTTGACATCTAACGGAATGGCATTTTCCATTAGCGATTTAGCGATTGGAATGAATTCATCAACTTCAGCAACCGGAACCTTGAAAATCAATTCGTCATGAATTTGTAGGATCAGTTTGGCGCCCATTTGGCTGTCGATCAGTTTTTGATCGATTTTAATCATCGCGATTTTAATCAAATCGGCGGCCGTTCCTTGGATGGGGGCATTCATGGCGGCGCGCTTGGCAAATTCACGTGTTTGATAGTTGGCGTCATGAATTTCCCGTAGATAGCGACGTCGTCCCGTCAGTGTCGTGACAAAGCCGTTGGTTTGGACATTTTCGATGAGGTTAAGCATATAGGTGCGCACTTCTTTAAACGTGTCATAGAAGCGATTGATAATCATTCGGGCGTCAGAAGGCGGGATTTCCAGTTGTTCGGCGAGACCCCAATCAGATATCCCATAGATGATGCCGAAGTTGACGGCTTTAGCCTGGCGGCGCATCAATGAAGTGACTTCGCCCCCATGGGCAAATAGCATTTTAGCGGTGGCCGTGTGAATATCTTCATCGCGGTTGAACACTTCAATCAGCGGGGCGCACTTGCTGAGATGAGCAAGTATGCGTAACTCGATTTGAGAGTAATCAAGCGACACGAGTCGATATTTATTATCATAATAGAACGCTTGGCGCACCATGCGTCCTTCTTCGTCACGAACGGCGATGTTTTGTAAATTGGGATCGGTGCTTGATAAGCGACCGGTCGATGTCAGCGCTTGATTGAAAATGGCGTGAAGTTTTCCATCTTCATGAACTTGACTGACAAGAGCGTCGATGTATGTCGAAAGCAGTTTCCCATATTTTCGTTGTTCCAACAAATGAATGGCAATCGGATGTTCATTCGCCAGCGCTTTAAGCACATCGGCACTCGTTGATCCTTTACGATTTTTTGACAAGCCAAGTTCTTCGAATAAGACTTGGGCTACTTGCTTCGGGGAATTGATGTTGAACTCATGGCCGGCCGCTTGATAGATGGCTTGTGTTTCTTCTTCGAGTTTACACCGGTATTGGGTACCAAGTTGTTGCAGCATTTTAACATCGATAGGCACACCTTCGCACTCCATTTTGGCAAGCACGAGCGCCAGGGGTATTTCCACATCGTATAAAATCGATGCGGCGTCTTTTTCTTTAAGCTCCGAGGCGATTTTTGGAAATAGTTTCCATAGATAGTAAGCGATTTGACCACAGCGTTGCGGGTTGCCCTCATCAAATAGTTTGACGCTTTCATCGCTTGAAAAGTGGGCACCATACATCGATAACGATGTTTCCGGATTGGCGCTTGAAGAGGTATCGAGCGTGTAGTTAGCCAGCAATACATCGAAAAACGGTCCGCTAATCAAAAGTCCAAACCGGTCACCGATAACATATGTTGCTTTCACGTCATAGACGTATTTTTGAATCGCTGGATTCGATAATAATTTATGCAAGTGCTTATCTTTTTTGGCGTCTTGTAGCGTCATGTAGACGGTGTCGTATACGCTACTGATGGCGATGCCGCTTGGCACGAGGCGATGATAATTGCCCGCGGGAGCGTCGAAATACAAACCGATTTTATCGGTTACTTTGAATTTTTCAAGCGATGACACAATTGTTGTTTCAATCGTGTGTGTGCCCTCGTCCTTGCGCCATGAGGTCGGCAGTTTAGCAATGAAGGTCCGTAACTCATAACGGGTCCCAAACGTCGTTGCTTCGCTAAGTGAAAAACCTTGATACGTGGTATCTAGGAGTGAAAACGGTAGCGGTACGTCAGTTTGTATCACAGCCAGCTTTTTGCTTAAAGCGCCGATTTCGGTGAACTCGAGCAAGTTAGCGCCAATCTTGCCCCCGATTGTCGCCGCGTTAGTAACGATATTTTCAAACGTTTGATACTCTTTCAAGAGCTTAACGGCCGTCTTTTCTCCAATACCCGGAATGCCTTTCAAGTTATCACTGGCATCACCGCATAAACCTTTATAGTCAGCGACTTGTTCTGGTGTATAACCATACTCTTCGATGACGCGGTCGCGGTTCATCACGCGGATATCGGACATGCCTTTTTTTATCAGATGCACTTTAATGGTCGTGTTCACGAGTTGCAAGAAATCACGGTCTGATGTGTAAATATGTACTTCATAGCCTTGGCTATGCGCGAGTTTAGCCGCGCTTCCGGCGACATCATCGGCTTCATAACCGTCCATTTCAAACGTAAAAATGCCAAGTGCTTTTAGCATTTCGCGGGCAATCGGCATTTGTTCAATCAGTTCATCGGGCGCCTTTTTCCGCTGCGCTTTATAACTTTCGAGTTGATCGTGACGAAACGTTTTCGCCCCCGTATCGAAAGCGACGAGTAGACCATCGCCCTCATTAATATCCGAGATGATGCGCGTCATCATATTCGAGAAAATGTAGATGGCGTTGGTCGGAATGCCATCTTTGGTGCGCATGAGTGTCGTGCCTGGATAAGCCGAGGCATAATAAGCGCGGAACAGCAGCGAATTGCCGTCGACAATCGTCAGTCTATTCACGGGTTTCCTCGATGATGGTAATCTTGTCAGCGATGAAATTATTGCCTTTTTCGGTCTCGTAATGACCGATGACAACTACAAGTTTGTTTTTTTCTAATATCGTGGCCACTTCGGCATAGGGGCGTGGGAAAATGACGACTTCCATTTCGCCGGAGTCATCGTAAATCGTCATGAAGGCCATCGGAGCGCCGGCTTTGGTCTTAATCGTCTTTTTGCTTCTGACAATGCCCCCGACGGTGACCGTCGCCTTGGTGTCTTTGGCTTTGTTAATCGGTGTCAGGTTATAATCGCGCAGCAGCGTTTTCTTATGTTTAAACGGGGAGGCTGATAAAACGATGCCCAGAGATTCAAGCTCGCGATCGACGTTTTCAATCATGTCGTCTTTAGCAGCGACAAGTTTGGCGCTTGGGATATGGTCGCCGGAGATCAGACTCGGCGTCTCCTCGCTTGTCATCGTGGCGTGGATGGCGGCGTTTTGTAATCCGTAGTTAATCGAAGCCCGTAGCGTTGCCCGCGATTTATGGAGGGAATCGAATGTCCCGGCGTCGATTAAATGTTCGAGTTGTTTGGCACTAAGTTTGTGGTAGTACATCCTGGTGATGAAATCATAGAACGATTGATATTGGCCTTCTTCGCGTTCTTCAAGTATTTTGGCGGCTAAATCGGAAGAGATGCCGCGAATGGCGTTAAGCGGGAATAACAATTTTTTATTAAAAACCGTGAATGATAAACCCGAACGATTGATATCGGGGTTCGATATCGTGATTTTCAGTTGTTGCAATTCTTCGATGTAGGCAGAAAATTTCGTATCGTTGATGGCGCTGCTTGTTTCCAAGATGGCGGCATAAAACTCGTGGGGATAATACACTTTCAAATAAGCCATTTGGCAGGCGATGATCGCATAAGCGACGGAATGGCTCTTGTTAAAGCCGTAATCGGCAAACTTGTAAATGTGATTGAAGACGGATACGGCATGACCTTCTTTATAGCCTTTTCGAATCGCCCCGGAAACGAATTTGTCTTGGAGCTCGCCAAGTTTTTCGGCGTCTTTTTTGCTAACGGCGCGCCGGAATAAGTCGGCTTCCGCCAGTGTGAAACCAGCCATGCGTTCAGCGATTTGCATGATTTGCTCTTGATAGATGATGATGCCAAACGTCGGAGCTAAAATATCGGCGATTTGCGTGTCGAGCGTCGAATAGTTTTCGGTTCCGGCTTTACGTGCGGCGTAGGACGCGATGTTATCCATCGGTCCGGGTCTGAAAATCGCTAAAATAACGACGATGTCGTCAAATGTCGTCGGTTTGATCTCCTTGATTGCCCGGCGCATGCCATCGCTTTCGAGTTGGAAAATGCCCATTGTCAATCCACTGCGAATCAAATCAAAAATCTTGGGATCATGATAGGGGATTTTATCGATTGGCAAATCAATATTAAGATTTTCTTTAACCAGACGCAGGCAATTGTCAATAATCGTTAAATTACGAAGTCCGAGGATATCCATTTTCAGGAAACCTTGTGTTTCAAGATAATCCATCTCGTATTGGGTGATGAGGTGGCCATTATTTTCAAGGACGGGCAGCGAATCGCGAATGTCATCGTTATTCAAGACGACGCCGGCTGGATGCATCCCGCTTTGGCGGATCAAGCCTTCGATTTTCGTCGCTAATTTGACGATTTCAAGGCATTCTTTGTCTTCAAGCACGACCTTTTTAAAAGCCGGCACGCGTTTGAACGCCGTTCGTAAATCGTAGCGAGAATCGGGGAGCGATTTAGCCATGGCTTCGATTGTGCGCGGTGAAAATTTATAAACCCGGCCAATGTCGCGAATGGCTTGCTTGGCTTGTATCGTTTGGAACGTGATGATATTAGCGACACGATGTTCGCCGTATTTTGATCGAAGGTAATCAATTACTTCTTCACGACGGATGTCGGAAAAATCAATATCGATATCGGGCATCGTTTTGCGCGAAGGATTCAAGAAACGTTCGAATAGCAACTGGTACTTAATCGGATCGACATCGGTGATGCCCAAAGCATAGCCGACGAGTGAGCCAGGTGCTGAGCCACGGCCTGGTCCGACGGGGATCCCGCGATTTTTCGCATAGTTGACGTAATCGGACACAATCAAGAAATAATCCGAATAACCCATGTCCTCAATCATGCGCAGTTCGTAATCGAGCCGTTCGAGATATTCAATGTTCGTAAAGTCGATTTCACGCGTTTGTAATCCGACAATGGCCATTTCCCGTAGCATCATCGGTGAGGAATCGCCTGCTTGCTTTGGAAACTCAAGCAGCGTTCCCCGTTTTTGATTAAAGTCAAACTTAATTTTACTGGCGAGGTTTGCGGTCAGCGCGATTTCCTCGTCGGTATAACGACCATCGATTTGTTCGCTGTCGTACAAATAATAAGGACCGGTGAAATCCCGTTCCTCAATCACTTCGTCATGGGCAATCGCATGGGTGATTTTTAGCACAATGGCATCACTCGGCTTGTGATATTTAATGAAGGGAAAGGCAATTGTTTGATAATTGAATTTTTTGGCGATTTCACGCATGAACGCGGCGAAATCTTCATCAAGCGATGTGTATATCTCGATGCCGATGTAAATGTGGGGGAAGATGGCGTCCAATTTTGCCAATTTGGGAGCGATGGCCGCTTGATTGGCAGTAAATAGATCTAAGAGTTCACCTTGACGTGAGGAGACGATGGCTTGTATCCCTTTTTGATGGTTTTTGATGAATTCGGTCGTCAGTTTACCGGTTGAGGCTTGACTTGATAGGCGCACGAGATGGCGGTAACCGACTTCGTCAAGTGCGAGTAAGGTAATCAGTTCGCCATCAACGACTAGATCAAGACCGGCGATGGCATCAAGCGAGTTTTTGTTGGCTTGATTAAAAAATTCTGGAATCCCGAACAAAACGTTGAGATCGGTGATGGCAGCGGCATGGTAATTTTTTTCCTTCAAGGCTTCAATCAAATGGTCCACGGTAAAACCGCTTTGCAGGAACGAATATGACGTGTATATGTGTAGCGGTGTGAACATAGGAAAACCTCTTTAGTTATTTTAACATACATGCCTCGCTCCGATATTAATATCGGGCGACGTTAAACTATTGGAACAGTTCGTCGAGCGCGGCGACAAATGTTGGCAGCTCGTCGAGCGTGTCGATTTTAGCACCGCTGGCTTGCGCATGTCCGCCACCGCCGAAGCGAGCGGCGACTTTATTAATCGGCACTTCTTTGGAACGTATCGAGATGCGCCACACGTTGTCCTTGGGATCTTCGGTAATCGAACACCAAGCATTGATGCCATCGATGTTTGAGAAAATGTTGACGTTTTCTTTACCGCGTTCCGGAGTGATTTTTAAATCGACTTGCACTTGCTTATTCAAAACGTAATAGGCAACTCCGTGGGGCGAAACCGTGAAATTATTCAGCACATAAGCCGTGACCTTTAGGTCTTCGATTGACTTTTGATACATGCGTTGATAAACGTCTTTCGATAAATCGAACTTCGTTTCCAGTAATACGGCGGCCACTTCGAATGTCACCAAACTCGTGGAAGAGTACATGAAACGGCCAGTGTCGCCAGCAATTCCCGAATATAAATAGCTGGCGGCGCCTTTACGCAGTTCGTGTTTGCGGGGGAAATAGGCAATCATCGCCCCGATGATTTCGCTACAAGCGGCCATTGACGTAATCTCCAAATTGACATGACCAAAGGAATCAACGATGGGATGATGGTCGATTTTGATGGTGTCTTTGGCCTTGGCGTAACGTCCATCGGCGACGCGTTCGCGGTTACCGGTGTCGAGCACGATGGCTAAAAACGGAGCCTCAAACCATTCATCGGCAATGATTTCCATCGGAGGATAAAGTC
>Ga0116204_1001303_pt1 | contig 13988 bp, 10 predicted proteins | sample LakKivwa52mmetaG_FD_94481 | JGI IMG/M metagenome (GOLD analysis project Ga0116204, IMG submission 94481) | Anoxic lake water microbial communities from Lake Kivu, Rwanda to study Microbial Dark Matter (Phase II) - Lake Kivu water 52m metaG | ecosystem: Environmental > Aquatic > Freshwater > Lake...
CCGTTACACCGCCGCTTCGTACCTGGGCGCCAAATACTGCTGGGAAAAATATCGCGGCAAAGACCCCGCCGACCTGGAATTCAAAGTGACCTGGATTGGTTTCTGGTTCAACATCCCCGGCGTCACCTCCGACCCGACCCAGGTTACCAACGAGTTCTTCAACAGCGGTTATGATGTAGCCATCTCTGGCATCGACACCACCGAAGTTGTCACCGAAGCCCGAAAACGCGCCGCCGAAGGCATGAAAGTTTGGGCAGCCCCGTATGACTACATCGGCGCTTGTGAAGAAGGCCCCGAAATCTGTCTGGGTGTCCCCTACTACAACTGGGGGCCCTCCTATGCCGAGGCCGTCCGCCAGGCCAAAGATGGCACCTGGAAGCCCTCCTTCCTCATCCCCGGCCCCGATTGGAGCAACATCAACAACCCCGATACCTCGGCCATGGGCTTCCTGAAAGGCGACGCGCTTTCAGCAGATGCCACTACCGCAGTGGATAGTTTCATTGCAGAACTGGCTGGCGGGTTAGAACTCTTCACCGGCCCGCTCAACTACCAGGATGGCACCCCCTTCCTGGCCGATGGCGAAGTTGCCACCTTTAAGCAGATTTGGTACCTGCCGCAATTGCTCGAAGGCATGGAAGGCCAAAGCGTTTCACAATAGCCCCAACCAACAATACAGGGACAGGTCACCATCAAGACCTGCCCCTGTTTTTTCAAATATTTTTAACCAGCGGAGCGACCGGGAACTGACCATGAACGTTGAACTCCAGAATATTCACAAAACCTTTGGCAGTGTTCACGCCAACGACAATATCAACCTGTCCATCCCTGCCGGTATGATACAAGGCATCTTGGGGGAAAACGGCGCAGGCAAAAGCACCCTGATGAAAGTGCTCTCCGGCTTCATCCAGGCTGATAGCGGCACAATTTTTTTGGATGGAAAGCCGGTCATCATCCACTCCCCCGCGGACGCAATCAAACAGGGAGTTGGCATGTTGCACCAGGACCCGCTCGACTTCCCCCCGCTCAAAGTGATAGACAACTTCATACTTGGACAACCCGGCGGACTCTTCCTGGACCACGCAACCGCCATCTCAGATTTCAAACGGCTGGCCGACCAATTTGGGTTTCACATCAACCCCAACGCATACACCGACTCCCTGACCGTAGGCGAACGCCAACAACTCGAAATCTTGCGCCTGCTCTGGCTGGGGGCCCGCGTCCTGATTTTGGACGAACCAACCACCGGTATTTCAGCCCTGCAAAAAGAAAAACTATTTGCCACGCTTAAAATTCTGGCAAAAGAAGGCAAAACCATCATTTTTGTTTCGCATAAACTTGAAGATGTAGAAGTTTTATGCGACCGCGTTGCCGTTTTGCAACAAGGAAAACTGGTTGGCGAAATGTCGCCACCCTTTAATGCCGAAAAATTGGTCGAAATGATGTTCGGCAAGGTCATCACTTTTGGCGGGCGCGCCAGTTTCGACCCGGGCGAAAGCGTCTTGCGCCTTGAAAACATTTCCGTAGAAGATTACCGCCTGAAAATTCAGCGCGTATCCCTCAACCTGCGTCAATGCGAAGTAATAGGGCTGGCTGGCATGGAAGGATCGGGCCAGTCGCTCTTTCTCCAGGCCTGCGCCGGGCTGGTTCGTCCAACGGGCGGACATTTGTACCTTAAAGGCGCAGATTTAACCACCCACACCTACCACGATTTTAAGAAAAACGGCGTGGTTTACCTGCCCGCCGCGCGCCTCGAAGAAGGACTCGTGCCAGGCATGACCCTTACCGAACACGTCATTCTGGCCGGCGAACAACGAGGCATGTTCATCAATCGCGCGGCTGCCACGCAAAAATCGCAGGAAAACATCAAATCCTTCAACATCAAAGGCCGCCCCGAAAGCAGCGTCGAATCGCTTTCGGGAGGCAACCAGCAGCGCGCCCTGCTCTCCCTCATGAACGACCCGCTCGACCTGATTCTGGTCGAACACCCCACCCGCGGACTGGATATTGAATCCGTCATGTACATCTGGAGCAAACTCAAAGAACGCTGTCGGCAAGGCACATCCATTTTCTTCATTTCATCAGATCTCGATGAAATCCTGCAATACAGCGACCGCATCCTGGTCTTTTTCTCAGGCCAGGTCTCGCCCCCTATCGATGCAGCCACAACCAGCGTAGAACAGCTCGGTCAGCTCATCGGCGGCAAGGGCTGGGAAAAGATTACCAACACAACGGAGGCCGCCAATGCCTGATTCGCGCTGGAATATATTACTCTTGCGACTGGGGGCCTTACTCCTGGCCCTGATATTCACTTTTCTCATCTTGCTGGCCGTTGGCGCGCAACCCTTTAGCGTTTTTGGCGATATTGTCGGCGGCGCGCTCGGTTCTTCAAGTCGTTTTTCCAACGTTTTGAGTGCCTGGGTGCCGCTGGTGCTGGTCTCAGCCGGGCTGCTCATCACCTTCAGCGCCGGGTTGTGGAACATCGGCATTGAAGGCCAAATCATGCTGGGCGCTATTTTTACCACCGGAGCCATCCGCTTATTACAGGAGACCGCCCTGCCGCCCGCGCTCGTGCTTGCGCTGGCAATCATCGCAGGGATGTTAGGCGGCGCGTTATGGGCCTCGCTGGCCGGCGTAATGAAGACCTTTGGCGGCGTAAACGAAATTTTTGGCGGGCTGGGGCTAAACTTTGTTTCAACTTCAATTTCTTTATGGCTGATTTTCGGCCCCTGGAAACGCCCCGGCGTGGCCTCGATGAGTGGCACCGAGCCTTTCGACGAAGCCTTTCGCCTGGCAACCTTTCAGGGGCTAAGATTAAGCCCCTGGGCGCTCTTGCTCGGCATCGCGGCGGTCATCCTGGTCTATTTCCTGCTGCGCGGCACCTACTTTGGCCTACGCCTCAAAGCCGTTGGCAAAAACCCGCGCGCATCTTACATTTTGGGTATTCCCACCTGGCAGCACATGATGCTGGCTTTCTTTTTGTGCGGCGCGCTGGGCGGTTTGGCCGGCGCAGTTCAGGTAACAGCGGTTTACCATCGATTAATTCCCGCTATCTCCAGCGGCTACGGGTATATGGGACTGATGATTGGCATGTTGGTCAACTTCCACCCAGTTTGGGCCGCGCCGGTGGCGCTTTTCTTTGCCGCGCTCAACATTGGCAGCATCCAACTGCCCATCCTGCACAAACTGGATTCTTCTCTGGCCGGCGTTTTACAAGGCGTTCTGGTGCTGTTCGTTTTGCTGGCTGAAGGCATACGCCAGAAATACTTTAACCGAAAGGCGGCTTCCTCATGACCAACGAAACCCTGCTGATTGGACTGGCTGGCGTATTCGTCAGCGCCGCCCCAATTCTCTTCGCCGTTATTGGCGAAACCTTCTCGGAACGCGCCGGGGTCATCAACCTATCGCTCAACGGAACAATTCTGCTCTCAGCCATGGCAAGTTTTGCCGTTGCGGTAGAAACAAACAACCTGCTGGCCGGATTTCTAACCGGGGCCTTGGTCGGCGCGCTGGTAGCCGCAGTTGTAGCCTTTTCATCGATCAGCCTGAAACTCTCACAAGTAGCTATCGGCTTTGTGCTGGCAATCACCTGCCGCGACCTGGCCTATTTTCTGGGCAATGGCTACATGGGCGCCATGGGACCGCGTCTGGGTTTGCTACCAATACCCGGCCTGGGCGACTTACCAATCGTCGGAACACTATTCTTCCGCCACGACCTGCTGACCTATCTATCGTTCTTCTTGATTTTTGCAGCCTGGGCATACATCTTCCGAACCCGCCCCGGCCTCATGCTGCGCGGCATTGGCGAAAAACCAGCCTCGGCCTTTGTGCGCGGGGCAGACGTGAAACGACTGCGCTACCTGTACGTCATCGCTGGTGGCGCGCTCATCGGCCTGGCCGGGCCTATGTACTCGCTCTCCGTCAAAGCCGGTTGGAAAGGAACCATCTCAGGCCTGGACGGAATTGGATGGATCGCGCTGGCAATCACCATCTTTGGCGGCTGGAATCCACTACGGGCCGCTTTCGGCGCATACCTGTTCGCCATCCTGCAATGGTTGGGGCTAGTCTTGCAGCCTGTTTTGCCGGGCATCCCCTCGCAAGTGTTGCAGGTGGCCCCCTTCCCGCTCATGATTCTAACCCTGCTGCTGGTCAACATCGGCGATACCGAATGGGTGGCGCGGATGTTGGCCGCCCTGCCCGAAACCACCCGCCACCGCCTCGAAAACCTCATTCGCACCCTGCAAGCCAAACCACCCGCCTCGCTCGGCACACCGTTTGAGTCAGATTAACTTCAACTACGCGATCAAAGACTAAAACATCCCCGCGAAAGCTTCGTGGGGATGTTTCATTAACAATTCACGATCAACCAATCACCACTACACAAATCGCCGGGAGTGCGTGGACGCTATAAAACCCTCTGCGTCGATTTGACAATCGTGCCATGCTCGGGCAGGCTGCGGCGCTCCTCCCCGGCGGCCAACGAGACAAAAGGCGCCGTCCAACGGAAAATCCATTTAGCATCTTCCGGCCTGACGTTGACGCAACCATGCGAACGCGGCTCGCCGTAGGCGTTATGCCAGTGCGCGCCGTGAATGGCAACCCCGCCCTGGATGTAAGTACACCAGGGGACGGCAGGGGTGGAATAGCCCGATGACTCGTTCCCGGCGGTCATGTTTTTGGAGATTATCTTCCAGTGCGTCAGCAGCGTACCGGTCGGGGTGGCGTAGGTATCGGTAATTTGCCCGGTCGCAGGGTCGAATACCCGTCCGGTCGAAACCCGGCAGAAAAAGACTTCGCGCCCGGCTTCGTAGCAGGATAGGGTCTGGAAATCCAGGTTGAGCGCGATGGTTTTCTCGTTCGGGTCCACCTCCGGGCTAATCATCGAGACATTTTCATCGGTCAGCACCTTGAATCCGGCCCCATCGGCCCAGTAAAACTCGCTATAGGCGCCATAGCCATAGCCGCGCCCATTGGCGTCCTCGTTCCAGCGATATTCCACAAAACCGTTGGTCGCGCGAACCTGGTCCATCCAGACCACCTGGCCGTAATACAGGCGCGGCGGGAAGTTGTAAGCGATGTGATCCAGCAGCCAGGGTGAAACGATATTGCCCTCGTGCGCCAAATCGACATATGGGACGGTCACTTCGGCCCAAAAACCATTTTGCCCGGCAGGGATTTGGGTAATGGGTGTGTTAGGCAGGTTGCGGGCCGGCTGCACCATCGAGCCGTAGATATAACCATCGGGAGTTTGCACATATTTCTGGTTGGACAGGCCGCCAACCACATTCCCCACCACCTCGCGCTCCCAGACCACCAGCGTATCGGCCTCCAGTTTGCGGATGGAATTACTTTGGGCCGGGGCGTTGGTCGGGCTGCTGCGCAGGTCGATATTGGTATCGACCACTCGCCCGATGATGAGGCTGTTCGGGAACTGTGGCAGGCGTTTGGGGCTGGCAAACGTCTCCAGGTCGGGCAACCGGTAAGGATTAAAGGCCAACGCGCCGAGACCCAGCCCGGCCAATTTCAGGAAATCACGGCGAGATATTTTTCGATTCATTAATCACCTTTTCGATAAAGAACTCCAACGTCTCCCGACGTTGGCTCCAAATTACACATTGTCGATATGAATTCCATATCCCCCAACGTTGGTTCCAATGTCTGGAGACGTTGGAGTCAAGATTTCCAGATAATTTTACTCGAAATTTCAGGTCACTCCCCCTACCCGCTTCGCCACATCCCGAATCCGCTCCGGCTCATCCGTCCCATCCAGCGCTTCCAGCGATTCCAGCACCGGCTCAATCCACTCCCTCGCCAGGGCCACGTCCCCTTGCTCGAAGGCCAACAGCGCCAGTTCAGCCTGGATTTCGGCCATCCGCCCGGGGTGGGGCGCAGAGTCACGGCGCAGGTCGAGAGCGTGGGTCAGGGCTGCTTCGGCAGCCGGGAAATTCGCATCGGCCAGTTCAATTCGCCCCAGGTAATAAAAAGCATTCGCCAGGTTGACTTTATCGCCCACCTGCTCAGAGAGCGCAATCGCGGCACGAGCATGTTCGCGCCCATCGGACAGGCGTCCCAACGCGCAATCGAGCAGGGCCAGGTTGGCGAGCGTCTCGCCTTCGGCCTGGCGGTTGCCGCTGGCGCGGTACAGGGTCAGCGCCTGCCCATAAGCGCGGCGCGCCGCCTCGTAATCCTTTAGCATGAAATAGGTCGCGCCCAGGTTGTTGAGCGCCGCGCTCTGCCCACGCGGGTTGCCCATCTCGCGGTGAATTTCCAGCGACCGGCGGCTAAACTCCAGCGACCCGGCCAGGTCGCCCTGGTCCGCCAGCACATTCGACAGGTTATTGAGCGCCTTGGCCTCGCCCATCCGGTTGCCCAACACGCGGTACAGTTCCAGGGCGCGCTCGTAATGAGTCCGTGCCGCTACCAGGTCGCCCAAATCCCACTCCACCGTCGCCCAATTGTTCAGGGTCGCGCTCTCGCCGCGCAAATCACCCAATTCACGCGCCAGCGCCAGCGCCTGCTGGTAAAGCAGAACAGCCAGACCATATTCGGCCAGCCGGTTGGCAACGTTGCCCAGCTCGCGCAGGCAATCGGCCCGAATGCGCCTGTCATCCGCCGCTAGCGCCAGGGCTTTTTGAAGGATATGCCGCGCTAACTCGCTCTCGCCTTGGGCGCTAAGCGACTGTCCCTCGATGAGCAAAGAGCGCGCCGATTCGGGGACGGAACGCGCCAGCGCAGCGGCTTCGTCGTAGCGGGTCTGGGCCGTGTACAGGCGGGCCAACTCCAAAGTTAGGTCGGTCTTTACAAGATTTAACGCAAAGACCGCTGAGAGCGCTGAGATTTTTATCTCACTCTGCGTTCTCTGCGTACTCGGCGATGAAATTTTTGGGGAAATGTCCTCGTCCAGGGCTTTTAACGCTGACGCAAAGAGTTCTTCCCCCTCCGAGAGCGGCCCGCGCAGGGAGTATAAAAGCGACAGGGCTGGCAGCAGGCTGGCCGTTAAATCGAAATTTTCCCCCGCCGAACATTCCCAGGCCGCTCGCAGGTTGGCGCGCTCCAACTGGAGCAAATCCAACGCTTCAGCGTTCGCCGCCCCGTCGAACTGAGCTGCCCAACGCGCATAATACGCCCCGTGACGTTCCTGCGCCGCTTGGGCATGTTCCAGTTTTTCGGCGGCGAACTGGCGGATACTCTCGTGCAGGCTGTAACGGTCATCAGAATCGCGACGGACGAGTGATTTCGCGGCCAAATCGGCCAGTTGCGCAGAGGATGTATCCGACACGGCGAATGCAGCCTCGGCGCTAAACCCGCCCACAAAAACGGAGAGATTCGCCAGCCAGGTTTGCTCGCCGGGTGTCAGCGAGTTCCAGGAATGTTCAAAAACCGCCCGCAGCGAGCGGTGACGTTCGGGCAGGTTCCGCAAGGAAGGGTCCAACGCGTCGAAGGTCTGGCGCAAGGCCGAGAGCAATTCCCCACACGGGCGTTCCGCGGCGACGCTGGCGGCCAGTTCGATGGCGAGCGGGTGCCCCTCTACCAGCTGGCAGATGGCCGCTATCTCGGCGAGACAGGATTCGGTGAGTTTGAAGCGGGAATCGGCCTGGGCGGCGCGAATTTCAAAGAGAGTGAGGGCGTCGTATTGTTCAAAAAAAGTTGGCTGAGTAGGGCGCTGCTCTTGCGCCCGTATCGAAACCAACGCTTCCGGGTCTCGATACGCTAGCGCTACTCGACCCTCGGTTTTCGCCGGAAAAGACAAGCCATCCAGCGTATACACCCACTCCTCGCGCAGGCGCAGGCGTTCGCGCGAGGTAACCAGGATTTGCAAACCGGGCGCGGCTTCGAGCAGGGGACTGAGCCGCCCGGCCTGGTCGGTGAGATGTTCGAAGTTATCGAGGACGAGCAGCAGGTCTTTTTCGCGCAGTAAAGTCAACAGCCGGTGGTCGAGCCTGTCGAGACCCGGCGCAGCGAGGTCACCAAAACCCAGCGCGGCGGCGATGGCTTCCAGCGGGTCATGGGCGGCCAGCAGGGGGACGAAAAACACCCCTTCGCGGTACAGCCCGGAGTGGGCGCGGGCCACCTGGAGCGCCAGACGGCTCTTGCCCAGCCCGCCCATGCCGAGCAGGGTCAACAGGCGGCAGGAGGGGTCAGCCAGGCGCTCGGCCAGGTCGGCCTGTTCGCGCTGGCGACCTACGAAGGCGTCGGAATCGGCCCTCACCCCTAGCCCTCGCCCGGCGGGAGAGGGGAAAGGGGTAAGGGAGAGAATCATTTCGCGCAGGCGTTCGGTTTCGGCGGTGGGAGCGGCGGCGAGTTCGGATTGCAAGGCGCGCTGGCAGGCGCGGTATTGCGCCAGGGCTTTGCTGCGCTGGCCGCCCCACGCATAGAGCCGCATGGCCTGGCGATGGGCTTCCTCGCGCCAGGGTTCAAGCGCGATTTGGGCGCGGGCGTGCTTGAGGGCCTGCTCCCGTTCGCCGCGCTGCTCATGGAAATTCGCCAGCGCAAAATGGGCGTTCATGGCGGCCTGGTGCAGGCGCTCACGGGTCAGGATGAGCCATTCCTCGAAGGTTTCGCTGTTTTGGGAGGGGAATCCGGCCAGGAATTCGCCGCCCGCCAGCGCGACAATCTGCTCCTGGCGGCGCAGGCAGGGCAGGCAGTGTTCGATTTCGCGGTGGCGGTGGGTTTCACAGGCCTGGACGAGGCGCTCGACCTGGCCCAGGTCGGTTTGGAGTTCAGCCTGCGGGTGGATTTGGATGTCTTGCGGGGTGACGAGCAGGAATTCATCGCTCCCCAGGGCGGCTTTCAGGTGCGAGAGCGCCTGGCGCAAACTCTGGCGGGCGCGTTCGTCGGATTGCTCCGGCCACAACAGGGTGGCCAGGCTCTCGCGGCGGTGCGGACGGGCCCGCTCGACGGAAAGATAGGCCAGCAGGGCACGAGCTTTATCGGTGGCGAAGCCGGTGAGTGGGCTGCCATCGCGTTCGAGGTGAAATCCGCCGAGGAGTCGCAATGTGAGCATTGGTAATTGGTGATTTAGTGATTCAGCGATTTGGCGATTTGGTGATTCGCTCTCCGTTTGTACCATTTTACCCAATTCCACCCCCGCAAACATGCAATTTTCGAATCACCAATTACGAATCACGAATTACCAATAACCAATCACAAATTACTTCTTTGACGCTTTTTTGACGCTCCTTTGTTACAAAAAGCACATGACAACCACTCCCTATCGCTCCTACCTCCTGCGCCTGTGGCTGGAACCGAACGACCCGCCCGAATGGCGCGCCATGCTCGAAAGCCCCTCCAGCGGAGAGCGGCATGGATTTGCCAGTTTGAAGGCGCTGTTCGATTTTGTGGAGCAGGAGACAGAGCAGTTGGAGACTGAAACCCATAGAAACCGTTCCACCAATCAGCACTAATCGTCACTAATTTTTCGTGGAGATTAGTGTGGATTAGTGGACTCGATAAAAGGAGACTAGCCCATGAAAAAACTTATCCCCCTCGCCCTTGTCCTTGTGCTGATTCTCTCCAGCCTGGCCTGTAATCTTGGCGCAAGCCCACAAACCGCGCCAACCCCGGTAGAGACGGACGCCTGCTGCACGAACGAGCCGGAAGTCCCGCTGGAGCAGCCCGCGCCTACCCAGCCGCCCGCTGCGGCGGAGGAACCATCCGCCCCTGCCGGACCGCAGGCTTCGGGATTGGAACCCGGCTGGTATGCCTTCACCAACGCCAATGTGGCGCGCGATATAGTCGTTTACAAAGGCGTCATCCACGCCGCCACCCTGGGCGGACTCATCACCTGGCGGCTCGACAGCGGCTACTCCATGCGCTATACCCCGCTCGACGGCATGGGCCACGTCAGCGCCAACGCCATCGCCTACTGCGAAATCCCCCAGCCGCGCATCCTGGTCGGCACGCAGCGCGGAATCAGCGCGTATGACCCGAACACCGGGCTGTGGCCGAACGACTTAACGATTCCAGCCGACAACCTGCTCGACAATCTCAAAATCACCCGCCTATACTGCGACCAGGCCAACAAGCGCCTGCTCATCGGCTACGAAGGCTTCGGCATTCTCGACCTGGAAAGCGGTGCGTTCCAGCGCTTCACCCAAAAAGAAGGCCTGCTCTGGAACGCCGTGACCGACATCACGGTCAACGGCAAGGACATCTGGTTTGCCAGCGGCTACAAGGGCATTACCCAAATCTCGAATGGACAGGTCAAGACCTACAGCGCGGCGGATGGTATGCCCGATGAGCGCGCCTCGGCCCTGGCCTTTGCCAAAGATGGGACACTGTGGGTCGGCGCGTCGAGCGGCCTGCAATCCTTCAAGGGCGGCAAGTGGACGCTCTACGGAAAAGATACGCCCGCCAAACTGAGCGACATCAACGAACTCAAAATCGCGCCAGATGGCAAGATGTGGGCCGCCACCGCGCCGCTCGGCGCGGGCCGCTTGTGCCGGTTCAACCCGCAGACTGGCGCTTGCGACGTGGAAATCAGCGACCCCGATAAGCAGGCCATCCTCGGCCTGGCGCTGGACGAGAGCGGCAATCCGGTCTATGCCACCAGCCAGGGCGTGAACCTCGTCCAGGACGGACAGGTGAAAGCCTTCCAGACCGAGGACTCGCTTGCCAGTAACTTCGTCGATACATTTGCCACCGCGCCAGACGGCAAGTTGTGGGTCGGCACCGATGGCGGTATCAACATCATTGACCCGGCGAATCCCAGCGGTGCATGGCAAACCTTCAAGAAATCCACCACCGAGGGGCTGGGCGGCAGTTGGGCGGCGGGCCTGGCCTTCGCGCCGGACGGCTCAGCCTGGGTCGGGACAGTCAACGGCTACGCCAGCCACTACAAAAACGGGACTTGGACCAACTTCCCCGACATCCACTCCTACGAGAGCGTGACGGTGGATTTGGAAGGGCGCGCCTGGTTCGGGCATCCGCGCAAGGGCATCGTCGTCCTCAACCCGGACGAATCGGTCGCCCTGACGCTGACCGCCGCCGAGGGCCTGCCGAGCGACGAAGTCCATGCCCTGCTGGCCGACGGTTCAGGCCGGGTCTGGATTGGGACGGGCAAAGGCCTCGCCAAATACGAAAACGGCGTGCTGGAAGTGGTCTTTGGCCCAGACGACAAGAGCATCCCGAACACCTACATCCGCGCCCTGGCGCTGGATTCGGACGGCGCGCTCATCATCGGCACATTTACCGGCATGGCGCGCTACGACGGGCGCGAGACCGTCACCTTGCTCGACCTGCTCAAAGACGGATTCTCCAGCCACCGCCTGCTGACCCTGGCAGTCGGGCCGGATAACCGCATCTGGGTCGGCACCGACCAGGGATTGCTGTCCTCGACCGGCTCCGGCTGGGAACTGCTCACCACCGCCGACGGCCTGCTGACGAACGGCATCTCGGCCTTGCACGTTGACCAGTACGGCGCAACCTGGGTCGGCGGCGGCGGCTCCAACTTCGACGGCGGTGGAATGCTCCAGATGGTGCCGTGATGAATGGTGGACGATATACTATAGACGATGGACATTCGCCTGCATCCACCAAATTACCAATTACAAATTACAAAAAGGAACCCACCATGAACAAGAAACCCCTCATCCTAACAGCCTTTTTCATCCTGACCTCCCTGCTCCTCACCGCCTGCAACATCAACGTCATCACCGATATCAAAAGCGACGGCTCAGGCATGTACATTCAGGAAATTGGCATGCCGACCGAGGATTTGTCCGGCCTGGGCATGGACGCCGAGTCTTTCTGCAAAGAAATGAGCAATGACATGCCGCCCGGCATGAGCGCCCGCCAGGAAACCCGCAACAAGGATGAAATCTGGTGCATTTTCGAGAGCAAATTCGACTCGCTCGAGGACTTGCAAAAACTCTACAGCGAAACCGACACCCGCATCAACCAGATGGTCATCGCCGGTGACGAACTGATTTACGACATCACCCTCGACATGAGCGGCGAGAGCGGCAGCCTGCCCGGCATGGGACTCAACGCCAACTGGATTGTCAAAATGCCCGGCAAGGTCATCGAGAGCAACGCCACCGAACAGGATGGCAGCACCCTGACCTGGAAACTGCAAATTGGAAAAGAGAACAACATCCGCGCCGTGAGCAAAGTCGGCGGGGCCGGTCTCGGCCTGGGCGGCGACTGGATAGCCTACGTCCTCGGCGGCGGCGTCTTCCTGTGCCTGTGCTGTTTTATCCCGCTGGTCATCGGCGGCGGCGCGGGCTTCTACTTCTGGCGCAAAAAGCAAGCCGCAGCCCCTGAACCATCCACTGAAATTCCCACCGCCTGACTCGAACCGTCCCGAAGGCTTCGCCGTGAGCGCTCAGCCGAGCGATTTCTGAAAATCGCCCCAATTGCGCCTTGAAAACCTTCGGGACGTTGCTTTTATACTGGATACTGGAACTTGAAATGGACGACCTCACCCTCAACCTACTCGTCATCGCCGCTGTTGGCCTGCTGATTGGCCTGATTTTCCTGCTGGTCAGGCTGCGCCAGGCCCGGGCCGAACAGGCATTGATTCAATTCGCGGCGGAACACGGCCTGAAATACGAAAAAATGCGCGCGCCGCTGGCATCCGGCTTCCGCCTCGATGGGACAAACTGGAGCCTCGAGTCGGTCTCGCGCTCCAACGGACAGCCAACCGGCGAGACCGGCTTCTCCAACATCCGTCTCGATACCCTCTGGCACGCCGACCTGCCCGGCGAGACCCTGCTCATCGGAGAACGCACGTCGAACGCGGCCCTGGGCAGTTTTGGCGATATGCTTATGCGACAGGTCTTGCAAATGGCGCTCGGCAGCGAAGCCGACGGACTGCAAGAAATACAAACCGGCAGTGCGGAATTCCGCCAGAAATACATGCTATTTGCCAAAAGCCCGGATGCCTTCCGGCCCGGCCCGGCGCTCGAATCGGCCCTGCTCCACTGGCGCGGCCCAAAGCCGCTCATCCGCCGCACCGCCGATGGGCTGGATATCGAAATTCGCGGCGCGCGCCTGCAAAAGCCGGAAGAACTCCTGCAACTCATCAACCTGGGCAAAACCCTGCAAACCCGCTTGCGGGATTTGTAAACAGCGAGGAAACATGAAACCCAAATTCGCTTTCCCTTATCTATGGCTGGCAGTCCTGGCCCTGGCCTCGCTGGCCTGCCAGTTTGCCTACCGCGCCATTGGGCTGGATTCGTCTGCGCCAGATACCAATCAGGCCCCGGAAGCAATCGTCACCCGCCCGGCAGAACCGGACCCCGCCGACTCTGCCCCACAGCCTCCGTCGGTTGCATCCGAACCGGAATCTGAGCCCCAACCCGCCGGGAACTACAGCGGCTGGATGGCCGGCCCGACCTACCAGGGATACGTTCAAGTCACAATCGGCCAAACGCGCGTCGAACAACTCGACGCCCTGGTGGGCATGACCGGCAAACGCAGCACCGACTCCTGGAAGCCGCGCGAAGACCACGCCGATACCTTTATCTACGACACCGGGCAAGACAAAATGGTGATTTACATCGGCGTCACCACCGACGGGCTGGTCTATAAAAAATCCATTTCTCCCAAAACCCGCCCCGGCGATTACAGCCTGACCACCGTTACCCGCCAAAACTACGAAGAACTGGACGCCATTTACAAACGCGACAAAGTCATTCCATACCCCATCATGGCTGAACTGCTCGAATCGCCGGGATTCCTGCGCGAAGAAATCATGCAGCAAGACGGACGCCTGAAAACCGTCTACGAATGGTACGCCCCCAATGGCGACCGTATCGCCGGCATCTTCTTCGACGGTCTGCTAACCGGCATTGCCGGGCTGGTTTACCTCCCAGCGGAATAAACCCAGATTGGCTGAAAAACAATGCTGACAAGCCTATTCCTGCTCCTGTTCTGCGGACTGCTGGCCTGGCTTTTGGCGCGCTTCCCGCTGAAAAACGCCCAAACCCCCGCCGATTACCGCAAGCTCCTGCCTTTTTTCATTGCCCTGCCCGGCTTCCTGCTCTTCA
>Ga0116204_1001305_pt1 | contig 13982 bp, 11 predicted proteins | sample LakKivwa52mmetaG_FD_94481 | JGI IMG/M metagenome (GOLD analysis project Ga0116204, IMG submission 94481) | Anoxic lake water microbial communities from Lake Kivu, Rwanda to study Microbial Dark Matter (Phase II) - Lake Kivu water 52m metaG | ecosystem: Environmental > Aquatic > Freshwater > Lake...
GAGCACACATTTTGATAAGGAGACAATGTACCTTAGATCTTTTGGTCGATCACTGGACACATCTCTCTCCTTAATCTAATGATTTCTACAGAGCAGAAAACAAAAATCGGGATCCGATTGCGGAATGAAAATCGGGATCCGATTTCACGTTCCATCTGTACTTGCAGTCCCAAAACCGGTTTTCAATCACGGATCGATTTTGAGATCATAATCGCTGATCGATTTTCATGTGAAAATCGCGATCCGATTGCGGGATCAAAAACGGTTACCGATTTTTCCGGACTGGATTTTGATCGCGATCATGATCGCAATTGCAGTTTCAAAATCGGGATCCGATTGAAAAAAGGAAGGTACGGTTATTTCAGATCATATCACTTTTCGGCTTTTTTTGGATCTGAAACCAATACGAACACAGGTTTTTTTCGATTTCTCCTGTTCTTTCAAATTTTTTATTTAGATATTTCCAGAACTGGGAGTCATGCTTCGGATTAATCAAATGCACCATTTCGTGGAATATAATATATTCGACGAGATTATCCGGAAGGTATTTCGCGAGGGAATTGATCGTCAGGTTTCCTCTTTTACTGCAACTCGCCCATTTCGAACACATCCTTTTAACAAATATCCGATTCGGAGCACAGCCTAATTCCTGTGCGTAGACCTGAGCCAGTTCCCTGATCTTTTTTCTGAATTCGTCTTTCGACCGGGTTGCAAGAGTCATCGTAACCGATGTGCTGATTGCTTCGTCAATGTAGCGATATTTCTGCTCAATCCAATTCCGGTGTTTTTCAATCATCCGGCATTCGTCATGGCCATGAGGAAGGACAAGGAGCAGTTCGCCGGTCCTGAATTCCAATCGGGGGTGTTTCACATCTCGATAGGATACCGTGTAAGGATACTGGATGGATTCAGTTTGAGCCGGCATAATTCTTCACGCTCTCGATAAGCTTGAGATAGAGCTGGTCAATTTCTTCAATGGATTTTCCTTGTTGTTTCCCGTACCTTCGGGTAAACCGGCGAATATCCTGTTCAATGCCCTTTTTCGCACTCACCTGCGAGATCCAGCCTGGGAACATTGATTTTTTCAGCTCTTCAGAAAGTTCCCGAATGTGTGAAAGAAGTTCCGTGTCTTCACCCCATTGCGATTCGATCTTCAGATACATCGAATAATCAAGTTCAGAGAGCCCGAGCTGATTCCTTCGTACATTCAGCTGCTGTAACTCCCGGATAATGGCGACGCCGTCACGGTAGATTGCCTCGTAGTCTTTGGACTTTTCTTTCCAATCACGGATGATCTTCTCGACCCGTTCGAGAATGGTTTCAGTTACCGGTGTCTGATGACGGTCCACAAGAACAAACCGGTTCAGGGTAAAGACAACATTGGCCGCCTTTTCCCTTTTGTCAGCGACTTTTTCTTCGAGCACGCTGAGATAATCCGGCCCAAATTCAATCACTGGCAGATTGTTGTCTATGTTCTGGATATCAGTTGTTTTGTGGACATAGCGGACGGTCTTGTCGAAATACTTCTGCACATATGTTGCGTAATCGGGTTGATCCCGCAGGGCCATCCGTATGTAATAGGAGTAGATTTTCGAGAACCACTTGTACTGCTCAAAATATTCGAGTTTGATCTCATTCGGGCCGAGGAATTCAAAGACCCTCCGCATCTCGCGATAGGTGTCTACGAAACCTTCTGCAACGGTTTCATCACTGGTGAGTAGTTCGATGGCGGACAGGAAGGTGTCTTTTTCGTAGGATCCGATTTTGATATCTTTGAACATGCCAGCGATGGTGTTCATCAGTGCCACGAATTCCTGCACGATCTCATCGGTTGAGAACAGAGCGCCTTTAATATCTGTCTCGCTGTATTGCTCAAGGGCTTTCGTGATGTCCTTGAGAATGCCGACGTAATCGATGATGAGGCCGACATCCTTGACACCCTTGTAAGGACGGTTTGTCCGCGCAATTGCCTGGAGAAGACGATGTGCCTTGAGGGGTTTGTCGAGATACATTGTCTGGAGGATCGGGGCATCGAAACCGGTCAGGAGCTTATCAGTTACGATCAGGATTCTGGGATTCTCCTCTTCCTTGAACTGATCCCGGATCCGGTCATTGATCTCTTCAGTACTATAGCCCGGGTTTGCCTCCATAACGCAATCTTTGTATGATGCGATAAGCGAGTCCCGTTCATCTGCCTGGTAGGACATCACGACCTCGGAGTATTCCTTTGGCAGAAGTTTATCGAGCTCCTGTTTGTAGATCCGGCATGCCCGCCGGCTCACGGCAACAACCATTGCCATGTACCTGCCGTCGACATTCTCCTTGAAGTGTGCGGCAATATCCTTTGCAATTATCTCGATCCGCTTGGGATTCTCAAGAAAAACTTTGATGATGTTGAGGCGTTTCTTTACCCCATCCTCGACCGGCTGCCGGTAGATATCAGGAATCTCTTCAAGTTCGGTCTCAAGAAATCCCTGAAGCAGCTCCCGGTTGAGATGAATACCAGACTCATTTTCGAGGCGAGGCTGGTAGGCAATTTTGACTGTAAACCCGTCCTGAATTGATTCCTTGATGAAATACCTGTCAAGGTAGGGTTCGCCTTCATTCGGGTAACTGAATTCCGTATAGGTATCCTTCCCTATCCGGTTAATTGGTGTCCCGGTAAGCGCGAAGAAAAATCCCTTCTTGAAGATCCCCTTGCGCATCTGGGCTGCCATCAGGCCGTACTGCGAACGGTGTCCTTCATCAATGAAGGCGATAATGTTCTTACGGGTCGTGACATTCTCCCCGATAATGCTCTCAAGCTCCTTCTGGAGGCTGCTCAGTTCTTCAGGCCGGAACTTGTGGATCAGCGTGATCATGATACCACGTTTCCCCTTTCCCTGATCTGCCAGAAGTATTCGTTTGAGTTCCGGAATGCTCCCGATGATCTCCGGTTTTGTTATGGTGAGCGCATTGTACTCAGCATACAGCTGATCTTCGAGATCAATCCGGTCAACGATGAAGAAGATCGAAGGATTTTCCAGTTCCGGCTGGTGGTACAGCTTGGTTGCTGCAAAGATCATTGTCAGCGTCTTTCCCGATCCCTGCCAGTGCCAGATAAGGCCCATGTTCTTTGTCGTCTTCCCGGCAAGATTGTCGAGAACACGGTTTACCATCTTGTTTGCCGCCCTATACTGGATGTACCGGGGCAGGACCTTGGTGTCCTCACCCATTTCGCGGCGCATGAACAGGAAGAACCGGATGATGTCGAGGAGACATTCGGGCCTGAGCATGTCAACCGCTGCATCGTGAGGCTCCTTCCCCTCGATCTTCCACTCATCCTTCTTCACATCGTCCTGCCACGGCACGATGGGGAAGTGCTTCACGATCTGCTCGGCGGCCATCCCGATCTGGACATACTTGTAGAGCTCAGGAACGATTTTTTCACACTTTTTTATCTGAGCGTAAGCAGTATGCCAGTCCTCCATGAGACTGGCCGGGTCCTTGCATTCGATGTTAATGAGCGGGATGCCGTTGATGTAAAGAAGGATGTCGTTCCTGATCCGTTCAGTTCCTTCGTGGATAACCTGCCGGGAAACGATGAACTCGTTATTGTCCAGCTTGTCGTAATCAAAGAGCCGGATGTATTCGACAGTCCTGGATTTCTCGAACCGGACCGGGATCCCGTTCTTCATGAACTGGAGGATCTGCCGGGCATTCTCTGTACCTGCCCCGCGACTCTGTAATTCCCGGAGTGCAAGCCAGATCTCTTTTTCGCCGATCTCGATCTCCTTGTTGCTCTCCTTGTCGATCTTCCTGTTGATCCTCTTGATGACGCGTATGAGCGGATTGACGAGGAGCGGTTCCTTGTAGCTCTCCCGCTCCAGCCTGTCGGAGTCCATTAGCGTCCAACCGGTTGCCTGAAGTTTTTCGATGAAGGGTGTTTCGACGAGGATGGCTTCGAGGGATTTCATGTTCTTACTCCCGCTTTTTCATCGCGTTGGAATATTTCATCCAATCGGGACAAATTCTCCTGGCAGATATTTGCAAGTGTAGGGAAATTCTGAACGATACTCACGTTATCAGAATAATAATCGAGAGGATCAAAAGCTGACTTTGAACTGGCATATCGCGTACTCGCTTCATGAGGTTGAGTTATACACCCGAGTAATAACATCGATCTTGAGGTGGACAGCCGGAAAAATACATCCATGAACCAATCCATCTTTTTCACAGAGGGTGAAATTCTGAAAGCTTTGAATCCTGCTTTTAATCGGTATCGTACTCTGAAATTATGGCAATAGAATCTGCGGAATTTATGTATCATCTCGTTCTCGCGCAGGTCCAACTCAATATCGAATATTTTCTGTATCTTTTGAATATATTCCCCTGCGGTGAACTGATCCGTTTCAAATTTCACCTGTGACGCGAATTTGATCTCATCTGCCGTCAATTCAGCAAGACGCTCTTCATTCTGTTCAGGGGAGAATTGTGGTGTATCAATCAATTTGTGGATATCCAGTGCCTCTTGTATCCTTGCATCAATGCGACTGAACACAGGAATATCCAGACTGTTTATGAAACGCAGGGCCCGGTTTTGATCGTCCATCTTTTTTGCTTCTACTAGTATTTTCTCATATTCAAATAATGTGCGTGAATAGACTTTTGTGGAGTGAGGGCTAATTTTTTTAAGCGCAAGATCCTCATCAATCAAACCGTAAAAATATCCATATGCCTTGCAGCCTTTTTCAACACTTTGCTGGAGGAAAAATATCGCCTCCGGAACGAATTTCTGGGTGAAGAGGAGACGGGAAGCGTTCATGTTCTGCTGAGCAATTTTCAGCGTTCTTTTCCCTAATGTAATGTCCCGGGGATAAGGGCTTCTTGAAGTGAAACTGAAATCAAATTTTAATTTTCTGGGATAGGGGATTCGTTTCATTCTGATTATGGATTTCATTGCCTTACCCCTCCGGTTTTTTGATTAAGTACATCGACCTGATTCAAAACCCGTTCCGTAATATCTGCCAGTTTCGGGAACGATTTGATGAGGGGTAGATCCGATTTGTACAATTCAAGGGGATTGAAATCGGATTTCGGATAACGCGCAACTGCGTGTGGCTGAAGAATAATCGAAAGCTGGAAAAATGAATTGAATACCTCCATGGGAGAGATTGTTTGCGAGAGGATTTCCTTCATCTTTTTTTCATACGATTCAATAGTAAAATCACGATTTAGTTCTTCCATCAGCATCCGCTTGCGCTCTGGCTGACCGATTGTCACTGCTTCAATTATTTCCTTGAGCATTTTCTTTGCCTGACGGAATTCTGAGGGAGTCACCGTCTTTGTCTTGATTTTCACTTTTTCACGATCGGCATCCCTGAATGTATCCTGAAGGGTTTTGATTGCCTTGTCCAGTTCCTCCTCTGTGAAACGAAGCGATTTCTCCTCAGGTTTTGACAGTATTTTTAATTCATCAAGAGATTCATCGAGTTTCTCAACCATTAAGGGGAAATTGATAAGTGGTTGAAGGGCGGCTTCCATTATTGGATTTTTTTTCATCATCTCTTCTTCAGCCAATGCCCGCTTCTTCAGATCCCGTGTTGCTTTCTCATAAATTTTGAGTGTTTTATGGCTGATCTCCCGCCATGCTTCATTCTCATCGATCATTCCCCAGGCAACCGAATACGACTTCAGGCCTTTCTCTGCACTCTGTTGAAGGTAAAAAACAGCCTGGGGGTAGAAACCCCCGGAATAGAGATGCCGGGCTGCCTTAAGATCCTGGTGGGCCATTGCCAGAAGGTTATGAGCGAACTGCGGATTCTTCAATTCCTGTGCCATTTCAGGCCACCTTCTCCCTTCGCTCGCCGGTCAGGAGATCGTTCATCAGGCCCTGTTTGAGCTTCTCGTAATGGGCGGTACGCTGGTGCTGGAGAGTGAGTTTGCGATCGATTGTTGAAAGAATACTAGTGATTTGTTGCTGTTCAGGGACAGTTGGGAAAATAATTTTAATCTGACTCATGATCGTCGTATTGAGATTGGCCATCGTTCCACCAACCGATGCACTTCGTATCCGGTGTTTGAATCCTTCAAATCGGAAATAGTGATTCAGAAATTCCGGTAGTAATTCGTCAGCTGTTGAACGAACACGTAACAGCCTACATGAGAAAAGCCAGCCGGACTCTTTTTTTGAGATATAACAGCTACGATCGACTGAACCAACTCGACTAAAAACGATATCGCCTTCTTTTAAATGATATTCTTTTAAACGGTTTTTATCTGAATCCGAAACAAGAGGAAGGTTTTCATGAATTATGCCCAAATCTCCAAGATGTTCAACAGTGATGATGGGCGTTCCTTTTGCAACATAATCACTCATATGTAACTGAGCTCCGAATGGTCCAGTTTTCACTGAACATACTTCTCCAAGCTGTTTTACTTCCCATCCATCGGGAATCCTCCCAACATCCGGATCCTCCCTGAACTCTGTATGCCCGATGCCCTTCGTCATCAGCTCATGCATCACGCCCGCCTTGAGGCGCTCCGTTTCCGCAGCCACCTGCCGCGAGCGCTGGATGGCGTCGTCAACGGTGGTAAGGATGGAAATGATCTTTTGTTTTTCTTCCGAGGGGGGTAATGCGACAGAGAATTTTTCAAGATCATCTTTTGTTATTGCTTTGAAGGTTGAACCGGCTGATATCCTTTCCAAATCATGACGATAATGATTGAAGTAATAATACAAAAATTTTGAATCATGTTTATTATTGGGTCTGATTGCACCCAAACCACGGCCTATACAATAACGTTCTGTGGCAATATTTACTTCGCCGACAGGAGCTCTTACGGAAATCAACACATCATCTTTTTCAGCTACTTTCAATGGTTCAGTACAGTATGTTTTAGGGTGTGGGTGGATCACTCCAAAATCCGCATTTCCTTGAAGGAAAGGCAGGCCGATCTTTTTTGTCGTGTAGGTTTCCGATGACGGGGATTGTCCCATTATCAATTCGAAGAGAGCGCGATTTCCCAAAGTTGCTTGAGTCCATCCTTCGGGCACTTTCTCCATCTCATCCGTTTTAGGGTCAATCATTTGACACCTTCTTTTTGCGACTTTAGTAGTGATTTCACACTGGCAGAAAGGGGTTCATATTTTTTGAAAATTTTTCCCGTTTTACTACCCCATTCAATATGTAAATCTTCATCCTCTCGCTCTATCTCAGACCGAACCTGATGAATATTCTTGATTAAGGCATCTTCACATTCAACTGCAAAGGGAATCTGTAGTGTTTTTCCGAATAATTCACGGGTTTCCCAGATATCCGCCATCCTGAATAATCCAAGTTCATCTTTGAGAATTAATGGTCGGATCTGCGCTGTATTACCAAAACGTGTTTTTAATCCATTTAATGGCTGTTTTTCACCACGAATAAATGCAGCTATCTCCAAGATAATCCCACATTCTTTTGGTGAGATAGATTTCGGCATCTGTAATTTTACTTTCAAAATTTTCTGTATATCAGACAGATCAGAATATAATCTGAAAAGGTCGTCAATATATGCTATATTGATTCTTCCTTCGGTTATTGATGATGATTGGATGACCAGCGGGCTTGAGAATTTCTCCCATAATAGTTCGATATTCTCACCGTGTAGCCACCCATTGACTAATGAATAAATAATTCTGGCACGTTCGATATCCGGAATTATGTTTTGTCCCGAATAATTGACAGTATGTTCTCCGGTCGAAAAATTAATTGAGAGTGTGAAGGTGAAGAAAGGATCAATAATTTCAAATCTGACTGATGTTTCCGACTTAAAAATTCTCATTTTAAGATTACTAAGCCGGATAGGTTGGTTCTGTAATTGAAGATCTACCGTCACTTCCTCAGAGGGGTGGGGAATAATTGATAACTCCTTAAAAGTTTTAATTTCCGGATCGATAGCAAATACGCCATTAATTTGCGCATCGTTGATGGTGATACAAGATTCTTCATCAGTGAGTTTTACAGGGTCGAAGCTTTTTCCCGCGGCGACATCATAGAACGCCTTAAATTTAGGACTCGAATCTGATTTTGAAGAAATTGAGAATGAGATATTACAATGAACCTCGGGACGGGTGAGTATAAGCGAAGCATGGGTTACTTTCCCACCAGTGAATGTACGATCAACCCGAAATCCTTGATGATCAAATATTTGATCGGATTTTGCCAGTAGTGATGGATTCTTCATCCCATCAACGAAAGAATACTGGATCGCATTTCCAGTAATGTATTCAATTGCAACCGCCGCCTCCATTTCAATAAAATGCAAACCAAAGATCTCGAGATCTTTTCGCTTTGCATCGTCTATTGTTCGGCTTATAAAAAAATACGGGTGTTTCTTTCCTTTGAGCCGAGTGTAAATACCCTGAAGCATTGTTTCCACGTTTGGATCATGAAGTGAATATCCTATGAACACAACTGAATATTCTGCCAGCAGAGTCCGTATTTTATTCCAGACAATAGTGTCAGAATCAAAATTTTTGTAATCCTCGGATGTGATGATAATCGTATCCGGTTGGGTGATATCTCCATGAATTTTCAGCAGAATTGTCTTATCAGGATACTCGGTTGATTGCGGTAAGTCTTCATCTCGTGAAATGACGACAACCCTGTCACCATAGGCCCGCTCGAATAAGGGATCATAGTTTGTTGTCACGATATACTTGACACGATTGATGAGTGCGAGTGAGTCATGCATATCGCATCGAGAAGGTTCTTTTCCGTACTGCTCAACCAAAAAAGTGTTGAGCCCGCTCCGCTCTTTCTGTTCGACATAATAATCGGCTGCTTCCTGCAATGAGGCCGTTTCAGGATCCGGGGCTCCTTCCGGCAATTCTCCAAGGTGTGAGAGTAGCATTGAGGGCAACTGAGTCCCAATCGGATATCCTGCATAACTGGAAAAGCCGGATCCCACCCACAAAATTACCTTTTGCTCACGAATCAATCGGCATAATGCATCTAATTCTCCATTCATCGGACTAAGGGCCGGATTAATTGTAGGCTGAATCTCACCCATATCCAAGCCCTCATATCCACTACGACCATTTTGCTGACGTCAGCAATATGATCTGAAATAGCCCGGTTTGCAATTCCGGCAGATTTGCATTCATTTCCGGCAATTTCTGCTTTCCGTGAACTTTCTGGCATTACCAGATTGTTGCCGGCTATATGGTCCCAAAATCGAACTATCTGGTAATACCAGATAGTTGCCAGTACTAAGAGACTCCTGCTCATGCTGGATCCCCTTTCTTCTTCGGTTTACCTGCGGGAAGTGCCTTGACTTCTTCAACCATATGATCAAAGTCACTGGTCGGCTCGGATGCTTCTTTTATGCGGCGTTGGTCTTCGAAACGCTCGAATTCAGCTTCTGCTTTAGAGTGTGCTCTTTCGGCCGAGATTCGTCCGGCTGTCTGGAGAACATCCCGATCATTTAATTTCAGGAAGGCGTCCAGCTTGACAATCCAGTCCTTCATAGTCATAGGTTTGCGCTGGCGTGCCTGGAGTTCCGCAAAATCAAGGTACTGGTTGACGATCAGGTTGAGGGTGGAGATCTCATCCTCTGATAGATAATTTTTGGCAACCGTTACGTCAGCCTTGTGTATCCGGCTGGTCGGTGCATGCTTCCAGGTTGTCAGTCCCATGTGCGGCTTATTTGCGTTGGCACGTTCCGCGATCAGCTCAGCAGCAGTATGTCCGTGGATCGCCCAGTGCATTTTATTCTGAACGGTCTTGAAAAAGTCCAGGGTCAAGTTGTGATGGGGATTGTAATCGACACTGGTGGCGTATATATCCGTGATCTTCTGGTAGAATCTGCGTTCAGAAGCTCGGATATCGCGTATACGCTCAAGAAGCTCATCGAAATAATCTTCACCAAATCCTTTTCCATCTTTGAGTCGCTCGTCATCGAGGACAAAGCCTTTAACGACATACTCACTTAAGCGTTGAGTCGCCCATTGGCGGAACTGGGTGCCGCGAGAGGAGCGGACACGATACCCAATTGCGATTATAACGTCAAGATTGTAAAAATCGACAAGTCGTTCGACCCGCCGGTCACCTTCTATTTGAACTATCTGGAATTTCCGGATAGTTGAGGCTGGATCAAGTTCCTTCTCCTCAAAAATATTCTTGATGTGTTCGTTAATCGTTTTAACAGATTTTTGGAAAAGCTCTGCAATCATTCGTTGTGTTAACCAGACAGACCGGTCGAAAAGACGAACCTGAACTTTAGTTTCACCGCCTTCTGTCTGATATATCAGGAACTCCGATGCTGCGCGATCAGCATCAAGGAGTACGGGTAAATTCTCTTCAGCCATCACTCACTCCCCCCGTACCCGATCTCCGTCAGATGCCCGGCAATCTGCTCATCGACCACGCGAAGCTCCTTCTCCACGTTCTGTATCGCCGCCCACGTTGCAGGAATATCGACCACTTCAACATCCTTTTGAGGCGATACGTAAAGCGTCACGTTCAGGTTGAAATCGTTCTTCTCAATCTCTGCAATTGATACGACCTTCGAGAATCCCTCGATCTCTTCCCATGAGTTTACTACCCCGACAATCCGCTCGATGTTCTTGTCGGTGATGATGTTCAGCTTACGCACGTCAGGATGTTTGCCGAACTCCAGTGCAGCATTGATGATGAGCACCTTGCCCCGGTGTTCATCACGCTTATTCTTGGCAAAGAAGAGCAGTGCACCAGGGGCACCGGTATTATAGAAGAGCTTCTCCGGCGTCAGAATAATGCATTCCAGCAGGTCAGCTTCAAGGATCTGCTGGCGGATTGCCTTCTCCTTGCCTCCCCGGAAGAGACACCCGTTGTCAATCACAACACCGACACGGCCGTTCCCGTCCTTTGCCGAAGCGAGCATATGCTGGATCCATGCCCAGTCCGCGGACTGCCGGTTGGGGAACCCATACTGGAACCGCTGCTTCCAGAACTCTCCCTTCTTCAGCTGATTCTCATCGTACATGTCCTGGTTCCAGGGCGGATTTGCAACAACCACGTCGAATTTCTGGATCGCTTCGCTGTCTTTGAATTTGGGATAGAGGAGTGTGTCCCCGTAAGCCAACTGTACGTTCCTAATATCGTGGATGTACATATTCATCCGGCCATAGGCGAGCGTCTTGGCATTCGCTTCCTGACCGTAGAGGAATATCTGCTCAACCGCATCGGGCCCGAAATGGTGCTTGACGTGGGTATAGGAAGCGATGAGCATCCCGTTCGATGCCGACGCAGGATCGTAAACACTTTCGCCCGGTTTGGGATCGAGTGCCTCAATCAGGAGACGTATCACTTCACGGGGTGTGTAGACTTCACCCTCCTTTGCTTTCTGCGGTGCAAAGTAACGCAGGATCCATTCGTACGCATCCCCAAGAATATCCGGGGAGACATGATGGAGTTTCTTTTCACTGAAGAGTTCGACCAGCTGCCGGAGTATCTCGGCGTTTTCCTGGCTCTTGGCAAACTCAATGAAATCAACGGTGTCGAGGACGTCCCGAAGCTCTGGGTTCCGTGCTGAGATCTCCTTGAGGGCTTTTGAGAAGACCTCTGGAAGTTTTACTACCTCTGTTCTGAGGTTCTCCCAGAGATATTCCTCCGGTAGATCGAAATCATGGTACATCGCCTTCTTTGCTTCTGCCTCGGCTTCAGGTTCGGTGTATCCGTCTTCAATCGCGTCAAATTTGGCCTCCTCATACTCCAGTTCCCATTTATCGCTGATACACTTGAGAAAGAGTGGCAGGAGGATGAACTTATAATCGACACGGGTCCGGATGATATCCGCAGCTCGTTTAAGGAGGGCTTCGAGGTCGGACCGGGTCAGGCTGTTATTATTGATATCGAAAATTTCCGAAACCAGGGAGTCCGTACTTATCAGGGTATAGATCTTCTTTCTGGCATCGGTTGTATCAGAAATAACCTTCAGCAGCCCGGCCTTTCGGAGTCGCGAGAGCAGTACCGGTACTTTTTCCGGTGTGTCGTGCTCAACCTCTCCAAGAAGCTTGACGGCTTCTTCAAGACGGAAAGGTTTAGAGTTGTACCGTGTCCAGAGGGTGGTATATCCTTTCTCAACCCAGCTTGGGAGGGATCCGTTCAGACTCATAGAATCCCCCTCATAGTGTACGCCTCCTTTGAATCAGTCGCACATCTGGTCGCCACCTGTTCCGGTAGTCGATCGCAGACTGGGTGAAACCTGCCTTGCTGTCGACCTATGAGATATTCTTCTGACGTACAAGTCTTTGTAGTTCAGGCTTGGTGACCGGAGAGGTACGGCATTTGACTTCACCTAACGTACCTCCACGTTGATAATCAGGGGCACCAGGTCCACCCATATGGTGACCCCTGTGTTCCCTAGCTTTCAGCTTCTCGTACCTGATTCCGCGATTAACATGATCAGAGCTCATGCAGTTAGATAATCTCTTGAAATATTTATTGTTATCGTTTATTGTAAAAACTAAAACAGATTGTGTTTATGTAATTGTCTTTCTTCATATACCCATACAAAAAATGTGAAGTCAAATAAATATGTTCTTACAACACATGGGGTCATTGTTCCACACTTCCTCTTGTCTGATAGATTATATTGGCATGCATATATACTCTATGTTCTGGGGTTACTTTCTTAAAAAAAATCCACCACTACTCATCTCATTCAGGGAAACCAACACCTCTTCCCGTACTTTCCTTTCTATCCGCCCCGGTCCTACTCTATCTAAATCCTAGTGTCGGACAATTCGACTACAAAGTTTACATTCTGATATATCTTTCCTGATCTAATCACAGTGCTAATATAAAACTGCACACTGGCACCGTCACGGGCGCCGGGACACGGCCACCCCCGCAGCAAACGGGGATAACCGCCCCGACAACCGTGACAGGATCTCCATTGCGGCAGTGCACAAGGTACCTGTCGTACCATCCAACGGCATTGTGGGAAAGTCGTACTACATTGTGCCGCGATCGCGGGCGCGGATGCACGGGGTGTATCAGCGAAAACCGCAGTATCGCAGCGTCGCGTCAATGAACGCCGGTCCGGCAGCCGGAGCACGGGGCTGCGCAGGATCCTTCCGGCAGGTTTCCCTGAATAGGGGACCCGCCGAATGTGCGGGCGTTCATCACGAAACCGGGGTGGTGTGGCCCGGGGACAAGGGAAAGCAGGAGAACAGAAGAAAGAAACCATGGAGTGTGAGTTATAACTTCGATTACTACGGGGAGACCTCATACGGTTTCCCAGAGGAAGAGGAACAGTTCGTCACCCGCACGGAAGAAGACCGTGAAAGACGAGATGACGGTACAGGTGAAAGAGCGGAGGAAAACCGGAAAACAGGAGAGAGAAACACATCGGACAGAACCGAAGCGGTTCCTGACGGGGGCGGAAGCCGAAACAACGGTGATCGTCCACGAGACGGATGGCGGGGATTCCCTCTCCGCACTGGACTGCTACATGAAGAACCGGGGGATCGTCCACCGGGCAATGGATCTCCTCCATGCATGGAAGTACCTGCCGGCCCGGATCGTCAGCGCGAAGCTCCCCGTGGACATCATCGCGCTCCACAAGGACTCGGACATCCTGGCCCAGGTTGTCTCGTCCAAACACCCGATGCCGGATGTTGATACCCTGTCCAGGAACTATGGGAAGAAGATCGATTCCCTGCGCCTGATGGATGTGGCACGGCGGTACCGGAAGATCGTGATGTCCTGGTCCATGCCCTTTGGCTGGAAACATTACGATGTGCTCCCGGGCGGCCTGATCCCGGCATGGGACCTGCACAAGCTTCCCGTAGTATAATCCCAATCACTTTTTTTCGGGTAACGGTACCAAATCCGCAGCAATTCTGGTCACAGATTGTGGAATCAGCCATGCAGGATTCTCCGTTTGCACCCCCACAGATTATCCGTTATATCCCCTCAGCTAATGCTGTTTGTCAAAGGGGCCCTGATGACCCGGCGAGGGTGTAAAACCCC
>Ga0116204_1001307_pt1 | contig 13978 bp, 10 predicted proteins | sample LakKivwa52mmetaG_FD_94481 | JGI IMG/M metagenome (GOLD analysis project Ga0116204, IMG submission 94481) | Anoxic lake water microbial communities from Lake Kivu, Rwanda to study Microbial Dark Matter (Phase II) - Lake Kivu water 52m metaG | ecosystem: Environmental > Aquatic > Freshwater > Lake...
ATCCAATATTTCCTTATCATATTGTTGTTCAATATATTAGAAACATATACCTACAGCCAGGTTATCTTAAAACAAGCTCTTTTAAGGCAATTTTAATGTTATGATGGTAAAGTTGGGTTAAGGTTATATTGGCGATTTGTACTCCAAGTGATACATTCTTCCATATAAAGTCCAGAGCACTGCTAAGATACATGTAAATAATTAGATTACGGAGGTGCTTTGAACTCCAGGGGTGTTCATATATGACATGAATAGAAGGATAAAACAAGTGATGATGTCGCCCCTGACGGGGCTTGTTTTTGAGAAAGGAATAAGTGATGTTGGCCTCTGCAAACAGGGATTTCGCTTCGCTGCATACCCTGCCTATGTTATATCGCCCCTGATCGGGCTGGTATATCGCTCAAGGGGCTTGGGGGATTGGTAAACGGGGATCGGGGATCTCTTGACGAGAAGCGTGAAGTGTTAGACATGAGCTGGTAACTGGTGTCAGGTAAGTGGAAAGTTATACTGTCTGTTTTTGATATGTAAGTCCACTCCATAATCGCGTTTCAACATCAGTTTTGCTCTTTGGATGCTTGTCAGGATTGCAGGAGCCACCTTCGAGGGTATAACAATTGCATATTTATCCGAGCTTGCATTGACCATGGGTTTTAGGGCTTGTATGGTTGAAAGAAGTTGATCAATGGCATACAATACATCTTCCCCTTTGAGTTCGACCAGAATGAGTAACTTTCTATCGGGAACCAGGAAAAGCCAATCACACTTTTTATTCTTGGAATCTGCGATGAGACATCCATCTACCTTGACTCTTGTAACATTGCTTCTCAAAGGAGCTATGCAATCAATATTGAATGATTTATTTGCTTGATTTGCAGAGGTTTTTCCATGCTCACAACAGTGCTCTTTGGATGGGAAGCATTCATGTAATACTTCTTTCATAAAGCTCTACTTGTTTGGATAGGCAAGGTTGAGCAGCTTGCCATATTCAATTGCTATATCGGAGGATGCATTATCAATTTCTTCGGCAAAGATTGTCTTGTATTCATAATCAAGAATGTCCCTTGATATTCCCTCGTCAATGAAATAAGCGCTAACTTCTTCAAAATTTATCCACTGCTTCTTTGGTATGATCTTGGCAGTTGATCGTGGTTTGACGGAGGAAGAATTGTGTGCCTGGATTAAATTTACCAAAGATGTGAGGATATATGGGCTATGCGTGGTCATCAGCAGTGCATTATCATTTTTCAAACAACTTTCTGCAAGGAACTTAACAAGATTGTATTGCGTCACAGGATATAAATTTTGTTCCGGCTCCTCAATAATAAAGAACGAGTTCATAACATCCTGGTAATGCAAACAAACCAAAGCAAGTGGAATTGATGATTGAAAGCCACTTGAACCTTGAAACAAGGAGTTTATAGATCCTTGATATAGAATTTCATCCTTTATTTCAGTTCGTCGAAATTTCAGGTCTTTGATGAAAGGGATCCGGGTAGAGGCATTATTGGCAATTGATTTTCTGGCCTTCTCATATTTTGCACCAAATCTCCAGATGCATTGTGGCAAGCCAAGGGACTCACCAAAAGCAAAAAAGTTATCAGCAATCAAAGCAACAATATTCCGCTCTGCAGGGATATATACACAATTATGCAAATGTGTCCGACAATCGTGTTGTGACAGGAACTGTTTAATGACATTCTTTCTTTTCTCATTTGAAGCCATACCATTTGAACTATGAGATCTGCCTTCTGAGTTCCTGAGTAATTCGTGCAAAATGGGATTATCTGATGTGTCACCAAGCAAGGGTATTAGGATTCGATCAAATCGGTTTTCGTCATTTACACCAATACCTAATAAAGATTGCTCAAATTCCTTAACTCTTTTTTCATCTAATTTGTCATTTAGTCCATGTTCAATGCGTTTTCCCTTAACCGTTATGGATGTATGGGGGGTCTTATATTCTATAAATGTGTCCTTGTTCACACCAAAATCAAGATTATAATCTATGAGGTATCTCTCTATTGATTTTGCCATTGGCAGAGTGAAATCGTTCAGGATTGAAAGTATCTTGGCAATAGTGCTTTTTCCGCTGGCCTGGGTTCCTATCAGCAGATTAACTTTCTTGAGGTTTATTGTAACATCTTTGATAGGGCCGAAGTTCCGTATTGTTAGAGTGTTCATGTTATCTCCAAAGCATTAAATCTCTTTTTTTCATATCTGTTATGGTGTCATTTTCCCATTGATCAATCTTTTGCACAAGTACTTACTATCTGTTAAGGATTGTTTATATACCAATAACAGAGCATGAGCAAGTGTGGGAAACCATAATATTTCGTCAATGATCTTTTTTGTTACTCGCTTTCCTGGATTCCGGATCAAGTCCGGAATGGTTGTTTTATCCAGTTCTCAAATCGGGAATCAGAAAGGTGGAGATTTCTGTAGCATAGCATTCCAATGCTGTTGTGAGCGCTCTTTCCGATGGGCGCTCATTTTTCTGAACGCTATTTGCCTGATTTCAAAAGCGGAACGGGATCGGAATCCCATTCCAGTCAACAGATTGGAATCGTATGCAACAATCGTATGCAACAGCTGGTTCAATTACTCACCCCTTCTTCCAAAGCCTTAGTCAAGTGTCAATCCCCTCTTAATCAAGCGTTAATTATTAACGCTTGATTAAGAGGGGATTAAGAAGTGATTGACGCTTTGGATAAGGGAAAAGGTGCCGGATATGCAGATTGCTTCCTGTAACTGGATAGTAACCGGGAAAGATTGGTGCAGCGGAAAGGCTCGGGGGTGAGCTGGCATTGGATATGAGCAATGCTGATATTGAGAGAGGGGGGGGCATAGCGATACTTTCGTCCAGATCCATAGGGAAGAAGTTCATCGCCAGGATAGTTTGTGTGGATCAAAGGAAAAGCACCATCCGGAGGCTTGAATCCGGATGGTGCCAGAAGTGTCTATATTGGGTTAATAATTTTGTTTACAGGTAGTTATTGAGTTCCTCAGTGCCGGGGACTACGAACTTTCCATCTTTGATGATGGGCAGACGTTCGCCCTTTGCGGTAACGGCAGAGATCTCACCCAGCATTTCATAGGGGAGGGTGATGTCTGTGTGTTTCTGGGTATAGGCATTGACGGGATCTTCCTTGCGGGTGATGCTTTTTTCGTTTTCCACGGCAATGATCAGTTTTTTGCTTTCGATATTATAGTGAGGGAGGTCTTCCTCGTGGGAATAGCAGGTATCGCCAATGGCAAAATGCGGTCCCATCTTTTCGATGATCAGGATCGGCAGCAGGTGCATGATGTTGTGCTTTTTGGCCACCTGATAGGCCAGGGTGTTGGTGCCAATGGCAAATTCACCAATTGGAAGGCTTTGATGGGGGTGGAGCAGGTTTTCGGCTATAAAGAGCTTACTCTTTTCCTCATCCGGGAAGTTCGAACAGGAATAGCCGGAGACCCAGCCGTCCTTAAAATCGATCTTGAGATTGAGGAAGCGGAGTCCATTCAGATAGATGTCCTCGACGTGCAGCCGACCGTTTGTATTCTCCAGAACCGGAGAAGTAAAAACTTCTCCCACCGGGATATTGACATCGGCGACGCAATTTTCGAAGTTTGTTTCCTGGGCCGGATCTTTGATCTGGTGCATGGCGACCCTGATATCGGTCTCATTGCCCGGAACACCGAGCACATGGACATATTCTGCCTTGTCCAGGACGTCTATGATACATTGCTGGATGCGGGCATAGCGGGTGCTGTCCAGGCGGTTGATCTCGATTGTGTCCTTGAAGATCTCCTTGAAGTTTGCACCAATTTCCGGTGAAGGGAAGGCAATGATGCAAAAGCTCTCTTCGCTGCGGGGGAATTTTTCGTTGCGAAGCTGAGAAATCCGGGCGGAGATGCCACGCTGGATGTTGCGCTGTTCGTCGCTAAGCTTGAGGGCTGTTTCTTTGGGTTTGGGCTCAAAGGGAGTTTCTCCAAAGCTTTCCACATAGATCACTCCGGCATTGCCTTTCATTTCCTGTTCCATCAAAGAGTAGGTAGTTTCGGTTGCCTTATAGGACATCTCTGCGATCTTCTGGTCCAGGTAGAGGGCATTGGAGAACCTGCTGTCGTATTGATACTGGCGGTTGGCACCCTGACTGATGGGACGCTTGATAAGTCCCTGCAGTTTATAGGCCTTGAGTTTATCGTTGATGAGGCCGGCCATTCGCTCCAGGCCAAGCTGGAAATAGATTCCGGCGTGGTTTTTGATCTTATAGTCCTTGTTATTGCGCTCAAAACTGACGATGAAGGATTCGACGATGTAATCCGCCAGAGAAGCCAGTTCCGGCTCTGGGTATTCGGCGATGAATCTGGCTAACTCTTTGTCATTATCCGAGATATAGCTTCCCAGGGCATAGAGATAGCGGAGATCGGAAAAATCGGCGTTTTGGATAACGTCGTTATAATAGCTGAAATCCGGATGGCTGGAGAGATAGGTATTCAGGATATGGGTCTTCTCGAAGTCCTTGAGGAGGGATTCAAGAAACAGCTTGCGCCAGTTATCATTGCCGAGATCACCCTGTTCATAGAGTTCAAGGAGCTGGAAAAACAGCTCTGCCTTCCTTTCCAGCAAGCGGTATTGCTTTTGGAACACGGCATTGCGGCAAGCCAGGAAGCCGAGATAGATCACATTGATCAACTGGCCGGTCTCGAGCCCAAACCTTGCACAGGCATAGTCCGGATTGGCAAAAGAAAAATCATAACCGGATTCGCTGCCTTCCAGGGTTGGCAAAAACTCGGTATAAAAGCGATCATGCTCATTTTCCAGATGATGCAATGGGGTTTGATTGATCCCTTTTTCCAACATGGCTTCGATCTCTGAAGCCCCAATGAGTTGCTTGTGGGCTGCAGCCAGGAAGGCGGAATAGTTATCGGTGGCGAGGACAACTTTGGTTCGCAGGTTATCCAAAGACTTATGCCACAGTGGCTTGGCTTGTTCGTTCCAAGCCAGGACTTTGTTCAGATTGTCGTTCATGTTAACCTCTATTTTACTTATTCATTGATTTGATACATGCATTCCGGTGAATTGTTTTGGGGGCTGTTTACCATCCTGCTGACTGGATGCAGGGCAAGGAGAGCGTCCGGACAGGGATTCAACATGGCTTGGAGGGAAGCGCTGTCCCGGAAGCTGGAATTGAGCCAGGTGGGCATATCTTTTGTGGTGAGGATGACTGGCATCCGGTTGTGGATGGCAGCCATGCTGGGGTTGGCCTCGGTGGTAATCAGGGCCAGGGAGGGAATTTCGGATCCATCCGGGGCGGTGTAATGATCAAAAATGCCGGCAAAAAAGAAGTAATCCCCTTCCCGCGGATAGATGAAAAAAGGCAGTTTATCCGGTTTGCGCCATTCATAGAAACCGGTGGCGGGGACAATGCACCTGCGATAGGTGAGGCCGTTTTTGAAGCTGGGCTTTTCCAGGATGGTATCGCTGCGGACATTGATCAGAGCATAGGAGGGGATTTCTTTTGACCAGGAGGGAATAAGCCCCCAGCGAAAGTAACTGAGCAGATTTTCCTGTTTGTTGTTGATGATGGCAGAACAGGCCTGAGTGGGTGCAAGATTGTAGTTTAGCTCGATCTGTTCGCTACGGTTTTTGATATCGAGTTCGTCGATCAGCTTTTTGAGCTGGTCGTGTTTGATTACCTGAGCAAAGCGTCCGCACATTTTATATATCCTTTGGATTGACAACATTCCGAACTGCTGTTTTTTTGCAACAAAAAAAATACAAACCGGCGAGGTGAAGATGAAGAATTTTGAGATTGATGCAGTTATGCTGGAGCTGGAACAGCATTTCCACCGGGTTAAAACACCGGTGGTAGATCTCATTCAAGCCAAGACCAATGATCCCTTCAAGGTGCTGGTGGCAACCATCCTCTCGGCCCGTACCAAAGATGAAACGACCGCCAGGGTTGTAAATGAACTTTTCCAGGTGGCGGGGACTCCGGAAGAACTGGATGCGCTTGATGCCAAAGAACTGAACCGGATTATCTATCAGACCGGATTTCACAATGCCAAGACCCAGCACCTGAAAAAGCTGCCAAAAGCGCTGAAAGAGAAGTTCGGAGGCAGGGTTTCATCCGAAATTGAAGAACTGATCCAGCTTCCGGGAGTGGGACGCAAGACGGCAAACCTCGTGCGGGCAGTTGCTTTTTCGCTTCCTGCCATCTGTGTTGATATTCATGTGCACCGGATCACAAACCGCTGGGGCTATGTGAAGACAGGCTCGCCATTTGAGACAGAAATAGCACTCAGGAAAGTGCTTCCGGAGAAACACTGGCTGGTAATCAATTCTTATGTAGTTGCCTTTGGGCAAAATCTTTGCAAGCCACGTAATCCTGAATGCGGGGTCTGTCCTATCTTTCAGTTCTGTGAACGGATAGGGGTCAGGGAAAAGCAGGCATGAAAAGTAATATTTCTGTTGACGAAAAAACAGGTATTATTTTCTTGGTAAACTCTTAAAATATAAGTGAGGTACTTATGAAAGGAAAAGTTAAGTGGTTTAACAAGAATAAAGGTTATGGCTTTATTATCACAGATGATAATACCGAGTATTTTGTGCACTGGAAGTCGATTGTGACCAATTCCCCGCGGGAATTGAAAGTCCTTGAGCAAGACGAATACGTGACCTTTGATCTGATAGAAACCGACAAGGGGATTCAGGCGATAAACATCATTCGTGTGAATCAGTAGCAAAGGTGTCAACCGGACTTTTGAGGGTGGAGATATTGTATCTCTGCCCTCTTTTGTTTTTCCTGATGGGCTGCTTGAACTGCAAGAGAGAAACAAAGCTAATTTGATTTATATGAAGTGAGTATGGAACAGAAAGATACAATCCCAAGAACCCCAAAAGGCGCAGACCGCTTTCTGCCCATGAGCCGGTCCGAAATGGATCTCCTGGGCTGGGAAACTCTCGATATCATCCTCGTTAGTGGTGATGCCTATATCGACCATCCCAGTTTTGGCACTGCTTTGATCGGGAGGGTGCTGGAAAATGCCGGTTACCGGGTTGGCATCATTGCTCAGCCGGACTGGAAGAGTGATCTGGATATTACGCGTTTGGGTGCTCCTCGGCTATTTTTTGGTGTCTCATCCGGGAATATGGATTCCATGGTCAATCATTACACTGCTCAAAAAAAGCTCCGGCACGATGATGCCTACAGTCCCGAGGGCAAAAGTGGTTTCCGACCCGACCGGGCAGTTATGGTCTATACAAACCTCATCCGACAGAGTTTTAAAAACGTCCCGGTGCTGCTGGGTGGAATTGAGGCATCTCTGCGCAGGATAGCGCATTATGACTATTGGAGCGACAAAGTCCGCAACAGCATCCTGAGTGATAGCAAGGCCGATCTCATTGTCTATGGCATGGCAGAAAAGGCGATCCTGACGGTGGCGGATGAGCTCGCCAAAGGCAAGAGCATCAAAGAACTAAACAATATTCCGGGAACGGTTTCCTTTGAAACGGTGGATAAAACAGCGGCTGCTCTGGATGAGAAAATAATCCTGCCGGATAGCGATGCCTGTAAGGATAAAAAGACCTTCTGGCAGATGACCCGCACCTTCATGCAAAACCATACCGTTCAAACCCTCTGGCAGATGAACGGGGGAAGGATGATCCGGCATAACCCTCCGGAAAGTCCACTCAGCCAGAAAGAGCTTGATGCCATTTATGCCTTGCCCTTCCAGCGAAAACCGCATCCACTCTATACCGGTAAAGCGATCCCGGCTTATGTCCAGATCCGGGATTCGGTAACCTCACACCGGGGATGTTTTGGAGGATGCAATTTCTGTGCAATCGGTGTGCATCAGGGACGCAAGATCCAATCCCGCAGCGAGACCTCAATTTGTGATGAACTGGAAAAGATAGCCCGGGAAAAGGACTTTGGCGGAACGATTTCCGATATCGGTGGACCAACTGCCAATATGTATCTGGCGGAATGTGCCCTTGGCTATCCGGAAAGCTGTAAACGGCTGTCCTGTCTGCATCCACGCCCCTGTCCCAACCTTAAGAATGGCCAGCAAAGGCAGCTTTCGATGCTGCAAAAGGCAGAGTCGGTTCCGGGTGTAAAACGGGTTTTCCTTTCATCCGGGATCAGGCACGACCTCGCATTGGAAGATGCTGATTATATCGAAAGGATTGCAGTCAAGAATGTCTCCGGCCGTTTGAAACTGGCTCCCGAGCACTTCCAGAACCGGGTCTTGCGCTATATGGGCAAACCGGAGATCGAGCTCTATAACGAGTTCTGCCGCAGGTTTTTGGCTGTATGCAAATCAAAGCAATTGAAGCGGGAGATTATCCCCTATATCATCATCGGACATCCGGGAACCGGAATGAACGAGGCAATCATGCTGGGCCTCGACCTCAAGCGAAAAAACATCCGGCTGTCCCAGGTGCAGGAATTTACCCCGACGCCGATGACTATCAGCACCTGCATGTATTATACCGGGCTGGACTATGAAACCGGCCAGGCAATCCACGTGCCCAAAGGACGGGAGATCCGCATCCAGAAAGCCTTTGTCTTCTGGTATGATGCGGAATATAAAAAGCTGATATTGGAAGCACTTATCTCAATAAACCGCAGGGATATGATCAATGAGTTCTTTCCGATGACACAGTAACACAGGATACCAATCCTGTTTGCTGTGATCTTTTTCCAAAGAGGTCAGGTCTTTGAGACCGGCCCGGATAAAAAAATCCCCAGGCACCGGAATGCTTGGGGAAAACGCATTGGAATGCTATTTACAATACTTTTTTAGACTTTCAAATCCATGCCCATCATACTGCGTAGCTCATAGATATGCTCGGTGATGTCATATTTCAGGACGGGCTGTGCTTTCAGCATGATGTTCAAAGCAGCTCCTGCGGCATTCTGGCGCTCGGCATATCCAATCATGTAATCTGCCATGTCCTTGTTATCGGGATAGTTTAGCAGTCCTTTTTCGAAGTATGGCAAGGCGTTGGCCGGGTATTTGCGGATCATGAAACCGAGCACATTCTTTACATATTGAGCGGATGAATTCTGCTTGGATAGTATGCTTTCGGAGATGTATTTATCCAGATCAGACCACTGACCGTTCATGGCCAGGATGTGGATCTGGAGCTGGTTTGTGTGTTCTGCAATGTCATAGGGCAATTGGTTTTTGATCTTTTCCAGCACTGCTTTTGTTTCCTGGGGGCGATTGTAACGCTCGGAGAGTTCAACGCTGTAGTCGGCGAGGTCTTTGTTGCTGCCATATTTGACCATACCCTTTTCCAGGTAGGCGGGGATATGCTGGGGATAGGAATCAAAGATCGTATCCAGTACCAGACCAAAGTAATATCGCCAGCCGTCCTTATGCGGGAAAATGGTGTTCTCGATCTCGGCATCAAGGGCTTTGAAATCGCCGGATTGGATCTGATAGCCGACTATAACGTCCAGCAGCTTGACCCGTTCATCCAGGAAGGGCAGGGCTCTTTCCATCATCTGCTTGGCCCGGTTTGTGTTCTTTATTTTCAGATAATAGTTTGCAGCATCGCGGAAGCCGGCAGCATAGTTTGCAATCAGCTTCTGCATATTGGCATCCTTGTGCACACGGTGGTTGTCGATGGAGCGATATTGATAGACTTTTTCAATGTTATTGACCATGCGGTCGATATCCATCTGGTTTTCTTCCTGGGTGTGGACAAGCCGGACGACCATTCCCTCTTTGCGGACATGCTTTTCGAAGCCAAGGTAGTTTTCACAGGTTACAGCAAAATAGATGGGGCGTTTGCCAAAGTTGTCCTTGATCAGTTGTAAAGCTGTCAGGTCGGCAGTGATATAATCCCGGCTCTGGGGGTTGGAGCGCTTGAATGGATTGCTTTCCTCCCAGTTCGGAGTAACTGGAAGTTCAATGCTGAAGCCCATTTCCGGTCGGTTTGCAGGTGCAGGAATGGTGAGACGGTAGTTATCGCCCCGAACTTGCATGACGTCTGAGGGCTGGATAAATGGCTTGCGTTGTTTGATCTTGCGGGGCTTTCCATCCTTGTCCTGAATGGTGAATTCCTCAAAGACGGGGTTTTCGATGCTGTCCCAAACCTCTTTACTGAAATTGAGGTTGATGCCTTCTTTATCCCGAAGTTGCTTCAGATACCAGTCGGTGTTCAAAAGCGAAAGATTTGCCACTGAGATGTCCTTGCGGATGCCTTTCAGATACTTGGTTTTATATTCCATGGCGCTCTTGACGGTTGCTTCGGTTGGGGGATCGGGATAGACATCCTTGGCCGGATAGCTATTCTCCAGTCCCTTGGCATTGGGATCTTCCACGGCCTGGGCATACCAGAGCGGGAAAGTGTCGTTGTCACCATTGGTGAAGATGATGGCATTTTCCTCCAGGGAGTTCAGGAAGTTGAGGCCATAATCCAAAGCGATGTATTCTTCGGAACGGTCATGCACCCGGAATTGGGAAGCGAGATTGACCAGGGGCAGGATGCAGATGAGCGCTGCAACCGCAATCTGGACTTTTTTGGCCTTGATATGGTGAATGATGGCCAGGGCACCCATACCCAACCAGATAGCCCACATATTATAGGCAGTCACGAAGAAGTAATCCCGGTCTCTTACCTCACCGGAGGAAAGATTGATGATGAAGACCCAGATGATGGTCGTGAAGAGGATGATGGGCAGGAAATAGAAGAAGCTGTGTTTGTTCTTTTTATACTGAAACCAGGCACCCAGAGCACCAAAACCGGTAATGAAAAGAGCTGTGAGGGTCTGAATGATCGAGGAAGGGATTTTCAGCCAGCGGGATAAACTCTCGGTCTCAAACCACTGCCAACCAAAATAGCGCAGGAAATGATGCCCTACCTGATCTCCAAAGAAGCTGCCACGGCGTTCCATGATGGAGGTCTGTCCATACTGACGACGCAACACGTAATCCCAGAAAGGACGCATGGTGCTGGGTTCGCCTTCATTGATAAAGGGTCTTTGGGCAGATCTGATCATCAGATACATGTGTGAGGAAAGCCCGATAAGCACCAAAACGACTCCAATCAACCAGGTATGCGGAGCAAAAACATCCCTGAGTTCGATGAAAAGCAGGAGCAGTCCGATGGCCATAAAGCCCCATTTATCCATGGCATCGATGTTATTGCTCTCTCCTATTTTACCAAAGATCCAATAGCCGATAAAGAGCAGTGCTGTATAGCCAATGGCCTTGGTCCAGAAGTTGGGCTTGCGGATGCCATCCCTCAGAGTTGGATAGAGCACAATGAATAGAACCGCGGGTGCAACCTGCAAAGCACTCTGATGCACACAAAAGCCCAGAAAGAAGAGATACACAATGAAGAGGATCAGGTTCTGATGCGAATAATCCTCCGTCTTCTTCACCCAAACCAGGGTGAGCCAGATCACGATGTTTACAAAAAAGACCAGTCCGGAATAGACCTCTGCCTCGATTGCATTCATCCAGAACGTGAAGGAAAATGCCGTTAAAAGTGCTGCGATAACTCCTGCATAGATGGCTTCCCAGGCTTTGATCTTGAACATACTGGAGAGCTGAACCGTGATATAATAGGTGAACATCACGGCAAAAGCCGAAGTAAGCACCGATATGAATGCAGCAATGATGGCATGCGAGAAGAATGACCCAAACAATGCCACCAACGCCCGGCCAAAGACAATATAAAACGGGTTTCCCGGAGGATGCGGAACTCCAAGGATACTGATGCAGGTGGCATATTCTCCGCTATCCCAGAAGGACATCGTCCTGGCCTGAGTAAGCATATAAACCACCAGCGCAAACAGGAAAAGACCCCATGCAATCAAGCGATTGAGCTTGGGATCGACAATATCCATGGGTTTGGGACGCTCGGATGGAGTTCCTGCCACTTTGGATACATTCCGAACGGGCTTTTCATAGGTCCTGGAACCGGAATGCTTTTCAGCGGGAGCTTTTGTAACTTCTTCCGTTTTTCCGGTCTTTTGTTTTTCCAGGATAGCTTTTCTGATATCGTTCTTTGGTGTCATGTTCTATTATCTCCTAAAATATACCTTTTAGTGTTTTCGTGTTTAATCTTTCAATCCGGATTTTGCCGTATTGGCGATGATCTGTTTCTGGGCAATAATAAATATGATCAGGATCGGCAGGATGCTGAAGGCCGAGGCAGCCATCAGCAGGGTCGTCTGGGTCGAGGCTTCCTGATTGAAATAACTGAGGCCAACCTGCAACAATCTGAGTTCCGGACGGTTGGTCATCACCAATGGCCACATGAAGCTGTTCCAGGATCCGATCAAAGCAAAGACGGAGGCAGTTGCAATAATTGGTTTGGATAGTGGTAAAAGGATGGTTTTGATCATACCCCAGGTGCTGCAGCCATCAATGGAGGCAGCATCAAATAGCTCTTTTGGCAAGGATTTGAAATGCTGCCGAAAGAGAAATATAGTAAAGATATTGACGCACCAGGGAACAATCAATGCCTGATAGGTATCCAGCCAATGGAACTTATCCAGCAGCACATAAGAAGAGATCAGATAGATCGGCTCCGGCACCATCATCATGCTGATGAACATCATAAAAATAACTTCAACTCCCCAAAACTTCATCCTGGCAAAGGCATAAGCAGCCAGCACGGAGGTGATCAAAACCCCGATCAGGGAAAGAACCGAGACAAAGATAGTATTGGCAAAATACCTGCCAAAGGGCACTTTCTTGAAGGCCTTGATGAAGTTGTCCCACTTGATGGCAAGCTTTTTGGTATAAAGAAAGACCTCTGCTTTTGGTACCTTGCGGTATTCCTGGATTATCTTCAAATCCTTGTCCAGCAGGTGGATCACGCTTTGGTCTCCCTCGTCGGTCACATGGATGACCCGGCGTTTGACACCATTGTCATTCCAGACGTGGTAACTTTCCTTGGGGATGAAGACCGTTTCCCGTTTATTGAATTCTGCCTGGGAGGTTAGTGCAGTCGAGATCATCCAGATGAACGGCACGATCATGAAAAGACCACAAACACTCAAGAGGAAATAGATGATCGAGTTTCTTAAAATGGCATTCATACAAACCTCAATAATTCACATGCCGTTCGAGGCGTTTTTGGGCAAGCGTCAAAGCCAGCACAATGATGAAGAGGATCAGCGCTACGGCACTGGCATAGCCCATTTCCAGGGTGTCAAAGCCCTTTTCGTATATATAATAGACGATGAGTTTGGTGGTATTCTTCGGCCCGCCATTGGAAGTCATCAAATAAATCTGGGCAAAGGCCTGGAAGGAAACTATCGTCGTCATCATCAGCACATAATAGGTGGTGGGGGAAACCAATGGCAAAGTGATCCGGAAGAACTGCCTGAACTTTCCAGCCCCATCGATCTCAGCAGCTTCATAATAATCTTTGGCGATGTTCTGAAGCCCGGCCAGATAGATGATGGTGTTATATCCCAGTCCCTTCCAGACTGTCATAATGATGATGGCAAACAGTGCCTGCGAGGGGCCACCCATCCATTCCGGAATACTCATGCCAAACTTTGCAAAGAGCAGAGTGAAAATACCCTTGGACTCACTCAACCATCCCTGCGGTTCAATCCCAATGAAGCCCAAAAAGGTATTGGCCAGCCCCGTCTGCTCGTTGAAGATGATCTTCCAGACGATCGAGACCGCCACCAGCGAAGTCACAAAAGGCAGGAAATATATCGACCGGAAAAAGCCCTGAAACTTCTTGACCGAGTTCAGCAACACCGCAAAGAACAGCGAAAATACAATGCTGGCAGGCACTACCAGGACTACCAGCCAGACGGTATTGGTGATCGACTTCCAGAAGATCTCATCCCTAAAGAGCTCGGCATAATTCTTCAGGAAGATGAATTCTCCGCTTCCGGTGATCCCCCATTTATAGAAACTGAGCAAAAAGGACATGATCACCGGCAGCATCCGAAACAGGAAAAGCAGCACAAAAGCCGGCAATAAATAGAGATAGGGCGAGGCC
>Ga0116204_1001308_pt1 | contig 13972 bp, 6 predicted proteins | sample LakKivwa52mmetaG_FD_94481 | JGI IMG/M metagenome (GOLD analysis project Ga0116204, IMG submission 94481) | Anoxic lake water microbial communities from Lake Kivu, Rwanda to study Microbial Dark Matter (Phase II) - Lake Kivu water 52m metaG | ecosystem: Environmental > Aquatic > Freshwater > Lake ...
CCAAAGCCGAGATCCAGATTCAAGCCCTTGGTCAATTGGATGCTGCTTCCACCTGTGATCATGGGAGTAATGGTGCGCTTGGTGATATAGACATCGGTGATAACCTGCTGTCCGTTAACTGTTTGCACATCCTTTTCCAGATCGAAACGCCAGGTGCTGACACTTTGGAAACCAAGACGCAGGGGCAGGCGGTTCTGAACATGATGTTCAACCCCGGCATAGAAATTGACGGCATCCTCGAAGTATTTGTTTACATCAGACCAGCGGACAAATTCGGCATCAAGATTGAACCAGGTGCGCATAACGTTGCGAGGCTGGTAGTTGATCCCAATCCGATATTCAGCAGGAAGAATATAGAGTTCGTCGATGTCTCCGGTTTGGACGATCTCATTGCTGAGTCGGCTCGAATCCCGGATGGCGATGAAAGAACCACTGCGATCAAGCTTTGCCTTGGGGACGTAAACCAGTCCAAAACCAAAGCGCTGGTTGATCTTGACTGCTGCACCAAACTTAAACTGGTGGCCGGAAAGCTCTGTCTTTTGGGTGAAAGTGGAATCCGGCAAGACGTAAGCTGGATTGGCAGTAGTGACAGTGTTGCGGGCCCAATCGGTCCAGCGGATGCTGCGTTGCTCTGTGATCTTTCCCTCGAGGAAGGAGTAGTCGTGCCCAAGATTGACGGTGATATCATCTCCCACTTCCACGCCAATGGACATGGCAATGCCAAGCTGATTGAGTAAACCCTCGTTTTCTATGCTGTTGCGGGCAATTGCTTCGGGATAGACATCGTTGTCTGTATTGCGGTTGTTGCGGATTTGCTCTTCGAAGTTTCCATCGTAGGAGATCAATGGTTTATGATAAACAGCAATCCCGGAACGCAGCCAGAGCATTTTCTTTGTGGCGAAGGCAAGACCGGCATAATCATCATAAGCATTTATATTGGAGGCATATACGGCATCATCAATGTAGTTGTCGAAGGAGTTGTACAGAGGCACAAGCCGGGTGTCCTCGTTGCGGGTGAGATTGAGCCCACCTTGAAGGCCAAAGGATTTGCGCATCAGGGTGAGATTCGCCGGGTTGTTACTGATCCCAAAAGGACGTAATTCATCAAAGACACCAGTGTTTCCCAATCCGAAGGAGCGGGAGTCGAAGCCGTAAACCCGATTGCCAAAATAGCCATCAGTGATGGAATATGCGGAGAGAGCGACTGTGCAAAGCAGCATCAGACCAAGTATTAGATATGACCGGTTAGTTTTATGTGACATCATTATTCCTCCATGTTAGAAGCGGTAGTCCAGAGAGAGACGGATGGTGTTTTCAGATTTCTGCACCCGTTGAAAGTAGTTATCAGTTTCGATGGTTTCGTTGTATTCACGAATTCTGTATTCTTTGGTTTGGTAGGTTTTATTTCTTAGTTTTAGAGACATATAGAGGTTTTTGGATACACGGCTGTGAATGGCAACCCAAGCCTTGCTACCCTTGTCCCCCATGAAGTCGATCTCCATATCTTCCCAATCCCAATGAGAGATGCCATGCCCGAACCAATAGATGAACGAGCCCTGCAATTTGAGTCCGGGATTGAAGTTATGGGTATAGTTAACTCCGATATAATCACCCGTCATCAAGGTCATTGCTCCGGCCATGGAGTTGTTTCCAGGTTGAGCCGGATTGGTCAAAGAAGTATAGGGTGGACTCCAGACCGTGTTGTATCTGTATTCAAATTCCAGGAAGTCGCGGTTGGAGAGGAAGGTTCGGGTGGCAAGGGTGTATTCACTGGTTTTGGAGACACCACGCTCAGCATAGTCGTCGTAGCGGTTGTGCTGGTTCTTGTAACGCAAGCGCAGAGCAAGCTGAAAGAGCGGTCGGAACTCAAGTTCTGACTGGAAACGCACCGTCTTCCTGGCATCTGTAAGGCGTTCAAAGATATCGATATAGCTTCTGCCGATGGTGTAATAGTTATTGAATCGGTAGCGGGTTTCGAAATAGACCCCACGCTCCGGCTGGGCTTGAGAATTGTTCAGATAAATATCCGAGAGCAGAGGATTGGTGAGGGTATAGACGTTCTTCTCGAGGATAGTATCGTCAAATCTCTCATGCTCGGAAAAGGCATTGCTGTAGGGATTGTCAAAATTGACGTCATAATGCCGGAAGAGAGTGAGGAAATAGAGGTTCTCATATTGGGTGTAAGCACTCACGAGATAAGCCTTGGGATCATCACCTATATTGCTGTTCTTTCCACTCACGGTAAGTTCGGCATATTCTCCCTGGATGGAAGTGTTGCCGATGACGGTGTGAGCATCAAAACCGATGACAGTTCGTGAGTTATTATAAAGTGTATCCCCATCTGCTGTAATGCCCATGGTGCTATAAAGTCCGGCAATCTCGGCATCCATCATCTTGAACTTTGGATAATAATAAGAGTCACGGATCAACAGGCGGCGCAGATCTCCCCATTCCGGAACGTAAAGATTTGCATTGTCGTAGGTTGCTGTGTAGGTGGTGAACCCAAGTTTGGTTCCGGTAAAAGGAGAAGCCTGAACGTGAGTACCCCAAAGCCGCTCTTTCACAAAATCCGTGCGGAGGGCGAGGTTAAGATATGGAACAGCATAACCGGCACCCTGACGAAGTTCGTTGTTGAAATAGGCTTCAGCTTCGCGTAACTCCTCATTTGAGAAGCGGATGGAAGGCGTGACATAGGAAAAGACCCGGTATTTGCCGTTAGGGTCTTTCAGAGGAGTGAGATAGTCCGAATAGACAGTATTGCCATTGGCATCGGTGCTTTGTTCCCTTTCCATATAGACAATGGCGTCCTTTTTATCATCTGAGAAAAAGAAGGAAACACCACCATAAGGATTGCCCAGTTCAATGGCAGCTCCCCTGAGCGAGTTTTGCTGGGTTCTGGAGAGATCCGGAGTTATCCCCAAAATGCGTTTGCTGAAACCGTATCCTGTTTTTCTGGCACTATAAAAATCAGTGTTCTCCATGACGAGACCTTCACCATAAGTGGCCCGGTAGTGCCCCAGATAAACCTTCAGAGTTGTGTTCCTGTCATATAGCTGACCGCTATTTTCATAACCCGCATAAATCTTTGCGTTTTCCAGGATCTCTTCGCCAGTTTTGTTTTCCAAACCAGCCTCGCCTTTGGGATTATAGTATAGCAATCCGGCTTTGAAGTTGTTTCCATAACGCATTCTCATTTTGTAGGTTATATCAGGATCAATGCGGTCTAAACTGAAATAGCCCCAATAAGACAGATTTTTCTTGTGAGGGACAAGCACTTGAGACATCTGATAATCACTCCGCAAAACTGACTCGTGCAACATATCGTGCGTCCCTTCCTCAAAATAGCGGGTAAAATATTGGAACTGAGCTTCCCAGAATAACCTGTTTTTCACTGGTGGTTCTTTGTAAAAAACATAGTTACGCAGGTTTGAATAACCATAGTAGGAAAGGCCAACTGTGTTCCGTAGATCCCGCATATCGGCTATAGTATCACCCCGGGCAACGCGTTTGAGGATGGCCACGGCATCAACCGGAGAAACATTTGGCAAACTTACAAGATCGTCAAAACTCATCTTATTGACATTTTGGGGAGTCATGAGAAAGTCCTCCCAGACGTCGGCCATCCCTTCGGAGGCACCTTCATTTGAGTCCAGACGCTCGAGCAGATCCCGGATCTCCTCTCTTCTGATCTCGGCATCATCGGTCTCCTGATAAATGGAGACAACAACCAAGGGACGCAGCTTGTTCAGTGTCTTCTGGTCAATAGACCGGATTTCCCGCAGTTCGAAGATATTTTTGAAGTAACCAATGTATTCACGGTATTCATAAATATCCTCGGCTTGCTGGCGACTGACCGGAAGCTGGTATAGGTCGTTCAGAGTAGCCGTGTTCAGGTCGATCCGTTCTGCCATCAATCCTGTTGCAATCAGGACTAAAAGCATAAGTAGGTATCTTTTCATATCATATCCTTAAAGAATTATCTCAACTGATTTCCATGCTTTTTTCAGGATTTTCACGCTCAGGGAATAAGCCCTTTTTTGTAAAGATATTTTTTCTGAAGTACAAGCTATATTTTTACAGCCCCGGTTCGGTGCTTTGTGGCTGTTCTGCCTGAGTTAGAGCTCTGCATAATGAAATATCATACGCAGTTGTAACTTAACAATGGTTGTGATTTGTCTTGTTGTTTGTGAGGGACTTGAATGATGAATCCACATGAGAAGACCACTGGAACCTGATATTTAGTTAGATACCGGTACATAAGTTACTATGCTTAATCGTAAATCAGCGAATGCAGATTAGGTATCAGAACTGCAAAACAGCCGGATGTATTACAGAATAAGGGACAAACACCAAAAAAGAGGTTCCAGCTCCTGGTTTACTCTCTACTTCGATCCTGCCACCATGCAAGGTAGCAAATTCACTGCAGATGATCAGCCCCAGTCCAGTGCCCTTGAGATCGCTATTTTGCTCACCAATCTTGCGGGTGTCGGAGTCAATCCGGAAAAGCATGGATAGCTCGGTATCTGTCATACCAAACCCGGTATCGGAAACACAGAATTCGATCTCGCTATCCCTGCGCTGGATGGAAAGAGCTATTGTTCCAGCTTCCGGAGTAAACTTTACAGCATTCCCAAGCAGGTTTCGGAGGATTGTTCCTATCAGGTTTGGATCGAGCAGAACCGTTTCATGTATTAGTATAGCTTTTTTTAGATTTATGTGTTTTTCTTCTGCCCTGGATCTGATATATCCCAGGCAAACGCTTGCAAAGTTTTCAAGATCAACCTCAAGGGGTTCAAACCTGATCTTTCCGGTCTGGCTCTGCGCCCAGACAAGAAGGTTTTTCAGCAACTTATGTGAATTGTCTGCTGCACTGTGAATAAGGCCTGCAAATTCAATGATCTCATCTTGTGTTAAACTCCCGGCATGTCCCTTTAGTAATTCTGAAAGTCCCAAAAGCGCCATGAAAGGATTTTTTAGATCATGGGCAATAACGGAAAAGAGCTTGTCTTTGGAAGCATTGAGATCCTTCAATTCGTTCAGGGTTTGCTGAAGTGTGTTCTCCATCATTACTCTGTCCGTGATCTCGAGTGCTATCTGGAGATCGGCTTTGCGATTGTCCAGCCAATCAATAAAAGTGCTGCTGATAATGAACCAGCGGATACCATTTTCTGTCACTATGCTGGAAGTAATACTTTTTTCGGGATGTTCGGCGTCCTTGGCAAAGATCGGGCAATCGGAACAAGGTCCATCCTGGTCTTCAGGACAGCTTTCCCAGCATATTTTCCCCTCGATCTCGCCATAGATATCTTTTGCATACTCATTCATAAAGAGGACTATATACGACTCCAGTTCAACCACCATGATGGGAGCTTTTATGCTGTTCAGAGCATCCTGAAGGATCTGACTGAATTGCATAATCCGCTTTACTGCCACGTTTTCGGATATGATCTGAGATAGCAGATCAGCAAATTCATGAATAATCTGAACATTGACTGGATCAATCAGAGGATAATGATCTGCAGCATCATAATATACCAGCGCTTGCAACTCATCCATAACTCGGATGGCAGATACAGTCCGGGAACTAATGTTATTGAGTTGCAGCAACTCCTTTTGTTTGATGGGCAGGGATGTCAGGTCTTCGAGATGAACAATATCCTGAGTAGAGGATTGTGTAGTAAAACATGAGACGAGATCAGCACCAGAAAACAATTCCTCCGGAGGCTTTGGCAGATGAGGATAGTATGCACGAATTGAATTGGACCCCTCCTGAGAGGGAAAGACTATTGCTGCCCCTTCGATCCCCATTTGCCTCACCAGCATCTGTAATGCAACTGGGGCTGCATCAGTCCAATCCACAGCCCGGCTCAGAAGTTCTTTAAGTCTCATCATCAGCCGTTGCTCTTTAAACATAAGTGTCAGGTTTCTATCGTTGGTGATGGATTTCGTGATGTCCTGAACAAAGATGGCGATACCATCTACTTCCTTTCCACTATATAAGGGTAAAAATGAAAGCTCCAGAAGTATTTCAGGATACAGAGGATGCTTCCGGATTTCCTGAATCTTTTCTCCAGCTAGACAGCTTTGAAGCAGAGAAAGCAAGTCTTTCAACTCATCTTTCGGGATAATGCTCATCAGATCATCCCCGGGACACATATTTTTTCCGAATGTCTTCTTGATCTCTGCTTGGGCAGGATAGTTGATGATTACTATACGATACTCTTTGTCAACAGACAATACCGGAAGTGGCAGGCAGTCCATCAGTGACTGTAAATGTATATTCGGCATAGCTTTGTTCAAATTCATCTTTTCCTCAGGTTAAATCATATAATGTCATAGTACTGGTAGTTTGACACCGGTTACAATTATATTTCCGGGCAAAAATCTGTCAATGTAGTTCTACAATCAATTTTTCTGAACATCCCTCTGCTTCACAAACAGAGCGGGATAAGTTATTGGATTGAACGTTACTTTCGTTGGCAAGATGATTGTTGATATAGCAAAAATCTTTTTTTGTTGACAAATTATTGCCCTACAGGATAGGTAGCGACTGAATAAATGATAAGAGGAATAAAGATGAATAGCTTCCTTTTGGCTGGAGGAATAATCCTCACTTTCGATCCGAATATGCCTGTCCTTCAGGACTATGCGCTCCTGGTCGAGGATGGAATAATCAGCAGGATCGCTCCCATTTCCGAATTTGCTGGCATCGAGATTGAACGTATCTCAGCATCGGGGAAGGTTATCCTTCCGGGTCTAATCAATGCCCATCACCATTTCTATTCAACCCTGGTGCGGGGACTTGGTAAAGCCAAGCCATCCAAGGACTTCAATGAAGTGCTGGAAAATCTCTGGTGGCGGTTGGATAAAAAACTGATGAGTGAAGATATCTATTACTCTGCTCTTGTATCGGGTTTTGATGCCATTCGGCATGGTTGCACCACAATCATTGACCACCATGCAAGTCCATTTGCCATAAGCGGTTCTCTTTCCAGGATATCGGAAGCGGTGAAGGAATGCGGTCTGCGGGCTTGCCTCTGTTATGAGGTTTCCGATCGTGATGGAGAAGCAGCAGCCCAGGAAGGAATTGTTGAGAATGTTTCCTGGCTGAAAAGTGTGCATACTTCGCAAAACCCTTTGTTGAATGGACTGTTTGGCATGCATGCTGCTTTCACCTTAAGAGACAACACATTAAAGCAGATATCGGACTATGTTCAATCCAGCGGATGCGGAGTTCATGTCCATGCTGCGGAAGCAGAATCAGATCAGAAATTCAATATCGAGCAGCATGGTATGAGAGTGGTCGAGCGCTTCGAACACTTTGGATTGATCAATGACAAGTCCATTTTTGCACATGGTGTCCATCTCAATGCCAAAGAGATCTTGCTGCTGGCAAAAAGTGGTGCTGCCCTTGTCACAAATCCTCAATCCAATCTAAATAATGCAGTTGGAATTGCAGATATCATCAGGATGCAGGAACTTGGCCTCACTGTCGGTCTTGGCACAGATGCCATGACAACTAACATGCTGGAGGAGCTGCGGGTTTGCCTTTGGGCACAGCATCTTAAGCACAACAATCCATCCTGCGCTTTCATGGAAGTGGCCAACACCCTTACCAGCAATAATATCAAGATCGCCAACCGTTATTTTGACAGGGTGGGACAGATCCGTCCCGGCTTCCAGGCAGATCTTGTTATGCTGGACTATTATCCACCCACACCCCTGAATGATCAGACCTGGCTTGGTCACCTTATCTTTGGTATCTCACAGGCACAGGTCGATACAACCATTTGCGCCGGCAATATCCTGATGTGGAACAAGCAATTGACCCTTGGGATTGATGAGGAAGCAGTAGCCTCCGAAGCGAGAGAAGTGGCTTCCAAACTTTGGGAACGATTCTAATTTTCAAGGAGATATGAATGTATAACAAAATAATGAGCAAAGCTAAAGAATATGAAGCCGAAACAGCCAGTTTCCTGATGGATATGATCCGCATCCCGGCATTTTCCACCAAGGAAAAGGACGTGGTGCTCTGTATTAAAAAAGAAATGGAAAAGGCCGGATTTGACGAGGTCTGGATCGATGGACTGGGAAATGTTATTGGGCGCATTGGTTCCGGAGAGCGGGTAATTGCTTTTGACGCACATATCGACACGGTCTATCCTGGTGATCTTTCACTTTGGGAAAAGGATCCCTTTGATGCTCATATCAGGGATGGCAAGGTCTTTGGCAGGGGCTCGGTCGATCAGGAAGGTGGAATGGCTTCCATGGTCACAGCAGGCAGGATCATCCGGGAGATGGGCTTGCAGGAGGGCTTCACCCTCTATTTTACAGGTACTGTCATGGAAGAGGACTGTGATGGCTTATGCTGGCAATACATTATCAATGAAGGAAAGATTTTTCCGGAGTTGGTTGTCATCACTGAGCCCACCAACCTTAACATTTATCGTGGACACCGGGGTAGAATGGAAATGCAGGTACATGTCAAAGGTCTTTCCTGCCATGGTTCTGCTCCTGAAAGGGGTGACAACGCTATCTATAAAATAAGCCGTATTGCTCTGGAAATTGAGAAGTTACACGAACGGCTGAGATATGATGACTTCCTTGGAAAGGGAAGCATTTGCGTTTCTCAGGTATTCTTCACCGGGCCTTCTCAATGTGCGGTTCCGGACTCGGCAACCATCTCACTCGACCGGCGTCTAACCTTTGGAGAGACCAAAGAAAGTGCTGTGGCAGAAGTTCAGGACGCTTGCCTGAGGGCAGGTCACCCTGAAGCTGAAGTCAAGGTTCTGGAATATGCCGAGGAGGCCTATACAGGATTGGTCTATCCCACCCAAAAGTATTATCCCACCTGGGTTACTCCGGTTAGCTCACCATTGCTGAACAGGGCAACTGAGGCATTCAAAAACCTGTTTGGCAAAGACCCCCTGGTTGATAAATGGACTTTTAGCACCAATGGAGTAGCCATTTCCGGTATGCATGGAATTCCCTGCATTGGCCTTGGACCTGGCAACGAGATCTATGCCCATGCTCCCAATGAGGCCTGTCCGATAGAGCATTTGAGCGCTGCTGCTGCCTTCTATGCAGGTCTAATCCATGCCCTGAATATCCAGTGAGTATAAGAAATGATCTTTCTAAGTAATTTAAGATGCACCACTTGCGGAAAGGAATACTCTCCGGACAAAGTCCGCTATCTATGCCCCAAATGTTCAAAGAATTATAAACCCGGCATCCCACTATCCGGAGTTCTGGAAGTACTCTATGATTACAAGCTTATTGCCTGTGCCTGGGACAGTATCAAAGACCGCAAGCCCATGCTGCTCAAGGATATTCTTTCCCCGGTCGAGCGGGATTTCTATCCCGATCTTCCGGTTGGCAACACTCCTTTCTTCCAACCCCAACGCCTAAGCATGAAGTATGATCTTCCCCATCTTTATATTAAGTTCGACGGCCTGAACCCTTCAGGCTCGCTAAAGGACAGAGCTTCCCAACTCATGGTTGCTGAAGCCCGTCGGCTTGGTATCAGAAAAATTGTCTGCGCTTCCACCGGAAATGCTGCCTGCTCTTTGGCTGCACTATCCGCCTCCTCCGGCATCCAGGCAATCATCTTTGCCCCGGAAAAAGCACCTCCAGCCAAGCTTGTCCAGATCCGCATTCATGGCGCAGAACTGCATAAAGTGAAAGGAACTTACGACGATGCCTTCCGGGCTGCTTTGGAATTTGCCCAGGACAACAAGGTACTGAACCGAAACACCGGCTACCACCCCTACACCATAGAAGGCAAAAAGACAGCCGGACTGGAGATCTTTGTCCAGATGCAGGACAGCAAAAATATGAATAAAATCCCGGATTGGATCGTTATTCCCACCGGTGATGGCGTCATCCTCTCCGGTGTACACAAAGCCTTTCTCGATCTGAGAAGAGCTGGCATCACAGAGCGTCTTCCCCACCTGCTTTGCGTCCAATCCGAAAGCTCCGATGCCATCACAAAATACTGGTCATCTGGCACTTATGAAGATGCTGCCAGCCCATCCACAATTGCAGACTCCATCTCGGTCAAAACCCCCAGCAATGCCCACTGGGCAGTACAAGCTATCAAAGAAAGCGCTGGAAAGTGCGTCCTGGTCTCCGATGATGAGATCCTTGCAGCCCAAAAAGAACTGGCAGATTATTCCGGAATCTTTGCCGAACCATCCTCTTCAGCCTCCCTGGCTGGTCTTAGCAAAGCAGTTAGCCAGGGCTGGATAAATAAAGAGGAAAGCGTTGTCCTGCTGGTGACAGGACATGGTCTGAAAGATACTGCAGCGGTGAAGTTTTGAGAGAAGACATGGAACACGGATTGCTCGGAAGAAGCTTATGGAACGGATAAAACCCTGCTTATATGATTTCCACGTTCACATCGGTGAAAGGATAGGTGGAATTGACCTTGTTGAGGACTGGAAAGCGCTCAATCGCATTGCCTCACGCAAAGGTATAGCGGGCATTGGTGCCTTCGTTACCGAAGAGCAGGGAATCTTACTGAAAGATAAATACTTGCGGATGAAGCAAGAAGCAGCAACCCATTTCAAGGGGTATGTGCACTGGCACCTGACTCCGGTTCAGTCAACCTTGGAAGATATTCTTCCGCTTCTGCTGGAAGATTGCGACCTGAAGTTTTATTCTACTTACGAAAGTTCCGGTCTCTACTCCTCCTACAATCGGATCGCAACCTGGATTAATGACCTGAGCAGCATCTCAAGCCTTTTGGAAAAAGGCCTTCCCCGCATCCTAATTCATTGCGAGGATAATGATATAATCAAGTCCGCCTCAGAACGGAATCCATTTAGAGCTCCATATCATCATTGCCTGAGGCGTCCCGAAAAAGCAGAAAACGCTGCTGTAGAAAAAGTGCTATCCATCTCTCTTCAATACAATTATCCCATCCACATTGTGCATGTTTCCTCCCCAATTTCAGCCGAGCTCATCATTCAGGCCCGCAAAGAATGCTCAAACCCAAATCAGATCACCTGTGAGACGGCTCCGCATTACCTGATCTACAATGAAAACCGCTTGAAACACAAACATGCCCATCGCTATATTTGCTCCCCTCCCTATCGCAGTGAACAGAGCCGTGGACTTTTATTTGAACACCTGCAAGATGCTGTCTTCAATATCCTTGCCTCCGATCACTGTCATTTCAGCCATACCGACAAGGACAGGTTTCAGCATGATCTTGCCCAGGTCCCTTGTGGCATTCCTGGACTGGAAACGCTATATTCTTCAATGCACTACCACTTTGTGGAGAAGAAGAGATTGTCTGAGGATGCTCTTCTGGAACTTTGCTCAACCAATCCAGCCCGGCTCATGAAATTATCAAAGCCCACTCTGGAAGCTCAATGACAAGCAGCACGACTTGGAGTTCAAGACACCAACGCAAACTATCTTTCACCAACAAGTTATATAGTGTTTTGGACTTCAAGCAGCAGATCATACAACAGAAGTTTGCTGCTGTTTCATATGCTCAGCGCAGCTCTGTAACATAGGTTTTTACCTGTCTGTAACAAAGGTTTTTACCTGTCTGTAACATAGGTTTTTACCTGTCTGTAACATAGGTTTTTACATGTCTGTAACATAGGTTTTTACCTGTCTGTAACATAAGTTTTTACCTGTCTGCGGAATGTGCAGCTTCAAACCCACGTGTTGCATGAGTGCTGCTTGAAGTCCAAGCTGCCCGTAAACCTGATGCCATATATACATTTTCCTGGCAGCTTGAACTCCAAGAGTGTGGAATTGCCCACCGTAGCAGAATAAAATGAGAACAAGGAATACCCCATGATGGAAATACCCGCCTTCCGCAATGATGCCTTCGCCAAAGTAACCGGCCTGGCAAAGTACACCGACGATCTTATCCTGCCGGATATGTTGCATGCCGTACCGGTTTATAGTGATCAGGTTCATGCCCAAATCATTGCTATCGATACTTCAGAAGCCCTGGCAATGCCGGATATTCTGGCTGTTATCACTGCCAAAGACATTCCCGGCAAAGTTAAATTTGGCCAGATCATCCGGGACTATCCTCTTCTGGCAGAAGATATTATTCTCTCATCAGGAGACGTTCTGGCCCTGATAGTTGCCAAAACCAGAGACGCAGCTATGGCCGCAATCCCCAGACTACGGATCCGGACCAAAACCTTAAGCCCTCTGCTCGATCCGGAACTATCACTCAAACCGGAAACACCCCTCCTGCATCCTGAGCATGGTTCAAATATCTGTAATGAGCACCGCATCCGCAGAGGTGACATAAGCCGGGGAGAAGCAGATTCTGATATCATAGTCGAACAGGAATTTACAACCCAGCGAATCGAGCATGCTTATTTGGAACCGGAAGCTGCCCTTTGTTTTCAGCGGCCGGATGGCGTCATTGAGGTCTATGGCAGCATGCAGCATCCCTTTTCCACCCGGCGTTTTGTAGCCAATGCCTTGGGCTTCCCGCTTTCCGATGTTGAGATAAAAACCATACCAATGGGCGGAGGTTTTGGCGGCAAGGATGACACTGCTGCGCTGGTTTGTGCCCGGGCTGCCCTCTGTGCTTTTCTTCTGAAAAGACCTGTCAAAATCACCTATTTGCGGGAGTGGTCGATGCGTGAGAGCTACAAACGCCACCCCTATAAGATCCATTACCGCTTGGGACTTTCCCGGGATGGGTTGCTGCGCTTTGTCAAAGCTCGCATCCTGGCAGACGGAGGTGCCTATTGTTCCGTAACACCCTGGGTAACATGGCGTTCCACCGTTCAATGCTGTGGTGCCTACCAGGTACCAAATGTCCATTGTGACACTTATGGCGTCTATACCAACAACATTTTTTGCGGGGCAATGCGTGGTTTTGGATCGCCCCAGGTCAATTTTGCCATAGAGCAATTGATCGAAATTGCCGGAGAAAAAATCGGTCTCAACGAGATCGAAATCCGGAGACGAAACATGCTGAGGCAGGGCTCAGAAACCGTCACAGGCCAGATCCTGGATACGCATACCGTTTCTTTGCAACAGGTTATGGATACTGTTCTGAACGAGATATCCTACGAGGAAAAGCGCAGAAAATGTTCTTTTGGCGATCCCAATCTGGAAGAGTGGTATGGCATCGGTTTTGCCATCAGCTACCGTGGTATGAGTTTAGGTGCCGAAGGAGTGGATTTCAACAGCGCTATCCTCAGCGTCCAACCCGATGGTTCGGTGCTTTTGGAGACCGGTATCCATGAGAATGGACAGGGCTCCGAGAGTGCCATGATACTCATTGCAGCCGAAGAACTTGGCCTTCCCAAAGAGCGAATCCGCTATCGTCAACCCTCAACTTCAAACATCCCGGATGGTGGAACGACGGTTGCTTCCCGCGGAACCATCATGGGTGGTGGTGCTGTCGTAAAAGCATCCGAAATACTCAAGAACCTTATCTCTGAGGTTTTGCGAGTTCCTCATCCAGATGTTTCGGACAATCAAATACTTGAATTCAAGGAAGGTTATATCTTTGCGGGAGAGGATATTATCTGCACCTGGGAGGAAGCCATCCAGCGTTGCTATTCCTCTCAGGTATATCCCTATGCCTTTGGCACCTTTCAAGCCCCAAAAGTGGACTGGGATGAGCACACTGGAAAAGGAAATGCCTATTTTACCTGGGTTTATGGTTGCCAGGCAGTTGAGCTGAAAGTGAACCCCAAAACAGGTCAGGTCACGCTTTTGAGCATGGTTGCTGCCCACGACATCGGAAAAGCTATCAATCCAGTGCTTGTCAAAGGTCAGTTCTATGGCGGAATGGCTATGGCCACTGGCTATGCCCTCTATGAGGACTGCATCTGTGAGGAAGGACGGGTTAAGCCCGGCAATTTTGACCGATACCGTCTTGCCAGAGCTACCGACTTGCCGGAAATGACAGCTATCCTGATCGAAAACCCGGATCCCAATTCCCCCTCCAAAGCCAAGGGTATCGGCGAACCCACCA
>Ga0116204_1001314_pt1 | contig 13949 bp, 16 predicted proteins | sample LakKivwa52mmetaG_FD_94481 | JGI IMG/M metagenome (GOLD analysis project Ga0116204, IMG submission 94481) | Anoxic lake water microbial communities from Lake Kivu, Rwanda to study Microbial Dark Matter (Phase II) - Lake Kivu water 52m metaG | ecosystem: Environmental > Aquatic > Freshwater > Lake...
GTATCTGCCCAGAAAAAATTCAGGTGAGTGTAAACAATAAAAATGTTACTTTTTGTAATTCTGAACTTGAACCAGTCTATACCTTAATTTCTACCGAGTACAGGTGGGGGGTATTTAAGGGTTTTTATTGGCCGAAGGATTCTTGGTACAAATTTGTTCAGGGCCTAGATCTTGTTTTTTTTACTGACCATGCTCGGATTTGGGATGCAGGTCAAAAAATAAAACCCGAAGGTAAAGCTGGGAATGTAGGGCTGGGTGTGCGTTATCCCGTGACCATTTTCAATTTGCGCCTGGACTACGCGGTGGGCGTTGATCCAGAATTTGACTGGGCTGATTATGGAATTGCACTGGATTTGGCCCAAGCATTTTAAATATGATCAAAGCAAATGGGCTAGCATGTTGGAAAAATTTAATTTAAATCTAAAAACCTATGTTTTTACCTCAATTCTCCTGAACTACTTGAGGATAATCATACAAAAATTAATCAAACAAGAATTTTTAGCCGATATAGTGCTATGAAAAACTATTCAAAAACTCTTTTAGCCATACAAGAAGCCCGTAAGGATATGGGATGGGCCAAGGTGCCACAGGCTCGTGTAAGCGAAGCAGCAGCAAAAACTCTTGCTTTGGCATTATCTTCTTTCCTAAATGAAAAAAAATCCTAGTTTATTACCTGAAAGTTTAAAACCCAGTTTTGATCTTTCGTGTAAATTAAACAAAGGTTAAAGGGCATAATCTAATTAGATTTGCAGCCTTATATTCAATCCTAGAAGTACCCACCTTCAACAGCTTAAGGATATCTATGCGTATATTGTCCTATACACTTTCTAAAAATGGGCGAAGCAAAAATCTAATTTGCTTCAATTCTAAAATCTTCAACTCCAAACACATTTATTCTTTATTATTGTCTTTTCTTTTAGGGCTTATTGTGTTCACTAGTCCGCAGACTGTTTTTGGTTCAGATGATCCATACCTCGAGACAGAACCCACAGAGTCACCGTCATATTCCGGTTCTGATGCACAAGCGGATAAAAACAGCTCTATACCTACACAAGTTACAGAAACTACGGCGGATCAATCATCCAATCAAAATCCTCCGCCTCGTGGGCAAAGGGGCAAAATTTCCATTACCACCACACCTTCCAAGGCAGTAGTTTACTTAGCTGGACAAAATTTGGGAAAAACTCCCATTGAAGAGATGGAGGTTAATTCGGGCCGCCATGATCTCACCATTATGCTTGAGGGCGAAGAACTCGTGCGTGAGAGGGTTAATATATGGCCCAATCAAACTTTGGTGCTCGATAAAAAATTAATACTTCCCTATGGTAGTTTAACGATTACAACAACACCTAGTAAGGCCAAAGTTTTTATTGATGGTGAAAATGTAGGTCAAACAAGTGGAGCACCACTCACTGTGAATAACATACAAGCAGGCACTCGTATCTTAAAAGTTACTGCTGGCAAAAAATCTAAAGAAATGCAGGTAGAAATCAAAGGCGAAGAAACCCTCTCCCTCGAAATTGTGTTAGGCAAGTAGTACTGTTTGGAGTATAAGTTACGAGGGGAATCTGCATTTAACTCTCAATTTTTTAGAGAGTTAAATGCAGATTCCCCTCGTAGCAATTACAAAACCTTAAGTCTATAAACAGGGGGTTTTCTATCAGTCCCCTACCCATTGCTTTAATAAAAATAAGCAGGGTACGGCCTTTGTGAAGGTAAGGGGAGATGATTTGCTATACACCTGGGTGCAGGCCACATTCCCTTTTACTATCAACCTTGGTGGGATCAAAGTAACGAGTTTCGTTAGGTAAGTTATGGGACGCTAGGTATGCTTCCATATCAGCTTGAGTCCAGTGAAAAACTGGACTCACTTTTATAAGTCCGGTTTTTGAGAGGCTGACGATGTCAAGATGACTCCGGAATTCGGTTTGATCTTTGCGAAGGGTTGTAAGCCATACCTTTGGGTTGAGTTCTGCTAAACCTCTTTCAAAGGGTTCAAGCTTTACTTCTTTGGTGAATTGATCATGGGCTTCATGCTGATCAAGACTAGGTATCCCCCCGTAATAGGCATCTTGATAGCCTAGTGTGGTTCGGGGTACAAAGATTTTTACATTAAGGTTGTATTGGGTAATAAACTTATGGGCCATGGAGTATGTATAGCGTGTATTGTGACCTGTATCAGCCCAGAGTACTGGAATTTGGGGGTCAACGGAATGGCAGAGGTGTAGGATGACTGCTTCTTGAGGTCCAAAGTGCGTTGATACAAGTGCACGCCCTGGATGCAAGTTAACTGCCCATTTGACTATTTCGAGGGGGGTTTTGTTTTTTAAATTTTGATTGATTAAATGGAGTTCATCTGGAGTGTACATAGATTCCTATAAATGCAGTTTTATTGAGGTGGAGAGTCGCAACTTGAATTGGGAAAGAGTGTGCAGGAGGGATCTTTAATTTCGTCAGCCCGCGAATCAGACTGATTGACCCAGAATAAATAACCCGCTATCCCAGCACCAACCAGGGCGATTGCCCCAACTGTGGGGTAGACCCAATGAGCCCAACTTACGGTAGAGTTCATGTCTTCGGCAGAAGGGCTGCGGTTAATTTTAATAACGATTTCATCATCCTCTACTGAGGCAGAATCAGCTTCAAGAATTGGGCTTTGTGTGTTTTGCATGCCATAAATGTCGTAAAAAATTGTTTTCGCATCCTTGGCTAAATCTGCCAGGAGTTCTTGTTCGCTACTGAGAATTATTTTTAGATAAGGCGCCCCAGCTGGGGTGATTCCTCCATCAACTTTCGAAAATTTGATTAGAGGGCTCACAATATCTTTGACAGCATCGTGGGTTACGCCTGTGTTGGGCAAAAAGATAATGGCGCTCTTTTTGTTAAGCGAAAGAAAAGATAAGGGTTCCAGTGGTGTTTCATCAAAATCTAGGCGCAAGCTAAAGTTGTTTTCATCATTTTCGCGGAAAGAGAAGCTTTCAAGCTGGCTGGGACTGGATTCTTGGATTTTATCGGTTGAATTGAATTCAATGATAAAGAGGTTTTTAGATTGTTTTTGTAATCCCTCAGCAGAAGATTCTGTATAGAGTACAACCCGAGTGGAAAGGGAATCTTCGCTAGGGGTAAAGGCTTCCAGGTGAAAGACCGGAGGGGAAGGTGTATGAAAAACTTCGGATTTTTCTAGAGTAGTTTGAGGAAAGTCAAGAACTAGTGCTTGAACACCATCCATAGGCTTGAGCGTAGATGTAAATTTGGGAACATCTTGGTTAAACTCAATGGTAAAAATATGCTTAGAACCTTGAGTGGTGAGGCTAATATTTTTAATAGACTGAGCCCCGTAGACTTGTGGGAGCAAAATCAGCAATAAAAGTTTAAAAATGAGGACAAAACATTTCATGATGTTCACGTCTTCCTAAACTAACTGATTCGGCAAAAAATAACAAGCCGAACTTGCATAGAATACGCTTAAAACAGTCTTTTTGCATGGAGGTTGGCTAAAATCAGATGAGATGTTTTTATGCTTTATATTTTACAAGCCGGGTGGGGGAGGGACACTCAATTTTTTATTAGGAAAATTGAATTGGGAAAAATATTTTATCAGCAGTGTGGGATTTTGGGGATACCGTTTTTAACATCCTCTGGTTTCCCTTTTGGTAAACTACTCAACCCAAACATTATTAGCATAAGGAACTTTTAGCCCAAGCAATGAAAGCTTTATTTGATTGGCTTAAGAGGGGTTACTGTACCAATAAAGCAGATCAACAAAAGCAAAACACAGAGCTTCATATTTTCGATAAACTCAGTGTTTGGCAAAAGAGCATAGCATGAATTCGCAAAAAAAAGATACCCAAAAACTACTGGAAAACAGTCAATATGCTGCTGAAATGCTCAAAGGTATGGCACATAATCTGAGGCTTTTAATGATCTGTCATATTGGAGCGGAAGAAAAATCGGTTTTGGAGTTGGCTGAATATTTAGGTACTTCACAAAGCAATGTTTCCCAACATCTGGCTAAATTGCGCAATTTGGGAATTTTAAACTCCAGACGCGCTGCCAATCAAATTTTTTATTCGGTCAAGAATCCAGAAATTTTGGAGCTTATTAAAACTATGCAAAAGGTGTTTTGCCGGTTTTAGAACGGCTTATTTATGGTGGGGATTTTCCTTGTTCAGCAATCCCTAACTATAAGTGCCTTAGAATTTCAAATTAAGGGAACCTCTAAAAATTGCCCTCATGCTCAGATACTTCGTTACGCGCATCTTCAAATCCTCATTTATTTCCATTTAAACTCCGGTGTTGTGCTGCTCTTCCTGCTACGCAACCTGCGGGCTTGCATTCGCAAGCGTTTTCCGCCGATCCATGGGCTCCAAATCATCTTCACGATGCCTCGTCTGTGACCGCGATCATCAATTTTTAGAGATTCCCTTAAGAAAGTAACTTACCTTCTGAAAATGAAGATTTTACCTATCCCTTATTTCCTCTGGTAGGGATATTCTTGAGGACATCCAGGTTATGGTGCAAGCACTGATCAGCTTGTTCTTGCAAGAGTAATAAAAATGAAAGAAAAAAAATCTTGACATTGTTTTATGCTAATTATATATTATAATATTATGAAATACTAATAATATAACTGAGTACTATTTTGTTTTGTGGAAGCACAGGGTAAAAGAGAGATAAAAAACGACTTAACGAACATGTAAATAAAGGTGTAAATGCTGTTTTTAAGTATACACCCTTAATGATGTGAGAGTAAAGAAAATAAAGGCTGTTTTCGATTTTTTTTGAGTTTTAAAAAGGAGTTTCACATGCGTTTTTTGTTTGGCATATTGATAGGTGGGGGATTAGGCTTTTTATGGTATAAAACAATTGGGTGTTCAACAGGGGCCTGCCCTTTGACCTCCAATCCCTACACCAGTATTGTGTATGGTGCAGTATTGGGGGCCTTGTTTGCAGCAGGGTAACAGTTAGGCCTCTGCATTAAATGATATTTTTCGATGATTAAAGAGTAAAAGCACCTTAGGGTAATTTAGGGTTTAGGATAATGGGTAAGAACATTATAACTAAAGGATAAGACAATGAAAACAAATATGGGCACTATAGATCGGTGGTTAAGAATTCTTGTAGGATTTGTAATCATAGGCTTGGGAATTTATTTTAAAAACTGGATAGGCCTCGTGGGCTTGGTTTTCCTCATTACTGGGTTGGTGCGCTTCTGTCCACTTTACAAGATTCTGGGTAATTGCTCTACTTGTAAAAAACCATGAAAAGAGAGCAAGTATGAAGGTTGTAGTATTAGGTGCTTCTAATAACCCAGATCGCTATTCTTACAAAGCCATACAAAGCCTCCAAAATAAGGGGCATCAGGTTTACCCTATACATCCAGCCCTAGAGGAGGTCTTGGGTATAAAAGTTATCCCCAACCTAGCCTCTTTAAATTTTTCCCCTGATACGCTTACTCTCTATGTTAATCCTGAAATTTCAGAAAAACAGAGTGAGAGTATACTAGCGCTCAATCCCAAGCGCATTATTTTTAACCCGGGTACAGAAAATGCCTCCCTAAAGCAAAAAGCCGAGGAGCAAGGTATAAATTGCCTTGATGCCTGCACCCTTGTGCTACTCTCAACCCATCAGTTTTAGGGTTTCTATAAATTAGGGAAGAAGTCGGGAACGAGAATACATGGAGTACCTATATACATAATGATTTCCAAATTTAGAAACACAAGATTAGCGCATAACTTCCCGCAATTCTCACAATTTTCTTTAACTACAATCGCGTCAAAGAAAAAATCACCTTAATTTTTATCAGTTCCAATTCTACTTGGTTGCGCAAGGGTCCTAATCTCTTAAGGTCTTTGTACAATCAAGCTCCTGTTTGGTTATCTTTAAATTATGGAAACGGTAGATAACAATCTCAATCCAAAGCATTACCCCCAAGGGAGAGCTGAGACCCCAACAAGCACTTTAGGCATTAAACAAAAAGGGAGCATTTTTCCTTGGCTTACTAAAGTTATTAGTAAATGGGATACATTTCTTGAAATTTCAGGAAGATTACTCTCTATTCTCTCATTTTTACTAGTTGGCCTTGTTGTATTTAATGTTTTAAGCCGTTATCTTTTTAATTATTCCTGGCTCGCCTTACAAGAACTTGAATGGCATCTTTTTTCAATTCTTTTTCTTATACCTATGGCCTGGACACTCAAGCGTGACCAACATGTGCGTGTCGATTTTTTCTATCAGAAATTTTCAAAACCACGGCAAGGCTTGGTAAATGGCCTGGGCCAACTTTTTTTTACCCTTCCGTTTTCCATTATCATGATTATTGTGTCCTGGGGCTGGGTAGGACAATCATACTCCCTATCCGAAGCTTCGCCTGATCCAGGTGGTCTACCAGCCCGATACATATTAAAAGCTATCATCCCCATTTCATTTTTTCTATTAGCCATACAGGCCCTGGCAGATCTTATTAAAACCTTTGTTCTTAGCCCCTCGGGGAAGCTAGCTTCAACTCATATTTCTTCGGAGAACACTGAGTCATGTAAGGAATCCCCATGATAATTCTATTTTTTCTAGTTGTTCTCCTTGCCTTATTTTTAGGTTTTCCCGTAGCTCTCACTTTGGGTGGCGTTTCCATTTTAATGGGTCTTTGTTTCCTTGAAAGCACTTTTTTGGAATTGTTGCCTCTCAGAGTATGGGGAATTATGACTAATCCTCTACTTCTTTCAGTTCCACTTTTTGTTTTCATGGGACTTATTTTGCAAAAGTCTGGTATCGCCGAGGCCTTACTCAATTCTGCCTCAGTTTTACTTGGTAAAAGAAAGGCGGGTTTGGCTCTGGCAGTGGTGATTGTCGGAGGTATACTTGCCGCTACTACCGGTATAGTTGGTGCCACTGTAGTGACTATGGGACTCATAAGTCTGCCCGCTATGTTGAAGCAAGGTTACAAACCGCAGTTGGCTTTGGGTACGATAGCGGCCTCGGGAACTTTAGGACAGATTATTCCTCCAAGTGTTGTGCTTGTATTGCTGGGTAGCGTTCTTAATGTGAGTGTTGGTGATTTATTTATTGGTGCCTTGTTCCCAGGCCTCCTACTCATCTCTTTTTACTTGCTTTATATAGGAGTCTTAGCGACCTTCTTTCCACAATTTGTTCGTGTACAAGAAAGCACCATCACTGAAAATCTTTCTTTAACCAACCAGCAAAATCCCGCTATACAATCAGAAGTGGAAAAAACTAAGGTGTTTGATAACACACTTTCTCATGATGAGCTTCATAAAAGATCTGATCAGCTTCCACAAGCAGACCCCACTATTTACAATAAGATTTCCAGATTAATGATTGCACTTTTACCTGCAACCCTTTTAATTGTTGCCGTACTGGGTACTCTTTTTGCAGGTATCGCGTCACCTACTGAAGCAGCGGGGGTGGGCGCAGCAGGTGCCTTGCTTATTGCCCTTATGCAAAAAAAAATATCACGAAAAGATTTTTATGAGGTGCTACGGCAAACAACATGGATTACTTCTATGGTTTTTACCATCCTGGTGGGTGCCTCCGCATTCAGTCTTGTTTTTAGGGGTTTGGGTGGTGATGTACAGATAATAGACTTTTTAAATCACACCCAATTGAGCAGGGAGCATTTTATCTGGCTGGTAATGGGAGTGGTTTTTATTGCTGGTTTTTTTATTGATTTTATTGAAATAATTTTTATTATCGTCCCCATTTTGTTACCCCTACTGGGACATTTAAATATTGATCCCCTCTGGTTTGGAATTTTAATCGCTTTAAATCTGCAAACCTCTTTTTTAACTCCACCCTTTGGGTTTGCTTTGTTTTATCTCAAAGGGGTGGCACCACCTACCATCACTACGAGCCAAATTTATAGGGGTGTTTTGCCTTTTATAGGAATGCAGTTCACGATTCTTATTCTGATTTATTTTTTCCCATCCTTGGTAAGAGTTAATTGGTTTTAAAATATGAGGAGTCGGAGAGTTGCGCTTTTTTCCAAGCCAGTGTTTGTGATAGAAAAGTTTGGTAAGATGTATAGACTCGTTTTGCATCTTTATCAGAAGAAGCCAATTTTTCAACTAATTGTCTGGTAAGCTTTTCAAGTCCGGCTAGGACTTCTTGAGGCAGGGCCTTAATTTCAATTTTTTCACTCTGAAGCTTTTGTAAGTATTCAGCGTTTTTAAATTCAAATTCGCTTAGAATTTGTACATTGCTTTCTGCTGCGGCCATGGTAATTATCGTTTTTAGATGCTCGGGTAAATTCTCCCAAGCTTTTTGATTGATAATTAATTCAAGTACCGAACCTGGTTCTTGCCATCCAGGATAGTAGTAGTATTTGGCAATTTTTTGAAATCCCATAAGACTATCATGATAGGGTCCAACCCATTCTGCACCATCGATAAGGCCGCGTTCTAAGTTAGTATAGATTTCACCCGCCGCAGATAAAATTGCAGTACCTCCGGCGGCACTCCAAACTTGCCCCCCCATCCCGGGAATGCGCATTTTTAATCCTTGAATATCCTGTAGATTTTTTATTTCGCGGTTAAACCAACCAGCCATTTGTATACCGGTATTACCGCAGGGCATGGGCACTAAGCCATGTGGTTTATATAATTCTTGCCATAATTCTAAACCTCCACCTTGATAGAGCCATGTATTGATGTGCTGGGCGTTAAGGCCAAAGGGAAGCGATGTGAAAAAAACGGCAGCTGGGATTTTTCCTGCCCAGTAATAGGCGGCGCTGTGTCCCAATTCAACTGATCCCTGTTGTACGGCCGAAAAGACTTCGAGAGCTGGTACTAGTTCACCAGCACCATAGACTGTTATATTGAGTTGTCCTGCGGAGGCTTCCTGCACGCGTTTAGCAAAGTTTTCTGCTCCAGTTCCTAGTACTGGGAAATGAGGAGGCCAGGTTGTAACCATTTTCCAGTTAAATGTTTTTTGGGGGTTCTGTGTATTTTTTCCTGGAGAGGAGTCCTTTTTACAGGAAAGAGTAAGGGCAGCGGCGGCAGTGCCCAGGGCAGCCTTATGTATAAATGATCGGCGTTGCATTAAGTCTCCTTTATATATCAAGATAAGTAATCTTTACGCGACTCTATTAGTACTCTGCTAGATAATAAAAAAAACTGAGAAGCAAAACACACTAACTGCAACATCTTATGCATTATTGCCACATCACCAAGAACTCACCCTGTTTTTACGCCTCCAAAAAACATTACCCTGCTCAACATAAAGAAGAAGGCAGGAGGCATACAGAATTGCCCCGCCTTCAAATCTAAAAAGAAGGAGCAACCCTACAGGGGGAGCAACACGAAAAACCCTATAAATATTGGGGCTTTCCCTTGTTCCGCAATATTATGAAATTCTAAAGAAAAAGAGTAAAAGTTGGACGGCGTATTTTACTCAGCAAGTCCTTGACGCACCAGAAATTCAGCTTGTTTGGACATCTCTCGTCGATGGGTATAGTCACGGGGGTTGAGCAAGGGGTGGCAGATAATTTCAATAAAAATATGTTCAATCCTTAGAAGATTTTTAAGATGCGGAAAAAATTTTGTATTTCCATAATAGTATACGAGATCTCTGTTTGAAGCATCAATAGGTTGACCTTCAATACTTTTGAAGTTAATGGTCAGGGGTAAAACGGGTACTTGGGTTTCTAAGGCGAGTTGAAAAAAACTTGGCCGAAAGGGGAGCAACTTGGTTCCGTCAGTAGATGTAGCCTCTGGATAGAATTGTAGCGAAGATCCTTGCATAAGATAATTTTTAGCGCTGTACATTTCTTGAATAAGCTGAGAGCCGATCTTTCTGGAAACGAGGGGGCACTCCAGCCAGCCAATCAAAGAACCAACTAATCCGTCTAAGCGTGTATCGGTTGAGGTAATACCCTGACTTGGAAAATGAGCGGTAATTAACAGGGGATCCAGATAGGATATATGGTTTGCGCAAATCAGGTAGGGTCCGCTGGTGGGAATCTGGCCAAGAAGTTGGCTTTCTACCCCTAAGGCCCTTAAAATTTTACGCGCACCACTATGCATATGTCTGATTATTTTTTGTTTGCGAATTACCGGATCTTTTGCAAGATATTTAGCACCCACGCCCAGGCAGTGGCCTAGTAAAGGCCAGGCGACTGCTACCGATTTTCTAAAGGTCATAAAACCGAAATGTTAAGGCGAAGGGAATCAGTCTAAAAACTAAACTTGAAATTTTTTTTGATACTTGGAGTCAACTTGTCTTAAGTCAAACAGAGTCAGGTAATCAATACATCCAAACTCCGGGTCCCAGGAGGGCAAGCCAGCTATCCTTGCGCCGGCGTTGAGATAGGACTGGAGTAGCGAGGGAATTTGAGACTTCACTTTTTGTCTTTGCTCTTCGGAAGTGAAGGCGGGGGCCAGGGAGTCTTGACCGGACATAAGAGGAGGTGTGCGCCGGGGGTAGGTACGAAATTCAGGAGCTGTACCGAAATCGTCCAGTAGCAAACGGTTTAATTCGGGTAACCCATCAAACTGATCCATAAATACACTGCTGCATCCAAACAGAAAAGAGGCGTTCCAATTTTTTGCATACTGAATAATTCCACGCCAAAGTAAGGGGATCATGAGACTGGAACGGTAATCAGGATGTATACAGGCCCTACCCAATTCCACCTTGATTTCCTTTTGACTTTTAATGGCGCTCATATCAAATTCAGTTTCACTGTAGAACTTTTGAGTTACCTTTGAGCAAAGTAAACGGTAAGTTCCGATAATTTTTTTACTTGGCTTGTGTATCACTATCAGATGATCGGCCAAGCGGTCAAATTCGTCCAGTTCAACTTGCCAAAGATTCTTCTTACCCGGTACATTTCGGGAAAAAACTAAATACCTGAGCTTTGCGGCCTTGATTACCTCGGCAGGAGTTGAGGCGGTTTTTAATAAAAAATCCCCTCTATCGATACTAATATTCACCTTCGCCCTAAAGGTGCCAAGCAACAAACCTGGAGGTAGCATGGTTTTCCAGATCTGGGAGCCCAGTGCCTGCGCATTTTGCAGGGGATTTTTAGGAAGGTTTGTTTGGTTTTCAGTTTGAGTTAGAACCATCGGGATTCTCCTGTGTGGGTACAGGTAATAATTTCCAAAATGTATATGTCAAAATTGTTTCATTTTGTATACATGTCTATTGGGATGGATTTTAGGCAGGTTTTAAATCAATAAGTGTTTCAATTAGGGTCTGCTGAATAACTCCATTTTTGCAGCAGACCCTAATTTTTTATCTCTAAGAGGAGGGGCGGATCTGAGTCCCTAGTAAAGAGCGATGATTGAAGATCCGCAAAAGGGGAGGGAGCTTAAAAAACACAATTCTGGAAAAGTTTTATTGTGTTGCTGACAGGGCTTGATTCAAAGTTTAAATTTTTAAACAGTTTTCGTAACTCAAGAAAATGCAATCTATCAAGCAGGCCTTTCATTTTTTTGGAACCGCACTTCAATACGGCTTGATGGGCTTAGTTCTCCTTTACAGAATCTTCCTCTCACCTTTAGGCTGGTTTAAATGCCGACATGAACCAAGCTGTTCGCTTTATACTCTCACGGCTCTGCGAGAATGGGGCCCCTACAAGGGTGTATTTTTAGGTCTCAGGAGAATTTTACGCTGTCATCCCTGGGGCACCTCCGGTTACGATCCCGTGCCTCCTCGTAAAAAAAGCTATAATCAAAGCCCATGATCTATCTCCTCTTTGGCCTGGCGCCTTTGCTTTTTTCACCTCTCATGTTTTACTTCTTGCGTTCCCGGACTCAGCTCCTGCAATTCATGGACGGTCTGATTCTTACTTCTGTTGTGGGTTTATTTGCTTTTGAAATTTTTCCAGAGCTTATGGAAAAACAGGGCTGGGGTGTACTGATTCCTCTTTTGGTTGGTTTTTTGGGCCCCTTCTTAATAGAAAAATTATCTCATAAAATTGAGAAAAGTACCCACACCATCATGTTAGGTATCATTATTCTAGGTTTAGTTTTCCATGAAGCACTTGATGGGGCAGTACTAGCACCTGCCGTGCGAGGACATTCAGCCCATGGGGCAGAATTAGCATGGGCAGTACTTTTGCATCGAGTACCTGGGGCCCTTTTTATTTGGTGGTTTTTTAGACCGCGCTTGGGCCTTAAAGGGGCTTTAGGTCTTATAGTTGTGCTGGGGCTCGCAACGATTTTGGGATACAGTTTTGGTGAGTCCATCGATGCCTACTTGTCGCAATCCTGGTCGGGACTCATACAAGCTTTTGTGGGGGGCTCCATTTTACATGTTGTTTTTCATGGTACAGCAGCCCTGGGGCATTCACATCACAACCACGAGCACCATTCTCACCATCTGCAAAAAAGTCCATCCGACAAGGCCCTAACCCCTTCAAACAAACATGGACACGAGATTGAAAATTCTGAAACTTCCCTATCTAAAACATCCTATTCTTCTCAAGAAAAGGATAACAGAGCTACCGAATCTCCTCAGCATATACACTCTGCATCCTGTCATTCCACTCAGAATTCATGGTTTAAGCGAACAATTCAGTCCTATCCGCATTTACTCCATACATTGGGCTGTCTTGTTGGGTTGGGTTTGATTGTATGGGGCGCTGAGGCTTTTTCCCATTTACATGGCAGTCATGAACAGGGCTCAGAACATGGTCAAACTTGGCAAATATTTTTGGATTTCTGGTGGGAGAGTTCCCCGGCCCTCATTTTAGGCTATTTAATGAGTGGTGTTTTGGCCGTCTTTGCACATAAATCACCTATACACTGGATGAACAAGGGAAGCTTGTTCGTCCAATCTCTCAAGGGCGTTATTGTAGGTTTACCCTTACCCATTTGTTCCTGTGGCGTTGTACCTATCTATACAAACCTTGTAAAAATGGGAGCTAAGCCGGCTGCAGCTTTTGCCTTTCTCTTAGCAACACCTGAATTAGGTATAGACTCTATCTTCCTATCCTACACACTCTTAGGGGGGCAGATTGCCCTAATCAGAGTTTTGGTAGCCTTTATTCTTGCTCTGTTGATGGGCGTATGTATGGCTCTTATTGTGAAGTATCTTTTCAAATTCCTACCTCAAGCAGATCAAAACACTCTAAGTAACGCTACCCCCATTACTCAAACTCATTCTATCCTAAGTGCAAACTCACCTAGTTTGGGTGGCGATGAACTGACAACTGGTGATCCTACATTTATTACAAAAGAAACGCATCATAAGGTCTCCAATAAACCTGAGCCGAACGGTAGAAATAATAACTTAAGCAGTTTTCTAACTGAATTTTCTAAAAAAACTCAGTTCAAGAAAATTTATAAGGAAGGATTTGAGGAAGTCTTTGATAAAACCATGCCTTGGATCTTGTTTGGAATTTTAGTTGCAAGTGTCATTCAGCCTTTCCTTAATCTTCATTCAACCTTGGGTACCTCTCCCTTTTTAAGCGTTGTCCTTGCAGCATTCCTATCATTACCTTTGTATGTATGTGCCTCGGGATCAACCCCTTTGGCAGCGGCCTTGTTGGCGGGGGGCTTGTCACCAGGTGCGGTCATGGCATTTTTGATTGCAGGACCAGCTACCAACATAACCACGTATTTTGTACTTAGCCGTATACATAACAGAAAACTTGCTTTAATGTTTTCAGGGCTTGTATTTATCTTTACCATCGTATTGGGATGGCTGGTTAATTTGTTGCCCCTCGCTTGGCTTGCCCCTGCTCAAAGCGCAAGTCATCAAGCAGTCTCTTGGCAAGGTCCTTTTGCCATACTCTTAGGTGGCTTGTTAGTTTTTGCCTTAATAAGACGGGGTGCTCGCAATTTCATGTCTGAGGTAGGTCGTTTTACCTAAGGTGGGTCGTTGTACCTGAGTAATCCCTTTCAATAGATGAGGTTATGGGTAGGGACTTTTAGTAATTCTCTGTTTTTTGTTTTTGTGTATGAATAACTTCTAAACAACACTTTTTAAAA
>Ga0116204_1001316_pt1 | contig 13912 bp, 13 predicted proteins | sample LakKivwa52mmetaG_FD_94481 | JGI IMG/M metagenome (GOLD analysis project Ga0116204, IMG submission 94481) | Anoxic lake water microbial communities from Lake Kivu, Rwanda to study Microbial Dark Matter (Phase II) - Lake Kivu water 52m metaG | ecosystem: Environmental > Aquatic > Freshwater > Lake...
CGACACCCTGATGTATTCGCCCAACCCCTGGCCGCCCGTTTTTGAGCGCGCGGGCTGGGCGCTGGCCGATTCGCTCTGTGCCAGCGGGCTGTCCATCGACTGCGCCGCGTTTGGGGTCGAGTTTCGGGAAAAACTGGACAACTATTACGCCGAGCGCGACCGTCACCTGTCCGAGCTAAGTACCACCACCGTCCTGGAGCAACTCCTGGCCGAAAAAGGACACCCGGGCGTGCCAGAAACCATCTTGCGCGCTGCCCTGGACGATTTCTACGCCATCACCCAGCAGAACTGGCTGCTCGAGCCAGATGCTGGCGCGGCGCTCGCCGAACTGCAATCCGCTGGGTATCGCCTGGGGCTGGTCTCCAACGCCGGGGATAACCGCGACGTATTCCAGTTGGTCGAAAAATTCAACATCGAGCAGTATTTCGACTTCGTGCTGACCTCCGCCGCCTGCTCGTACCGCAAACCACACCCGCGCATTTTTGAACTTGCCCTGGCGCACTGGGGCTACATGCCCGACCAGGCCGCCATGGTTGGCGACCGGCTGGATGCGGACGTGAGCGGCTCCAAAATGCTGGGGATGTTCGCCATCTGGATTAAGCGCCGCGCCCGGGGCCAGACTCTCGGTCCCGCCGCGCCGGATGCGGTTGTGGAGACCCTGGGCGCGATTCCCCCCCTGCTGGATTCCCTGGTCACTTCCTGAAGCAGCGACCACGCGCGCAATCCAGGCGAAAAATCCGGCGCGTAAACCTGCCCCAGCCGGGCAGTTTTCCTGTATACTGGAATCATGATTCAGACAGGAGGCATCATGTCACTTCTCACCATCCTCGAAATTTTCATCAGTCTCATCTTTGCCTGGCTGGTGCTGAGCATCGCCGTCATGTACATTCAGGAGTGGCTGGGTGCGCGCCTGCGCTGGCGCTCAAATATGCTGGAAAAACACATCCGCAACTTCCTGGCCGACCCGGCCCTGGCCGACCAATTTTATGAGCACCCGCTCATTAAATCCCTGCACACCGGCGACAACGAGGCCAACCTGCGGCGGCCTTCTTATATCCCGTCGCGCATGTTCTCGCTGGCGCTTTTTGATATCCTGGTCAATGCGGGCAAACGGCCGTCCATCCTCCAGCAGGAAATCCAAAAACTGCGCTCCAGCATAGAAAAACTCAAAAAAGACGAGAAGGCCCGCGCCGAGGCGCAGTTCCGGTTGGTGTTGGCAGCGGCTCGCAAGGCGGTCAACACCCGGGCCGGGGAAGCGGCGATTGAAGGCGCGATGGACAACACCAGGGCGGAGTTGGAAAAACTCGGCAGTTTCAATCCGCTCCTGCAGGAGGCCGTTGGGCAAGTTTTCAGCCGGGTGGAAGTGACCGCCAGGGATGTGGATGAAATCCTGGCGGGCATCGAAATCACCCGCAAGCCGCCCGCGGGGGAGGGCGACCAGGATGGCGAATTTTCCACCTTTGAACAGGTACGCGAAGGGGTAGCCATCCTCGGCGCGACCAATCCGCAGTTGAAACAGGCCCTCGAAAGCCTGCTGCTCGGCATGGAAGAATACGCTGCAAAAGGTGAAAGCGCGCTCAGCATGGCGCGCCAGAGCGTCGAAAACTGGTTCGACGACGGCACGGAACGGCTGAGCGGCTGGTACAAACGCCACTCCCAAAAAATGTCCCTGTTGATTGGCATTGCCGTGGCGGTTGTGCTAAATGCCGATACCCTGGCGCTGACCCAAACCCTGTGGCGCGAGCCGGTCGTGCGACAGGCGATGGTTGCCCAGGCCGAGGCTTTTGCGCAAAAGAGCGAGGATGAACTCCGCCCGATGACCGCCAATGAACTCGCCGCGCTCCAGGTGCAATTCAACACCCTGAACGTGCCCATTGGCTGGGTTGGCACCTCGCTCCCGGTAGACAGCGGCGGGGGCGTCTCGATGATGGACGGGTCGCAAAAGAAATGCACCCTGCTGCCGAAATCGACCATCGATTATTACGGGCTGAAGGTAGGCCGCCAGTGCTACCCTATTATCAATGCCCCAGCGCCCAACGACCCGACCGGTATCCTGCTCAAGTTATTTGGCCTGCTGGTAAGCGGCATTGCCGCCGCCCAGGGCGCGCCCTTCTGGTTCGACATTCTCAAGAAAACCATCAGCATCCGCACCAACGGCACAAATCCATCTGAAGCCAAAGGATAGCAAACGTAAAATCATGCAAGCCTTTCGGGCGGCAGGTGAACTGTCGCCCGAAATGACGAATATCACTCTCAAATCGTATCAGAATCACCCCTTTGGGGTTATTCCAATCTGGAAAATTTATGAGAAAAACGATATAAATACGCGATATAACCCCAGTGGCAATGCTCGATTGCACTCCTGCCGGGGACAATCCCGGCTGTTTTTATGTCATCATCTTGATTATTGGAGACCACATGGACAAAGAAAAGTTACTGCAAATGTATTATGAGATGGTGCTGATTCGGCGCGTGGAGGAACGCGGCGCGGAGTTGTACCAGGCCGGTAAAATCGGCGGGTTTATGCACCTGTATATCGGCCAGGAAGCGGTTTCGACCGGCCTGATTGCGGCCCGCGAGCCGCGCGACCGTGTGATTACGGCTTACCGCGACCACGGCGTGGCGCTAAACTGTGGCATTTCTGCCAACGAAGTGATGGCGGAACTGCTCGGCAAGGTGACGGGGATGTCGAAGGGCAAGGGCGGTTCGATGCACATGGCCGATACCGAGAAGAATATGTGGGGCGGTCATGCCATTGTGGGTGGACACCTGCCGATTGCCGCCGGTTTTGCCATTGGCGATCAGTACGCCGGGAACGACAATATCACGATTTGCATGTTTGGCGATGGCGCGACCAATATCGGTTACTTCCACGAGGCCTTGAACCTGGCCAAGACCTGGAACCTGCGCGTGCTGTGGGTTTGTGAAAACAATCAATATGGCATGGGTACGGCGGTCGAGCGCGCTTCAGCGGTGACGGAAATTCGCCAGAAGGCTGAAGGCTATGGCATGAAGAACGGCCAGGTGGATGGCATGGACATGATGAAGGTCTATGCGGCTGCCGATGATGCAATGAAATACATCCGTGAGACCGGTCACCCGTACTTCCTGGAGGTGGATACTTATCGATTCCGAGGCCACTCGATGGGCGATCCGGAGCGCTACCGCCAGCAGGACGAGGTGAAAAAGTGGCAGGAAAACGACCCGATTGGCATTTTCCGCGCTTACTTGCTGAAGGAAAAAATTGCCACCGAAGCCGAACTGGATGCGCTGGACGATAAAGCCCAGGCTGAAACCGATAAGTCGGTTGAGTTTGCCGAAGCCAGCCCGGAACCGGGCATGGACGAGTTGTTCAAGGATGTTTACGCTGAATAAAACCAGTGTTCAGTAATCAGTGTTCGGTAATCAGTCGTTTTGACGAACTGGCTACTGATAACTGATGACTGATCACTGCATACTGGAGACACTATGGCTAAAATAACCATGCGCGAGGCAATCTCGCAGGCACTGATGGAAGAAATGGATCGTGACCCGGCAGTCTTTATTATGGGCGAAGAAGTTGGGGTGTGGGGCGGCACCTATGCCGTGACCAAAGGTTTTTATGACAAATACGGCCCGGAGCGTATCAAAGATACGCCGATTGCCGAGAACGCCATCATTGGCGGCGCGATTGGCGCGGCGATGGTTGGCCAGCGCCCGATTGCGGAGTTGATGACCATCAACTTTGCTTTCTCTGCGATGGACTACATCGTCAACCAGGCGCCCAAACTGCGTTATATGTTCGGCGGACAGTTCGAAGTGCCGCTGGTCATCCGCGCTGTCGGCGGTGGCGGACGCCAACTCGGCGCGACCCACTCGCAGACGCCGGATGCGATTTTCGCGCACTTTCCCGGCCTGATTGTGGTCAGCCCCGGCACCCCGGCGGACGCCAAAGGCCTGCTCAAGAGCGCCATCCGCTCGAATGACCCGGTGCTGTTCATCGAACATGCCACCATGTACCAGGTGCGGGGCGAAGTGCCGGAGGGCGAGTATCTCGAACCCATCGGCAAATCCAAAATCCAGCGGCCCGGCAAGGATGTGACGATTGTGACTTACTGCAAGGGTCTGGAACTCTCGATGAAGGCCGCCGATGACCTCGCCAAACAGGGCATCGAAGCCGAAATCGTTGACCTGCGCACCCTGCGCCCGCTCGACATGGGGCCGGTGCTTGAGTCGTTCAAAAAGACCAATCGAGCCGTCGTAGTGGAAGAAGGCTGGAAGTCTTACGGCGTTGGTTCTGAAATCGTCAGCCGGATTTACGAGGAAGCCTTCGATTACGTCGATGCGCCCATCATCCGCGTGGCGCAGAAGGAAGTGCCGCTGCCCTACAACCGCGCGCTCGAACAGGCCGCCCTGCCGCAGGTGCCAGATATTGTGGCGGCGGTTAAGGAGGTGTTGAAGTAATGGCCGAAATTATCAATATGCCCAAGCTCGGCTTCGACATGGCCGAGGGCGTGCTGGTGCGCTGGGTGCGGCAGGTCGGCGAGAACATCAACAAAGGCGAGGTGCTGGCCGAAATCGAAACTGACAAAGCGACGGTCGAGGTCGAATCGCACTTCAGCGGCGTGGTTTTACAGCACCTGGTCGACCCCGGAACCAGCGTCCCGGTCAATGACCCGATTGCGGTGGTTGGCGCGGCTGGGGAAGTAATTAGTAATTCGTCATTAGTAAGTGCGGAAAGCAAGCCTGCGGCGGCGACTTCCACTTCATCTGAAAAAGCGGACACACCGAAAGCAGAACAACCCGCCGAATTACCAATTACCAATATCCAATTACCAGCCTTAAAAGCCTCGCCCCTGGCCCGCAAAGTTGCCCGTGACAAGGGAGTGGATTTAGGCGCAGTTGTCGGTAGCGGCCCCGGTGGCAGAATCGTTCGCCGCGACATCGAAAAAGCGCTGGCAGCGGGTTCAACCCTCAACGTTCAACCTTCAACCCCCTCGGCGGCTCCCGCGCCTGACACCTCGCACTTCGCACCCCGCACTTTTCACGCCGACGAATCCATCCAAACCACCAAACTACGCCAGGCGATTGGCCGCCGCCTGGTCGAGTCGAAGACAACGATTCCGCACTTCTATGTGACGCATGAATACAAGATGGAAGCGTTGATGGCATTGCGCAAGCAGTTAAACGGCTACCTGCCGGATGGCGAGAAACTCTCGGTCAACGATTTTATCGTCAAGGCGGTGGCGCTGGCATTGCGCGAGTTCCCGAACCTGAACGCGACTTTACAGGGCGACAAAATCATCCGCAAGGGAGGCGTCAATGTCGGCGTGGCCGTCACCGTCCCTGGCGGGCTGATGACGGTGGTTGTCAAAGACACCGACCAGAAACCGTTGCGCCAGATTTCCAGCGAAGTCAAAAGCATGGCCGCCCGCGCCCGCGACGGCAAGGTCAAGCCCGAAGACGTGGACGGCTCGACCTTCTCGACCTCCAACCTGGGCATGTACGATGTCGAAGATTTCATCGCCATCATCAACCCGCCTGAAGCGGCGATTTTGGCGATTTCTTCTGCGAAGGAAGTGCCGGTGGTTGAGAATGGTCAGATCAAGGTTGGCTGGCGCATGAAGGCCACCATCTCGGTCGACCACCGCATCAGCGATGGGGCCGAGGCGGCCCAGTTTATGCAAGCACTGGCAAAATATCTCGAAGAACCGATCAGGATGTTGGCGTAATTCTGTAGGGCGGATTGCTAATCCGCCCTATTTTTTTGCTACAATCAAATCATGCTTCGCGAATTCTATCGTCGGCATCTGCCACACTGGCAGCCACAAGGCGCGGTGTTTTTTGTCACCTTTCGCTTGAAAGATTCATTGCCAATAGCGATCATCGAGGCGCTTCGCGCTGAACGCGAAACAGAAAGACTCGCGCTTGATACTTCCCCCAACATAGACCCTTCAGAAATAGATTACCTGAACGAACGCCGTTCCTTTGGCCGCTGGGATACCAGGTTGGATAACGCTGATAGCGGACCAAAATGGTTATCCCAACCTGAAATTGCGAGGGTTATCAAAGAAGCGCTGCATTATCGTGATGGCAAAGAATTTGACTTGTATGCTTATACCATCATGTCAAATCACGTTCATGCAGTCTTTGAGCCGCTCGTAAGCCGGATTGTCAATCCGGCTTACATGCCCCTGGAAAAAATCATGCAATCGCTAAAACGCCATACCGCGCGTCAAGCCAATCTGATTTTGGGCAGGCAGGGCGCTTTCTGGCAGGCCGAAAGTTACGATCATGTTGTCCGGAATGAGGGGGAGTTCGAGCGCATTATTCACTATATTCTGCAAAATCCAGTTAAGGCTGGATTGGTTACGCAATGGGATAACTGGCCCTGGAGTTATTACAAGTGGTAAAGTAGGTCGGACTGGCAGTCCGACCTACGACAGCGACGGCGCCGAAGCGGCCCGGTTTATGCAGTCGCTCCCGTAAAAGCACCGGGACGATGTGGCGAAGTATCTCGAAGAGCCGGTGCGGATGCTGGTTTAAGGTTGAAGTCCGAGACCGGCGAGCATACAGCAAAACCCGGCAAAGCGCAAAAATCGCTTGTCCCTTAAAACAAACAGCCCTCTGCGAATAGCGCGGAGGGCTGTTTATCAACTAACCTTGGCGCGCAATTAAGCGGTTGCTCCAATTGTGCTTGTGCTGGTAAAACTCGATTGCTTCGCGCAGGGGCGGGTTCTCGGTCGGCGCGGCGAACAAAGACAATTGAGTCGCCTCGGGGGCGATTTCCTGTTTGCGGACGGCCTCGATAATCGTCCGCGCGTCGATGCGCTCATGGACATGCAGCGAAACAGTCGGCACCTCGAACGAAGTCCGCTCGGCCTTGCCGGCCCATTGCAAAGCCGGGTCGAGGTGCGGGTCATAGGCGTAAGTCTTGCGCGGTTCATCCGGTTCGGAATCCGCGTTGACCAGTCCGACCGGCGGGTTGTTGAGTCGCTGCTTGTCGCGGTGTTCGTAGGGTGCGATGTGCTTGCCTGTTTTTGGGGTTGTGCTTCGTTTCGGCATGGTGAAATCCTTCGTTGACTGTCCGCTCTTGGGAAGAAACCAGCAAGGGAAAAGCGCGTTTCGATTGTGAAAGATAAGTCTATTCTACAATAAATTGGAACGTTGCGTGCCGAGTAATTTATTTTTGGGCAAACAAAAACGCGCCCTGGGCAAAAACTCATGGCGCGTCAGTTTCCTTGAGCCACCAGAGAGATTCGAACTCTCGACCTGACGATTACGAATCGTCTGCTCTACCAACTGAGCTATGGTGGCTGGTTAACCAGCGGGCAGGATTATACAAGATTCCCCTGATTTTCGCAACAAAAAATCGCGATATTTAATGCTGATGAATCCGAAAAGAAACGTCCCGAAGGCTATTAGCACAACTTTGGTCTTTTTGGGAAAAACCTTCGGGACGGTTTCAGGCGCAATTCACCCACAGATTTCACAGATTACGCCGGTAAAATCGCCGAAAATCAACCGGCGGGACGGCGCTTTCCGCGTACAATAGACCCCATGATTCGAGTCGCCATGCTCTCCTACCACACCTGCCCGCTGGCCACCCTGGGCGGCAAAGACACCGGCGGGATGAACGTCTACGTCCGCGACCTGACCCGCGAACTGGGGCGGCTCGGCGTCCATGTCGATGTCTTCACCCGCTCACAGGATGAACACGTCCCGCACGTCCTGCACGACCTGGGTTACGGCAACCGCGTCGTGCATGTCCCCGCCGGGCCGGAGCAGCCGCTCCCCAAGCGCGAACTGGCCGGGTACATTCCCCAATTCGTCGAGGGAATCAAAGCCTTCGCCGCCGAAAAAGGCATCTGCTACGATATTATACACAGCCACTACTGGATGTCCGGCCTGGCGGCGGGGATGCTTTCCGAAACCTGGAACGCTCCCATCGTCCACATGTTCCACACCCTGGGCGAGATGAAAAACCGCATCGCCCAAAGCGAATCCGAAAAAGAAGGCGCGTACCGGCTGGATGGCGAGCGCCAGGTGCTGAAACGGGCCGACAAAATCATCGCGGCCACCCTGGCCGAACTGGCCCAATTGCAATGGCTGTATAAAGCCGAACCCCGCAAAATCACCATCGTCCCGCCGGGCGTCGATACCTGCCACTTCTACCCCATCCCCGCCGACGAGGCCAGGGAATACATCGGCATCCCCAAAGACGACCGCCTGATCCTGTTCGTCGGGCGCATCGAGCCGCTCAAGGGCGTCGATACCCTTATCCGCGCCGTCGCGTGCCTGCGCGTGCAGGAAATGGAAAAGCCCGCCTACCTTGCCATCATCGGCGGCGACCCCAATGCCAGCCCGGAAGAAATGACCGCCGAAATGACCCGCCTGCAATCGCTATGCGATGACCTGTGCATGAAGCACCTGGTCGTCTTCCTCGGCAAACGCGGGCAGGATACGCTGCCTTACTATTACTCCGCCGCCGAAGTGCTGGTCATGCCCTCGCACTACGAATCTTTTGGCATGGTCGCGCTCGAGGCAATGGCCTGCGGCACGCCGGTCATCGCCTCGCAGGTCGGCGGGCTGGCCTTCCTGGTGCAGGATGGCGTCACCGGCTTCCACGTCCCAGACGGCGACCACGATGCCCTGTGCGAAAAACTGACCCAATTAATCGGCGACCACGACCTGCGTCGCCAGATGGGTGAAAACGCCCACCGTTACGCCTGTGAATATGCCTGGGGAACGATTGCCGGGCGCATTATCACCGTATACCAGGGCCTGTTACAAAGCAAGGTTGATGTGTATTTATAAATTTTCGGAGACTGCATGGATAAAAAAGGCTTATTGTTCGCCCTCGGCGCCTACCTCATTTGGGGCTTATTCCCGATTTACTGGAAATTGCTCCAGCAAGTCGAGGCGATTGAACTACTCGCTCACCGCATCACCTGGTCTTTTATCTTCCTATTCTTATTTGTGCTTGCCACAAAAAAATGGAAAGATTTTCGCGCCACCCTTCAAAACGGCAAAGTCATCGCCGTCTATTTTGTCGCTGCCATTCTCATCGGCATCAACTGGCTGACGTATGTTTGGGCAGTCAACGCCGGGTTCATCGTCGAAACCAGCCTGGGCTACTTCATCAACCCGCTCTTGAGCGTGTCGCTCGGCGTCATCTTCCTGCGCGAACGGCTGCGCCCGCTCCAATGGCTGCCGGTCGGCCTGGCCGCCCTGGGCGTGGCCTACCTGACCTTCGCATACGGCCGCCTGCCCTGGATTGCGCTCGTGCTGGCCTTTTCGTTTGGCATCTACGGTCTCGTAAAAAAAATCGCCCCGCTGGGATCTGTCTATGGCCTGACGCTCGAAACCGGCATCCTGTTTTTACCTGCGCTACTTTACCTCGGCGCGCAAGAAGCCGCCGGCAAAGCCGCCTTCCTGCACACAGATATTACCACCAACCTGCTGCTGGTCGGCGCTGGCATTGTCACCACCATTCCATTGCTGATGTTCGCCTCTGCCGCGCACCGCATCCCACTCTCCATGATTGGTATCATGCAATACATCGCGCCCACGCTCCAATTCCTGCTGGGCGTGCTGGTCTACAAAGAATCGTTTAGCCATACCCAGGCCATCGGCTTTGGCATCGTCTGGGTCGCGCTGCTGATTTTCTGGCTCGAAAGCTGGGCCGCCCAACGCGCCCTCCGACTCGAACCCGTCCCCGAACTAGGAGAAGGATAATGAAACTCTTATTTATTGGAGGCACCGGCCTCATCAGTTCGGCCTGCGTCGAACTCGCTTTGCAGCGTGGGCTGGATGTCACCCTGTTGAACCGCGCCGCTTCGACGAAGTATTCCCCGCCCCCCGGCGCGCGCCTGCTCACCGCCGATATTCACCTCGACCCGGCACGCCTTGCTGGCCTGCTGCATGGAGAGCGATTCGACGCTGTGATAGATTTCATCGCCTATACGCCCTCCGATATACAGCGCGGAATTGACCTGTTTCACGGCAAAACCGGCCAATACGTCTTCATCAGCTCGGCCAGCGCCTACCAGAAACCGCCCGCCCATTACCTGATTACCGAAGACACCCCACTCCACAACCCCCACTGGCAATACTCCCGCGACAAAATCGCCTGCGAAGACCTGCTGCTGCGCGCCTGGCGCGAGCAGGGTTTCCCCGTCACCATCGTCCGACCCTCGCTAACCTACGGCCCCTCCCAAATTCCCATCATCAACGGCAGTTGGCAGCATCCCTGGACGATTCCCGACCGCATCCGGCGCGGCGAAAAAGTCATCGTCCCCGGAGACGGCGCCTCGCTGTGGACACTCACCTGGAACGGCGATTTTGCCCGGGGGCTAGTCAGTCTGCTTGGGCGAGACGAAACCCTCGGCCACGCCTTCCACATCACAGCCGATGAAGTCCTAACCTGGAACCAGATTGTGCTGGAGTTGGGACGCGCCTTGGGCGTCGAACCAAATATCGTTCACATTCCGTCCGACTTAATCGCCATGTATGACGAAGGCGCCACCGGCAGCCTGATTGGTGACAAATCAAACAGCGCCGTATTCGACAATCGTAAAATCAAACGCTACGTCCCCGATTTCCGCTGTGATGTGCGCTGGGCTGAAGGTGTTCGCCGTTCCATCGCCTGGTTCGAGGCCGACCCAAATCGCCAATCCATCGACGACGAAGCCAACGCGCTGTGGGACAGAATCATCGCCGGGTATGAGCGAGCCTTTCCGCGATAAGCCAAACTGCCCAAAAGCGGAGAAGCGTCCATGAACCGCCTGCTCGCCGACCTGCTCGCCGCGCGCGTCTTCCTGGCTATGCTCAGCGGCGACCCTGCGCAGCCGATCGCCCAACGGCGCGATACCCATCACATCTACGAGACCGGAAAGGCGCGCAAGACGATTCTCCTGCTGCACGGCTTGACGATGACCGGAGAGGCTGACCCCCGCCTGGTACGGCTGGCGCGCGCCCTGGCAGCCGGCGGGCTGCGGGTCGTGGTCCCGATTTTTGAACATCTCAAGGACTACCGTTTCGATCCCGCCGACCGGGGAAGGCTGCTCGAAGTCGCCGCCCGTTTCAAAGCCGAGACCGACGCCCCGTTGGTCGTCATCGCCTTTTCTGCGGGCGGCAGCCTGGCCCTGGCTGCCGCCGCCGACCCCGCCGGGCGCGAATTGTTCGGGCCGCTGGTGCTGTTCAGCCCGCTGTACGATTTCGAAGCCGCCTGGCAAGCCTTCCACGCCCAATCCACGCTCCCGATGGAAGGCACCACAGCCTGGGATGACTTCATCTGGGTGCAATGCGTCATCGCCTGGCGCAATCGTGACCGGCTGGGATTGAGTCCCACCGTCACCGGGCAATTGAAAGAACTATTCCTGCGCTGGCCCGTTGACTTGTCCACAAATGAAAAGAGAGATTTTTACGAAACCACCCTCAAGCCCCTCAACCTGCCCGGTCTGGCAGAATATTTCCATGAAGGGAAAACGCTCGCCCAACTCTCACCGCGCGGCAAATTGCATGAACTGACCCAACGCGTACTTTTGTTACTCAGCCCGGACGACAGCCTGCTCTCCGCTGAAGAAATAGGCGCCTTCCATGCCGAACTCTGCCAGCGCAAAACCGGTCGAACCTGGCTTTTGAGCACTCCGCTCCTGGCGCACGCCAATCTCAGCGCAGTCACCCGTCCCCAAGACGCCTTCCTGCTGGTTCACTACCTCGGAGAAGTTTTCGTATGAAACACATTTTGACCGCCCTGTTCATCCTGGCGCTGGCCACCCTGGCCTGCAACCTGCCACTATCCACGCCTGTCCCCGCCCCAACCGCTTCGCCGCCCACCGAAACCGTTCGGCTGAGCGATCACAGCGATGCCCCGCTCCCGCCGACTCAATCACCCGTTCTCGACACACCTGCCCCGGAATTTCCCGGCCAACCGGTGACGTATGACCGCCTGTCGCTGGTTTTGCCTGCAAAATTAGCCAGCGGCGGAACAGGCCAGTCGTTCCCGCGCGCTGAAGGGGAAAACATCGGCCCCTGGGAAATAACTCCTGGTCATATTGCTGTTACTTTTATTGGCTACACGCTGCCCGACACATTCCACACTGCGCGCATTTACGTTTTCCCCGCCGAAGAATACGCGGCCCTGTTCGAAGGCGCGGAGGGAAGCATCAACCGCTTGCGGAGCATCTTCGCCGCGCCCAACGCGCCGGTCGCAGCCGAGAACCTGCCCTTCATCCCGTTCTTCAACGCCGGAGCGCAATTCAGTGCCCAAATCCAGCGGATTGAATTCCAAAATGGCGCGGGGGTGCGCTTCCTGACCCAGTACGGGCAAGACGTCAGTCCCATCAACAACCGGTCGATGTTTTACCAGTTCCAGGGACTGACCAGCGACGGGAATTCCTATGTGATTGCCATCCTGCCGGTCAACCATCCAGCCCTCCCGGCTGATTACGACTCGCCGACGCCCCCCGGCGGCATCCCCTTCCCCGATACCAGCGACCCGAACGCCGATTTTATGGGATACTATGAGCAGGTCGGTCAATTGCTTGATACATCCACTGAAAGCACATTCACGCCAAATCTTGAAACCCTGGACCTGTTGATACAGTCCATCCAGGTTACGCCATAGCTTTCCTGACAAGTCACATCAAAAGAGCAAGATAATTTCATCTTTCGTTCTTTTTCGCGTAAAGGAGGTCATCATGCCTGACCAGTCAGCGTTATGGAAACGCATCACAACCGCCAAGCGGCGCGTCCTCGATGCCATTGTCGGACGACCTGACCTGGCGTTTCGCTCCAAGCAGGTTTTCCAGGCCTATACCGGGCTGTGCGGGGAAGCCGAATTTGCCCACGATGACAAAGAACTGGATGAAGAACTCGTCAACATGCTGGAAGCCCAGGCCGAAAAAGTCATCAAAGCCTGGCAAGAACACACTGTCGCCAGGTAAATCATGTTCAATCATGAAAAAACATCCGGGATTTACCCCGGATGTTTTTTCTTTACGGCACTTCTTCTAGCCTGATGTTGATATTCATCGTGCCGCCCCCAAAATCAACGCCCTGGATGATGACCGATTTCCCACTCTCGTGCCCATCGAATACCATGCTGAACACGCCATCACTTACAACCGTCAACAGGTCGCGCTCCGTCAAACCCTGCTCACCAAAGGCATCTCGGTAAAATTCCATTGCCTCGTCAAGGCTAAGCCCGGTCTGGAAGTTGGTGCCCGCCTCGCCCAGGTCCATCAGGTTACTGGCATCCTCCGGTAACGGAAACTCGCTCTCGACATCAGAATCGCCGCCGCCAAATGAATAATCGTCACCCTCGGCGGACGACTCTTCGGTCGCTTCAGGCTCTTCAGGCGCTTCCTGCGTCGGGACATCCGCCTCAATGGACGGCTCATCCACAGGGGCAACCACGTCAACCGGCTGTTCACCGCCTCCCATCACGGCGTTGCATGCCAGCGCGGCCAACGCCAGCACGGTCAGGGACAACATCCAACGATATTTTTTCATTTTCTCCTCCGAAATAAATATAGACAGAATTGGTCTAATAATTTTACCCTGCCATTGCAATATCAAACATAGGTCAATCGTACCCCTCTCACACCCCAACCTTGTGATAATCGTCACTAGCGCGCTTCGGCGCGCTTTGCTATCCTAAGAACGATTTCATCGTCTTTTCACACAAAAGGACACCCCCCAGATGACAGATTATCGCATTCAGTCCCATCCCATCCTCGCCGCCGAGGAGCGGGAAATTTTTGCATTCACCTGGCAGGGCCAGACCGTCCAGGCCCGCGCCGGGGAGACAATTGCCACAGCCCTGTTTGCCAACGGCATCCGTACCTTTGGTTATCACCCCAAGGACGGCTCGCCGCAGGGCATTTTTTGCGCCAATGGCCAGTGCGCCCAATGCACGGTGATTGCC
>Ga0116204_1001318_pt1 | contig 13909 bp, 8 predicted proteins | sample LakKivwa52mmetaG_FD_94481 | JGI IMG/M metagenome (GOLD analysis project Ga0116204, IMG submission 94481) | Anoxic lake water microbial communities from Lake Kivu, Rwanda to study Microbial Dark Matter (Phase II) - Lake Kivu water 52m metaG | ecosystem: Environmental > Aquatic > Freshwater > Lake ...
CGCGGAAGTCGGTGAACCAGACCCGGATCGCTCACCTTCGAAGTGAATCCGAACAGCGACAGTTCAGCGCGAGCCGAGCGACCGGCACCATCGCCTGCGCGCAAGCCGCGGCGGCGCTTCAGCCTTGCATGGGCGCTCGCAACGACAGTACTCGCACCGCTCGCGATCTGGGCGTGTGCAGCGCTGACATTCTGCACGCCGCTTCCGACAGCACTTCGCATGGGCGTTTCACCCATCGTGATCATCGCGGCCATCGTTCTGCTGTGGCGAGCGCCGAGTTTGCGGCGGGCGGCACTGCTGCTGCTTGGCATCTTTGCGATGGGTCTGCTTGTCTTTTCCGCGCAGCGGCCCTCGCACGACCGCGACTGGTGCGCGGAGGTGTCGGTACTGCCGTGGGCGGAGCGCGATGGCGATCGAATCACCATCCACAACATCCGCAGCTGTTCGTATCGCAGCGAGAGCGACTTCGATCTTCGTCACCGCGATGAAACATTCGAACTGTCGCGCCTCACGGATGTCGATCTCTTTCAGGTGTACTGGGGAAGCCCCACGATCGCGCACACGATGCTCAGTTTCGGATTCGATGATGGGCGGCGCGTGTGCCTCTCCGTCGAAACGCGCCGCGAGCGCGGCGAACAGTACGACGCCCTCAAAGGATTCTTCCGACAGTACGAGCTGATCTGCGTCTGGGCGGATGAGACTGATCTCGTCCGCCTGCGAACTGACTTTCGCGGCGAGCAAGTTTTTGTGTACCGCCTCTGCGTTCCGATTGAACGCGAGCGCCAAGTGCTGCTGGCGTTCCTACAACTGACCAACGATGTCCGCGACCAACCGCAGTGGTACAACGCGCTGCTCGACAACTGCACGACCACACTCATCGGTCATACGCGAGCCATCGTGAATCCCGACGCGGCACTCGACTGGCGCTGGATCGCCAACGGCTATCTGCATGAGGTGATGCATGAGCGCGGCACGATCGACTCGTCGGTGCCGCTCGATGAACTTCGCCGCCGCGGCTTGCGCACAGGCGATGGTGCTGGTCGCTCGGCTCGCGCTGAACTGTCGCTGTTCGGATTCACTTCGAAGGTGAGCGATCCGGGTCTGGTTCACCGACTTCCGCGCAGTAGGTGTTTGTCAGCAACCAAGTGCCATTGCCCATGTCTTTCAGCGGTCGCCCGTTGCTCGATCCCGCATCACGGCGGTCGCGCAGAACCGCAATCACATCGCTCATCGCGGCAGGATTTCCGAACACATACGCGTGCGATGACGCGAACCCACGGACTTGGCACTCGATCAGTTGGATGTTCGGCATCTTCTTGAGGAGTTCGACTTGCGCCGCAGAGAAGGGAATCTGCGACAGCGTTCCGATGCGACCCTTGCTGTCAAACAGCCATCGCGAGAGGCCGATCGCTTCATCCTCGCTCGAGAAGTACACCACGGTGCGCTTTGGGACCGCGCCGAGATTCTCGAGCCAGAATCGCTGCGAGAACACTTCGAGGTCGAGATCGGGAGCCGCCAACATCAGGGTCTCCAGTTTCAGCGACTTCTGTGGATCCTCGCCCTTCGCGCAGTATGCGATGTTGAGTTCGCGCAGCGCGGTGGTGGCAACATCTGTTCCCCGACTGTGCGCGATGATGTGCAGTCGCTCGAGCCCCGGTACTTCCGCCAACACCTTCAGCATTTCGCGCAGATGAAAGATCGTGAACTCGCCGGACTCGCGGTCATAGAAGTAGCCGAATGGACCGCCGTGACCAGCGGGCCAGGTGTATGCGATGAAGACGCCTTGCCTCGCGATCGAGTGCCAAAGAATGGCCGAGCGCGCGATCGCGTCGTAGAAGCTGTTGTTGAAGCCGTGGACATACAGATACACATCCTTGCTCGCAGTTTGATCGAGTCGCGACTTCACCAGCGCCACGAACTGCGCCTTCGCGGATTCAAGATCCCGCTGCGCTGCCTCTGTGCGTTGGAGCTTTCCCTCGACCACTTGGAGCGACTGTGGAGTCAGAACAACCTTGCCTGCTTCATCGACCTTGGTCATCTCGAGTGCGATCGATGGATGTTCATCTCCCTGTCCGCTGAGGCGCACCAGTTCCTCCCATGTCGGCGTCGGCTTCAGCGCAACGGTCGCCGTTCCAAACGCCAAGGCAGTCGCACGGCCGAAGCTGTACTCGGGTCCGCGTTCACTCCGTCCGACCTCCGATCGATCCGTGACATAGAGGATGTCCATCTCCGGCTTTCGCAGCGGTTCGGCGAGCGCCGACAACTTGGTCGACCCTGATCCATCTCTCAGAATGTGCGGCGTGGGAGGCAGCGTCTCGATGCTTGAGCACGCGGCAGCAAGCAGCGAGAGAAGCACCGTCGGAACAGCGGCAAATCTCATGCGGGTGGAGAGGCTAGCCGAGGCGAGCCGTCTTCCGTTGCCGTGAGCTTGACGGTGTAGGCCGTCGGACTAGCCAAATGACGGGGCTCAGGGGCAATCGCCCCAGCCACCGAGCAGCGCGCCAAGATCGGCGCCGTCGGTCTGGCCATCACCGGTGAGATCGCCCGTTGACGTGCCCCACGCCCCGAGCACGAAGCTGAGGTCGCCGCCGTCGACGGTGCCGTTGCCATCGAGGTCGCCTGGGCAGCATGATGCGCCCACCGTGATCGCGCAGGCTTGTGCGAGTTGCCACTCACCGGCTTCGGCATCGCCGTTGCCATCGAGGCTCTGCGGCACCTGCAGCACCGCGCGCAGCGCACCGGCGTTCGCGTTGGCGTAGCGCAGGCTCGCCAGTGCGATGCGCTCGGGATTGCTGCCGAAGGCCGTCACAAGGTCGACGGAGCCCTCAAGTACGCCGTTCGCACCGCCGCGCGTACTGCGCCAGGCGGCACCAGTCCGCAGCACGCTTGCGGTGTCGAACCAACCGCTGAACTGGTTGTCGTTCTCGGCGCCAAGGAACACGTTCCACCCTGCGACGAGGCCGCTCTTGCCCCACATCGCTGCGCGCAGCGACCCCGGTGCTTCGGCAGCGACCGTGACGAAGGCGTCCTCGCCGCCGCCCGCATCCTGCGTCGCCACGTAGAGCCGGCCGAGCTTGATGCCGGCCCACAGTCGCTGGTTGCCGTTCTGCGCTACGAGCGTGGCATCGGCGTCGAGCTGGCCGTCGATCACCCAGTCGCTCTGCGTGGTGCCACCCTGCACGGGGAAGTGCCAGTCGCCGCCGTTGTTGTTGTCCCACGTGCCCGTGCCGTTGTTGAACACCGCATCGAACTGCTGCGCGTTCTGCGCGACCGGCACCGAGACGCGCCACACTCCCTCGGCAGCGATCCACTGCATGGGCACGTCCGGCAGCACGGTCTGCCACTGGTTGATGCCGTAGTGCAGATTGACGCTGCTCGCGCCCTGCAATGGCCGACCCGTTGGGTTGTAGGAGACCGTCACGCTCTGGCCTGCCTGGATCGGGCTGGGGCTCACGGTGACCACGGCACCGCCGCCGCCACCGCCGCCGCCACCGGTCGTGCCTTCGCCGACCCAGACATGCATGATCGGGCTGCGCGCCACGTTGCCGCGTGTGTCGACGGCCTCGATGTAGTAGTCCAGCAGCGCGCTGCGGACGCCGGTGATGTTGGCGTACACGCGGTGCGCGATCCGCTGCGGCATCTCGAAGAAGTCGATGCCGCCGAAGTTGTAGATGTTCTCCGCCGGGAAGAGCGACGTCGTCATGGGCAGCGATTCCCATGCACCGACCTCGGCGCCGCCGGCGAAGGTCTCGTTCTGCGTGCTCGAGAGCGGGTTCGCCCCGTCGACATCGCGGCGCCACTTGAGCGTGACCGACTGCAGCCCGCTCACGTCATGCACAAGGCTCCACACCGTGAAGTCGCCATCGTCGGTGTTCTGCGTGTAGCCGTACGGCCCGCCATAGTTCACGCTGCCAGGATTCCATGGCCAACGCTGCGGGTACCAGATCGTGGGCGGCGTGGTCTCGGTGGCGCCCGTGCCGACGACTGCGCCCGCGTGCTGCAGCGCTTCGTTGCAGGCAACCGTCGGCTTCACTTCCATGTCGAGCGCCGTGCCGTAATACATGTAGCCCGAGTTCAGCGAGCCGAGGAAGAAGTGCCACGCGCGCTCGGCGGGCGTGGTCGCGCTGCCGGGATTCAGGACCTGCGCCGTGCGCACGGGGCTGCCTGCTGCAGCGCTCAGGTCATCGGCGGTGCTCACCCAGTTCTGCGCGGCGGTGATGACGGCCCAGTTGCGTACGTCCTCGGCCCATCCGTTGGCGATGTCGACCTGGCCCTGCGCGTTGACCGGCGGCCAGTTCCAGTTCAGGAACTGCGGCGCACCGAAGTCACCTTCGGCGTTCACCCACGCGCCGTCTTCCACATGCACGAGATCGCCCGCGGGCACTGGATGCGCATCGAGGTACTTTTGCACGACGCTTGGCACGAAACCCGCGCCGACGGCCTGCCCCACGAAGTTCGGCACGGCCTCGTTGTAGTAGGAGTAGCCGCCGCCCCACGCATTGTCGCCGTCGTGCGCGAGCACCACGAGCATCGGACGCGACGGGTCGTTCGACGAGGACAGCTGCTGCAGCCGCTGCACGCTCAGCGGCGCGTAGCCATCTTCCCAGCCAAGGCTCTGGCTGCAGGGCACCACGATGATCGAGCTCGTGGCACCGGTGTCGGGGTTCACCCACTGCGCGCGGTGCGGAACATAGGAGCCAGGAAGGGCCTCGGCGGGACCGCAGCCACGGCTGATCGAGATGCGATTGAAGGCCGGTGACGAACCGTTCACCTGGTCGGCCTTGTTCGGTGGATCGCAGTTCACGCCGCCCGATCCGAATTGAACGGGGAAGTTTGCGTACGCACGCGAGATCTTCTCGCCGCTCACGAGCGACCACTCGATGCCCTCCTGCTGCAGGATCGGGATGAGCCGCTCGCTGAATGCCATCTCGCTGGGAAAGAAGCCCTTGCTGATGCCGGGATTCGCGCCCCACACACCCGCGTAGGCCTCCTTGTAGAGCCGGATGTCCATGCGCACCGCGTCGTCATCGCACAGCGGTAGCAGCGCGTGGTGATAGGAGAACTGCACGATGTCCATGCGCGGCCGCGCGGGTGCGCCGGCGTTGGTGAAGGTGTTGCGGGCCTGCCGCCACGGGTCGACCCAGAACGGGCTGTACCCAAGCTGGCCGCCCGCTTCGGCGAACGACTGGATGTTGGCGATGAGTCCGCCGCTGAAGCTGACCTGGGCGCCGCCTTCGGCCGTCCACGCGATCGAGTTCACCGTGTCGCGCGGGCGGTACTGATACGCGGCCACGCGATCATCGAGGCCGAAGATCGAACGCAGGTCGTTCGCGGGATTGGCGGCGCCGCCGTCGCGGCGAAGGATCGACTGCCACGCGCGTTCGTAGCGATCGGCACCGCCGGCCTGCTGGTCGGGCCAGTAGATCGGCTGCTCAAGATGCCAGAGGTAGGTGAAGTGCACGCCTTCGGCGATCGCGGCAGACGCGATGAGCAAGGTCGCGGCGAGTGCGGTCGTGCAGAGGGCGGCAGTCGTTCGGCGAGACATGGGCAAAGGGTAGACCGGGGACAGCAAGATGCGAAGCCATACTTTGCGCCTTCTGCGCCAAGATGGCTGGACGCGGCACCCGCGTGGTGTTCATTCCGAGCAACCGAAGGCAGCTCTCGGCGGCGGACGTCGAAACCGCATGAAATGCCGCAAAAGACAACGCGAGGCCATTGCTGACCTCGCGTGTCTGAAATCGGGCTGGCGGGATTTGAACCCACGACCTTTTGACCCCCAGTCAAACGCGCTAGCCAAGCTGCGCTACAGCCCGTGTTGAGCATCGGAGTGTAGCGGGGCGGCGGTCAATCGAGTGGTGGACTGATGCGCATTGCGAGGGGCGTTCATCTGCTTGGGAATGTGGTGATTGCCGATATAGTTGATGAATGCGGACCTCGTTCTTGCCGTTCTGCCGCCCCTCGATCAGCGAGGAGGACATTGCCGCGGTGGGCGATGTGCTGCGCAGCGGCTGGATCACAACGGGTCCGAAGGTGGCGGAGCTCGAGGCACTGGTCGCGCGGCGAACGGGGGCGGCAGAGGCGATCGCGGCCACTTCGGGGACGGCGCTGATGCAGTTGGCGATCGAGGCGATGGGGATTGGTCCTGGCGATGAGGTGGTCGGACCGTCGCTGACTTGGGTGTCGACGCCGAATGTGGTGGAGCTGCGCGGCGCGACCAATGTTTTTGTGGATGTTGATCCGGACACGCTGCTGGCGGGGGCGGATGCAATAGATGCAGCGATCACGCCCAGAACGAGGCTGGTCATCCCCGTGCACTACGCCGGTGCGCCCGTCGATCTCGATGGCGTGCGGGCCGTGTGCAGGAGGCGGGGCGTTCCCATGCTCGAGGATGCGGCGCATGCGATCGGCACCCAGTACCGCGGAGTGGAGGTCGGCGGCAGCGACACGGCGATCTTCTCGCTGCATCCGATCAAGAACATCACTTCGGGCGAGGGCGGCGTGCTGACCACGAATGACCGCGCACTCGCCGCGCGCATCCGTAGCCTGCGCTTCCACGGGCTCGCGGTGGATGCGCATGACCGCACGCAGCAGGGGCGGTCGCCACAGGCGCAGGTGCAGTCGCCTGGCTACAAGCAGAACATGGCGGACATGAACGCGGTCCTGGCGGTCAGGCAGATGCCGCGTCTGGATGCGTTCATCGCGCGGCGCGAAGTGATCGCGGCGCAGTATCGGCGTCTGCTTGCGGAGGTCGACGGCATCGAGTTGTTGCGGGATCCGCCGTGGCCGCACCGTCACGCGCGGCATCTCGTTGTCGTGCGAGTCGATGAGACGCGCTGTGGCGTCGATCGGGCGGCGTTCATGGATGGCCTGAAGGCGCGCAACATTGGGACGGGCATTCACTTTCTCGCCGCGCACACGCACACCTGGTACCGCGAGAACCGCCCGCAGTGGATGGGGCGGCTGCCCGTCACCGAGTGGAACTCCGCGCGCATCTGCACGCTGCCGTGCTTCCCCGACATGCACGAGAGCGATGTATGCGATGTGGTCGCAGCGATCAAGGATGTATTGGCGGGCGCACGGACCGTCGTTGCTGGAGGGCGTGCATGAGCGACGCATCGGTGACGGTGGTGATTCCTGTCTACAACGAGCGCGAGAACATCGCGGAGCTCGTGGACCGCACGATCACCGCATGTCGCTCGCTGCAGCGTCCGTGGGAGGTGATCTTTGTCGACGATGGCAGCCGCGATGGTTCCACCGAAATACTCGTGCAAGCCGCTGCGGCGCACGCGGGCAGCGTGAAGGCGCTGCTGCTGAACCGCAACTATGGGCAGCACAACGCGATCCTGTGCGGCTTCGGCGCGGCGCAGGGCGACATTCTTGTGACGCTTGATGCAGACCTGCAGAATCCACCCGAGGAGATTCCTGCGCTCGTGCGCAAGATCGATGAAGGCTTCGATGTTGTCGGCTCGGTGCGGCAGGATCGGCAGGACGCGCTCTTTCGCAAGGTCTTCAGTGGCGTGATCAATCTGATGGTGCGCCGCACGACGGGCGTGCGACTGCACGACTACGGATGCATGCTGCGCGCCTATCGCCGCCGCGTGGTGGAGGCGATGCTCAGTTGCCGTGAACGCCATACGTTCATCCCCGTGCTGGCCAATCTCTTTGCGCGGCGCGTGACGGAGATTCCCGTTGGGCACTCCGAACGCGCGCGCGGCACGAGCAAGTACACGCTGCTGAAGTTGGTGAACCTGCAGTTCGATCTGCTGACCTGCATGACCACCGCACCGCTGCGTCTGCTGTCATGGCTCGGCGTCGCCGTGTCGATGCTGTCCATCGGCTTCGGCGCACTGCTGCTCGTGCTTCGATTCATCTATGGCGCGGAGTGGGCGGGCCAGGGTGTGTTCACGCTGTTTGCCGTCGCGTTCTTCTTCATCGGCGCGCAGTTCGTGGCGCTTGGACTGATGGGCGAGTACATCGGGCGCATTCATGCGGATGTGCGTGAACGCCCGCGTTACATCGTTGACCGCGTGGTCGGCGAAACGCTTGGCGAAACTGCGACTGGTGCAGTCGATGCTGCGCATGGAGCGCGCGTGGCGGGGCGTGATCGCCCGCAGGTTCGGAACTGAGGGGTACGAGATCCCCCCTAAAAGGAGTGCATGATGCGGACAGTCGTCTTGGCGTATCACGAGATCGGTGCTGCGGCGCTGCGGCAGTCGATCGCGAGCGGGCTGCAGGTGGTGGCCGTCTTCACGCACCGCGACGATCCGAAGGAAGGCGGCTGGTACGCGAGCGTTGCGCGGCTCGCTGCCGAGCACGGTATTCCCGTTCATGCGCCGGCAAAGATCGATCATCCGATCTGGATCGAGCGCATTCGCGCCCTGAAGCCGGAACTGCTGCTGTCGTTCCACTACCGAAACATGGTGGGGCCAGCCGTGCGCGCGCTGTTTCCCAAGGGCTGCATCAATCTGCACTCCGCGCTGCTGCCGAAGTACCGAGGTCGATGCCCGATCAACTGGGTACTCGTGCATGGTGAACGCGAAACTGGCGTGACGCTGCACCACATGGTGGACAAAGCGGATGCAGGCGACATCATTGCGCAGCGTTCCGTCGCCATCGGTGTGGACGAGACGGCGTGGGAACTCACGCAGCGCATGTGCGCGGAGTCTGCGCAGCTGCTGGCGGAGACGATTCCGCTGCTCGTCGCAGGGGCCGCGCCGCGGCGCGCGCAGGATGAATCGCAGGCGACCGTGATGGGGCCGCGCACGCCCGCCGATGGCGAGATCAACTGGACGCGCAGCACCGACGAGATCTGCAATCTGGTTCGCGCCGTTTCGCATCCGTGGCCGGGTGCGTTCACCGCCGCTGGCACACGCAAGATGATGGTGTGGAAGGTGCGCCGCGTGCAGACGCCTGCGGGCGCCGCCGCAGCGCCTGGCGAAGTGATCTCCGCTGCGCCGCTGGTGGTCGCGGCGGGCGACGGCGCGATCGAGATCGTGGAGGCGCAAGGGCCGGATGGCGTCTGGACAACAGGGCCGCAACTGGCGAGCGAGATGAACCTTCGTCCGCGCATGCGGCTGGGCAAGAAGCCCGCCGCGCGTCGGCGCCGCCGAACATCGGTGCTCATTCTCGGCGTGAACGGTTTCATTGGCAGCCATCTGTCAGAACGCCTGCTGCGCGATGACGAGTTCGAGGTGTTCGGGATGGATCTCAACTCCGAGAATCTCGGCGCGCTCACGGAGCATCCGCACTTCCACTTCCTCGAAGGGGATATCGCCATCAACCGCGAGTGGGTTGAGTACCACGTGCGCAAGTGCGATGTGGTGCTGCCGCTCGTGGCGATCGCCACGCCGATCGAATACGTGCGCAATCCGCTGCGCGTTTTTGAGCTGGACTTCGAGGAGAACCTGCGCGTGGTCCGCGATGTCGTGCGCTACAACAAGCGGTTGGTGTTCCCGAGTACTTCCGAGGTGTACGGCATGTGCACTGACGAGTTGTTCGATGAGGAGACCAGTCCGCTCGTGACCGGGCCGATTCACCGACAGCGGTGGATCTACTCCGCGAGCAAGCAATTGCTCGACCGCGTCATTTGGGCGTACGGCGCGCAGCGCGGGCTGCGCTTCAGTCTCTTCCGTCCCTTCAACTGGATCGGGCCGCGGCTGGATTCGCTCGACTCGGCGCGCATCGGCAGTTCGCGCGCCATCACGCAACTCATTCTGAACCTGGTGGAGGGAACGCCGATCCTCTTGGTGGACGGTGGTGCGCAGCGCCGCTGCTTCACCGATGTCGATGAGGGAATCGAGTGTCTCTTCCGCATCATCGCCAACGAGAAGAGCACCTGCGATGGGCGCATCTTCAATGTGGGCAACCCCGACAATGAGGCGAGCATCCGCGAACTTGCGGAGATGCTGGTGGCGGCATTCGATCGGCATCCGCTGCGCTCGCTCTATCCGCCGTTCGCGGGCTTTCAGCAGATCGAGAGTGCGTCGTACTACGGGCAGGGCTACGAAGATGTGCAGCATCGCCGCCCCAACATCCGCAACGCGCGCACGCTCATCGACTGGTCGCCGCGCATTGCGACGGCGGCAAGCGTGGAACGCACCCTCGACTGGTTCCTGCAGCAGCATGCGCGCGAGAACGGGCTGCTGCGGCTTGGCGCGAAGGATGCGCCGCGGCGCGGCGGCGCGCCCGTCGGTGCGTGACGCGAACCGTGGCGGCGGGACTTCGCATCGATGTCGATACTTGGCGTGGAACGCACGGCGGCGTTCCCATGCTGCTGCGCACGCTGCGCAAGCACGGCATCCGTGCGACTTGGTTTGTGACGCTCGGGCCCGACAACATGGGCCGTCACGCGTGGCGGATGCTGCGACCTACCTTTGCACTGAAGATGCTTCGCTCGCGTGCGGCGAGCCTGTACGGTTGGGACATTCTGCTGCGTGGCACGCTCTGGCCGGGTCCGCGCATCGGTGCGGGGCTGGCCGCGCAGCTGCGCGACATCGAGGCGGATGGGCACGAAGTGGGTGTGCACGCGTGGGATCACCACCGTTGGCAGGTCGGCATCGATCGCTTGCCCGACGAGGCGCTCGACGCCGAGATACGCCGCGCGTGCGAGGCGTTTCACACCGTCTACGCGCGCGCGCCCGAGTGCGCAGCTGCACCAGGCTGGCGCTGCAGTGAACGCGTGCTGTCGCTGCCCGCCTCGCGCGCGTTCCGCTGGCGCAGCGATTGCCGCGGTCGCGCGCGGCCGTTCCTGCCGATGGTGGGGGGCGTTCCGCTGCAACAGCCGCAGATTCCTGTGGACCTGCCGACCTTCGATGAATGTGCGCAGCCTGGCGCGCGCGGAGACAAGGAGTGGAACGCGAAGCTCCTCATGCGGATGAGCGATGGTCAGCCGCATGTGCTGACCGTTCATGCGGAGTCCGAAGGCGGGGCGAAGGCGCAGCTCTTCGACGACTTTCTTGCGCAAGCAGCTGCGCAGGGGATCACATTTGGCACGCTCGGGTCGTGGCTCGCGGCGCAGTCGCTTGATGAGCCGCGCGCGGTCGCTGCGGGCCAGGTGACGGGGCGCGAGGGTTGGGTGTGCGTCCCGCGTTCGGCGGCGGGTTAGGATCGCGCCGATGTCGCTGCGCATGCGCGTGTGGTGGGTTCTTGGGATCTTCGCGGCGGTGGGTCTGGTTGGGCTCGGCGTGCGCCCGATGGTGCAGCCGGACGAACCGCGCTACGCGATCATGGCTGCAGAGATGCTCGATACGGGGGCGTGGACGAACCTGCGCATGGCGGGCTTCCACTACTACGAGAAGCCGCCGATGGGAATGTGGTGCACCGCGCTGTCGCTTGAGGTCTTCGGCAGGAACGCCTTCGCGGCGCGGCTGCCAAGCGCTGTCGCTGCGTTCGCGATGGCTGCGCTCGCGGGTGTGATGGCTGCACGGATCAGTGGGCGCCGCGAGACAGGTGTGGCTGCGTTCGCCGTGCAGGCCACGACGGTTGGCCCCATGGTGATTGGCGGCGTGGTCACGCTCGATGCGATGTTCGCAGCGTGGGTGACGGGCAGTCTGGTGGCGCTGCATGGAGCGCTGTCATCGCTCGGCGCCGCACGCGCGCGCTGGCTGCTGATGGCCGGTGTGTGCTGCGGCATGGCGGTACTGACCAAGGGGTTCCTCGGCTGGGCGATACCGGCACTCGCGACTGGCGCGTTCGTGGTGTGGGAACGCCGCTGGCGTGAACTGCTGTGGATGCCACTGCCCGTGCTCGCGCAGAGTTTGATCGTTGTGCTGCCCGTGGCGTGGCTGATCCACCGCGCAGAGCCGCGCTTCTGGGAGTACTTCATCACTGTGGAGCACCTGCGGCGCTTTTCCGATCCAGACTCGAACCAGCACCGCGAGCCTTGGTGGTGGCTGATCGCGCTGCTGCCTGTGGGGGGGATAGTGTGGTCGCTTGTCTGGTGGCAGGCGCTGCAAGGCGTGCGCAGTGCAGTGGCGTGGGCATCGGGTGCGCGCTTCGCGTTCGCCTGGATTGTGGCGCCGCTGCTGCTGCTCTCGCTCAGTGCGGGCAAGTTGCCGACCTACATTCTCCCGCTTTACCCCGCAGTGTCGGTGCTTGTGGCGCTCGGTCTCGTGAGGGCGTTTGAGGGTGGGATTCGCCAGTCTGCCGCGGGCCGAGCAACCGGCCAAGCTCTGCTGCTGATCGCTGCCGCTGCGGTCGTTGTTGCGATGTTGACGGGTACTGCGTGGGTCGGTCTGCCAGCGCAGTTGTGGTCCGAAGGAACAACCCTACGGCTTCTTGCACTCGCTGCCGCGCTTGTGGTGTGGGCATTGGTGGACCGCTGGAGCTGGCGGGCGCGCTGTGGAACCGACTGGGTGCTTCGGAGCGCCAGTGCGCCAGTCGCACTGTTGGCGCTCGTACCGTTCTTGTTCCCGGATGCGGCGGTGCGCGCTTCGCAGATTCCACTGGCTGCGCTGCGAGCGAGTGAGGCCGTGATTCGCGGCAGCGAAGTGATTGCGAGCGATCATCAAATGGCGCACTGCGTCACATGGATATCTGGACGCCGCGATCAGCTTGTGATGGGGCGTGCAGGCGAGTTCGACAACGAACTTGATCTACCGCAGGATCAGGCGCGCCTTGTTTCAGTGGCGCAGGTGATTGAACGCCTGCGCGCTGGCGGGTGGAAGTCGTTCTGCATCGTGACGATCCCCTCGGATGCGCAGGTCATTCTTGCTGCTTCAGGCGTGGCGAAGCCCTCGCACCATCAGGTGCGCGGCGATATCGTTGTTCTTGGCTGGTCGAGCGGGTGAGTGACCAACCACGGGGGCTTACACTCGCCGCGCGCGGGTGGTTCGCCGATCCCGCACGACTGCATGGAACGCCCGTTCATCACCATCGTGTCAGGACTGCCGCGCTCGGGCACGAGCATGGCGATGCAGATGCTTGTGGCGGGTGGTGTTCAGGCGCTGACCGATGCTGCCCGTGCGGCGGACGTCGACAATCCCCGCGGCTACTTGGAGTTTGAGCGCGTGAAGGCGCTGCGCGAGGACAAAGTGTGGGTGGCGGATGCTGTGGGCAAGTGCGTGAAGGTGATCCATCTGCTGCTGCCCGAGCTGCCGTTGCCATTTTCGTATCGCGTGATTTTCCTGCGGCGCAGCCTCGATGAGGTGGTTCGTTCGCAGGCAAAGATGCTTGAGCGAAGTGGCAGGTCTGGTGGCGGACTGTCGGCGGATCGGCTGAAGGCGATGTACGAGACACAACTCAAGAGTGTGGATGCGTGGCTTGCTGTGCAGCCCAACTTTGCGGTGCTACGCGTGGATCACGCGGATTTCATTCGTGTTCCGCGCGCTGTTGCGTCGGCGGTGGATGCGTTTGTCGGCGGTGGGCTCGATGTTGCCGCCATGGCAGCAGCAGTCGATCCATCGCTGCATCGAAACCGCTGCGGAGAATGAATGGGCAGTCACCCGAAGGGCCGGAGTGGCACGCGGGGCGACTGGTGATTCGACTAGGAAGGTCGTTCTGACTCAGTCAACGTCGTCGTCGGCCACGGAGGCCTGCGGCGAGTGCGATGAGTCCAGCCGCGGGGGCTGGGACTGGAATCGTTGTGACCGTGATGGCAGTGTTTGCAGTGGTCTCGTAGCCAAAGCCGATGATCGTTCGGTCGGTGGCATCTGCACCGATTCGCATTGCTACGAACCCGTAGTGGGTCGCACTTGTCGCCTCGTTTATGAACTTGAGTCCGAAGTAGCCAATGGAGTTTGCTGTCCACTGACCCACCGAAGTTCCAATCGCGGCGGCAGAGTTCCCGTAGAAGAAGGCCGATGCGCCGACCGCTGTTCCAAGAGCAAGATTGGTACGGAAGGTGTTTGTGCCTGCGGCTGGGTTTCGCATGATCCCAGTGCCAGCTCCTGCCAGCAGAGCCACATTGGTA
>Ga0116204_1001321_pt1 | contig 13883 bp, 13 predicted proteins | sample LakKivwa52mmetaG_FD_94481 | JGI IMG/M metagenome (GOLD analysis project Ga0116204, IMG submission 94481) | Anoxic lake water microbial communities from Lake Kivu, Rwanda to study Microbial Dark Matter (Phase II) - Lake Kivu water 52m metaG | ecosystem: Environmental > Aquatic > Freshwater > Lake...
GCTCTGAGCGTTTTGATAGATGCGACGGTCATGGCAACGATTTCATCAGTTTCCCTGATGAGTGGGTCGAGGAGCGCATCTGGGGCAGATTTGCTCTCTTTGAGAAGCTCAAGCCAGTAAAGAGTCTCGTCGGCCTCCTCTTCAACGATTTTCAACTTATTGAACATGTCCGCTGTCGATTTCGCCCGGCAGGCGGCGCGGTAATTTGCGCCAACTGAAGTGGCTGACCGCAAAATTTGGCGGGCAAGTACATCTGCTGCGCGGGTTTTGGCAAGCGATTCACTTAATTGAACGACAGCCAACCCCAAATTCTTCGTTCTATCCTTAAATTCACGCTCATCCATGAAAAATCCCTTTCGTGAAGAAACAAATCCAAAATCGAAAATCCAAAATCGTCAATCGTTTGGGCAGCATTCATCCACCAGCAGCGCGCCGTTTTCTGTTACAAGCAGCGCGCTGCCAAAGGCTTTGGCGAGATTTTCCTGCTTCAGGACCTGCTGTGGTTCGCCATAGGCAATCAGGTCCTTATTGAGCAGCAGCACCAAGTCGAAACGGCTGGCAGCCAGGTTCAGGTCGTGGGTGGAGATGATGGTGGTCACCGTGCGCTCGCGCAGGTGGTCGAGCAGGCGCAGGGTTGCTTCACGGGTGGTGATATCCACCCCGGTAAAGGGTTCATCCATCAGCAGGATGTGCGGATTTTGGGCGAGCGCGCGCGCCAGGAAAATGCGCTGCTGCTGGCCGCCCGACAAGTCGCTGATGGAGTTTCCCGCCAAATTGGCGATTCCCATCTCATTGAGACTGCGCTCCACTGATTCGTGGTCGCTTTTCGAGGGGCGGCGCAGCCAGCCCTGGGAGCCGAAACGCCCCATCATGACCACATCGCGCACCGTGACCGGGAAACGCCAGTCGACTTCCTCGCGCTGCGGGACGTAGGCCACGCAGTCCTTGTGGTCGCCAAGCGGCAGGCCGTGAATCAGAATCCGGCCCCGTTGGAGCGGCAGGATGCCGACCAGGGCCTTGAACAGCGTCGATTTGCCCGCGCCATTCGGCCCGACCACCGCCACCCGCGCGCCATGCGGCACATTGAATGAGACATCCTTGAGAATGGTTTTTTCGCCGTAGGCAATACTGATGTGTTCGATGTCGAGGCGGTGAGGGGTATGAGTCATAGAAAATCTCATCCACTAATTGACACTAATCTTCACGAATTCTTGCTTGATTAGCGCAGATTAGTGCAAATTCGTGGATTAAGAATATGTCACAGTGTGATAAACAACCGAACCAATCACCAATAAAACAATCACGCCGCCGGTGAGGACGGCAATCGGTTTTTCGGTTTTGGTTTCGCCGCTTTCCAGTTTCTTTTTCTGGTCGGCGTTTAACTTCGCGCCAATCGCTCCGGCGGCGGGGACAGTAGCACAAAACATGCACATAACAACCTCCTATTTGCAATCCTGGCACAATCCGAACAGTTGCAGCCAGTGTTCTTTGATGGTATAGCCGGTTTTTTGGGCAATTGACTGGAACAAATAGTCCAGGTCGTCGCCCTCGAAAAAGGTTACCCGTCCGCATCGCTGGCATAAGAGCAGGTGCTGGTGTCCCTGGCTGGCAGCGATGAATGCCTGGCAGCCGCCCGGCTGGTGGACGCGCTGGATGAGAGATAGTTCCTCCAACTTCTCCAGTGTGCGGTACACCGTTACCAATCCCAATTCAGGGTGGGCAGCGCGGGCCAGGTCGAACACTTCCATTGGCGTCAGGGCGTGGGAGGTGGTAGCCACAATCTCCACTACAGCGCGGCGCGACTCGGTCAGGCGGTATCCATGCCCTTGTAAGGCGTTAAGCCAGGTATCAGCAGACATATGCCCTCTCTTTTGAAAATCCTTTTCATTATAGAAGGGAATGACGAGCGGGTCAAGGCAGGCGTTTTCGAAACAGGAAAGGGTTTCTGGCATACCGAAACTCATCGGCTGCTTTTTCGTCAACGCAAACCGAATGCAACCCAACGATAGGATAAATCACTTCAAAAACAACATTGCCACGCCGCCGATGGCAACCAGCGTTCCGGCCACCGATTGCCAGGTCATGCGGTCATGATAGAAAAAGTGGCTGATGGGCAGCATCCAAACCGGTGGCAGGGCCATGATGGTGCTGGCGACCCCGACCGATGTGTGCTGGATGGACAACAAGGAAGCTGAGATGCCCATCACCGGCCCGAAAAATGCGCCGAAAACCGCCCATTTCAACCCCTGCGGGTTGGCGCGCACCGTGCGGATGGTGCTGCCCGCCTGCCTTTGCAGGACGGCCAAGGCCCACAGGCTGGCAACGGCGGCCATCATGCGAATCAGCGTCCCGGCGAACGGCGAGAAATCTCCAGCCATGCCCTGCTTGGACAGCACCAGCCCGACAGCCTGGCAGAGTGCGGCCAGGATGCCGAAGAAGACGCCGTTGCGCCAGTCACGCTGGCCCTGGCCGGTCGCTTCACGGCGGGCGAAGACCACCCAGCCGATGCCACCCAAAGCGACAACGACTCCCGCCAATTGGAGCGGGGTCAGTGTTTCGCCGAACACTTGCCAGGCGATGACCGTTCCAAAGACTGGGGCCAGGCTGAGCAGAAGCAGGCCGAGACGCGGCCCGATGAAACGGTAGCAGGCAAACAGGAAGGCATCGCCCAACGCCAGCCCAACCAGGCCGGAAATGGTCAGCCAGCCCCACCGTTCGAGTCCGGCGTCGAACGGAATTGGCTTGCCGTACAAAACGGCATTGATGACAACCAGCGCAATCAGGGCCAGCACTACGCGCAGGCGGTTGGTCACCTGCGAGCCGAGCCGCAGGGTAGCGTTGCTGAAACCGACCGCCGACATCGTCCAACAAAAGGAAGTAAAAAGCGCAGCGAGTTCACCGGTGGGGAGCATGAAAATCCTGGTAAGGGTTGGAATATAGGCAGGGAGTATTTCCTCCCCACCCGAGTATATCGCAAAGCAACTGCTCACCCGGGGTGCGTCGCGCCAACCTTTTGAGTAAAAATCTGTGTTTGTCTGGGTCAGGATTTGGCATTGTGGGAAATTCTTACGCATTTCTTACGCCTTCCCCGCTTGCTTTCATTGTGGTTTAATCCGAGAGTGCTATATTAAGTTGCAAAATTTGGAGGTATCTGTGAATAAATTTATCAAATTTGTCCTGGTTTCATTCCCTGCCCTGTTCCTGTTGACAGGCGCATTCTCCGGCGGTTTCGTGGTCGGACATTTCACCTCGCTTGGCGCATTCAATCCGGGATTTTCTATGCCCGGCATTCCGGGGCTGCCCAATACACCGGTGGTCTCCGCCACGCCGCAAGCAGCGGTGGAGGCAACGCCCGATGAGTTACAACAACTATTTACGCCGTTCTGGGAAACCTGGACTCTCGTCCACGAGCAGTATGTCGACCAGCCGGTGGATGATACCGCCCTGATGCGCGGCGCCATCCGGGGCATGCTCGAAGCCCTGGGCGATGACCACACCTCGTTCATGGACCCGCAGGAATTCGAGGATGCCAATGCCGGATTGTCAGGGAACTATGAAGGGATTGGCGCTTATGTCGATACCACCGGCGATTACCTGACCGTTATCAGCCCGATTAAGGGGTCACCTGCCGAAGCAGCGGGATTGCGCGCCGGGGACAAAATCATCGCCATCGACGGCGACGACATGACCGGCACCAACCCCGAATTGGCCCGCCGCAGGGTGCTTGGCCCGGCGGGAACCCAGGTCATCCTAACCATTGTGCGCGAAGGCGAAAACGAACCCCTGGATGTGCCTATCACCCGCGCTCAAATCACCATTTCGAGTGTCGAATACGAAATGAAAAACGACATTGCCTATGTCCAACTTAACACCTTTGGCGACACCACCAACCAGGAACTACGCGACGCCCTGCGGGAAGTGATGGCGCAAAATCCGAAAGGCCTCATTCTCGACCTGCGTAACAACGGCGGCGGCTACTTGCGCACATCGGTCGAAGTCCTGTCGCAGTTTGTTAAAAAAGGTGAAGTCGCGCTTTACGAGCAGTATGGCGATGGCAAACGCGATACCTTCGAGACCCTGGGCGGCGGCCTGGCAACCGATATTCCAATGGTGGTGCTGATTAACGAAGGCTCTGCTTCAGCCTCCGAAATTGTGGCCGGGGCCTTGCAAGATTACGGGCGCGCCGTCCTGGTCGGGGTCAAATCTTACGGCAAAGGCTCGGTGCAAAACTGGATTCCGCTCAGCGCGAATGAAGGCGCAGTCCGCATCACCATCGCCAAGTGGTTGACTCCCAAAGAACGCACTATTCACAAAATTGGCCTGGAGCCGGATGTGGTGGTCGAGTTGACCCCCGAAGACCGGGAGGCCGAACGCGACCCGCAACTCGACAAGGCCCTCGAACTGCTCTCGCAACCATAACTTGCACGAACGTCCCGAAGGTTTTGCGGGCAAAGGTTCAAAATTACCCTAAAAACCTTCGGGACGGTATCACCGATGATATTCAATGCAGTCCAATAAAATATTGACGCAACGCCAATGCAGGTTTTACGTAGAATTGGTAAAATACAAACAAACTTTTAGAGAATACGGAGGCGAACCATGTTTTTTGACTTCAACTACCTGATATTCATGATACCCGCGTTCATTTTGATGGGGCTCACATCCTGGTATGTTAAATCATCTTACAATAAATGGAGCCAGGTGCGCGCCCGCAGCGGGTTGACTGGGGCCGATGCCGCCCGCCGCCTGATTTCGAGCGGCGGTTTGTATGGTGTGCAGTTGGAAGGTGTTGCCGGGGAAATGACCGACCACTACGACCCGACCAATAAAGTGCTGCGCCTGTCGCAGGGAGTTGCCAACCGTCCCTCGGTCGCATCGCTCGCCATCGCCGCCCACGAACTCGGACACGCCATGCAGGATGCCGAAAATTACTTCCCACTGCGGCTGCGCGGCGCGCTCGTCCCGGCGGTCAATATTGGCTCGAACTTGGGCTGGATTTTGATTATGGCGGGGCTGTTTCTCAACTTCACCGGCCTGGCTTGGCTTGGAGTGATTTTCTTCGCCGGGGGCGCACTCTTCGCCCTGGCCACCTTGCCAGTCGAGTTCGATGCTTCAGCACGCGCCAAACGCCTGCTGGCCGATTCTGGCATCATCATCGGCGAAGAAGAACAGCGCGGGGTCAATGCCGTACTCAATGCCGCCGCCCTGACCTACGTCGCCGCCCTCGTCACTGCCGTCATGCAGTTGTTCTACTTCGTCAGCCTGGTTGGCGGGCGCTCCCGCGATTAATTCGTCTTCTTGTATAAGTCCTGAGCGGAGCGTCCTTCGACTACAGGTTACGCAAAATATGCTTTACTCTCTGCTTAGGATGTGACGCCTTAAGCAGAGAAGCGGAGTCGAAGGAGATTGAAACCCTTCGGAACGGTTCCTATGCATCCACAGATTTCGTAGACAAGAAAAAGTCTGCAAAATCTGTGGATTTTTTCAAGCCAGGACATCCATCATCCTTACCCACACCTCCCGGCGGTGGGCGTGGGAGCGATGCTCGAACAAGTACACCCCCTGCCAGGTTCCCAGCGTCAGCCGCCCCTCATCGACCGGGATGGTCAGGCTGCAGCCGGTCAGCATGGCGCGGATGTGCGAAGTCGCATCGTCGGGGCCTTCGATGTCGTGGGAATACCAGCGTTCGTTTTCTGGAACGAGCTTTTCGAGCGCGGTCTCCAAATCCGCTTGGGCGGTCGGGTCGTAGTTCTCGTTGATGGTCAGCGAAGCGGAGGTGTGTGGGCAGTAGAGAAAACACATTCCTTCTTGCGTGTTCCAGATGCGCAGTTCGGCGTTGACCTGGTCGGTAAAGGCATACAACCCTTTGCCGCGTGTGGGGATGGTCAGTGTGGTTTTATACCATTTCATTTTTTCTTCCTCACATATAGTAATTTCTCGACCTGGGCAACCACCTGTCCCTGCGAATCGACCACATCGACCTTGAAGAGCGGCTCCACTTTGGAACTGCCTTCTGCTGCCTGGCGGATTTCTTCAACTCGCCCTGGCGGTATGTGGAACAGGGCCGTCACCCTGCCGCGACCGGGTTTGACGAACTGGATGCTGGCCGCCTTATCCCAAACAACGTAGCCATCCCCAAGCGCGCGCAGCAGGATCAGCGCAAACCAGGGGTCGCACATCGCATACAGTGAACCGCCGAAGTGCGTTCCGAAAATGTTGCGGTTGAGCCAGGTCAGCGGCATCTCGACCCGAATGGTCAGGTTGTCGATGCGGCGCGAGCGAATCCCCGCGCCGAGGAAGGGCGGGTACAAGTTGACCAATCGTTCGCGGAGTCGCTGCCAGTGGGTTGCCATCGCACCTCGAATTCTCTGGCTTGATTATAATTTGATTATGAAACTTCCACCCACCTCCTCCCGCAAACCGTTGGGCATCAAGAGTTACGGCAGCATCGCCCACCTGCCCGGCAGCCGCATTGGCGTTGGCGACCACAAGTGTCACGAAGGCCAAAAACGCATCGCCAACGAAAAAACCCGCGACCGCCATGACCAGGTTATCATCCAGGAAAAACTGGATGGTTCCAATGTCGGCATTGCCCGGCTGGGCGGCGAAATCCTGGCTCTCACGCGCTCCGGCTACCTGGCATCCACCTCGCCTTACGAACAGCACCACCATTTCGAGACCTGGGTGATGCAGAACAAAAACCGCTTCCTGGCCGTGCTGCGCGAGGGGGAGCGACTGTGCGGCGAGTGGCTGATGCAGGCGCACGGCACGCGCTACGAACTCAAACACGAACCTTTCGCGGCCTTCGATTTGATGACCGGCCCTACCCGCGTGGTATTCGATGAATTTATCGCGCGGCTGGCTCCCGGCGAATTCGTGACCCCGCACCTGCTCCAGCGCGGCCTGCCGCTGTCCATCGAACAGGCCCTTTCACTGTTGGGGACATTCGGCTTTCACGGCGCGCTCGACCCGGTGGAAGGCGCCGTCTGGCGGGTGGAACGCAATGAACTCATCCGTCCCGGTGGGAACGAGCGCCGTTGGCGGGTCGATTTCATCGTCAAATATGTCCGTCCCGATAAGGTAGATGGCTGTTACCTGCCCGAAATCTCCGGCCAGCCGCCGGTCTATAATTGGCTGCCTTCGCAAACATAAGCCGACCAGAGTCGCGCCGCACTTGCGCTGAGATTAGTCGAAGCCATTGGGCATCCATCAAATGCGGGGGATGCTGAACAGGGCAACAATCAGCACGACTGCAAAAGAAAGGTCGCTCAACGCCTTTTGCGACTCACTGCGCGGCAGGATTTTTTCCATGTAAAAGTGAGCAGAACGCAAGGGCGGATAGAGCAGTATAAAGAACAGGATGAACCTGGCGACATCGAACAAGGCGACAGCCGGGCTGCCGCCCAGGCGGAAAGGGGCATGGAGGCCGAAAAAATCGAAGATAACGGTGTAACTGAGCATGGCAAAGACCATCAGCAGCAAATCGCCCAGGGCATCTTTCCAATAATCGACCTCGCTTAATGCGCGCGGGTAGCGGGGACGAATGGCAAGTTGCCACAGCCCAAACAGGCCCGCCGGGGAGCGCGGCGGGCTGTCGTCCACAATTCGGGAATACTTTTCCCATTTACGCTCATCCTCGCCAAATGGATATGTGAAATATTGCAGGATTTCGCCCTCCAGGAGCATCCAGACTATTCCAGGGAAAATCAGGGTCACGACAAAATCCACAGGTTCAAGGAAAGTGCCTTCGAGCAGGGCATAGATGTTGAAGACCATCAAAAAACTGAAGTAAAGTGCCCCCATTAACAGGATATGCGCCCAGGCCAGTAAACGCGCCAGCAGGGGAATTTTCCCACCCAGCCGCTCGCGATTCTGGCGAGCCTGGTAAACCATGACAGGACGTTTGAGAATATGCCCGATGAAATCGAGAAATGGCAGGGCGAAGACGAGCAGCCCCAGCCAGCGGTCTGGTGTTTGCGGGGTGACATCGCCCAGGCGCGCCATGATAAGCGGATGGATACCCCACAAATACGCGATAAATACCAGCCCAAGCAGGACTTCACGGTATTTCAAGATAATTTGCATATACCGGGATTGTACTACATTGACAATTTCTGATCCCTGCTTTAGATTCATCATCAATCCATCCGCGGAGCCATCCCCATGACCCTTAGCCACCCCATCAAACGAACCGCTATCTACATCTTGCGCGAAAATGCCCTGCAAATTGTGATGTACCTGCTGGGGGCGCTGTTGGCCGGTTTGTTATGGTGGCCGCTGGCCCCACTCTACCTGGCCGTTTGCGCGCTCTCGAACAGCCTCTACATGGCCTGGGTCTGTCCCTACTGCGGACATTACCAGCTTGGCACCTGCCCGGCGGGTTTCGACATCCTTTCAAGAAAACGCTTCAAGGCTGACCTGGGAAAAACCTTCGCCGGGCAATTTAAGCGGAATGTGTATGTGATGGTTCCGGGCTGGGTGCTGCCACCGTTGATTGGGCTGTTCCTGCTCTTTCAGGATTTCTCGTGGAGCCTGCTCGGGCTGGTAGCGGCCTTCTGTTTCATCGGCTTTTGGTGGCTCCCGGAGGATGCCAAACGCCACTGCAACGGCTGCGAAACGGTGGATTGCCCCCGCCGGCCCAAAAAATAGCTTACAGCCCACGCGCCAGGGCGCGCTGTTCTTTCCAGGCGTCGAGCGTTTCGGGGATGGGCAGAATCTCATCTTCCGGACGGCGCGCCAGTTTGAGCGCCTCGCTCGGGCAGGCCGGAATGCAGATGCCGCAGCCGACGCAGCGCAACCCGTCGACCTGCATGACATTATCGAGCGCGAGTGCCTCGAACTGGCAAAAGCTCAGGCAGTTTTCACAGGCATTGCAAAGCGACTCGTCGACGGTATTGACAAAGGCCGAGCGCGCCACCACGTTGGCCACGCCCAGGTTCGCCATCCCGCGCAAGATGCCGCAGGAGCAGGTGCAGCAGTTACAGATGTATGAGATACCGCGCTGGTTGTTGCTGACCGAGTGCACCAGCCCGGTCGCAGCGGCCCGTTCCAGCGTGGCCAGGGCACCCTCGCGCGTCAGGGCGCGGACAGTGTTGTCGCCATCGAACACGTTGGGACGTTCGCTCAGCACCATGCAGACATCCAGCGGGTGATGGCAACCTTCCCCGATCAGCGCTTTTTGTTTGCGGCAAATACAATCGACCACGCCCCAGGCTTGCGCCGCCTCCACCAACCCGGTGGCGCTTTCGTAGGGATGAACTTCCATGTTATTGCGGATGTTCTCATTGATCGGCACGATGCGATGGAATTGCGGGGTCACGCGCAAGGCCGGGGCAAAGGCGCGCTGGAAGTAGGCTTCCACTAATTGGGCCAATTCCACATCGATGGAATCGCCCTGCATCTCGTAAATGCCGACCACGAAGGGCATCAGCCCAAAGCCCAGGCCGCCTTCGGCCCGACCGGTGGAAATCAATCCGCGCCGCACCATGTTTTTAAGCTGTTTGCGCAGTTCCAGGGCCGGGCGACCGGCGCGGGCGGCAATCTGCTCGACCGGTTCGAGCTGCGGGGTGAGCAGCACGGCCAGTTCAGCTTCCTCAGGCGTGAACAGCTTTTGCAGCAGGCGGATTTCGGTGCCATCGCCGGTGGAGGGAAAGCCATTCGGCAGGGCATCGAGGGTTTGGGCAAGACGGGAGTAAATGTCCATAGAAACACCATTCTTAACAGGGATGTCCCAATTATACGTCCAGAGTCCCCCCAACTAACCAGCAGGCAAGATTTGCATATTTTCACCCCAAAAATATGACATCCTTCCACTGTTTTACCCCAAAAATTGTTGTATAGTTGTCCTATTAATATAAAAAGAGAGGGAAGATGGCGCCAACTTCAGCAACCATTCAGCAAGCCCTGGAATTGCTAAAGGCGGGGGACAAAGCAACCGCCCAATCGATCCTCATCCCGTTGCTCAAAGCAGAACCCAACAATGCGGAAGCCTGGTATTTGCTTGCATTTACACAACTGGATCAACAACGCAGGCTGGAGTGCTTCCAGGAGGTTTTACGAATCGACCCGGGCAACCAGGCGGCTAAAAAACAAATAGCCCGCCTGGCAGCCTCCCAACCTGACCCTGGCTTGGCTCCTGTCTATTCTCCCACCCCCCGTCAGCCAGTGTCCGCCGAATCCGCCAAACAGGCCATCGAAGCAAAGGCCGGTAAGACCCGGCGCGCTTTGCCGCTCGATCTCATCCTCGGTGGCGTGGTCGCGTTGATTGTCGTGGCTATCCTGGCGACTTATCTCTGGAATGGGATGAACACCAACCAGAAAGTCGCGGGGCTGTTTTCGCAGGGCGATTGCAGTGAAGTGGCGACCTATGCCGGGTTTGGGAAAACCTTCCCCAGGGCCATTTTCGGGTCCCTGTTCAGCGTTTACCAGCATGTGGAAGAGTGCCAGGCCAGTCTGGCGCTGGAGCACGCGCTCAAATCCCAAGACTGGTCATCGGCCTATATCATCATCGGAAACTATCTCCAGGCCCACCCGAATGGCGTTTTTGCCGGTGAGATGCAGGCCCAGGCTGGGGATGTTTTGCTCGCCTGGACGCAATCCCTGGCAACCGAAAACCGGCACGAGATGGCAATCCAGCAGTTGAAGGGCTTTCAAAAACAATACCCCGACTCGCCATCGATACCCGCGGTGCGGGAAGCGATGATGAATCATTACCTGTTATGGGCCAAAGTCGCTTTTGAAAAAAAGAACTACCAGGAGGTGGAATCCCATCTCAGGGTTGTCATCGCTGACAGCGAGGCTGCCTCCCCGAACCAGATACAACAGGCTACCCAGGGATTGGCGGTCGTTTACATGGAATGGGGACAGGCGCAGGCGAAGAATGGAGAAATCGAACCGGCCATCGAACATTACGATGCGGCCCAACAACTCGACCCTGGCCTGGCAGATTTTGACCAGTTAAAGACCCAGGCCAAATTGACCCGCGCCTTTGCCCAGGCTGCCAAAGGGAATTTCGACAAAGCCCTGGCAGAAGTGGACAACGTTTTGGCGGCGGCGGAATCGGAATCCGGAAAAATCGAAGCGATGGCCGCGCAAGAGAAAATCCTGAACGATTTTGCCCATTCCAGTTCCATGCAAGCGCAGGAAAAAATGGCTGAGTCGGCCAGGAGGATGTGTCAGCAGCAGCAGATTCCAGAACTCCCCATTTTTGGCACCAATCCTGACTGGGCCCGGCTGGCCGTTGTTTCCCCTTTCAATATTGAATTTTCTGCCGGGAACTGGTTGGCGAATACACCGGCTGAATTACATTATGTACTGTGCATCGAAGAAACACAAAAGGTTGTGCAAACTTGTCCGTATAGCGGCGGTTTTACCGTGCGACGAATCGAGTTTATCTGGGTACTATCGCTTTATGATCTGGGCGACGGTAAAGTTTACAAAACGACGAAACTCAAAGGCTCGGCGCCTCCCAAATGCGGAAGCCAGGAATGTTTTTCCAGCGGCGCAGCCGGCAAAGACGTTTTTGGGGGACGGCCAACCGTCCAGCAGATTGAAACCTGGCTGAATACACTCAAATTTGTTCCATAAGGCCGGGAGCGATTAACAGCCTGATGCCCATCAATAAAAAACTCGGAGAATTTACTCTCCGAGTTTTTATTGAGCGTCCAGCCATCCCACCAGGGCTTCGACCGGCAGGCAGCGATGGGCTTCGTCTTGGCGACCAGTATGGCGGCCAGAGTTCCAGGTTAGTACCAGTTCCCGTTTGGCGCGGGTGATGCCGACGTAGAGCAGCCGCAGCCGCTCGCGGACGTAGTCGATGCGCGCCTGCATGGTCTCCGCGCCTTCTTCGTACCAGTCGTATTCGCCGGTCGCTTCGAGGGCGTTCAACTGTCCGAGCGCTTCGGCTTCGAGATTCAGGCCGCTGCGAATAAACCATTTCTCGCTGATATAGCGGTCATATGGCTGCAACGAGGGGAAATCGTAATTGTTGACCGACATCAGGTAAACCCGGTCCCACTCCAGGCCTTTGGCTTTGTGCATGGTCGTCACCACCACCCTGCCGCGATAGCGCTCCGGGTCGAAGCCTGAATCGTCAGAGGAAAAACCGATGAAGCGGCGCTCGTTTTTGGCAATCACGCCCAGTTCGGCGGTCAGTTCGGGCAGCCGCCAGTCGGGATGCTGGTTGGCGCTCTGGCGCAGCACCAGGGCCAGTTTGTGCGCCAGGGCCAGGTCGGCAGGTTCGGTGAACAGCTCCTGTGAAAGGGTCAGAATCATCTGGTCGATGGGCAGGAGGGTGGTCCCCTGCCAGCGGCGGATGACCTCGCGGAAGGCGAGCAGTTCATCCGCAACGGACTGGTCGGATTCGGAATCGTCCAGGCTGGGGAAGGTCTCCCGAATATCGTCATTTTCCGCCGGGAACAAATATTCCTCGACCTTGCCGACCTTGCGCAGGAGTTCCGCGACGCGGGTGTATAGACCCTTTTGGCCTTCGTCCTCGCGCCAGGCGCGCCGCCAGACCTGGTAGGCAATCGACAATTTGCGCGGGGAGGCCGGGTCGGCCAGGTAGCCAATCACGTTGGCAATGGCCCCGGCGGTGTTGCGGGTGTTGAGGGTGCTGTTAATCATCTCGACGAAGGGGATGCCCCGCTTGCGGAGCGCGTCCACGACCTCGACGCCGCGCGCGTTGCGCGGGACCAGCACAGCCGCCGTCCAATCGAGGTGGCCGGGCAGCCATTTTTCGATGGATTTGACGACCGCTTCGATTTCTTCTTCGGGGGTGTGTTTCTTGCCGATGATGCGGATACCCTTCGGGTCCGGTTCGGGATTGGGCTGCGGGTCGCCGGGGTCGGTCGCCTGGATGTAGGGAATGGTCAGGGCGTCGCGGCAGGAGTCAGCGGGGTGCGCTCCGTTCACCCAATCGATTAACTGGTTGGCCAGGTCGATGATGAAGGGCTGGGAACGCCCGGAAACGGGCAATTCCATCTTGTAATCGGCTTCGCGCGCGATGAAATCCTTCAGCAGGCGCGGGTCGGCGGTCGTAAAGGTCTCGAAAATGGCCTGGTTGGGGTCGCCGACCCTGACCCAGTTCCCATGCCCGGCCAGTTTGCGCAGGATTTGCTCCTGGATGCGGGAGGAATCCTGGGCTTCGTCTTCGAGGATGTAGGGGAAGCGATATTGCAGGCGGGCCAGGTAGTCGGCGTCGGCCTCGAGAATCTGGTAGGCAAGCCGAATCAGGTCGTCGAAATCGACCGCGCCGCGATAGGCCAGGGCGCGCTGGTAGTCGGTGTAAATTTCGCAGCCCAGGCGCGCCAGGGAAAGTTCAGTGGATGAATCAAGTTTTTGGCGCAGCAGGTCAGGCGTCAGGCGGCGGTCTTTGGCCGAGCGGATAAAGGCCAGCGCCAGGCCATGCACCATATCCGGGAGCTGCTGGCGGCGTACCCAATCACGCTTGGGATCGTCGAGAGCCGGGTCAAGGTAGTCATCGAGGGCATCGGGATGGCTGGCGAGCCAGGCGTTGGAAGCTTCTTTGCGGATGAATTCGGCTTCGCGGTCATCGATGATTTGGAAGCGCTCCTCCAGCCCGGCCAGGGCCGGTTTCTCGCGGACGATGTCGTGCGCCAGCCCATGCAGGGTGCGGACGCGGTAGCCGAGGTGCGGAATCAGCCCACGCTGTTCGACCATTTTTCCAATGCGGCTGGCAAAATTATCGACCGCCGAGTTGACCAGGGTCACAATCAGGACATCCTGGTCGGGCTGGAGCGCGCCGCTGGTGATGATTTGGGCGGCCAGTGCGCTGAGGGTAAAGGTCTTGCCTGCGCCCGGCACGGCAGATATGCCCATTTTGCCGCCGCGATAGCGGAGGATGTCGGTTTGGGAGGGGCGGA
>Ga0116204_1001322_pt1 | contig 13879 bp, 12 predicted proteins | sample LakKivwa52mmetaG_FD_94481 | JGI IMG/M metagenome (GOLD analysis project Ga0116204, IMG submission 94481) | Anoxic lake water microbial communities from Lake Kivu, Rwanda to study Microbial Dark Matter (Phase II) - Lake Kivu water 52m metaG | ecosystem: Environmental > Aquatic > Freshwater > Lake...
ACGACGCAGCACCCGCCGCCGTGGTTTCTTTTTTCGTTTTTTCGGCGCGCTGGCTACGCTCCCGGCTGGTTTTCAGCCCAAGTTTTGGCTATTAATGAACGGCTTCTTGCAGAGGACTCACTCATGGAATGAGAAAGCCTATCCCTTCGATATTATGCGGATGCTGTTCACCAGCAACCACGACAAAAATTCATGGGACGGTACGATGAACGAACGCTTCGGCGCCGCGCGAGATGCCGTGATCGCGCTGACCTTTGTCAGCGAGGGCATGCCGCTGATCTACAACAGTCAGGAAGCGGGAGAAGAGAAGCGTCTGGAGTTCTTCGAGAAAGACCCGATCCAATGGCAGGAACATCCGCTCAATGACTTCTACAAAAAATTGATCGTGCTGAAAAAGAAAAACTCCGCGCTGTGGAACGCCAAATGGGGCGCGCGCATGGTGCACGTGCCCAACTCCGCGCCTGAAAAGGCATTCAGTTTCGTGCGCCAAAATGAACAGGATAAAGTTTTTGCAGTGTTCAATTTCTCCCCCATCCCGCAGAGTGTGACGTTTCAAGACCATCTCTTTCACGGAACCTACACCGATTTCACCAGCAACGCAGTGAATGAGTTGTCCGAATCCACACGGCTGGAGTTGAAACCGTGGGAGTACCGTATCTTCGTAGGGTGACCAACATACCATGCTGTTGAAAGGGAAAATGTGATACAAAAGGTCAGGTCGTACGATCTGACCTTTTGTTGTCAGCACAATGGAGAAAGGAGGAGCTATGCAAAAACCATCTGAAGAACGCCTGGCAAAAGCCGCTTATAACTGGCTGCGCGTTTCGCCATTTATTACCGTCCTTACCTTATTTTTCATCTATAGCTTCGACATTGCATCGTTCGTTTGCAACAGTCTTGCATGCGACTATCACACCACTGACATGCTCAACCTTGCCTTTGGCGTGCTAGGTTCGGCGCTGTGGCATCTTATTTTGCTTCAATATGTAACCAACAAAGACAGCGAATTTGTCCGCAAACATGGCAGGCAGGCGCTGATCTATGCGGGCGTCCGCACAGCGGTTCCGCTTGGCGGCGTTGTCATTGCTTATTTTTCAAGCGATAGCGGCGCGATCTCCTGCCTCGTAATCGCTATTTTTTTTGTTTTATGGTTCGTACTTCCCAATGCAGGGATGGCGCAGATCAAACGGGAACTTGAAAACGACACAACGATCTCACGCGACAACGTTGTTATACAAACACCATCATTCCCCAATGAAATTATCGGCACAGACATCTCATTGTCATCTTCTCAACAAGGGGAATTTCTGGAACAGATCCTCGATGAATTACAAAGTAAAAATGACGACACGGTACTTTCTGCCATTCTGAAGCTGGGCCAAATTCAGAAAAGCAACGCGGAAATTCTAAAAGAACTCGAAACCCTTGCGGATGAAGACGAGAACATGAACATTCGCATCGAAGCGCGGGCTATACTTAATAGTTTGAAACGGAACACAGCAGCAGCCAGTGAAATGATTGGCACGGAGATCAAAATGAGTGAAGAAAACAAAAAACCAGAAGAAGTTCTAATAGAGATACTGGCAGGGTTAAGAAGCGAAAAATATGATGACCGTGCCAGCGCTATTACACAGCTGAAATACCTCAACTTTAGCAGCGAAGCCATCCGCAGGGAATTGGAACTGCTGGCGCGCAAGGACGAAAACGCTGAAATCCGCGCCAGTGCCATGGCTGCGTTAAATCTACCCGCCAGCCGCATGGTGCAAAAACGCATCAACTCCAATAAATTGGATCGCGGCACACGATACGTCATTTTGCAGGAAATTACTAACTGGGAAAAAAGTGACCTGTTGGAATCTCCGCAAGCGGATCTGCTCCGCCGCCGCTACGATTTCGACTTTGAATCCACGTCTCAATCTACGCTGCAGCCTGCCTCTATCAATGTGACAGAAACCTCCGCCGCAAGACCAGCCGTCCCCGTGGAGAGACGCGAGCCAGTTCCAGAAGTTCCACGCCCGTCTCTTTTGCAGACGCTCACCAGCGAAGCGGCGATCCGCATCTATCTTTATCTTGGCGCGTTCTTTGTCATTGCGGCTGCAACGTTTGTCGGTGCCGCGATTCCTGAGTTGCGACTGCCCATCCTAGTCATCGGCACACTCATCTTTGGTGGACTTGCCCTCGTCATCAAAAAGCGATTGCCCCAACCGAGTTTTGCGCTTTTCATTGTGTTCTCGTTCCTGCTCATCATCACGGCGAACAATATCGAAGACACCCTGCGGACAACCTTCAACTTTACAGATGCAGTCAGCGCGGGATATTGGGTGGTGGTGTTCCTGTTGATGTCCGTTTTATGGAGTGCGAGCACATGGCTGTACAACTCGCGGTTGTTCAGTATTACTGCGTTCGGCGCGCTGGCGCTCTCAATGTATCGCGTCGGCGATATATTTGACACACAATCCGAGTTTTACACAATCATGATGAGCCTTACAGCAATTGCGGGGCTTGGCGGTGTATGGCTTGCAAAAAAATGGCGGGACGAAAAATTTGCAATGCCGCTTTTCATTGCCGTGCTTGCATTGCAAGGCATGAACTTGATCGCGTCCATATCCATTTTTGGGGTGAATATTGTTGAGCCATCCAATCCCCCACTCTGGCATCTGGCAGCGTTCTTCGTCTGGGGCTTGGCAGCGCTATTCTTTAGCCATGCAAATACACTCTACCCGTTCTTCGCCTTCCCGTGGCTGGCAGCAGGGGCGCTCATCCCAATGCCGTGGTTCCTTGCAGCAGCATTCGACCTTGAGACTCTCGGCTCGACAATTGTATTGATCGTATGGGGAACATTTCTATCGGTGGCAAGCGAAGTCTTACATAGGATCGGGCGGACGCAAAAATACAGCCTTCCTGTTTTACTGGCTGCCATCCCTGCTTTTGGTCTGGGACTCATTACGAGCTTTGCCCACGCCGCATGGTTGGGAACGCTCGCCGCGCTTGTCAGCGCCGCGTTATTCACCGCCTTGCACATTCTCCGCACCCGCTGGTGGCTGTGGACGCTGGCGCTGCTCAATTTTGCTGTTGCCTATTTTGGGTTCTTCAACACCGAAATCATCGAACAGTTGGATATTTTCATCGGCTACCAACTCCTCGGCATCAGTATCCTCTTCCTGCTCCCTGATCTGTTCTTGAAAAAAGATTGGGCAGCAATCCCCGTATGGCGCCTGCCATTGCGCGGATTTGGCGTGTTGTTCACTGCCGCTGCGCTGCTTTGGCTGCTCTTTGAAACGCAATCTGGAAATATCGCTGTTTGTTATGCAGTCTTCACCTTCTTCCTCGCAGTATATGCGCTAGCGTATCGCACGGCATGGCTGGGTTATATCCCTGCTGCCACCCTGCCGCTTGTGATCATCTTCGCGCTCGACGTGCTTGACGTAGATGTCTGGCTGCCCACACTCACTGCATTGGCTGTTTTCTATTTCGTCACTGGCTTGGCGCTTCGCGCAAAAGAAAACTGGTCGTTCATGCTCCGCAACAGCGCGTTGGCACTTGGCACACTCGCCTCGTTCACCACACTTGTGCTGACAAAAGAAACAGGCGGATGGTATGCACTGGTCATTGGTCTGCTGTTCATCGCCGAAATGTATCTGCGGAAAAATGGCTGGTTCGAGGTCGGCGCGCCCGCCCTCTTTAACATCGGCGCATTCCTGATCCTGCGTGATTTCGATGTCACTCGCGAGGTCTATCACCTGCTCGCCTATAGCCTTGTGTGGGTGTTGGCAGACCTGTTTGCTCATCTCACGTTCACAAATCCGCGCCCGCTGAGCTTCGTCACACGCGGCATTGGCGGATTACTGACAATGATCAACTATCTGGCGCTCTTTGCGGAAAATGACGCCCACATCGCCGCCAGTGGATTTGCAGTCTACACGCTTCTCTCTTTGACCGTGAGCCTGGTCTATCGCCAGTCGAAATTGCTTTACGCCTTTACATTGACCCTGCCACTTTTTGTCACCTTCCTGTTCCGCATCTTCGAGGTGACAAGATGGATTCATCCTGTCATTGTCCTTGCGGTGATGTATTACGCTGCAGGCATTATTCTACGCGCCATGAAACGCGCCAAGGGCTGGGATGAAGCATTGCTATACAGCGGCTTGGGCGTAGGGGTCATCGTCTCGATAGCGGCACCATTTGTCGGCGGCTTGGATGCGGCACTACCCGTCGCCATTGCCGCCACGTTGTGGGCAGTCGAAGCGTTCGCAAAACGAAGCGCGTGGCTGGCATTCCCTGCCAATGGCTTGTACCTGCTTTCGTATTTCATCATCCTGGGTGAGTTAAACGTGGACGAGCCGCAGTTCTATACCATCGGCGCGGCGCTATTGGGTTTGATCCAGCATTACCTGTTGGTGCGCGCGGAGAGTAAAACTGGCGCGTTCCTCATGGGCATGCTTTCGCAGTTCGTGCTGCTCGGCACAACGTATATTCAAATGTTGAGCGAGTTGAATTACTTCTTCCTGTTGTTCCTGCAATCGATGGCGGTGCTGATCTACGGCATTGTCATCCGCTCGCGCAGCATGACCCTCTTCCCGATCGGCTTTGTGGTGTTAGGTGTGTTCACCTCCACTTTCCTGTTGAGCGGCTTAGGTGTGTTTCTGGTTATCGGTTGTACAGGCGTTCTTCTGCTTGGCTTTGGCATCGCCGCCGTTCTGTTGCGCGAACGCATCTCCAAACTTGGCGAGCGCATGAGCGACTGGAAACCATGAGTCAGCACCTACTAACTGGAAATACCTTTCAGTGTTTACCATTAGTGAACTTTGCAGTATCACAATCTAAAAGGCAAAAACTTTGACAACGCTCAAGATCATGACCTTCAACATCCGCTACGGCATTGCCGAGGATGGCATTCATCGTTGGGAAAAACGCAGGGAGTTGGTCGCATCACGCATTCACACATTCTCTCCAGACCTGCTCGGAATGCAGGAATGCCGCAATGACTCGCAGGCTGATTTCATCAAAGCCAATACAACAGATTATTATTTTTACGGCACAATACGCGGCGGCGAAGGCGAACCAGCGTTTGAAATGGCTCCAATTCTGCTTAAAAATCGGGCTTCGAAGTTCTCGAAACAGGTTATTTCTGGCTGAGTGAAACGCCAGATATTCCTGCCAGCAAAAGCTGGGACAGCACCTTTCCGCGCACAGCAACCTGGGCAAACATCCTTCATTTATCTACTGGCAGGGCTTTCACATTCCTGAACACTCATTTTGATTATCAACCCATCGCCATTGAAAGCTCTTCGCAAGTCATCAAAACCTGGGTCGAAAACCGCAAAGAAGCGCTGCCCATCATCATTACAGGCGATTTCAACGCGGATAAGAACTCGCAGGCGTACAAGACCTTTTTCGAGCAAATGGGGTTATCAGACGCCTTTCGTATGGCAAACCCTGCCAGTTCCAACGAAGACACTTTTCATGGTTTCGGCAACCCAACCACAAATGCGCCCATCGATTGGATTCTCGTTTCCCATCATTTTCATGTCCAAAGTGCGGAAGTGGATCGGCATTATGAAGAAAATCTCTATCCATCTGACCACTTCCCCGTCACAGCCACGTTGACATGGAAGGATGTTTGACATTTCTCTAGACAAACAATACGGATTTGAATCACGGTTGCAGTAGAGTAAAATTTGATCATTCCTAAAAGATGGTCATGTTGAAAGGAAGAAAACTATGAGCCCAGCTCGAATGTCAAAAGTGGAAGCAGGCATCCGCATCGTTCTGGAGTTCAACGAGGCGTTCAATCAGCATAATGTGGATGAGATGATGCGCTTGATGACCGAAGATTGTATTTTCGAGAACACTGCTCCAGCCCCTGACGGAACCCGTTACATGGGGAAGGAAGTCGTCACCCAGTTTTGGCAGGATTTCTTCCGCGCTTCGCCGCAGGCACATATTGAGATCGAAGACATCTTTGGCTTTGGGAATCACTGCATCATGCGCTGGAAATATATATGGGGAGACGGCCACGTCCGCGGGGTGGATATCTTCAAGATCGAAGAAGGCTTGATCAGCGAAAAATTATCCTATGTAAAAGGGTAATCTAAGATTTTGCACAGAACAGGATGCTTCCCTTGAAAAAACATTTCCACCTTTACTTCATTCTTCTACTTGCCATTCTTCTTGCCTCCTGTGCCCCAGACGATATGCTCTGGCCCAGCAACAAGATCGGCTCCATGTGGGTCAACCGTTATGGACATTCCAACTCCCAACCCATTTGGGAATTCTGCCCCAGCACATTGACGGAAACTCCTAGGGTTAAAACCGTAACCTGCACCGTGCCATGGGTGGACGAATTGTTCATCGGGTATGGCGTGTCAACAGAAAATACGGAACTGCGCGATGCGTTGTGGAATGCTAGAGATTGGGAACTTTATATTGACGGATACGCCGTTGACCTGCCCGCCTTCAATATTGCAGATTTTTATGACGAGGAAAATGGGGAAAAAATTTATTATCGCGTCTGGAGAATCAGGTTACGAAACATCCCTGCGGGCGAACACACACTGCGATATGTGATCCATGTCAATGAAAAGATCGAGAACGATCCAATGTCACAATCGCCCGGAACATACGAACTGATCGTAAATTTTACCTTCGAAGAGAAGTAATTCATCCCCACACAGCCTTCACCAACGCAGGCAGGAGTTCGCCCGATTTGCCGTGAAAGGCAAAATCCACTTTGGGCGTCAGCGGAGTTGGGTCCGCATTGATCTCCACCACCACTGAACCGTTATTCCGCGCAGCATGTGCCAGTGACGCGGCAGGCTGCACCACACCTGAAGTGCCGATCGAAAAGAAAACCTGACACGCTCTCGCCGCCAGCACCGCCGCTTCCAATTCTGCACGAGGGAGCGACTCGCCAAACCAGACCACATCAGGGCGCAGCAAGCCTCCACAAGCAGCACAAGTCGGTACGGCATCTGTATCATCGCCCCAAATTTCAACAAACATGCCACACTCCGCGCAACGGACGCGTTGGATATTGCCATGCAACTCCAGCACATTTTTACTGCCCGCAAAGCGATGCAGCCCATCCACGTTTTGCGTGATGAGCGTAAACTCTGAAACCTTTTGTTCCAACTCCACCAGGGCATAATGCCCGGGGTTGGGACGTACACCCTTGACGGCCTCACGCCGCCACGCATACCAATCCCACACGAGTTTTGGGTCGCGGGCAAAGGCTTCAGGCGAGGCAAGGTCTTCTGGTTTGTATTGTGCCCAAAGTCCAGCCTGGGCGTCTCTAAAAGTGCGCAACCCGCTCTCTTGCGAAACCCCTGCCCCGGTCAGCACAGCGATGCGCGTGGCAGATGTCAAAAAGCGGATGAAGTCGGCTGGAAAATCCATTATGGTTTCACCGTGGCAGGAGTCATTGTCGGAGTTGGGACACACTCCAACATGGTCAATTTTTGTTTGAAGATATCGGTACGCCCCGCCTCTACCCCGCTCTGAGTTGTTCCCACCAACTGATACTCCACCCACGCGGACTGGAAGAACGCGTCCTCAAGCATCTGCTCGGAAGAGAGATCGTGAATGAATGTGCCCGCACCGACTGTTTGCATGGGAATGCTCGTCCATTTGCTGGCGCGTTCGGCACGCAGACTTTTGAAACGCGCAAAGAGCAGCGCATATTTGATGTTGGCTGGGTCTGTCACCTGCACCGTAAACCGCACCGAGGACGGCGTGCATTTTGTGCCTTTATAAAAAGTATCAGGCGAAGCAAGGATGGAAACAAAACCTTCCATTTGAATGGTCGGGAAGGGTGTGAAAGCTGGCGTGATCAAACTGAATGGCGTAACGGTCCGCTCAGGCGTGGCTGTATCTTCAGGAATGGACGTGGGAGGTTTCACGCCGCTCAGTGTCGGCGTAGGAGTAAAGGTCAGGGTCGGCGTAACAGGCGTCGCTGTGGGAAGAGGCGTGTATGTATTCGTTGCGGTCAATACAGGCGTCGTCATAGGAACTGGCAGCAAAAACAATTGTTCCATCGTACAGGCGGAGAGTAAAAAAGCGCAAAGAAAAAGCAACGATGTTTTTTTCATGGTTTTTTCGTAGGCGTCCTTCTGATGACAACAGGCGTGGGCGGACACCCAGTGGATGGGTCGAGGCACATGCAGGGCGAAAGCTGAATTTCCTGATATGTTTTGGTGCGGCCCACTTCCTCGCCTTTATTATTGGTCGCCACCAATTGGAATAACACCCAGGATTTCTTATAATGATTATGTCCTTGAATTTCACTGCCGCGTAATTTGACGGTGAAGGTTCCATCCCCGTTATTGAACAGAACATTTCCCGAAGTCCACGGCGTGAAATCGTCTTCGTTCTCTGCATCCATCACCCGTGTAAAAATGACAACACTGAAAACCTCTTCGGGGTCATCGATCTCAGTTGTAATGGTCGTGCTATTATATTTACACCCGCCCCAATAGATCTTCTTTTCAGAGATCGTCACCGACGTAAACCCTGCCCCAGGGCGCGCAGTGCCTGCCACAGAAAAAGGTGTCGCCGTCACCGAACCGACAAATAGTTAAAATTGAAACGGGGTTGCTTCTGGCTGAAAAAAATCCTGCGTTGGAATGCGGACAATGGTCGGCGATACGGTAATGCTTGGCGTCAGGGAAGGTGTGACGGTGGCATTAGGGGAAGGCGTCATCGTCGCCGTGGAAGTCGGCAAGGCTGCACCTGGCAAGCACGCCTGTATCAAAAGTGCCAGTAAAAACAAAACATATAGTTTACGCATCGAGAACCTCATTCACGCTATAGCCAACAGATATTATATAATACTATGAACTTCAACCGATAATTTTACAATATCATGACATCCATCGAAGTACACGATCTGCACAAGGTATTTCAGACCAAACGCAAAGCCGCAGGGCTGGGCGCATCGGTGCGCGCTTTGTTCAAACCCGAGTACAGAGAAGTGGAAGCGGTGCGCCAATTGTCATTCCAAATGGAATCGGGCGAATTGCTCGGCTTCATTGGTCCGAACGGGGCGGGCAAATCCACCACCATCAAAATGCTCACGGGCATTTTGCATCCCACTGGCGGCGATGCAAAAGTACTCGGCTACGTCCCGTGGAAGGAACGCCAGAAACTTGCCTTTCACATCGGCACGGTGTTCGGTCAACGCCCACAACTTTGGTATCACCTGCCCGCGATTGACACCTTTACCCTTTTTGGAAAAATTTACGAATTGGATGACCGCGAAACAAAAAAGCGTATCGACTTCCTAACCGAAGCCTTTGAAATTCGGGATCTGTTGGAGACGCCCGTGCGCAAACTATCCCTCGGTCAGCGGATGCGATGTGAAGTTGCCGCCTCGCTTCTTCACCGCCCGAAGTTGATCCTGCTCGATGAGCCTTCGATTGGGCTGGATGTGGTTGCCAAGCAGCACATCCGCGACGCGATCCGCAGGATGAATCAGGAGGAAGGCGTCGGCGTCTTGCTCACGTCCCATGATGCGGGTGATCTGGAAGCGCTCTGCAAGCGGGTCATCATCATCAATCACGGACAGATCGTCTACGAGGACAAGGTCTCAAATCTAAAGCGCAAACACCTGACCAGCAAATTGGTCGAAGTCCGCTACGCGCAGGAAGTACCCGCAAACTTCCACTTGGATGGAGTGGAAGTTTTGAAAGTTGGGCGATACGGCGTGAAACTACGCTTCGACACTGCGCACACCTCCGTGGACAAAGTGATGGCGCATCTCTCCTCCGTCGGTGATTTGGTGGATATCACCATCTCTGACCCGCCGCTGGAGGAAGTGATCGCAAAGATTTATCGGGAAGCGCCGACGCGCATGTCGAGGCGGGAATGAAAAAGTACCTCGCTATCATCACCATGCAGCTCATCAACAATATCGCCTACCCTGGTGATTTTCTGGGGCGTTCCATCAGTATTGGCATCTTCCTGTTCATCTTTGCTGGCTTATGGGGCACAACCTTCCGCATCGCAGGGACAGACTCCATCAACGGGCTGACTTTTGCCAATATGATGTGGTATTTGATGATGGCGGAAACCATCGAACTTGGACGTCCGCGCACCAACCGCATCATCTCGGAGCAGGTCAAGAACGGCGAAGTGGCGTACATCCTCAACAAGCCCTACAACTTCCTGATGTATCACTTCTCATTCGGCGTGGGTGATAGTCTCCTGCGTGTGGCTATGAATATCGGCGTGGGTTTGCTTGCCGCTTGGTTGTTGGCAGGTCCGCCGCCGAGTCTGCTGGGCTGGGGCATGGCGCTCGTCACCCTCATCGGTGCATGGATTCTGCACTTCTGCATGATGGCGTTGATCGGTCTCGCTGCCTTCCTTGTGGAGGAAACCAATTCCTTCGAGTTGATCTATCAAAAATTCGTCTTCGTCCTCGGCGGGATGCTCCTGCCATTGGACATGTTCCCCGAATGGCTGCAAGGCATTGCGCGCGCGCTCCCCTTCCCCTATATGATGTACACCCCCGCACGTCTCTTCGTGAAACCCGATGTGGAATTATTCTGGCAGATGCTGGGGGTTCAGTGGCTTTGGGTAATTGCGCTAGTCTTTTTGCTTGCCATCGCTTATCGCGGCAGCGAACGAGTGTTAACGGTCAACGGCGGATGAAAAACTTCAAATTCCTCATCGCACTTTGGAAAGCCAACCTGCAAGCCGCCATGGAGTTCCGCTCCGCGTTCCTGACGCAGGTCATCTTTATGATGGTCAACAACGGCGCGTACTTCATGTTCTGGGTTTTATATTTCGACAAGTTCAAGGCAGTCCAAGGCTGGACGCTACAAGACATGATGCTGCTCTATGGAATCGTCGCCACCGCCTGGGGGACGGCTGCTTACTTCTTCGGACATTTCACCACGCTGGCAGAAGTCATCACACAGGGACGGCTCGACTACTACCTGTCTCTGCCAAAGCCCGTTCTGCTGCACGTCCTGGCATCTCGCAGCATCGGCAGCGGCATGGGTGACATCATCTACGGCATCGGCAGTTTCATCATCTCTGGCTATCTCACCGCGGATGGTGTCTTGCGCTTCGCGATTGCTGTCTTCACAGGTGTGTGCATTTTTATTTCATTCCTCACCATCATCCAAAGCCTGTCGTTTTGGCTGGGCAACACGGTGGCATTGAGCCAGATCGCCTTGAGCGCCGTGTTGACCTTCTCGCTGTATCCCAGTGCGTTGTTCAATGCCTCCACCAAATTCGTATTGCTGACCATTATCCCTGCCGCGCTGATCGGCTCGGTCCCTGCTGAATTTGTACGGGCATTTACATGGCAAAGTCCATTGCAAATCTCCGCAGGTGCGTTTGTCTTTCTCCTTTTGGCAGTGACGATATTTCATTCAGGACTGCGAAAGTACGAGTCAGGCAGCGCTATTCAAGTGGAAGTATAAAAAGAGGCGGTCACTTTTGAGTGACCGCCTCTTTTATCAAGCCGAAGCCCCCGAGTAACTCCGCAAGCCGAATTTCAAAAGGGTACGCGAAGCAATAAAGAGGACAATCGTCAGGGTGAGTGCGCCGAGCCAGGTTTGGAGGCTGAGGCGACCCGTCAATGCTTCGGCGGGGACGGTGACTGCGAATGCGACAGGGATGATGAAGGTCAGTGCGATGCGCAGCCAGGTGGGGTAAATGCCCACGGGCCAGCGCCCTGCGGCGTACAGACCTTCAAAGAGATTGGCGATCTCATGCACACGTACGAACCAAAATGCTGTAGAGGTGACGATCAGCCAGAAACAATAGATCATCACTGCGCCCATCATCAATGCAGAGAAAAATGCGAGCACCGACCAAACCGTGATCATCCAGTTCATTTGCGAAAGAGCCACTCCCAGCACGATCATCCCTGTGATCACATCCACCAATTGCCAAAGGCGGAACTCACGCACACTGATAAGAATCTGCGCGTCGGCAGGTTTGGTGAGGGCGAAATCCAGCAGCCCATCGCGGATGTCTTCCATCAGCCGTTCCATGTTCGGCTGAATGGCGGCACGGATGATGCCGCCCATTGTGATGAAAACACCCATCACCGCCAGCAATTCGGTTCGGTCCCAGCCGCCCAGTTCACTGGTCTGGCTGAAGACCAGGTTCAAACCGATCAGCCCCGTGCCGAGCGCAATGAAGGTTTGCAAAATTTGAATGTAAAGGTTGGCACGGTATTGAAACTCGTTCATGATACCGATGCGCAAATAGTTGTAGGCAAGTCGTAATCCCTGCATGTTAACCTCCCACCGCTGAAAACCTGCGGATGGCTACCTTCCAGATCAGGTTGACCACGATCCAGCCGCCGACCACCCATGCCAACTGCATCCCCAAACCGATGAGCATATCAGTCATGGTCAACGGACCAACAAGAACTTCGATGGGATAACCAAACGCCCATCGGAAGGGAAAGAACCACGCCAACTCCTGCACCCATGCAGGCATGAGTGAGAGCGGCACCAACCGTCCCGAAAGAATCAGCTCCGCTGCAAAATACAACTCAAAGAGAGCACTGACGCGAGTCGTCCAAAATGTCACCATGCCGAGCAGGAAAAGCGTAATCGTGCGGATGAGGTATGCCATCCAGATCGCGACGAAAAATACCACGCCTTCGAGCAGTGTGGGATTCAGTTCAGGCTTGAAGATCAACGAAAGCGCGAATGCCAGCGGAATCCACAAAATGATCATTACCACTTTCTAGCCTGCAAAGAACGCCACATCTTCATGCAACGGGTGGATCGGGCGCAGCAATGTTGTCGAGAGCCTGCCGTTACGGATGCGCCACTCCCAGCCATAGGGTGTGAAGGCAATGTTCATCTGGCGTACCAGCGTCCACACGATGTAATAGGCGGCGAAGGCGCCGGGCGTGTACCCGCCCACCATGCCACCCTGCTGGGTCGCCACCGACGACCAAACCACCATGTAAATAACGGGTTCGGCGATCATGCCGATCATGTAAAAATAATTGGCAACAGGGTATTGCCATTGCTCCAGCACAGAGATCTTCATCATGGAAGTGTAGTAATCGAAATATCGCTTCATTCCACAACATCCTTGCCAACCGCGAAAACTGATTCGATCACATCTTCGATGGGCGCTGTTTCGACGGTGAGATCCTCCACTGCAAGATCGTTCAATAAGCGGGATGTGACCGCCGAAGTTTTTTCCTTCGGGACGCGCAGCGTCACACGGGACCCCTCAGCTGCCACCACGTCCCCGAACTGACTCCAGTCTGTAGCAGCGCTGTCCACGGTGAATCCGATGGTCTTGAACGCGGAGAATTTTTCAACGAGCTTCGAGAGATCGCCATCGAATAAAAGTTTTCCGTGGTCAATCACAATGACGCGCTTGCACAGGGCTTCCACATCCGCCATGTAGTGACTGGTAAGCAGCACCGTCGCGCCGTACCGCTTGTTGTACTCCGCCACAAACGTGCGGATGCGCCTCTGCATGGTGACATCCAAGCCCAGTGTCGGCTCATCGAGAAAGAGAATCTTCGGCTTGTGCAGCAATGCGCCGATGATCTCCATCTTCATGCGTTCGCCCAAAGACAGGTTGCGTACAGGTTTTTGGACAAGGTCACCGACTTCAAGGATTTCGATGAACTCATCACGTGTGCGTTTGAATTCGTCACGGGGGATGCTGTAAATGGCGCGTTGCAGATCAAAGGAATCCAACGCGGGCAAGTCCCATGAAAGTTGGTTGCGATTGCCCATCACCAACGTGATCTGGCGCAGAAAATCATGCGAACGTTTGGACGGCTCATACCCCAAAACCGAGGTACTGCCCGAGGTCGGGTGTAAAAGTCCGCTGAGCATTTTGAGCGTGGTGGTCTTGCCTGCGCCGTTGGGAGCAAGAAAACCCACCA
>Ga0116204_1001324_pt1 | contig 13874 bp, 12 predicted proteins | sample LakKivwa52mmetaG_FD_94481 | JGI IMG/M metagenome (GOLD analysis project Ga0116204, IMG submission 94481) | Anoxic lake water microbial communities from Lake Kivu, Rwanda to study Microbial Dark Matter (Phase II) - Lake Kivu water 52m metaG | ecosystem: Environmental > Aquatic > Freshwater > Lake...
ACGTTCGTGGGCGAACAAGATGGCACCATCTTGGGATTCATCAATTTTTGGATCATGTTCGAACAAGCGACTATCAACCAAATCGCGGTCGTCCCCAAATACCGTCACAGAGGCATCGGAGCGGTGCTTATGGAAGATGCGCTGATGCGCATGAAAAAAGCGGGAGTCAGTCAGATTAATCTCGAGGTGCGCGTTTCCAATAAAATCGCCCAAGCTTTCTATAAAAAATTCGAATTTAAGGAAGCGCTGTTAAAGCCGCAATATTATCACGACGGCGAAGACGCGCTATTAATGGTAAGAGCATTATGAAACAACCAATCGTACTCGCAATCGAATCTAGCTGTGACGAAACAGGCGTCGCCATTGTTCAAGCTGGCCGTTTGCTTTCCAATGCCGTGTCGACCCAAGTGGCCATCCATCAAAAATTCGGTGGCGTGATGCCGGAGATGGCGTCGCGTCTCCATACCGAAAACATCACGATGGTGCTCAATGAAGCACTAGAAAACGCGAAAGTGACGCTTGAAGACATCGACGTATTCGCCGTCACGCGCGGACCAGGTCTAATTGGTGCGCTCCATGTTGGTTTGCAAGCGATTAAGACCATGGCAGCGATCTATGATAAACCGCTGGTCCCCGTTCATCACCTGGCGGCCCACATTTACGCTAACGAATTCGTCAAACCATTGGTGTTTCCACTATTGGCCATCGTCGTCAGCGGTGGCAACACCGAACTCGTATACATGAAAGAACATCTCGATTTCCAAATCATCGGTGAAACACGCGATGACGCCGTCGGCGAGTGTTATGACAAAGTCGCCCGCGTCCTTGGCTTACCTTATCCAGGCGGACTTCCAATCGACCGTTTGGCCCAAACCGGAATGCCGACATACAAATTACCGCATCCGCTCAACGATGGAAGTCTTGACCTATCATATTCAGGCTTAAAGACAGCGATCATCAATCTTGTTCATAATGCCAAACAAATCGGTGAGGAAATCCATCTTGCCAATTTGTGCGCCTCATTCCAACATCGGGCCATCGGCATGATTTTGGAAAAGAGCCAATTGGCGCTTGACCGCTACCTTGTTAAACAAGTCGTGCTTGCTGGTGGTGTCAGCGCTAATAGTCTGCTACGTGAACAAATCAAAACGATTGCCGAAGCGCGTGGCATCGACGTCATCATCCCACCGATGTGGGCATGCACCGATAACGCGGCGATGATTGCCTTGCTGGGCGAACGGCTATATCACAAAGGCGTCGTCACTGACTTATCAATCGGAGCCGATCCGGGTTGGTCGATTGAACGGATTACAAGTTTTGACTTGTAACTATCGACACTAGCATATTATGAAATTATAATGAAATTTACCTTCTAAGGAGTATCTATGGGATTACCGATAAGCGTCGCCGACTTATATCAGCGACTCACCAACCAAACCATTTCCAAATTGACGCCTGAAGACCGTCTTATCGTTTCGGGCTGGGTTCGCACCAACCGCAATAACGGTAGCGTCGGTTTTATCGAACTTAACGATGGTACGCATTTCAAAAACTTGCAGCTTGTATATTCCAAGGAGCAAATCGCCGATTTTGACGCGATTTCCAAATACGGAACGGGCACGGCGATTGAAGTAACCGGAAATTTGAAATTGACCCCGGAGATGAAACAACCATTCGAACTCCATGTGACCTTCGTTACGCTTGTCGGCGCTTGCGATGAAGATTATCCACTGCAAAAGAAACGTCACAGTTTTGAATATTTGCGCGACATCGCCCACTTGCGCGTGCGGACAAACACTTTTACGGCCTTAAACCGCGTTCGTAGCGTATTAGCGATGGCCATTCACGAGTTTTTCCAACGGCAAGGTTACATTTACGTTCATACCCCGATTATTACCGGTAACGACGCCGAAGGCGCTGGCCAAGTGTTTAAAGTCATGGTCGATGAAAAGAAGCCGGACGCTTTTTTTGGAAAACCAGGCAGTCTCACGGTATCCGGGCAACTACACGTGGAACCTTTCGCCTTAGCGTTTCGTAACGTTTATACATTCGGACCGACGTTTCGGGCTGAATATAGCAACACGCCACGCCATAGTTGCGAATTTTGGATGATTGAACCGGAGATGGCTTTTGCCGATTTAAGCGATGACATGGACGTGATTGAAGGCTGCATCAAGTTTTGCATCGAATATGTGATGGAACGCTGTCCCGCGGAAATGGAGTTTTTCAATGCGATGATCGACACGACATTGCACCAACGCCTGACCTCGCTAGTGGCTGCACCGTTTAAAAAATTGACATATACCGAAGGTATTGACCTATTAAAAAAGGCCGTGGCTTCTGGTCATAAATTCGACAACTCCAACATTGAATGGGGCATGGATTTACAAAGCGAGCATGAACGCTACTTGACCGAACACATCGTCAAAGGACCGCTGTTTTTGATTAATTACCCCAAAGAGATCAAGGCTTTCTACATGCGGCTTAACGACGATGGTAAAACCGTGGCCGCTTGCGATTTGTTAGTGCCGCAAGTCGGCGAATTAGTTGGCGGATCGCAACGCGAGGAACGATTTGACTTACTAGCCAAACGCATGGAAGAGCTCGGCAACCGTGAAGGGCTTGAGTGGTATCTTGACCTGCGCAAATACGGCGGTGTCCCCCATGCCGGATTTGGCATCGGATTTGATCGCCTATTAATGTATATGACCGGTGTCTCTAACATCCGCGACACGCAACCATATCCACGCAATCCAGGTTCGCTTAAATATTAGGAAGCAATACGATGACTTACCAAATAGAACCATTAGATGCCGACAAACTCGAATTGGAGCGTCAAAAGAAATCCCAGCGACGCATCAACATCCTTTTGATTATCATCGACTTGGCATTGCTCGGGTTTGTCATCTACGAGATTATCGAAAAATTCTCGAGTATTTAAAAAGAAGCCAACTGGCTTCTTTTTTTATGGTTTGATGTTATCGAGTGTGTTAATCGTATCCAGACTCTTAATGAAGATGGTCCGGCTCTTACGATAAATGCGCCATGACCGAGCGATAAACGCCTGCGTGGCCACAAGCAGCCACACGGCGGCAAAGATTGATATGGTCACGAATATGTAGTTAGGCCACGCCGCAAGCACGAAATGCGGACTATTTAATAGTGGCGGCCAATCACTTGGAAGTGTGAGGCCAAAGAAGGTCGATTTAGGAATGTTCGCCCAATCGAACACGAAGAACAGGGTGCCGAATCCGCGCGCATCATAACTAAACATTTCCGTGACGATGGCTTGGTCGCCAGTTAAGGTCACGTATAGAACCAAAAATACGACATCGAGACCGATAATCAAAATGGGAAAGAAGAACTGCGCGAACACGAGCCGATAATTTTTCTTCCTGGCGATGCGCCGGAAATGGCGTTCGTCTTTAATGACTTTCGTCGTCACCAAATAACTCATGCCTTCGTCTACTTTGCGTGATTGAAAGGCCATGATCTTGCGGACAACCCAACCGATCAATCCCACGAGTGCCAAAACGGCGACGAGCAACACGAACAAGATGATTAACAGCCGCTGTTCTTTTTCGCTAAGGCTAATGAGCATTCTCACGGGCGCCCTCGCTTCCGGCCGGTTTGCTTTGGAGTTGGCCTAGTATTTTTTTTGCGGCGATGTCTTCGGGGTAATCGGAGAAAATCGTGCGACCGGTGAAAAATAGCAAAATTGATTTAAGCAGCAGTAACACGAAAATCACCAGGCCATACGCTAAAAAAAGCGCAAGCACGGCGACAATCAGCGGGCTGGCGAGAATGTAGAGCAATCCCATCAAAATGAATTTAAGAAACTGAATCATCGTAACCTCGTGGTTTTATTTTATGATTCCGCTCGCCAGAGGGCAAATAAAATTCGCAAACTCGTAACGCAATCGCACCAAATGGCCCTAAACATAGCCAAAGTAGGGCCACCTCGGGACGAAATAGCGGATAAAGGAGGGCATTGGCAAACACCGATATGATTAGCCATGCTCCCAATATCATCAATAGCCACAGGCGTTTTTTAACTATCAAATCATAAATAACACTTCCAAATAAAATGAAACATAAACCTAGTAAGACATACGCGATTTCAGGTAGTAACAATCCTAACGGAACGATGACTAGCGTCAGCAATAATCCAATCCAATAAAATAGCGGCTTCATTTGACGGAGGTCTCCGCTTGAAGGATTCAGTTTTTCGATTTCATGACCGATGATAAAATATGAAATCGTCACCTGGGCTAGGCTGACGACATACAAAATGGCGGGCATGACAACCATGTCGGTGGCCGAATCAATGTTTAACAAAAGCGCCAGCGAGGCAATGAAATCGACCATGAAGATGCCGTTGATCAAACCGATTGTGGCATACAATATCACCAGTTGTAACAAACTCGCGACGATGATGATTGAAACATCGTCGGTTCGCTTTTTGTATAAATAACCAAACACAAAGCCGAGTAACAAACTTGGTAAAACATAAAAAAGCGTCACCTCGAGTTGTTGCAAAGCGACGACAAGGCTTAATCCTAGCGTTGCTAGGGCATAAATCGGATAATAACGCACATCGGTTTTAAGCACGACTAAAGCGCTAGCAAGTGGCAGGGCAATCGCCAAAAACAAGCCGGCTAGCGGGACTAATGAAGCGATGAAGGCGAAGGTGACGTTTAATGCGGCCATCAGCGCCATGTAAGTGATGGTTCTAACAGGAGTCGGTGCTTTCATATATCTCATATGTTAGCATGTCGGCACCAATCCAGATATCTTCGGATTAGGGCAACTATTCATAAATATATGAAAATGGTTTTTTTAATGATGGCTTCGATTCTATTATTGCGGCAAGACGCTAGTGTGCCGACACCGAGACGATCTTATGAACTCGTTGAACATTTAAAAATTGCATGGTCCGACATATTAAAGCAGCCTGATGATGACTACGATGTCTATTTCTACTCAAACGGGTGCCAATACTGCCGCGACCTTGAGCAAGACATTGTCATCTATGCGCTTGGTGGCCATCGTCCGCTATATTTTATCGAAGTATCGCCATTTTTGCCGTTTGGTTTTTTTACTATAAATTGCTCCTGTGATATATCGTGTCTGCGACTAGCGGCATATCCTTCGTTATTCGTGATTGAACAAGGTTGCGTGATAGACGTGATTATTGGTTTTAGCTCAATTGTGACACACTACGGATTTTAGTGCATAACGGGGTGGGCTATAATTGGAAAAGGGGCGGGGGTGTGGTAAAATATAAATACTGAAAATATTGCGTAAAGGGCTGTTTATGGACTTATTGAAATCTTTGAATCCAAGACAGCGCGAAGCTGTCGAAACCCCATCGCAATTCGTAAGAATCATCGCAGGGGCCGGCACCGGCAAAACGCGCGTTTTGACTTATAGAATTGCCTTTTTGATTTCGCATATGTACGTTGACGCCCACCGGATTTTAGCGATTACCTTTACCAATAAAGTCGCTAAAGAAATGCGCGACCGGGCGGCAGCGCTTGTACCTGAGGCCAGCGACCAACTGCGCGTGATGACGTTCCATAGTTTTTGCGCCCGTTTTCTAAGACAAGAAATTCATAACATCGGTTATCCGAGCACATTCACTATTTTCGACGATGACGACCAAGAGAAACTCGTTAAGGCAATTGCCGTCGAAGAAGGTTATCGTAAAGGCGACGAAATCGTTAAAAAAACATTGAATTTCATCGCCGCCCACAAATGTGTCGGTGAATATCCCGCTGATATAAAAATCGTCAAGGAGCGCTTCCCATCCGAACGGGAATGCTTGCGACTGTTTGAAATATACGAACATAAACTCGAAGCGATGTTCGCGCTTGATTTTGATGATTTACTTCTGAAAGCAATCCGCATCTTGGAAACTTTTGAAGATGTCAAAACAAAGTGGCAACGCCGCATCGACCATATCCTCATCGACGAATTCCAAGACACTAACGACGTTCAATACAAACTCGTGAAATTGTTAATGAAACCAGCGACGAACCTTTACGTCGTCGGTGATCCAGATCAAACAATCTACACATGGCGCGGCGCCAATCAAAACATCATTCTCGACATCGACAAAAAGTTTTTGATGCAAACGATTATCCTCGATCGGAATTACCGCTCCTCACCGACAATACTTCGCACGGCCAATCGTTTAATTGACCATAATCGACTGCGCGTCAAAAAGGATTTATATTCCGAAAATGAAGATGGTCCCAAAGTAAAAGTCAATCGCGCTTTAAGGCAAATCGATGAAGCGGCGTGGGTTGCCAAAGAAATCATGATGCTCCAACGCGAGTTGGGACAAAACTTCAAATTCCGCGACGTTGCCGTGCTTTACCGCGCCAACTATTTAACTTTGCCGTTTGAAAAGGAATTCAACCGCACAGGCATGCCAATTCGCATTTTCGGCGGCATGCGTTTTTATCAACGCCAAGAAATCAAAGACGTAATAGCTTACTTCCGACTTTTGATCAATAAGAAAGATGACGTGTCATTCGAACGCATCGTCAACGTGCCACGACGCGGCATCGGCGATAAAACAATGGAAACGCTGCGTCGCGAAGCTTATGGCAAAAAACTTTCGCTTTACGAATATCTCGATCAAATCGATCAACATGATTCGGAACTGAAAACCAAAAGCATCACCGCGCTTGACAAAATGATCAAAACGATTGACAGCTTCCGCCTTCGTGTTTATGAAAATCTAGAAGCGTTCAGCGATATTTTGCGCGATTACATCATTGAAATCGGTTATTTCGACGAACTTCGGGAAGCCGATGAGGACTTCCGACTTGAAAACGTGCAAACGCTATTCGACGACATGCTTTCATACATCAAAGACAACCCGGCGACCGGGTTCGAGGATTATCTTCAAAACATCGCGCTCACGAGCGCTCAAGATGAAATCGAAGACGGCGAATATATTTCGATGATGACGGTGCACACCGCCAAAGGTTTGGAATTCCGTTACGTATTTGTCATCGGCCTTAACGAAGGCGTGTTCCCATCGTTAAGGACCATGAATGAAGAAGCCTATTTAGGCCTCGAAGAAGAGCGACGTCTATGTTACGTCGCCTTTACACGAGCCAAACTAGGCTTATATTTATCTTGCAGCGGCGATTATAGTTACGTGCTCAATGGACGATTAATCCCATCACGGTTTTTCTCCGAAGCCGGGATTACGTTTGAACGGCGTTTACCGCCACCCGAAGGTACGACGACCTCACCGATTCGAGGCTCGATTTTCGGAAAATCACTTGGCGGACCTTCACTTATAAAAGCCGAAGCCATCAGCGATTGGCAAGTGGGCGATAAAATCAACCATGCGACGTTTGGGCTCGGTGCCGTTGTCAACGTTATCGATAAAACGATTATTGAAGTCGAATTCGAAAGTTCTGGCCGTAAAAAGCTAATTGCCAACCATCCCGCGATTAAACGGGTTGATAAAGTCGGAGGCTACGCGTGAGTGTCGCAAGAAGAATCAATGAACTGATAGGCCTCCTCGACCGCTACAACTACGAATACCACGTGCTCGACCATCCCAGCGTCCCCGATTCCGAATACGATCGGCTCATGAACGAGCTGATTGATCTTGAAACCGCCCATCCCGAGTTCGCTTCGCCGCTTTCGCCGACAAAACGAGTTGGGGGCATGGTGCTTGAATCATTCAACAAGATTACTCACAAACGGATGATGCTTTCACTTGCCAATGCGTTTAGCAAAGACGAAGTATATGCCTTCGACAGACGCGTGCGCGAAGGTTTAAAAACCGAGGTTGTTACTTACATGGCCGAAATGAAAATCGATGGCTTAGCGATGAGTCTTGTTTATAAAGATGGCCGCCTAGTTTACGGCGCGACACGAGGCGATGGGACCACGGGCGAAGACGTCACCCACAATATTTTGACGATCCGTTCGATTCCGACATCAATCATGCAGCCTGCAGAAATCGAAGTTCGCGGTGAAGTATACATGCCCAAAGCCGTTCTTGAGTCACTAAATCAACAACGTTTGGCAAATGGCGAACCGTTACTAGCTAATGCTAGGAATGCCGCTGCTGGGTCGATGCGACAACTCGATAGCAAAATCGCCGCCAGTCGCAAACTCGACGCCTATTGGTATTATTTTGTCAACGCCGCGCAACTTGGCATCAAAAAACATAGTCAATCCCTGCTCCTTTTGGAGTCATATGGTTTTAAAACGAATCCCGAACGCCGATTATGTCAAAGCATCGACGAGGTTTGGGCGTATATTTGCGAATATCAAAAAAGGCGACACGACCTTCCCTATGACATTGACGGTATCGTCATCAAACTCGATGACATGACGCTTTACGATAAACTTGGTTATACAGCTAAGACGCCACGCTGGGCGATTGCCTACAAGTTCCCGCCTGAGGAAGTGATGACCAAACTCGAAGATATCATTTTTACGGTTGGCCGGACTGGCAAAGTAACGCCTAACGCCGTGTTGACGCCTGTTAAAGTCGCTGGTTCGACAATCAGCCGGGCGACGCTTCACAATAAAGATTTCATCGCTCAACGCGATTTATGTATCGGAGATTGGGTGCTAATACGTAAGGCTGGAGACGTGATACCCGAAGTCATTGGATCGCTTGTCGATAAACGACCGATTGATGCCCACCCCTTCACGATGATTAAACGATGCCCCGTATGCGACAGTGAACTAACCGCGCTTGATCAAATCGATTACTGCCTTAATCCAAATTGCGAAGCGCGCCACATCGAGGGTTTGATTCACTTTGCCAAAAAAGATGCGATGGACATCGAAGGTTTGGGAGAACGTAACGTCGAGATTTTATTCAACCTTGGCTTCCTGCGTTCAATCACGGATTTATACGAACTTCATGCAAAACGCGAAGCCTTGCTCGACATCGATGGCTTCTCGTATAAGTCAGTCGATAACTTGCTGCAAGCAATCGAAATAAGCAAAACCAATTCTTTGGAACGACTTTTGTTTGGTATTGGCATCAAGGAAGTCGGTGAAAAGACTGCGAAAACGCTCGCCCGTCATTATGAAACGATTGAAAACATCATCGCGGCACCGTTTGAAGATTTAATGACGATAACCGATATCGGTCCCATCGTCGCCCGATCCATCGTCGCCTTTTTTAGCGACGAAGCACATATCAAATTGATTAATTCGCTCAAAAACATGGGCCTAAACATGGTTTTTCTTGGTCAAAAAGTTAAGCCCGAGCATGCTCCGCTATTTGGAAAAATCGTCGTTTTGACGGGAACGTTGCAACATTATTCGCGGCAGGAGGCCACGGTTTTGCTTGAAAACATGGGGGCCAAAGTCAGCGGTTCCGTGTCGGCTAAGACTGATTTTGTCGTTTATGGAAGCGACGCTGGTAGCAAACTTACGAAAGCCGCAGCCCTCGGGGTCAAAACGATATCGGAAGACGAGTTACTGAAACTCATTCAAAAGACATAGTCGCAATGGTATTATTTAACGAGAAATTACGAGGTTTTTTTCATGAAAACGATTAGCAAAGATATATTGAAAAAAGCCGCTTCGAAGTTGTTGTTTGATATGACCGAAGCGCAATACGCCTTGTTGGAAGATGAGTTTGGCACACTCCTTTCGCAAATGGATTTAATCGGCAAGATTCCCGACATCGACTCGGTCGCTCCGATGACGTTTCCATTTGACACGGGCAATGCTTTTATGCGCGAGGATGTTCCTGAAGCACCAGCGCTCGTGTCCGATATCTTGAAAAACGCCGGTCATGTCGAAGATGATCAAATCAAACTGCCAAAGGTGGTGGGCTAATGTCATACCTCGATTTGACGATTAAAGAAATCCATGAGGCGCTCGTCGCTCGGCTTGTTACTCCCATTGAACTAGTCAAAGAAGCGCTGGAGCGAGCCAAAGCCAACACCGATAACGCCTTTGAGATAATCCTTGAACAAGAAGCGTTAGCGCAAGCTGCAATGCTATTGGAACCAGAAGTCGATAATATGCTTTGGGGCATTCCCTATGTCGCTAAAGATAACTTCTCGACCAAAGACATACCAACCACGGGCGGCAGCAATATCCTTACCGGCTACGTTCCGCTATTTGATGCGACTGTGATTACCCGTTTGAAAGAAAAACATGCGATCTTAATCGGTAAAACCACGCTTGATGAATTAGCGATGGGCGGAACCGGCAAATCCGGTCATAAAGGCAAAACTTTCAATCCCTACGATAAAACCAAACAACGAATGATTGGCGGATCAAGTTCTGGAAGCGCCGCCGCTGTTTGCGCCGGCATCGTGCCGTTTGCGCTTGGTTCGGACACCGGTGATTCGGTGCGAAAACCCGCCAGTTATGCCGGTCTTGTCGGAATGAAACCAACCTGGGGACGCATATCTCGTTATGGGTTATTCCCCTTTGCGCCATCGCTTGACCACGTCGGCTTCCTCACCCGTTCGGCATATGATGCCGCCCTGGTGCTTAATGCCCTCGCTAAAAGCGATAAATACGACGCCACATGCAGCGACACACCAGCGATTGATTACACTAACTCCATCAATCAACCTATCGCCGGCAAACGCATTGCCATCATTGAAGAAATTGTCAAATCGAAACATCGCCCCGAAGTGATAAAGGCGTTTGAAGCTATTGTCGAACAACTCAAAAATGACGGTGCCATCGTCACAATCGTAAAATTCCGCCGCGATTTATTGGAAGCGATTTTTCCTATCTACATTACGATTTCATGTGCCGAAGCCACGAGTAACGCCGCCAATCTCGACGGGATAAAATTCGGTCCGGCAACATGGGGCACCACCTATGAAGACGCGATGCGTAACGCACGCACGGCCGGCTTTTCGGAGTTGATAAAACGCCGCTTCGTCATCGGTAGCTATGCTTTGCTACGTGAAAATCAGGAAGTATTGTTTCTACGCGCTCAAAAAGGACGCCGTCTCATCGTCGAAGAACTTAACAAGATATATCAAGACCACGATTTGATATTAGCGCCCGCCGCTCCCTCAATTGCCCCGAAATTCGAAGACAAAACCGACCAATTATCCGATGAATATTTAATTGCCGACAATCATTTGGTGTTAGGTAATTTCGGTGGTTTTCCAGGTGTCACTTTACCGCTTGGCAAGCTCAACGACATGCCATTTGGCATTCACGTGATGGGTCGTCCGTTCGAAGAGGGTCTTGTTTTAGCAGCCTCGCAGGCGATTGAAAATCACACCGGATTACGCAATATGATCGCGCCAAAGGAGGTAAACCTATGAACTTCGAAGCCGTCATCGGATTAGAAATCCATGTCGAGATGAACACGAAGAGCAAGATGTTTTCTCCTGCTCCCGTTACTTTCGGAACTGCTCCCAATAGCGCGACGCTCCCGATTGATCTAGCCCATCCTGGCACGATGCCAACGCTTAATAAACAAGCGGTTATCAACGCCATTCGCGTCTGTAGCGCCTTGCATATGGATATCGACCGCGAATTGTGGTTTGATAGAAAAAACTATTTCTATTCGGATTTGCCTAAAGGATATCAAATAACGCAAAATGAGCGACCAATCGGAAAAAACGGTCATATATACGTCACCGGCGAGTTTGGCCGCCGCCGCATTAACATCACGAGGTTGCACCTTGAAGAAGACACGGCGATGCAGCACCATTTTTATGATTACACGCTGCTCGATTATAACCGGGCTGGTATCCCGCTGATCGAAATCGTTTCCGAACCAGAAATACGAACCGGAAAAGAAGCCGCCGATTACGTTGACAAGATTCGCTCAATCGTTACCTTCACCGACATCAGCACCGGCAAGATGGAAGAAGGGTCGCTCCGTTGTGACGTCAATATCTCGCTGCGTCCGATTGGCGCTACAAAGTTTGGCACCAAAGTCGAAGTCAAAAACATCAACTCGATCAACAACGTCGCCAAAGCCGTCGATTTCGAAATTGCTCGTCAAAACGAAGTGTTATTAAGCGGGAAACAGGTTGTTCAAGAAACGCGACGCTACGATGACGCATTGAAAGAAACGGTGTCGATGCGACTTAAAACCGATTCCGTCGATTATAAATACTTCACCGAACCGAATCTTATTCCCGTTAAGTTAACAGAAAAATTCATCACTGACGCGATTGCGACTTGCCCCGAACTAGCGGAAGTCAAGTATGAACGCTACATGCAGCAACTCGGATTAAGTGAATATGACGCTTCGTTATTAATTGCTTCGAAGGAAACCTGTCAGTATTTTGATGCTCTTGTGACACTAGGTGTACCCGCAAAAATCGCCAGCAATTGGCTAAGCGGCGAAATCAGCAGTTATTTGAACAAAAACCAAGTATCGATTGAAATTTTTCCGATTAAGCCATCACGTATGGCCGAACTCTTGTCGTTGATCGACAAAGGCACGATCAGTAACAAACAAGCGCGTGATCTTTTCGTACACATGTTGGAATCAACTGATAGTCCAGCGCAACTAGCGAGCAAACTAGGCATGATGCAAATATCCGATGAAGGCGCGTTACTGCAAGTCGTTACCACCGTATTAAACGAAAACACCCAATCGATTGCCGACTATAAAGCGGGCAAGGATCGGGCGTTAGGATTTTTGGTCGGGCAAGTGATGAAGCGGACGATGGGCAAAGCCAATCCGGGTCTTGCTTCGCAACTTGTCAAACAAGAATTAGACAAGCGTTAATTAACGCGATTTTCCAATATAGACGAAGGCCAGTGTGCCTGGTCCGGCGTGAGCCCCGATGACGGGTCCAATGTCGCTGACGAGGATTGACTTGATTTTGGGTTGGCGTTTGAGAATTTCTTCTTTGATTTTCAATGCTTCTTCCTCAACATCGGCATGAGCGATGAACACATCGGCAAAATCATCGATTTGTTTATCCAGTTCATCTAACAGATCGAGAACAGCTTTTTTACGTCCGCGCGATTTTCCAAATGGAACGAGTTTTCCTTCATCGTTGACCTTAAGCAGTGGCTTCATGTTCAGGAGCGTTCCTAATACCCCTTTGGCGACCGAGATGCGGCCACCGCGCACGAGCGTACCCAGTTCGTCGACCGTAAAAATAGCGCAAACTTTTAATTTGATATCTTCAAGCGATTTAGCCGTTTCTTCAACCGAGCGACCTTTGGACCGTTCTAGCGTTGCCAAGTGAACGAGGAAGCCTTCACCAAGCGAAGCGGAAATCGAATCGACGACGACGATTTTTCGGTCGGGATATTTTTCTAGTAACATATCGCGGCCGATGATGATTGAATTGTAGGAACCGGACAATGTTGACGAAATCGTGATTGTCAGGACATCTTTTCCTTCTTGAAGCAACGGTTCAACATATTGAATGAAGTCTTCGGAGTTAATCTGGGATGTTTTGGCAACTTGTTTGTCACGGAGGCGAGCATAGAAATCTTTCGTTTTGATTTCCCGTTGATCAGGGAAATTCTTAAACGTTTCGTGCTTGAAATGCACGATGAGGGGAATGACGACGATGTCATTCTTGGTCACGAAATCCAATGGTAAATCTGAACCGGAATCCGTGACGATTACGAATTTTTGCATGTGATGTTCCTTTTATATGCAGATTGATTTTTAAGTCAACAAATGTCAATGGGACAATCAGAGTGGAGATTGTTATTTTATATTACATTAATTCGATGACGCACGCTACTATTTTGAATAGTATCGTTGATGAATGCGTTATCAAAGGGCTATCAAATCGTGAAAATTGGTTACTTTTTGATTTGAATGACGATACAATGGTGCCGAAGGTGTTAACTGGACAACCATCTGCACCAAAACCAGGAGTTTTATGACGCTTGCCTTAAAAAGATTGGCA
>Ga0116204_1001327_pt1 | contig 13846 bp, 9 predicted proteins | sample LakKivwa52mmetaG_FD_94481 | JGI IMG/M metagenome (GOLD analysis project Ga0116204, IMG submission 94481) | Anoxic lake water microbial communities from Lake Kivu, Rwanda to study Microbial Dark Matter (Phase II) - Lake Kivu water 52m metaG | ecosystem: Environmental > Aquatic > Freshwater > Lake ...
ACTTTCTGTCTGTGCCTCAGTTGAGTTTGGGTCAAAGGGAAGAATACCAAACTGGTTTATAAATCCAGCATCTCTGCCCGCTCTTGGATCTAATCTCCAGAGTTTTCTATCTGCTTTATCAATGTAATCAACTGTATTAAAAATCTTTCTTACTTGAGTTTCATCCGTTTGTGTTGATGATTGTGATTTTGGAGCAGGTGGGGGAGGTGGGGCTGCAGTGGAGAGTGCGTTGACTAAAGAGATGGTCATGTCCACACTATCATCAACAGAAACAGAGATTAAATAATCACCATCTTCATTTAGTTGAACATTAGTCCATTCAATATTTGTTGTGCTATTATTTTTAACATTTTCTGGGAAAACCCCGCTTCTTTTTAAGAAATCTTTGCTTTCCTGAGAATTCTTGGTAAACTCTTTTAAATCAATCTTACCGGATGAGACTGGAATTAATTTAATATTTGCTCCATTAATACTTTGAAGACTATTGAAAACTACTCCCCCATTTGCTTTATTTTTTATTTCAATCGCAAGTCCTGTTGGACCTGTTGCTTGTTTATATTCAACATATATTTTGTAAATACCTGCTTTAAAAGCGACAGGAACATCTCTAACTCCGGTGTATTCTGTCTTAAGATTAAAAGGCTGTTGGGGTGGAGGTGGAGGTGGAGGTGGTGAAGGTTGTGTTGTAATCACTTCGTATTGCGGTTCATTATATAAGTCAATTCGAATTCTATGAACTCCGGCGGTGACAGTTTTCTTTGCAAGTTTTGGTGTTTGATCCTTTCTAAACTCAACCGTTTCAATTAATTTTTCATTATCAAGATAAAATCTTCCAATATTATCTGCTTGAGCACGAAAAACATATTCACCATCATAGGGAAATTCTTCTTCCCACTCCATTTGAAACTCTTGACCCGCAAAATCACTGCCTGGAGCATTTGATGGGGGAACAGGTGATATTGCAAACTGATTTAAGAAGTCACTCCACGCTGGAAAAGTAACATCGTGTTTAATTCTTGTTGTTCTATTGGCAGATGTAACTCTTAACGGAGGTTCTTTTCTCGTTGTCCACCAAGGTTTTTGTAACTGCTGTAAGAAGTCTTGATATTCTTTAATTTCTTTCCGTATGGGATCTCTACTTAGATTAGCATACAAAGTAGGATCCCATTTTCCAAGAACTTCACCACCAGGACCATATCTTAATCCATATCCTGCGGCTTCTGGAGGACATAAATCAAAATTATAGTCCTCAAAGTCCCCCTCCTGATCATAAACCTCTACTGTCTCAACTACTTCTCCAAGAACAGCAGTAACAACAGCACCCGCACCAATACCACAACTATCTTTTACTTCTACAATCGGTGGATATTGATATCCAAAACCTCCAGCAACTAAATCGACAGCGAGCACGGATCCATCGGATCCAATAATGGGATTACCCTGAACACCAACTCCACCACCGCCATAGAAAAATACCTCTGCTGGACCACATTGTTTCTCAATTACAACACCTTCACAAGTTTTTTCACCTACAAGTGCATCATCAGGTGTGAGTTTATTGACCTCGTTAATATTTAAATACTTAATAAAATTTCTTGTTTTAAATATGAATTGAGTTCCTGGATTTTTTTGAGCATATTTGTTCGCATCACATATGGTTACGCCCTCAATATATCCTCTATCAGTTGATATATATCCAACTCTTACACTATCTTTTGATGGCGGTCCAAAAATATTAAATTCAGCCATTAGTTGTTGCTTTTATCTTTTTTCTTCATAGTGATATTTATTATGCTAATCCTCCGGTCGCTGCTGCTATTTGTTCTGGAGTTCTACTATCAGAGGTAATCACATCGCTAGTGCTTGCGGATGGTTCTGCAAATGGAACTTCAGTTGCGCTTGGAGCTCCAGGAGGCACTTTATCTGCAACTGACTTACCAACACCTTCCGCACTCGGTGTTTGCTTATCTGGTGCAGCTGCTCCACCTCTTGCGAATGTGTAAAAATCTGAGACTGCTTTATTTGGTGATAACTCACAACCAAAAGCATTTAACTTTAAGTTCTCAAAACTCAATGCTGCTGAAATACTTCCACTAATATTTCCAATTGAGGCAGTTATGTCTGGGAGTGACCCACTTACACCAGCAAGTTGACCCTGAATATCATCAAGGAAAGCATTTACATTATCAACGATGGCATTGTTAGCATCATTAATTGCATCTTTATTTGCAAAGATTGCGTCAGCAACTAAGTCCTCTGCATAACATATGGGAACGGATGGTGATGCTAGTGGTGAAGTTGATGCAGACCCATCTCGTTGTGCTTGCTCTGCCTTTTTTTGTAGTTCATCTGGGTTGATTGCTTTGGTGAGTAGACCCTCTATCATTCCACATAAAGCAGCAGTGATCTTATTATAAAGGCAAAGAATAAGTTCAGTAAGTATTTCCTTCATATCACCAAATAAGTATCTTAGACTAGATGGCATAGCAGCAACCACTTTCGTCAATGTCTTATTCAACAATTTTAAGACATATTCCATAATTTTATCAAAGATTATTTTCATATACTTAGCAATCTCACAAGCAGCCGCAGCAATAAGACCTTGTATATTGGAGAGAGTATTAGTCACTGCTTCAAGATATGAGTTAATCGCCTTCATATACTTGTCGATCTTCTGCGTAATATTATCAATGACTGTCTGAATGGATTTTAGTGCGGATCCAATCTTATCATCAGGTTTCATTAGAGGAATTTTTTCTCTAAGTTTATCCTCTATCTTTACATGAGCCGTATTCAGCTGATGAACTGAAGTGATGCCCTCAATCGTTGCTCCCGGAACAGTTGGAGATCCTGGAGAGTTTGCTTCAGCACATCTATTTTTTATTCCTGCAGCGACTTGTTGCTGAATAAAATCATCTCTTGCAGCTCCAGTGAGTCCTCTTGCCTCAGCAGCAGCTCTTGCACTTTGTTGATCCTGAAACTGTGATTTTGATAATGGTAAATCTGGTCTTAGTCCATTTTTATTTAATTGTACTCCAGGTGGCGGAGCAGCACACTCCTTCGCTTGTTCTGCTGGTTTTGGTTTCTCTACCGCTTTCCCTTTATCTGGAACTTTCTCTTTAGTCTCTCTAGTTTTTGGTTCTTGTCCCTCAGCGAAACCACTAGTTGCAAGACTCCCTGGAGTTTCGTTTGTAACACGATTGTCACCAATCTTAGTGGAGAGTGCGGTTTGCTCATTGTTCCCGAGCACTCCCATAATAACTGGAACTTGTTGGTCTTGTCCGTCCAGAAAGAAACCAAAAACCATCATTCCTTGACGGAGGTTTGAGGTTTGTCCAGAATTTGTTTGCCCTCCACCTGCCGTAACAGGATACATGATTTGTGCCCAGGGCAACTGATCAGAGGGAATAACTGTTTCGCCTTGGTCGTGAAGTCCTATGATACGAACTTTATATCTTCTTCCCCACCCTGGAATTGAATTTTTACTCTTGTGAATTCCTGGTGATATGTTGTCTCTCCAAGTAGAGTCATCAGCGATCTGCCCCACCCACCAGAGGAAACTACCACCTAAAAATCCTGGATTAAAGAGTGCTCCACCTTCCATTACTTATCAATCATCATATATTCTACATTCTGATGCATCTGGATTTTCATCACAATACATCTCAAATGCTGTTGGATCGTGCTCTTCAGCTGGATGATTGTTTTGATACTTCTCAAGATGCTCCAACTCATCCTCAACATGTCTTCTCATCTGTGGAGATATGGTTGGATCTTCTAACTTATCTTTATCGTCGTTAATATGTTGTTGTATGCTTTTATTTGTCATAATGGAATACTACCTTTAGTGTGGTTTCCCTTTCTTCCAAAAGAATCTCTGACTAGATTTAGTTTAGTATATGTTTCCTTTGTTGAAACATAGTGACATAAATCTGCTATGATATATTCACCTCCACTTTGCTTATTTATATCGTCATTTTTAGTATTCGTTTGAAGTTCTGGCGCGTCAAAAAATATTTTATCACCTGCGTGTAAACTAAAGTCTCCTGCAATTGTGATTGTCTGCATTCCAGTAAACATCTGACCATACCTACGAATAGCTTGATTTAAAACTTTTTTTGGATCAAAATTTTCGTCTCCTGATTTTTGAATCTGTTGCTGAGTATTACCAGTTGGAAGAGTCCCTTTGTCTAAAAGATAGTATGTTGTTCTTGAGAAATCTTTATTTTTACCTTCCTTATCAAACTCTTTGTTTAGAACAGGAAGTTCTTTTCCAGCAAGTTTTAAATTTTTCTTATCTGCTTTTTCCACTACAACTTCATAATAACAAGAAAAGGGATCAAAAAGAATTGTTCGTGTGGAAAAAGCACCCATCTGAAGTTTTTCCTGCACATCAACACGATTATCTTTTACATAATCTAATGCTTTCCCATCATACCCAGCTGGAACACTATCATCACGCGAGTCTGGCGTTTGGTTATAGATGATTGATTTTTTTTTCTCCTGAGCAAATAATCCATCAATTGATTTAAATCTAAATCCCTCAGAAGTTTCATAGAAAAAATATCCAGCACTTTGACCTTCTTTTTGATTTTTTGAGGATACTGCTTTCTTAGACAACCAGTTCATAGCATAATAAGGTTTTCGATTATTTCCAATAAAATTATAATTATTAGATGTTTCTTCAACATCAACTTTTTTTTCAGTCCCAAGATAATTTTTATCGGTCAGTATCTTTTTAACATGATCAGATATCTTTCCATCAAATCTGTGATTCAATCTAACCTTTTCGTTCATAATAAACTCTTTTGATGTTAAGTCAAGTTGAACTGCTGACTTAGTTGTATCATCGGATAGTGGTGTGACTTTATTGACATACAACGTTAAATCTAAATTATTTTTATTATTATCAGAAAATTTGAGTGATACTTTTTCTTGTCCCACAATCGGGAGACCATCTAAAGCAGTTTTGTTGTTGATAGTATTTCCAGAATCAACAAATGTTGCTGTTGCTCTAAGAGAGTCTTGAAGAATACTTTCATAGTAATAAAGGGCAACCACCCCATTTATGAGACTTACAGATTTACCGTCCTTATTTGATATCACACTCAACTTCTCAATATTAGAAGCTTCTGCTGATTTTGATGTTATCTTTTGGTTTGTCATTTGAAACCACCTCTTATCATTATTTAACCACCCTTGTATAGACTTTCAGCATAATCATCTCCTCCTCCACCACTGAATCCACTCATAGCAGGAGCAGATCTACCACCACCTGTCTCAAGAGGGAAGAGAATTGGAACGGGGACTTCTCTAATTTCTGGTTCAGCATATGATTGTTCATAGTCAGTATATGATTGAAGAACTCCTAAAACTCCTTCTTTTGTTGATGCTTTGTTAAGTTTATACACTAAAGATGGATCAATCATATTCAATGATTTGGATGTATCGGAATCCAAAACTGTTTCATCTTTTAATATTCGAGCAATCGTTTCTCTACCAGATCTAACCTTACCTCTATGATAGGCAACATGAACGTGATTATCGTGTCCTGGATATCCATCTTTTAAAAGTTGAACAGGTTTCACTCCCTTCAGTTTATTAAATTCCGCAATCCCAGCAAGAATCTGATCTTGATCAGGATAACCACGACTTCTTCCATAACCACCAATATCAATTGCTCTTGCACCCTTAGACGCATAGTGTAAAGATCCAGCACTATGGCCACTTTCAGGATTCCAAGGTGGATGTTCTGGATGTTGATGAACACCAGAACCAAATTTACCTAATCCTTTTGTATCCAAAAATCTGCCAAGTTCACCAGCAAGTTTAGATCCTTGTTTTGCGTCTGGATTATTTGCAAGTTGCGTATAACTTCCACCAGGACCCGCTCCTCCTGGTGGTGTTGGTGAAGTGCTTAGTGATGGTGCGCTCCTCGCCGCCTCTGCTGCAGCTAAGTGTGCTCTGTATTTTCCTGTTTTATAAACCGTCCATGCACCTAATCCCTGACTTTTTCTAATTGCATACGCTGCTTTAGCATTAGTAACAGGATCAAATAATTGATCTTCACGCTGTAGACCAAACTCCTTCATTCTCGCTGGTCCAAGTCTTCCTATCATATTGACCTGCCATAACCCATAAGACTTATCTGGCGGTTTAAAGTTTCTGGCATTTGAATCTCCACCGGATTCCGCTTTTGCTATAGCTGCCATAATCACTGCCTCACTGGCACTGAATCCCGCTCCTTTTGCAAGACCAACTAACTGTGCTGCGGACAACACCCCACCAGGAACAGACCCCGGTTCAAGTCCTCCGCCAGGAGCCACACCAGGATCTGCACCTGGTTGTTGCTGTTGCTGTTCTTGTTCTTTTTTCTTTTCTGCATTCTCTCTAATTATCCTTAAGGTTTTTTGAGCGTTACTTTCAATACCTGTCTGGAAAGTTCTCGCAACCCAATTACTAATATCTCCACCAGTTTCTGCAGCTGCTAATACATCTGGATCGACCATACCACCCTCAGCAAATGCAGCAACAACACCACCTTTTAACTGTTGATCTCGAATACCTTTTGCGATCAACAAGTTAATTCCAATACCAACATTTTTGTAGTCAGACGCTTCTGGTTCTTGTCCAGCAGTAATTTTAGATGTAATGGCAAGTATTGGTCCAAAGTAATCTGTTTTTCCTAACTCTTCACCAGTTTTTTTAATAGTATTAAATGGATTGAATTTATCAACTGTTTCTTTTACAAATCCAAAGAAGTCAAATACTTTTTTTTCTCCACCAGCATCAGCTCCTGGAGAGGTTATTTTAACTTCCCCTGGTTTCTGAGCAAGACTTCTTTTATATTTTCCTTTTTTTGTTGCTCCACCACCAATAGTTCTTTTAACTCCTCCTTGTGCTTTTCCTCCTCGCGTTGGTCCACCACCAGCCATCTTACTCATCATATCTTTCTGAGCATTTTTATCACCATAAATGTTTCCAAAGGAGCCTTTTTCTTTAAAAGCGAGTCCTAGCGTCACAAAATTTAATGCTCTACGAAGATCCTCACGAATTCTTGCATCAAATTTTGCAAAATTAGTTGCTTGTTTTTTCTTATCTTCCTCACTTAAAAATGGAAAACGCAGCAACTCAATAGCATATCTAAATGGAGCACCGACAACATCAAGCAAGAATCCAACTGCCTGGAAAACACCAAAGAGAGGTCTTACCATATTTAAGACAATACCCCTTCCAATTTTTGTGAGTGGATTTTTATCACTCTTCTGATCATTCTCAAGTTTTTGGATTGGTTTTACTGCAAACTTTCTAACCTGAAACGCACCTTCACCTAAAGCGGAAGCAAGTAGTCCAGCACCAGCAACAATTCCAGCAACAGCACCAGCACCCAATCCTCCCGCTTGAGCAGCTCCACCTGCTTGTCCTGCAGCACTCGTTGCTGCTTGTTGGGCAGCTCTTTTTTTTAATTGATCCCCAACAAGATCTCCAAGTCCGCCACCATCATCACCTGATAGTGCTTCAAGAGCCATTGAACCAGCAAGAACTGTTGTTAAGAACAGAGCATTATCAACAAGACCTATGAACTTATCAAATCCTTGTGCGAAATTTTCACCACCAAGCATTTTTAGGAACCCACGAGTCGCATCATAAGCCTTATATCCCCAGTCAATAAATGTCACCAACCCATTTAAAAACTTTCCACCAATATCAATAATAAAATCAGCAGCACTTCCCAAAAATTTTACGATAGGCATTATTTTTGGAAGATGATCAATCAACCGAACTGCAAAATAACCAAGAATAATTTTACCTATAAAATTTTTAATCCAATCTAAAATACCAAGTTTAGGAGCACTGGGCATTTTTACTTGCCCACTCTCTACATTTGGTTTTGTTTCTAATTTTTCTTCTTGTTTTTCCCTACGCTTTCCACTTTCTAATCTTTTTTTATTGTCAAGTTCTTTCTTCTCTACCGCAAGAGTTCCTTTTAGAACACTCTCAATTTGAGTAACCTTACTCCTCATAATCTCAATACTTTTTATTGATTTTTTGCTGAGAACAACACCTCCTGATGCACCACTCACCATTTTCTCTTGAAGAGACTTCTGCATCGCAAGTCTTCCACTATAACGACGATGAAGTTCTGATGGTCTATCTAGTAGTTTGTCGGATTTGATTGCCATCTCAACCGCCTCTTCTATTTCCTAAACCCAAAGTTTTTGCTTTCGCATCACCACCCTTTGGACTGGTCGCACCAAAATTTGGGACATTACTGCCATTGCTTCTCCCTGGTGCGGCACCACGCCGCCCACTTCCTGGTGCATTCACAACAGTTATTTTTGGTTTTGGTTTAACTGGTGGTGGAACGGGTTTAACGCCAGCATTTTTAGGACGGGCAAATCTTGACTGATATGATGTACTCTTTCCTCTAGGATCGTTGGGTCCATATAACATAGCGCCAGGATTTTTTTTCTGAAATTCTTGTCTCTCTTTTTCTTCTTTTTGTTTCTGTACCATAGGATTTCCTGATATTCCTAATAAACCACCAAACAATGTTTTACTTGCACCAAGTCCAGCAATTTCTTTTCCGGTTCTCCTACCACCAAGAACCATATCAACATCACCTTTTCCTTTGAAAGGGTTTAATAAGTATGCTGCTTGAAGTCTTTGTTGAATAGTTTTTCCCTTTCCAAAAACACCCTCAGTAATAAGTTCACCCGTATTCATATCGCGCATTTTACCAGTTTTATCATCTTTCTTTTTAAACATATCAAAGTCATACTTATCTTCCACTCTATATCCCCCACCCTCTTCTTTACTTCTTTCATAAGCAAAAAATTGTCCAAGAATATTCTTAGCATTCTTTGCAGATTCACTCATCTGACCTTTTTCATCGGCATAATCTGTATATTGAACTCTTATCCCACCTGCTTTCATTTTTTTTAGGAAACTTTTTTGTGTTTCAAGTGCAGGATTTCCATCTTTAGCACCCTGAGCACGAAGTTCTTTAATCTTTGCTTCTGCCTTTGCAATCTCGGATCCCGTTCTTTTTTTTGCTCTTTGAATTGCTTTTTGAAGTTCTGCTTGGGATTCTTTACCCAAATCTTGTTCACTAACTGGACCACCAAGTCCACCAAGCATTTGTCGAGCGTAAATTGCTCCAGCGTCTCTGTAAGTCGCTGCTCCAGGACCTGATAATTTATCAATGACTTCCTGAACTGGCCCTGGCATTCCTGGTAGCTTAACACCTCCCGACATTCCTGGTAGCTTAACACCTCCTGGTATTCCTGGTAGCTTAACACCCTCCGGCATTCCTAGTAGTTTGAATCCTCCTGGCATTCCTGGTAGTTTGAATCCTCCTGGCATTCCTGGTGGTTTGACCTCCATATTGCTCATAATTCTTGCAACTGCACCAGACGGATCAGTGAGAAGAGACCCAGTAGGAATTTTATTTCCACCAACACCAACACCACTCCCACCAGTTCCACCGCCACCACGAAGAACTGATGCCAAATTCATCGCAGCTTTGACTAAAGGCAAATCCCCAGCTGATTTTGCAACGTTTGTCCCATACTCCTCTAGTGCTTTCATTAATTCAAGTCTTTTTTCTTGACCTGGATTTTTATAATTTGGATCAGGATTTTCTCCCATCAAACCACCACCTTGAGCATAAGTAGTTCCACCCATTATCTTTGGTTTATTTGTTCCCCCACCTGCAGCATTCATTGATTCCAAAGTATCAACGCCATACTTTGCAACAGCACCACGAGACATCACAAATTCTCCATCACTCAACATCGCAGGAACTTTATCCACTCCTTTCTCACCACTCACAAATCCACTCACCGCTCCGGCACCAGCACCAAGCATCATGCCAAGAGGACCGAACATAGCACCCAGTCCTGCTCCACCCATCATATCTTTAAAATTAAATCCACCACCACTAAAGGTGGGGAAACGAGGTCTTACGTATCCACCACCTGCAAGGTTCTGTGTTTTTTGCTCACCGCCATCATCACCCTTCATTCCCTGAGTGAGTGCATACGCTCCACCCACAGTTGCTACAGTTCCAACAACATTTGCAAGAAGTTTTCCTGGTCCTCTACCCAAAAACTTAGCTGCACCCATTGCACCTTTAACTTTCTTAGCAGCTAAAAGTTTCGCAATGGCAAATGCAAGTTTGACTGCGCCTGCTGCTACTCCTTTAGCTAACCCAAGTGCAAATCTACCAAATGCGTTTCCAAAAACAAGGTAAAGTGCAAGTAATTTTGGCCAGTGATCCCCCAAAAATCTACCAATTGCTTTAACTTTATCTGCATTTTTAGGATCACCAAACCATTCAAGTAATTTATAGACAACTCTTCCAAGAAAAACGGTAACAAAAAAGTCAATAATTCTATCTAAAATACTTTTAACGGGAGCAATAATTTTCTCAGCTGTTTTTTTCAATCCATCAAATCTTTTTTCTAACTTACTTTCTGCAAGTGCTCTTTTATCTTGCTCTGCCTTTTGTCTATCAGCAGCAGCAGTTGCATCTGTAAGTTTTTTTCTTCCCGCTAATATATCTGCGATAGAGGTTAAAGAATCAGCAATTGCTTTAAGACTCTCATTAACATTATCTGTGGATCCACCAGGAAGTTTTGCTCCGATATTTTCTCCACTTATTCTTTCACTTTGAGTCTTTGATATATTTTTAAGACTTGTAATTTTTTTAGATTGATTATTAACATTCTTTTCTAAATCATTAAATCTTATGACAAGTTTTCTAAAATGACCGGCGAGTGACGATATCGTTTTATGAATACCTAAAATACTTTTAGAGGGATCCATTGAGCTCCCTCTCTTAAAACTTTCAGCAGAGATAGTTGATTTTCTGACTTGTGATTCTAAATCTGTTAAGTCTTTAGAAGTGGGCATTACTCATCTGCTGTTGTTGTTTTAGTTGCTCTTCCTCAAGGTGTTGCTGCAATAATGCAACATAGATATCTCGTTCCCAAGGTATTAAATTCTCAATCTCCCATAAAGAATATTTATGGTACTGCATCAAGGAAAAGTTTAATCTAAAATAATTTTCCAGATCCATATGGATCATGGCTACGCGAAAAAAGATGCTAACCCTTCTAGAACAACTTCACTTTCAACCTCAGTGACTGGATTTTTAACTTTGATCGTATGAGACAGTTTAGGCATTGTCTCAAAGAACTTCTCAATGCCTTTAAACTGAGAGGAATTCATTGAGTCTAAGAAGTCTGATAGTTCTTTCTTTGTTACATCAGCAGTTGACCATACCTCATCCTCAGTAAAGATTTTGTCAATACAAGATCCAATCAACTCAAATGATTGTTCCATTGCATTTTTATCATTAAAATCAAAGTTATTCTTAATGAATTCATCCAGCGATGGATACTTCATCTCCATCATAATACTAGAGTCAAGTTTAATTTTATTAGAGTGTTCCTCGTTCTTCTGAACCTTAATATCGTCTAGATTAATTTTTACGGGAACCTGTGTTTCATTATCATCAGGACAAATGATATTAACCTCAAGTTCTTCTCCAACAGACTTACCACGAATATTTAAGAATAAAAACTCAATATCAAAAGTAGGTAGTGCTTCTACTTTGATATTTTTGGTAAGAATACAGTTTTTAATAACTGTTTTGATAGCAGTTGTAATTTGCTTTGTATCTTCGCTTTCTAAAGCAATTACAAGTAGTTTTTCCTCTTTTACAAGAAAGGGTCTGTATTGAATTGTCTCTCCTGATGATGGCAACTCAAGTTCATAAGTTGGCGTAGCAATTTTTGGTAAAGGCATAATAACCTATAGAGTGTTTCAGTGTAATTATTTATGAGAGGTGGACGAAAAGAAAAGTGTCACTGGCTCTGTTGACAAACAAAAAAAAGATACTATAATAATAGAGTAATTAAGCAGTTCCCTGCACCTTAAATGAAAAAAACTTCTCTTGTTATTGGTGGACTACTCGCAGCTCTCGCTGTTCCCGCTATTGCATCAACTCAAAACGAATCTCCAATTGTACATAGTGCTTCTCTTCTGCCCAATCAAGTTGAGTTTCTCAAACTTGTAGATAATGAAGCGGGTACAAATCTGTCTTCCTTGAAAGATGACACCACAGTTATTACTCTAGTTCAAGCATCCGCACGAGCGTGTGGAAATGTTGAACTCCAGAAAAAAGTTATTTCTGCTCTCGGAGGAAATGATGCAGATAAAAACTATGCATCTAATAAATTCCAAACGTTATTCTGCAACAATAATCTTTGATAGAAGGGAGTCTTTTGACTCTCTTTTTTTATATTGAAATAGTAGCACCAATTGTTTTCTCTACACTCCTCAAAATAATGATACTCCAGAAAAAGCCGTCTTAACAGTATTACCGGAGTTATTTGCCGTGGGGAGAGATACTCCTCCTGTGGTCGTTAGATTTTCATAATTGAGTCCAAGATTAGTATTCTGATTAAAAGCAACTGAGTTGATTCTTGCAGTCTGCTCGGGAGTAAGTGCTTGAAGTGGTGTGGATGTATTTTGAGAGGTATTAGCATCTTCTACCTCACCAACATAATAGCGTATGTAAGTAAAACTTACCATGCACTTTAATAATGAAGAACTATCATATGAAACTGGCATCGATGAAATACTGATTGGATATGCTTTGACAAATCCATATTCAAACTGTGTTCCTGGTTTGCCTTTTACATTTCCGAGAGAACTCTTTTCAAACTTTTGAACTTTGAGTCCATCAGATGCATAATCATCTCTATATTTAAATCTATAATTAAAATTTTCTGCTTTAGCACTTGCACCAATATTAAACATATCTGGTGTTTTCCCCTCTGTGCTAATATATTTTAACCAAGATTCAAAAAATCGTATTGGAAGATAGTCCTCAGCATCAACATAAAAAGTCAAGTCTATGCGATCATCATAGACTCTACGATACGCATGTCTTTCTGTTACTCCGGTATGATCGCTAGTAAGTTCTAAGGTTGCTAAATTAGAACCAGGTAAAGTCGCCTCACTACACAATAATTGTAGTCTATCTAAATTTGGATTTGCAATACCATTAGCATCTAAAGTGTCATTAAACTCCTTTCTTTTACTTGAATCATTAGTAAAAGATGGATATTGTATAACGACAGAAAAGTGAGAAGTAGTCGCTGGATTTAATAACTTACTTTTAATTTGTGATACAGTTTGTGCTGAAGGCATCTATAAATACTTTTTGACCTTATATATTATGTATGGGAGAAAGTATCAAAAGTAGATATAAACCATCTTATCCCAAGAAATACAAAGGTGATCCTAACAATATCATCTGTCGTAGTAGTTGGGAGAGAAAGTTTTGTCACTGGTGTGATTTAAATGAAAGTATTTTAGAGTGGGGTAGTGAAGAGTTTTATATTCCATATATCTCTCCTGTAGATAAAAGAGTTCATAAGTATTACCCAGACTTCATTATCAAAGTTAAGGAAAGCACAGGTCAAGTGAAGACTTATGTGATTGAGGTCAAACCAAAAAAACAAACCAAACCACCTGTGAAAACAAGCAGAGTTACCAAGTCATATATTCACGAGTGTATCACCTTTGAAGTCAATCAGTCCAAGTGGAAAGCAGCAAGAGAGTTTTGTGCTGATCGGATGATTGAGTTTAAGATTGTCACCGAAGAAGAATTAGGTATCCGCTGATGGCAGAGGGTTTCGGTCAATATGTAGATACAGGCACGACAGCGAGAGTCAGAGAACTCAAAAAAAGAATATTAGAATCTGGAACGAATGATCCAGAAGATTTGATGCTTATTATTATGGAGTTGTTTACAGAAGAAGTATTATAT
>Ga0116204_1001330_pt1 | contig 13830 bp, 10 predicted proteins | sample LakKivwa52mmetaG_FD_94481 | JGI IMG/M metagenome (GOLD analysis project Ga0116204, IMG submission 94481) | Anoxic lake water microbial communities from Lake Kivu, Rwanda to study Microbial Dark Matter (Phase II) - Lake Kivu water 52m metaG | ecosystem: Environmental > Aquatic > Freshwater > Lake...
AGCTCGATGGCAGGCACAGCAGCCTGGAGATTGGTAGATTCGTTGATCATTCGCGGCAAAGTCACGCCGGCAGCCGCACTGCTGAATACAACCAGCAGTGCAGTTATCTCTTCTGAAGGGTCACTTTCCCTGGTAGTAAGAAGGTTTTTGTAGTTGCTGAAAATCAGCATTTCCTCTCTTGAGAGCTCCTCTTCATTTTCCACCTTTCTGATAATCTCCTGCAATCCAGGGTCAGCCTTTTCGTCAACAACCGCAGGGCCGTGGTCGTGGTTATGGTCATGGTCGCAATCTTCGTGGTCATCATGCTTTTCGGAAGATTTACGTCCATGCACATCCCACACGCTTTCAACGGGAGTAAGGATCAGTTTATCGAGCGCCGAGTACGTCTTTTCCAGGATTCCTGTTACGGTGTACTGAAAATAATCATGTGAATGTCCCTGTTCGTGAAGCCCGTGAACTCCGCTGAAATTGTCTCCTATCCCCAGACCCGATTTCCTTGCCACTTCCCAACCCAGCACTGCGTCACCAGAAACCGAAAACCAGGTACCCTTTTCAGGCTTTGCATTATAAAGCACCGGATAATCCTGGTTTGTTCCAACAATTCTGAAACCTCTGTAATTGTCGCCAAGCGCAAGTGGTATAGTCTTTTCAACCATTGGATTGCGACTGATGCGACCGGCTTCGGCCAGCGAAATGTTGCCGGTGGGGGCATCCATATGAAAAACTGTGGATAAAATCAGTTGCAGCGGGCTCCCTTTGGCGCCTACCACGAGGTCTATCCCGGCAAGGTTGCGGTGGAGCTGGTGCTGAATTGCTTTTTCGAAATTGATAATCAGCGAAATAATGACTACCCCGACAGCAAAAAGCCCGATACTGAGAGCGGTACCTGCAGGTTTTGAAATGAGCTTGGCGATACTTATTTTCAGGATATCCATCGTTTACGCTTTCTGAAGTTCATATCTCGTGTTGAAAATTCTCTTCAGGCGGGCATCGTGGGTAGCAATGATAAGGATCGTTCTGTATCTGCTGGCCACACTGGTAATCAGCTTTACAAAGGCATCGCAGTTGGCGTCATCAAGGCTGGATGTGGGCTCATCAGCCATCAAAATCGCCGGCTTGTTCACAAGTGCCCTGGCCACCGAGAACCTCTGCAATTCCCCCTGACTGAGCGTTGTTGGTCGTTGATGCTGTTTGTCATCAATTCCAAGCTCGGCAATCAATTCATCAAAATAAACAAGGTCTTTTTCAAATCCTGGAAGCGTTTGGGTAACCAGGAGATTTTGCTTCATGTTGATTGAATTAATGAAGTAGTTCTTCTGGAAGATCATGCCGATATTTCCACCTCTGAATCTATCCAGTTGCGACTGGGGCATTTGATTGATGCTTTTTTCGTTAATGAAAATCTTCCCGGAATGCGGTCGTATTAGCCCTGCCAGCAGGTGAAGAAAGGTAGTTTTACCGCTGCCCGAAATGCCGGAAACCAGCCACTGCTCTCCCTGTTCAGCTTTCCAGTCGGGAAAGTTGAATGAGGCGCCTTTTGGATATGTGAAAGCTAAGTTTTCGGTACGGAGCATTATTTTACTGATTTACAAGGGAGGAACTGTTACAGCCTAAAGATATTGATAGACAAAGGTTGCAGCGGGTTGGCTGGAAAGATGAAAAGCAGTTTAATTTTCCGAAAATTACTATTGACCCTGCTTTAGGATTCTGTCGTAATCCGCAGATTTTGCGGGATCAATTTCCTTCAGGATGTTTACTGCCTTGGTTTTATCCATTGCCGCAGCCTGCGAGTAAATGTTGATAAACTCATCCCGTTTGGCTTCCATAATCAACTGTAATACATATAGATTTGGCTTTTCGCGGTAAGCTCGCTGCAGCGTTTCGAGCGCTGATGTAGTTCCCTGCCTGCCTCTTTCCAGGTTATCCTGCATCAGGTCGAGGCCGAGACGGTGAAACTGATAGCTGAATTTACGGACGTTGGCATAAGATGAGTTGGTTAGGTTTTCGGCCAGCCAGTAACGATTACGGGTACTCTCAAAAGATTTCCAGCCGGGTTCTCTGGCGCCCTGGGCACTGCTCACGATTTGCTGCGCCTTCTCGAAATAGGGATTTCCACCCATCATCTGAAAAGAATCAAAATCAAGCCCAAGGAAAATATAGATGTAGAAAGCAATGGTCGAGGTCAGGTTGGAAGTAAACCGGTTGTCTTCGTATTCAAGGGTTTGTCCCTCCTGCCACTGGAATTGAAAATTCTGATCCTGGAAGTTAAAAAGCGTTGTGGTATAGGAAGTTCCGTAAACGGGTCTTTTCAACACAAGGTTTATCCTTGCTTTGAATTCATCTGAACTCAACTCTTCGGTGATCATAATTGCAATGGTTGCTTCGATTCTTTCGTTGCGGGTGAATGAGTAGCTGGTCCAGCGGCGATCGTTGACAAACTCGTAAAGTCCCTGCCGGAGTTCGTTAAACTTTTCCCGGTTGGTTTGCTGAACCTGTGGCGCTGATACCTGCACCGAACAATTGAATTCCTGCGAACTAGCTGTAAAACTTAAAAACAGCACTGCAAAAAAAAGTACTTGTGAAAAATATCCTAAGGGTCGTTTCATGCTTTTAAGGGCTTAATCTTTATTAATCATCCCAACGATCTTGTTTACGATGTCGGCAGCTACTTCGGCTTTCGGTTTCAGTCCAAACTCAGTAATCCCGCCTTTTCGGTCAATTAGGGTAACTTTGTTGGTGCCGTGGCCAAATCCAGCTCCTTTATCCTGCAACGAATTCAAAACGATGAGGTCAAGATTTTTATTATTAAGTTTTTTCCGGGCATTTTCCAACTCATTGTCGGTTTCGAGAGCAAAACCCACCAGCAACTGATCAGGCTTTTTCATTTTTCCAAGTTGCAGCAAAACATCGGTTGTTGGCTTTAGCTCGATAGCCTGAAAATCTGCCTCTTTTTTAATTTTTTTATCAAAAGGGTGAGCGGGAGTAAAATCAGCCACTGCTGCCGACATAATACAAATATCTGTGTTTTTGAAAGCGAGAGTCGTTTCGGCGAGCATTTCACTGGCAGTAGAAACGTTAATCCGACGAATGGCAACATTGCTGGTGGTCAAACCGGTTGGTCCAGCAATCAGGGTAACCTCGGCCCCTCTTGAAGCAAACTCATTCGCGATGGCAAATCCCATCCGGCCTGATGAGTGGTTGCCGATAAATCTAACAGGATCAATGGGTTCGTAAGTTGGTCCTGCAGTTACAAGCACTTTTTTACCAGCAAGATCACGCCCGGTCAAAAAAAAAGCGGTGATGATTTTCAGGATATTTTCAGGCTCTTCCAACCTGCCGGCGCCACTAAGCCCGCTTGCCAGCTCGCCCACCTGAGGCTCGATCAGGTGGTGGCCATAAGCAACCAGCTGGTCAATGTTTCGCTTGGTCGCCGGGTGCTTGTACATGTCGAGATCCATTGCAGGCGCAAAAAACAGGGGGCATTTTGCCGACAGGTAGATCGCCATCAGAAGATTATCTGCAAGTCCGGAGGCCATTTTGCTCAGAGTGGCTGCGGATGCAGGAGCAATAAGCATTAGATCAGCCCAGCTTCCAAGGTCAACATGGTTAGTCCATGATCCGTCCTCAGGATTAAAAGGGAAGGTGAGTGCGGGACGTTTTGAAAGCGTAGAGATAGTAAGCGGGGTTACAAAATCGCGGGCATTTTCGGTAAGAACTACCTGCACTTCGGCGCCCTCTTTAACCAGCAGCCGGATAAGGTAAGGGATTTTGTAAGCAGCTATGCTGCCTGTTATGCCTATGAGGATTTTCTTCCCTTTGAGCATCTCTATTCGAGAATTTTGTCGGATTTCTTCTCAACCTCTTTCAATGGGTTGCGGTAATAAACCTGATCGTCGAGGAATTCCTGAATGGCAATCAGGGTTGGCTTTGGCAATTTTTCGTAAAATTTGGAGATTTCGATCTGTTCACGGTTTTCGAAAACTTCCTCCAGATTGGTATTGGCTGATGAAAACTCATCAATCTTTTTTTTCAACTCATCACGCATCTCGAGCGAAATCTGGTTGGCACGCTTTGATAAAATTGCCAGTGTTTCATAAATATTTCCGGTGCCTGTGTTGAAATCACGCATCCTGCGGGTAATTGCTGTCGGCTCGGTTTTAACCTTTTTGTAATCCATTTTTGTTATTTTGAAATTTAAATTTAAATACTTCCTGATCTTCTTTTTTGCTGATCTCCCGAACGTTTATATATCTTGTTTAGTTCACTCACATACCGGCTTTCGGGATACAAAGAAAGAAAGTCATAATAGGCTGTCTGGGCGCTTTCAATCCTCTCCTGCTTTTTTTCCGGGATGCTGTTGATGGCAAAATTGTAAGAGGCGATTACGATTTTGTACATAATTTCCTCCTTGAACTCGATATCCGGATAGTCTTTCAGTACGTTACGATAAGAAACAATAGCTGCCTGGTAATCCTCGATTTTCATGTAAAGGTTAGCAATACTGAAGTCCTTTTGCTGCAGTTTCATCCTGAGCTGATCAATCAGTACTGTAGCATCCTTGGCTCTTTCGCCATAAGGAAAACGATTGATAAAAACCTGGAACTCGTTGATGGCTTCTTTTGTAACAGTTTGATCCAAAGTGTATCTCGGGCTTTCGAGATATTTGCAATAGGCAGTCATATATGCAGCTTCCTCTGCCTTGGGACTCATCGGGAAGGTATTACTGAAACGACTGAAATGATAACTTGCCAGCACATAATCCCTCTGATTGAAGTAAGAATAGGCATATTTGAAGAGCAAATCCTCGGATTGAGAAGTTCCCCTGTAAACCGGAATCAACTGATCGAAAAGTTGCAAAGCCCTGTAATAATCTCCTTTGTCGTAATATTTCATGGCAGCTTCATATTTCAGCTCATTGTTGGTGCTTTTAATGAGTTTCTGATGCTTGCTGCAAGACAGTAAAACACTGGATATTAACACTATAGATATAAAAAAAATCTTCTGAAACATGGGCGCAAAAGTAATACATTTTGGAGCAACATTAACGTGGCGTTGCTTTAATTATTTGCAAACTGCTTGTTTTTCACAATGTAACATTAAGACCTCCCCTTTTGTGATCTGCAGGGAATCCGGAAATCAGCTCTACAATTTGATCCATAAATACTGGTAAGGCTTAAGTTTGAGCGTTTGTAACTTTTCATCATAATCTGCTCTTTTGCCAAAAAGATCTACCCAGATTATCTCTGGTTGTATTTTCAACCTGCATTCCTGTGTTTGAGGCGAAAGATTCTGCAAAATGAGCAACTGCTGTGTTTCTGATTTCCGGATGTAGGCCAGCACTGAATGATTTAATCCGCCTTCAGGTTTCAGCGGATCGAGCCAGTGGATTACACCATGGCCAAAAACATGGTAATTCTTCCGCATTCTCACCATTCGGGAGATTTTCTCAAAGACCTTTGCAGAAAAGGAATCCTGAGTTTGCAAATCCTTTTCAATCTGCTCCCAATCCATTCTGCCCCTAACCAGGAAACGGGTGTCGTCCTTTCCGGTTTCTTTTATTTTTTCCGCGTAATAGGCATGGTCGTTAAGTTTCCCATATTCATCGCCGTAATAAATTATAGGTGTGCCGGGCAAAGTGAGCATTATGGAATAGATCAGGGCGATTTTATCAGGGTTCCGGTGCATCAGCTCGGCCAGGCGTGCCGAAATTCCTTCCCCACGCCGGAAATCCCATTGGGGATCGTGACAGTAATTTTTGTGGATGTAGGCTCTGTCTTCTTCTGAAACATAAACCAGTTCAAGACTCAGCTCGTCATGACATCTCAAAAAAGTAAACCACTGGGCATTTTCGGGAATTTGGGGAGTAACCTCAGGACTGAGCGTCTGCCTGACCGGCTCCCTGTTCTCCATCGCCATGGATTTGAAGATTTGCGGCATAAGCGGAAAGTGGTAACCGGCATGACATTCGTCGCCGCTGCCAAAGTATTTAACCACCTCTGCCGGTTTTTGACAAGCTTCGGCGAGCAGCAGTGTGTGGGGTCGAACGGTATCAACCACAGCCCTGAAAAATTTCACAATAGCGTGAGTCTGAGGCAGATTCTCACAATCTGTTCCCTCTTCTTTCCAAAGGTAAGGAATGGCATCCACCCTGAATCCATCAACGCCAATGTTCAGCCAATAGAGAAGGTTTTTAGACATCTCGATGAGAACCTGCGGGTTGCGGTAATTCAAATCGGGCTGGAAAGAGAAAAACCTGTGGAAAAAGTACTCATCACCCAAAGGCTCCCAATTGCTCGTCTCCATACCTTTAAAAATAATGCGCGCATCCTGGTAAAGTTTGTCATCATTGCTCCAGATATAAAATTCCCTGAATGGGTTGTCCTTGCCTTTTTTGGCCTCGACAAACCAGAGATGCTCCTCCGAAGTGTGATTCATCGCAATATCAAAGATTACGCGGATGTTCCGGCTGTGGGCATCATCCAGAAAATCCCGGAAAACAGCGATTTTCTCATCGTTTGATGACTGAAGCGGCAACCCGAGTAAATCACCGCGTATTTTGGTGTAATCCCTGATATCGAAACCGGCGTCGCGCATGGGAGAATCGAGAACCGGCAACAGCCAGATACAGTTGACTCCTAAATTTTCGAGGTAATCAAGCCGTTGCCGCAGGCCTTGAAAGTTTTCGCTGAAAAGGTCAACATAAAGGGAATATACAATGGCCTCTTTGTACCAGCCAGGCTGCTGTGGTTGAATCTGGTTTGCCTTTTTGAAATCATCAAGGTAGGCTAAAAAGCTGGCCAAAGTGTCATCTCCTGACCGGCCATATAGGTCATACCAAATGGATTTAAGCGATTCGACGGTTGACATAGCTAAAAATTTTGTGGTTAATTACTGAATCTGAATATTTACAATCGGTTCCTGCATTTTGAACCGGATATGGAGCAGTTTCTTATTAGCATCAAAATAAGAACCCATGGCCTTCGATGCGTGGTAGGCCACAGCGGAAGCCGAAGGATTCAGCTTAATTTTTCCAACTTTGATCAGCCCCGGATCTTTTTCAAAACCATGTATTACCAGCTCGATATTCCTCGAAGCAGGCTTTCCGGAGTAATTCATGTTTTCTTTGCGGAAGAAGGAGAACATCATGAAATTGTCGAAATGCATGGACTTCATGGTCAGCGTTTCATACTGCCCGTTTTTGTAGGCTGATTTTGTTTCACCATCGTCATCGTACATCACAAATTCCGAGTTTATCACAGCGGGATCGAAATAATGATGGATTATCAGGTTTTCGGAGGAATATTCTGTTGTGTTCCTGATGGGTTCAATCATTGGGATAAAACTGCCTCCGCGGGCAAATACAGGGATATCTTCAATAGTCACCGGCATCTCCAGCCACTGGCCGCCAACATAGCTTTGTTCGCCAAAAAAGTTGTACCATTTTCCTTTGGGCAAATAAAACCGTCTCGACTGAGCGCCTTTTTCCAGCACCGGCGCCACCAGTAAGTCACCTCCCCAAAGGAAAGTGTCGTCAATGTTGCTGACTTCAGGGTTGTCCGGTTCTTCGAAAAACAGGGGTTTTGTAAGCGGAGTTCCCTTTGTGCTGTTGAGCCATGCAATGGAGTAGTTGTAAGGGAGCATCCGGTAGCGAAGGTCAATGTAACGTTTGAGAATTTGCTGTGCATGCTGGCTGTAGAAAATTGGCTCAACCGGTGCATTGGTATCTCCATGAGGGCGAAAAACCGGGTTGAATACGCCATATTGCATCCATCGCAGGTAAAGTTCTTCATCAGGCTCGCCCATCGCAAAACCTCCCAGATCGGAGTGCATGTAGGAAAAACCGCTCAACGTCATACCAAGAACCGCACGAGGCTGCACCTGGAATCCGTTCCAATCCCTGGAAACATCGCCCGACCATGGATAGACGCTGTAACGCTGCGAACCGGCGAACCCTGAACGGTTGAGATTAAAAAGCCTCACTTCCGGGTATTCGTTTCCATAGTAATCCCACAGCATTTTGTGCCAGTAATGGCTGTAGATATTATGAACCTCATCGGCGCTTCCGATCAGGTGTTTCATGGCAGATGGGTGTTTTTCAGGCTCTCCAAGATCGCCCCACCAGCCGGCAACACCAATTTCATTTTGCCTGCGGTATTGCTCCCAGAACCACTTTCGGGCCGCAGGGTTAAAAATGTCAATCAAGCCGCCAAGGCCAAACCAAAAGTCCTGAATAACAAAGGTTTCGCCCTTATCATTGGTTCCCAACAGACCGGAGTCAGCCGCAAGCTTCCAGTTTTTAGATTCCTGTAAAATGAAAGGCTCGGTGATCAGAATGGTTTTCACTCCCTTATCTTTAAAGCGCTGGATCATCTTTTCAGGTTCAGGCCAGCTTGGCTTGTACCAGTCGAGATCGCCCATGTAAAAATGATTGTGAATGCCCTGGCCAAACCAGTAAAGATCAATTACAATGGCATCCAGGGGATACCCGGCTTCAATCATCTGATCAACAATTGCTTCAGCTTCATTTTGGGTTTTATAACCAAATTTCGACTGAAGATTCCCCAATGCCCACCTGGGCGGCATCGGCTGAAAGCCAGTAAGCTTGCCATATTCCTCCATTAACGATTCATAGTTTGGATCAGCAATAACGTAGTACGACATCTTACCGCCGATTGAACTGAACTCCATCACGTTTTTCTGAAAAACATCCAGGTCGAGCCAACCCTTTGGCGCATTGTCGAACAACAGTCCGTATCCCTTCGATGAAACCACAAAAGGCACGGAAAAATTGAGGTTGGGCGAATCGTGGTTGTAAGCGTATTTAGCCTGGTTGTAAAGCTCATAGCGATAACCCCTTCGATTGAGAGGGGTTGTGCGGAAACCGGCGCCGTAAATCTTTTCCTCAGGATCGAGCTGAAACCGGAATCCCTCTGATTTCCTCCCTTTGAAATACCCATCAGATTCCGAAAGGATGACTTTTCCGTTTTTCAAAAAAAGCAACTGAAACGGCGACTTCCTGATAACCACCTGAAAACCATCGCGCGTGAAAAACAGTTCTTTCTCATGCTCAATTATTGATCCTGCAACCTGATCCAGCGGAAGGATAACAGCATGTGACTGACTTTCATAAGATTGACCTTCGGGAACAAAATTCACATTAACTATGGAAGAGTTGACATAACCGATAATTATGGTTCCCAGCGAAGTCTTTACAACTAATTTATTATCAACAAATTGATGTGAAACATAACGGTTTGTTTTCTCTTTCTGAAAAGCCGAACAGTCGCTCAGCAAAGCAATCAGGAAGAACACTCCGGCAACAACACCCAGAATAATCAGGTAAACAGGTATTTTTGAATTCATTGAATAAAACTATGATTTAACGACGGCAAAAATAGGTTATTAGGAAAAATCAGGCGAAAGGGTTTTTCATTTGAAGACTAACCGTTTTCATGACTACAGTTACTTTTGCTGCGATTATTAATTTCTGATTTCCAAAAATTTTAATCCAAAGTTGCATGTCTGACGCTCAGTTTTCTGTGCTCCTTCCAACCGCATATCTCCCTTCCATCCAGTGGTTTGTGCATGTGGTTAAGGCCGGCAGGGTTTTTATCGAACAACACGAAACCTACCCAAAACAAACCTACCGGAACCGATGTGAGATTGCTGCGGCCAACGGAAAACTAAGCCTGACCATCCCGGTTGTAAAAGTGTATGGAAATCACACCAAAACCCATGAAATTAGCATTGCACATTACGAAAAATGGCAATTACTTCACTGGCGGGCATTAACAGCAGCCTACGCCAATTCGCCCTATTTCCTCTATTATCAGGACGAACTGGAGCCATTTTACACAGGAATTCATAATAACCTACTGAAATTCAACCTCGAACTTACTGCAAAGCTGATGAATTTGCTCGGAATAAAAAAGCTGGTTGAACTTACTTCCACATTCGAATTAAAACCCGCCAATGTACTCGATTTGAGAAATGAAATCACCCCAAAAAAGCCCTTCAGTCTGTTTCCATTGCCCGCCTATTGGCAGGTTTTTCAGGAAAGAAATGGATTTTATCCGGGGTTGAGTATCGTTGATCTTTTGTTCAATTTGGGACCGGAATCACTTTCGGTTCTTGAACAGTGCAATACAAGTAAACCATTGATTTAGAGACTTCGGCGCTTTCAGCATGAAACAGAAAATTGCAGCGGGATTGACTTCTCACTAAAAGTAAAATTTAAAGTTTGATTCCTCCTGCTGCTTTATCATTCAGGGTATTCGATCCTGATGTGATAGATGTTCATCAGTTTGCGTTTGAGGATTTTCTTGGCCACGGTAATATCCCTCAGGGTGATGCTGGAATTGGAAAACTGGCCGGAATCTACCTGCTTGTTTACAATACTGTCAACGAGGTTATTGATTGATTTTTCGTCAATTACTTTTAGGCTTCTTGAAGCGGCCTCTACCGAGTCAGCCATCATCACCACCGATGTTTCCTTGGAAAACGGGATCGGACCGGGGTAGGTAAACTGCCGTTCGTCAATCATCTCATCGGGATTTTCTTTTTGCTGCATGATGTAAAAATAGTCCACCCTCCGATTACCGTGGTGAGTGCGGATGAAGTCAATGATCTGATCGGGGAGTTTGGCTTTTTTGGCCTTTTCCACTCCTTTTATCACATGGTCAATGATGATAGCAGCGCTTTCTTCATAAGTCAGCTCGTCGTGAGGATTGACGCCGGTTATCTGATTTTCGATAAAATACATCGGGTTATCCATTTTTCCGATGTCGTGGTAGAGCGCACCTGTTCGTGTCAAAAGTGAATTGCCGCCAATAGCGTGGATGCACTCTTCGGACAGGTTGGCTACCTGCAGCGAATGCTGAAAAGTTCCGGGGGCCTTCATCGAAAGTTCACGCAGCAATTTGCTGTTGGTATCCGACAACTCGAGCAGCGTTACTTCGGTGACCAGTCCAAAGAGCTTTTCGTAGATGAAAATGATCGGATACGACAGTAAAATCAGGAATGCAGAACCGGCAAACATTGCATAATTCGTCACCCTGATTTCTTCAAAACTGCCCTCCTGTAACATGTTCAGCCCGGTGTAAATAGCTGAATAAGATATAAAAATCACAAATGAAGAAGTAAGAAACTGCGCTCTGCGGTTGAGGTTTACAATGCTGAAAATGGTTATAATCCCTGCAATGAGCTGTGTGAAAACGAATTGGAAACTGTTGGGAACCAGGAACCCGGTCAGGATGATGGTGATGATGAAAACATAGAGGGCAAGCCTGGTATCAAAAAAGACGCGGATGATAATAGGCACAATACACAACGGAACCAGGTAAATGAATTCGGGCTGAAGGTCGAGCACCAGGCTGGTCAAAAACACCATCAATGTTATGGTGAGAAGAATGAGCACCACCTTTTTGTTTTCTTCGAGGACTTCGCGACGAAACACATGCAAAAAGAGAGCAAGCACCAACAATGAAATGGCTACCAGAATGATCTGCCCTAACAATATCAACCGGTAATTATTCTGACTCCCAATTCTCGATTTGTACTCTTCGCGCAGCGATTCGAGGATCTGAAACTTAGCCGGCGTAACCACTTCACCTTTGGAGATGATCCGCTCGCCCTCCTGGATCATTCCTCGTGTGGTGGAGATGGCATCCAACTTTTTTTGCATCTCTGCCTGTGTCAATTGATCTTTAAAGAGCACATTATGACTGAGAGACTCCTCTAAAAGCTTTCTAAGCAATTCATTATCAACAAACTCCTGGCTGGCAACTTTTTGCAGCATGGCTTCGTATGCCGACTGTAGCGTATAAAAATCAGAAAGTCTGGCCTCTTCGGCAATGTTTTGAATCACCAGCATGATCCTGAAATCACCCGGTTTGTTGTCCAGTTCAGGAACGGCCTGAACAATGCCCTGTGTGTAGATTTTTGTTAAGATTTCAAGTCCTTTTTCCCCGGTTCTACGTTTCAGATTATCTTTTGCACTGATGCTTCCGTGCTTTGCAACCCAGGCTTTATCGAGGTTTTGGGTAAATTCCCTCCGCTTGTTTTCATTCACCGACAGATCGAATTCGAAAAACATCTCCTTGTTTTGGATAATCTCCTGCTTCTCTTTTTCAATCTCATCAGCCGGTTTTAAAATCCCAAGATCAAAAGGCGCAATAAGGTCCTGATGAAGCCATGGTCGGCCGCGTGTATATTCATACTTGAATTTGGCCTCTTTCGGAAAAAAGGAAACCAGCACAACAAGACTTATCAGGAATAGAAAGCCTTTCTGAATAGTCGAATAGTTCTGCGTGATGATTGACCAAAGGTGCTTCATTGATTTTTCGATAAACCGCTGCTAAAGTAACAATTTCTGACCAGGCTAAAGGTTTGGAATTTGTTGCGACGATTTTAATTAAGATGATTAACCGGATTTGACCGGAAGATCATACTATTTTTCAGGTCAAAAACTTTAATACGGTTGAAAATGGTTTGGGTTTTTGGCCTACTTTTGCAAAAAAGACCGTTTTGAAAATCGCTGTAAATACAAGATTGCTCATTAAAGGGAAACTCGAGGGAATTGGGTGGTTTACTTACGAAAACCTTAAACGTATTACGAATCAACATCCTGAGCATCAGTTTATTTTCATCTTCGATCGCAAGTTTGATGAGGAATTTATCTTTTCCCGTAACATTCAGCCAATTGTCGCTTATCCGCAGGCGCGGCACCCATTGTTATATTATATTTGGTTTGAACATGTAATCCCCGGAGTTTTAAAGAAAACCGGAGCTGACCTGTTTTTATCACCAGACGGTTACCTCTCTTTAAAATCGAAAGTACCTTCGATGAATGTGTTTCATGATCTGAACTTCGAACATTATCCCAAGGACCTTCCCTGGGTCGAACGGCGGTTTTACCGGCACTATTTTCCTGAATATGCTCACAAAGCCATCAGGATTGCCACGGTTTCAGAGTATTCGAAAAAAGATATCGTCAGCTTGTACGGCGTTGATAAAAACAAGATTGATGTTGTTTTCAACGGCGCAAACGAAACTTACAAGCCTGTGGGCGATGATGTGAAAAAAGCTACCAGGGAGAGGTTTTCGCAGGGAGCGCCTTATTTTATTTTCGTTGGATCGCTGCATCCCCGAAAAAACCTGGCAAGATTGTTTCCAGCATTTGATAAATTTAAAGAATCAGATAACCAGGGAGTTAAGCTGCTGATTGTTGGTGAGAAAAAATGGTGGACGGATGCCATTGAAAAAGCATACAACAACCTCACTTACAAAGATGATGTGATTTTTACCGGAAGACTCGCTGTTGAAGATCTGCACCTCGTGATCGCTTCTGCTCTGGCGTTAACTTATGTCAGTTATTTCGAGGGATTTGGCATTCCGATTCTCGAATCCTTCTACTGCCACACTCCGGTTATCTCCTCCAGAGTAACCTCGATGCCCGAGGTTGCCGGTGATGCTGCCATTCTTGTAGATCCAATGTCGGTTTCTTCAATAGCTGAGGCAATGAAAACGATGGCCGGTGATGAATCACTGAGAAAATCACTGATCGAAAAAGGCTCGGAAAGAGCACGTATGTTCAGCTGGCAGAAGTCCTCCGAACGTTTGTGGAATTCGATAGAAACCGCTTTGAATCAGGTGAAAGAGAAGAAATAAACAACCGAAACAGGTAATTTGCGACAAAAACTGATTTAGTAAGTTACTAATGTTTCGCACTTGATGAAGTTCTTTAAAACGCTGAAAAAAAATGATAAAAAAAGTAGCATGATTGTTTGCTAAACTAATGAAAAACATTAATTTAGCAACGTTTTCCAAAAC
>Ga0116204_1001331_pt1 | contig 13821 bp, 16 predicted proteins | sample LakKivwa52mmetaG_FD_94481 | JGI IMG/M metagenome (GOLD analysis project Ga0116204, IMG submission 94481) | Anoxic lake water microbial communities from Lake Kivu, Rwanda to study Microbial Dark Matter (Phase II) - Lake Kivu water 52m metaG | ecosystem: Environmental > Aquatic > Freshwater > Lake...
GACTTCAATTTCCGGAGCGCTTCCAGTGAATCCTTCCGGAGGCCTGAAAGCAAAGGGGCATCCTGTCGGGGCGACTGGAGTCGCCCAGATTGCGGAATGCTTCCGCCAGCTGTCGGGAACTTCTGGAAATCAGGTGAAGGGCGCAAAAACTGCCCTTGCCCACAATGTCGGGGGAGCGGGAGCGACTGCAACTGTAGCAATACTGAAGGGGGAGGCGCCCTAGGGAATGCGGGCCAAAAACTCCCCTCCAAAAGCCCTCCGGAGGGCGAAAACTGAATTCGGAAGGATTCCTCCCTCCGGAAGAATTGTCTCATTCACCGAGAGCAAGGGGGAATTTTCCGGGCTAATTGATGTTGGGGCGGAAGGGGGGCTGATTTTCGGGAAAATACTCTCGTCCGGAAAGCCCTCAATAGGGGACAGGGTCCGGCCGGTTCTGAGAATTGTCTCGAAAAGTCCTCCAATAGAATACGGGTTCTCCTGGGAGAGGGAATAATGGCTTTCTCCCCTGGAAACGTTTTCCTCTCGGGAGAGCATGCTGTCGGGTGGGGATTTCCGGCGGTTCTCGGGGCAACTTCAATTGGAATCTCCTCTGTCGCAAAAAAGTCCAAAGGGAAAAATTCAATTGTCTCGGACAGTTATCCCGAGGGGGCAAGTGAGCTTCGGATACCTTCCCTGCTTGTTGAAAAATTGTCCGGGGGGAAACCCTGGCAAGTCCGCATTTCTTCAGGGCTCCCTGTTGAAGGGGGGCTCTCCTCATCAACGGCAGCCCTTGTCTCAATTGCAAGAGCGCTTCCGAAAGGGCGGGCGCTCTCGAGAAACGACCTCATAAAGCTCCTCTTGCCCTACCAGGCCGAGCTACATGGGGGAAAATGCTCTGGTGCCGAATTCGCTTCAAGCGTTTTTGGGGGATTCAATAGCGTTGTCTCCCGGGAAGGGCGCCTGAAAATAAAGAGAATTGAGGCGAAACCGCTCAGGCTCATTGTTACTGACACGGGAATCCGGGCGCCAACGAAAAAATCATTCGGAAAACACATGGTCTCCCTTGTCAGGAAGAGGAAGGAATTCGCTCTAGGGAGCTTTCGAAGAATCGGGGAAATCTCGAATTCAGTTGAAACTGCTCTCAAGTCCCAGAAAGGCAGGGAGGGGAAATTGGCAGTTCTTTTCAGGGAAAACCAATCAATTCTCAAAGGACTAGGGGTCTCCCACAGGAGAATTGAGGAAATTTCGTCAGTTGCGAACGGGGTGGACCCCCTCTCAGGAACAAAGCTCTCGGGCGGGGGGATGGGTGGGGTTGCCCTCACAATTGGTTCGGACCTGAAAGCAATCTCAAAGAAACTCTCTGAAAGGGGTTTTTCACCGAGGGAAATGCTTGTCGGTTATCCGGGCGGACCGGCCCAATTCCGGAAGAAGGATTAAATAACCGGGCGCTCTTTGTTAGGGAATGCCCGAAGTTGACATTGTGAAAAGCGGTATTTCCGGCCTTGACGAAATGCTCGGAGGGGGCTTTGAGAGGCGCTCCGCAGTCCTCGTTTCCGGGGAAGCCGGATGCGGAAAATCGACTCTCGCCCTCCAGTTCCTCTACAAGGGAATTACTGAATATAACGAGCCAGGGATTTACATTTCCTTCGAGGAGGACAAGGCGGATGTCTATCGCCATATGCTTCCGTTCGGAATGGATTTCGAAAAGCTCGAAAGGGAGAAAAAGTTCATTTATTTCAGGTATCCCCCCCATGAAATTGAGAACTTCATTAGCGAGGGAAAAATCATCCAGGACTCGATTGAGGAACTTGGAGCGAAGAGGATTGTCATTGACTCCATAACCTCCTTCGCGCTCCTCTTCACGGACGAGTACAAGAGGAAGCTCGGGATAATAAGCCTTCTTCAGTCAATGAAGAAATGGGGGTGCACAACGCTTCTGACTTCTGAAGGGAGCTTTGATTCCCGCGGGAACTTTGAGGCGAAATTCGGCCTTTCCTACCTTGTTGACGGAATCCTCTACCTATACAACGTCCGCAAGGGGAACGTCAAGGAACGCGCCTTTGAAGTCGTGAAAATGAGGGGAGTAAAGCACAGGACGAACATCTGCCCGGCCCTTATGAACGACGGAGAGGGCCTGGAGCTCTACCCTAACGAGCCCGTTTTCAACGAGGGAAGCGACTGGAAATAGGAAAAATCAACAGTCGCCAATCGCAAGATTGAGCCTGGAATATATTTCAGTGCCCTTCGGGACGGTTGCTTTCAGGTGATAGCAAAGGTCGCAGACATTCTCGAAAAATGGGACGGGAAACCCGGCAATATTCAGTATTTGGGCGGTTCGCGCAAGTCCGTCCTTTGCAAGCCCGTATGACACCGCGTCAGAGGAGAGGGCGTCAAGAACCAGTTCAGGAGAAGGGTATTTTCCGCTCCTAACCTCAAGAGCGCGGTTTTCCGAAAAGCCCCCTCCGAAAGAACAGCAGGGATACACGTGCGCGAGTCCGGGTTCCGACTTGTCCGGCGAGAAAGTAGGGTTGCGATGGCAGTTCCGTGCAGAAGCGGGATAGAGGCCCGAATTTCCTTTCCCCCTTCCGAATTGTCCGGCCGGAGCGACCGAAACTCTGTATACTTCCCCTTTGCCGGAAGGGCTTTTTACAAAAATCGAGGCTTCCTTGTATGAAATCGAATATCCTTCCGGAGAGGACGCGCATATTTCTGAAAGCACCTGTTCGGCGGAAACTCTCTTCGTATAGAGGGCAGTAAGGGTTGCATCGGGAACGCCCGCGTCCGTTGATGCGGAGAAAAAGTTGGCAACATTTCTTGCCGGGATCTTTTGCATATGGCCTTCTCCTGTTGAAACGTTCCAGGAGGGGCGGCCGCCCTCTTGCGAGAATGGCGCAAGCATTTTTCCTGCGGATTCGACGGTTCCCGCAAACCAGGCGTTGGAATTGATTGTTGGAAGAAGTCCCCTTCCCAAAAGTTCGGAAACGGCGGTTTTCAATGCGGGAAGGTTTTTCGGAAGGGTTGCTTCCCCTCCAGACAGGATATTATTGTCGGAAAACCCGAGTTTGCGCCCTTGCGGAGTTTTCCTGAGGACATCTGAAACTTCAACCCACCAGGAAACGTCTTCAGGGGAAAGACGGGCGAGCCCGTTGTTCTCGCTCCCCGATTCATTCCCGCAGTAAAAGCAATCGGCAACGCAATCATAGCTAATGACTGTTATTGAAGTCATTCAATCCCGCAAAAACACTTTTGCTTAAATAATTATCACTTAAAAGTGTTTAAATGTCGTCCGTGAAAACCATTCTGGGCTTGCTTGACAAGAGCCTCTTCTCGGAAGAATCATTCTCTGAAAAGGGGTCGTCTGGGAGGGCAATTCTTTCAGATGCCCCGCTCTGCCTGCTCTGCTTGCTCTGCTTGAATGTCCTCTCTTTCATCTCAATTGACGCAAGAAGAGAGTCTTCATTGAAATCAATCGGGTCTTTTGAGAGCTTGTATTTCCTTCCTTCAGAAATATAGACGGTTTCAGGCATTTCATTAACTGGTTTTTTCGGGTATTTATCTCTTCCCGAAGAGTTTTCCCAATAATCCGCCGGAAGATTTTTTCTGAGTATCTGACTTTGCCTTGCCTTTCGGCTTGCCTTTCGGCTTGGCGGTTGCCTTGCCCTTAGGCTTGGCTTTTGCCTTGCCTTTCGGCTTGCCCTTAGGCTTGGCTTTTGCCTTGGGCCGAGCCCTGCCCTTGGGCTTGCCTTTGGGCTTGGCTTTTGCCTTGCCTTTCGGCTTGCCCTTGGGCTTTTTCCCTTTCCGTTTTGGCTCTGGATCGTCTGAATCGTCTACTTTTCCGGCAATTGGCCGGTATTCCATTGAAGCGGGAATTGGCTGGTCGAGCTTAATCTCCTGCCTTCCTTCGTTCGCTCCGGATGCCTGGGCCGCTGCTGCGGATTCGGCCTCCCTCTTCAGGGTTTCCTCGTCTTTTTCCCTCGCAGCCCCGCTCCTGTTGACTGTAGTAACTAGTTTTTCAATTGCTTTCCTCAGGTCGCGGATGTCTTTCAATCCGGCGAGGACGCACTTTCCGCTCGAGAATATCAGAAAAGTCACGTTAGGGTCGTGTATTTTGTAGGTGAGACCCGGGAAAAGTTCGGGCGAATAATAGGCGTCAAGTACTTTTCTGACGAATTTTTCAAGGTCAACGTCAACTCCCATCTCAAGGGAGAAGACCATGTTCTGGACCTCAATGTTATACTCCTTTATTGTCACTCCGACCTTCTTCAAGTCCTTCCTAAGGTCGTGCGCGGCGCGCTCCAGCTGCTCGACTGACCTGCATCCGGCAAGGACTGCTTTCCCGTTCTTGAAGAGGAGGAAAGTGTGCCCCTGCTGCATGTGGTAGATTGCCCCCGGGAACTGCTCCGGCGTGAATTCCGCGCCCAGGACCTTTGAAATCTTCTCAAGCGGGAACTCGACATGGAACTTGCATGACGCGACAATGTTCTGCGGAGTAATCTTTACGTCTTCTGGGGTTAACATGGGCGCTTAAAAAGGATGGAAGGTATTTAAATATAGTATATAAATAGGCCTTTTTATGGGAACAAAAGTGAAAAAGTCCGCGCCTATGCGGGGAAAGACCCCAAAAAAGAGCAACACGCCAATTGAGATGCTCAAGAAGACTGTGAGGAACTCTGACGTCGTCCTCCTGACTGTTGACTCCCGGTTTCCAACGCCAAGCGTTGTTGTTGCAAAGCTCTGCAGGGAGGCGGGGGTCCCGCTCCTAGTTGTCCTGACAAAAGACGACCTTGTCGAAAGCCCTCCGGTTGTAAGTTTCCCTAGCGTTCCCTTTTCCGCCAAATATCCAGGCAGGTACAAGAAAATGATTCTTCGGGCAATTTACATGGCGGCAAGAAAGGGGAAGGATTCCCTCGTAAAAGTCTCGGTCGTTGGCTATCCGAACACCGGAAAATCTAGCCTAATAAACTCAATTTCCCACAGAAAGTCCCTTTCAGTCTCGCCAATTGCGGGCCACACGAAAGCGGTGCAATGGATAAGGTTCGGGCGAATTCTCCTCTCGGACACTCCGGGAGTAATTCCGGAACATGTCGGGAAAGACAAGCTAGTAATGATGGGGAGCCTAAACATTGAGAAGGAGAACGACCCTGTCGCAATCTGTGAAAAAATCATTGGGGAGATTTTCTCAACTGAGAGCGGAAGGAAAAAATTCTTCCTCCATTTCGACATACCTCCCTGCCCAAAGGCAGAGGTTATTGAAGCGGTCGCAAGAAGGCGTGGCAGGCTAATGAAGGGGGGCGAGCCAAACATTGAGGAGACTGCGAAGATAATTGTAATGGATTTCCAGAGGGGCCGCCTTCGGCTCTGATTGCGGAAACTAGCGCCCGGTTTCGACCCTCGCTTTCGGGCAGAGTCGGAGAAGCTTTTCCCTTATCAAAGGGAGCAAGATTCCCTCTGAGAATATTGTGAAATCCCCGCCCCTTCTCGCTTCGAACACCGCCTTTTCAATTGCGTGGAAGCGGTAGTGGACATCAAGAAGCCCTTTCTTTGAAATCCGCCTCGCGACTGACCCGTAAATCCCTGAACGGTTGTGGTTAGCGGGGATTTTCCCCCCGTCCTCAAGAACGGGAACAAGGGTTATTTTCCCGTGGCGTCCCTTGTGAGAGAGGACCTTTTCAGAGAATTCAAGAATGCTCCTTGAAGGCGGGGAGGACTTTTTCCCAGTTATCAGTTCCAGTTCCTTGTCTAACACAAGGGGAGCGGGTCTCAAAAACCCGAGCCTATGGACAAGTTCGTCGTCTGAGAAAAAGTCTCCGGTCTTTCCGGAAAATACGAGCCGCCCCTTCTCAAGGGCCCTCACCTCATCAGCCCACTCGTAGGCAGTCTCAATGTCGTGCGTTGACATTGCAACTGTCAGGCCCTTGCGGTTAAGTTCGTCTGAGAGCTCGAGAAGCTCGTGGACTATCTCGTTATCTAGCCCTGCTGTCGGCTCGTCCATTATTATCACCTCAGGCTTCATTGCAAGGGCTCCGGCAAGGGAAACCCTTTTCCTCTGGCCGAACGAGAGGTCCGTTGTCGGCCGGCCCCTTAAAGACTCGATTCCAACCCAGGAAATTGCCTCATCAACCCTCCGTTCTACCTCATCCCTCGAAAGCCCGAGATTCAGGGGCCCGAACGCGACGTCCTCTTCCACAGTAGCTGAAAAAATCTGGTCGTCCGGGTTCTGGAAAACGAGCACTACTTTTTCCCGGAGAGAAGAGAGGGCTTTTTGGTCATACTTGACCTCCTTTCCCGCGAAGAAAAGCTTTCCCGAATCCGGCCTGTTGACGCCGTTTAGGCAGAGGAAAAGCGTTGATTTCCCGGCGCCGTTTGGGCCCAGAAAAACGGTCTTCTTGCCTTTGGGTATTGTTAGGCTTATTCTCGAGATTTTTCCCTCGTTTCCGTCCGAATTCCCGTAGGAGAAGGACAGTTCTTTTGTCTCAATTATGTTCTTGTTGCTGTCGGATTTTTCCATTGCCTATAGATTGCCTCCCAGAAAATAAAGAATTGCGAATGAGAGAATTGAGAGCGCGACCCAGGAAAAGCCAGTCCTTTTCGGCTCCCTGAAACTGGGAAAATCTCCCCTGAAATTCCTGGAAACAAGCGCGTTCTCCGCCCGCTCAGCGAACGCTAGGCTCCTTGAGAGGAGGGCTGCCGAAATCCGGGCGCTTGTCTTTATTGACCTGAAAAAACCAGTATAGCCGAGCCTGCATTCCGCGGCAATGGTCATTCTTCCCAGTTCCTCCAAAATCATTAGGGAATAGCGATAGACAAGTATTGAAATCTCTGAGACGAATGCGGGAAGGCCCGCTTCCCTGAAAACGAACGCGAAATGGGGAACGGGGGTTGATGTCGCGAAAAAGGTGAGGATTGAGAATCCGGCGAGCGCCCTGAGAAAGAGGGTTGCCGAAAGAAGGAGACCCTCTTTTGTAAATGACACTATTCCGAATTCGGCGACCCGTTCACCGGGGGTTGTGAGCGATATTACGAAAACTGAAACCAGGAGGATTGAGAGAGTTCCCAGATAGGCTCCGAGAATTATTCTTGGGAACCGAAAGCCGGTTGAAAGGAAAACCAGGGAAATGCCGATTGCAAAAACGAGCAGAGGCACTGCCAGATTCTTCGAGAAAAGGGACCCTAAAAGTAGGGCAAGGGCAAAAAGGAATTTTCCGGACGGAGGGAGGCCCTTGAACATGCTCTTCTGGGCAAGGGAATCGAGGGAAACTGTTCCTGCCATTTAGTTTCCCTTCCAAAAGCCCCGTTTAAGAGCTTTATTTTTCCCGCTCATCCTTCCTTTTCGCTGTTTCCTGTCCGATAAAGTAGCCAATCACTCCGGCCCCGATTGCCGCCTGGAGGGCGAAGAGCATTGACTCGGTCTCCGGCTTTGGCTCCCAGAGAGGGGAGAACCAGGGCTCGTAATCCGGGGCAATCTCAAGTATTGCCTCCTCTCCCGCCCCGTCCGCTCCCCCGAACTCGGAATCCCTGTTCAGAAGAATTGCCCCAAAGAACATCAGGAAAATTATCCCTACTCCAGCCAAATATTTCACCCAGGTCGGAAATGCCATTTTACTTCAATACCTCCGCAAACTGCTTTTGCCGGGACTTTTTCAAAAAGTCGAAGAATATTACGAACAATATTCCCTCGGCAATTGCGAGAGGCACCTGCGTCAGGGCGAAAATCCCCATGAATGTCCCGAACGACGAGAGGAACCCGGCGGTTGTGAGTGCGCCCCCTCCCGGATATGCGAGGGCGAGCTGGATTGCTGTGACAACATAAGTGACCAGATCTGAGAGCAATGCCGCGAAAAATACGCTAATACCAAGGCCCGCTTTCATTTTCCGCAAGGCCTTGAAGGTGAAGAAAGCGACCAATGGGCCAGCTATTCCCATTGAGACAATGTCCGCCCCAAGGGTTGTTATCCCCCCGTGCGCGAGGAGAAGGGCCTGGAAAACGAGGGAAATTGTGGCAAGGAATGCTGTGACCCCCGGCCCGAAGAGTATTGCGGCAAGGCCCGTTCCCGTAGGATGCGACGATGAGCCCGTGACTGATGGAAGCTTCAAGGCGGAGAGAACGAAAATGAACGCTCCCGCAACCGCAATCATTATCTTCTCCCTTGGCCTCTCCTTGAAAATTTTCGACACCCTATATCCTCCGTAAATTACGAACGGCAGGGCAACGAGGGACCAGAGCCCGGCCCAAAAGGGGGAGAGGAACCCCTCGGAAATGTGCATCTAGGCCCCACATCCCTTGCAAATTCCCCTGACAGAGAGGTTCAGGGAAATTATTCTCCCGAGGTTCTCCGGAACGGAAGGCTTTTTCGAGGGGAAATCGAATATTTCCTCGCACTTGACGCATTCGAAATGCGCGTGGTAGTTCCCGGGCTTTTCGAAAAAGGAGATTCCATAGTGATCAGTTGAGGAGATTATCCCGTCTTCAGAGAGGTGCTTGAGGTTCCGATAGACTGTTCCGAGGCTTATCTCGGGTATTTTCTTCTTCACAATTGAGTATACTTCGTCCGCCTTCAGATGCCTCTTTGCAGAGAGGACCGCTCCTATTATCTCCTTTTTCTGGGAGGTGTTCCTGTGGAAAGAATTTTCCATAGTGCTATTGATAATTATTACTATTTATAAGCCTTTTCAATTGGAATCTTCCCCCTAGGAAATCTTTATATACTAAATGTGCAACACTTTCGCACAGGAAATGATGAAAATGCGGATGCAAGAACAGATGCAAGACAAAGTCCCCCAGCTAATTGACATTGACAAGATAATCAGGCTCTATTTCCCCGGGGAAAAAATAGAGGAGGTAAAGTCCGAGAACGGCCTTGTCGCGATTTCGACTTCTAGGGGGGAGGAGAGGATATTTCGGGCGTTCGGATTCAGGGATTCTTCGGTTTCTGGGCCAATCGCATACCAGGATTCTTCGGGGGCAAAGGTAATCTTTCGGATTGAAAAAGCTGGGTGGCAGGGCTAGCGGATTTCCCCGAAAAGGGAATCCCCTTTCAATTCCTTGGATTTCCTGCGGTTCCTTGATTTCCCGGCAAATATTATTCCTGCAGCAAGGGCTATTGAAAAGAGGGCAACCCCTATTTTCAGGGCGCGAGTTCCCGAGTCCGTCCTGACGCTCGCGTCCTTCTCCGAGAGGATTGCGGAATAATGCCCGAGGAAATAGCCGTCGAGGAGGCGACCCTCAAGCACCGCCTTCTTTGCTTTCTCAAGATAAATCACTCCGGAGGAACTCTTCCCCTCGAGCCTGTCCGCAATTGAAACTGCCTCGTGCGCGCGCCGGGCAAGCTCGCTTGACGGGGCGATTTCTCCGGATGCCGCGACAACTGCGCTTATTATTGCGCTGTACTCGGAGGGGAGGGGCGAATCAGGCAGGTTCAGCCTCTTTCCGGAAAACAGGATGCGCGTGCGGTTCCCGACCTTCCTTTCGACAGAGGAGACTATTTCCCCGGTTATTTCCGGTCCTAGCTTGCTTTCTGAAAACTCGGAATATGCCCAGAGCGCCGCAGATTCCATTGCCAAGTCCGCCCTCGTTGACGCGTTTTCTATTTCTGCCTCTGCTTCGGAGAGCTTGGTTTCGTTGCAGTCCCGCTCCGCCTCCGAAACGAGGAGTGCCGCCTTTGACAGGTCCGGCGAATCCTCGAAATTCCCGAACGGGAACTTTTTCCGGAGCGTCCGAAGGCTTTCAGTCCTCGATTTCAGGACAGAGATTGCACGTCTGTCTGAGACTGCAGAGGAGGATATTTCCAGGCAGACTGCTTTTTCCCGGGATTCCCGCTCGGAGAGGACGAGAGCGTCTGAGAGGAGGAGCGCTTCCCTAAACGAGTTCCCGCAGGCGAGCTTTGAGACTTTCTCCCTGTTCGGCGCAAGGGAGAGGAGACCGTAGTTGTCAATTGCCTTTGGGAGGGAACTTGCGGCCTCCGCCTGCTTCTCTTTCGGAAGGGAATTGAATCTCCCCTCTAGCCCGCAACAGAAGGGGCAGACCGGAGGAAGATATTCGGAAGAGCCCGAAAAGGAAATTTCGGAGCTTTTCGCCTCCCCAGGGAGCAAGTCAACTTCATAGAAAGAGAAGCCCTCGGCCGAAGGGTATGCTTCCCTCCCTCCTACGAATATTGGGGAAGAGTTCTTCGGAAGGGCGAAGAAAACCTTTGCGTTCTTCAGGGAGATTCCGAGGAGGTTCCTTGCGGAAATTGTCGCCCTCCCGGGAGCTCCGAAAAGGAGGGAAACCTCGATTGGATTTGAGTATTTTATCCTGGCTTCAGTTGTCTTCCCCGAGTCCGAGCAGTTCGCAAGGACAAAAACCCTTCCTTTATCCGAAAAGAATCCGGCTCCTTCGACGGAAACCCTGTCCTCTGGGAGGACGAGGCCCGTATCAATTGCAATTTCCCCCGAAGGCGGGCTCTCCTTGCAGTCCAGGGAATATTTCCGGAAGGCGGAATATTCTTCGGAAGTGGAGGCTTCGGAGGAATAAGTCTCTCTGCTTTCCGCAACAATCCCGAGGTTGCGCTCAAATAGGAAATTTGCAGCGTCGCTCGAGGTTTCGCATTCGGACGAGAACTCTATTGCCCGAGGGCCGGCTGGGCTTGATGAAATTGCACAATCCCCAACAGTCCAAATTTCTCGAAGCTGGGCGGGGGTGTATTGGCCCGTTCGGGCGGAGAAGCTGGAAGAAAAGGTCTCTCTTGAAAATGGCCTCCCGAAAAATCCTACAGGGGGTTTGACCTCGCCATATATTCTCGAATAGCTTTCCCTGTTAGAGACTAGCGGACGGACGAGTTCCTCTGAGAAGGAGAACTTCCAATTGGAGGGGGAAATTGAAATTGCCCGAGAATATTCCCGCTCGGCAAGGGATAGGAACCCCCAGGCGTTTTTGGCCGAAATCCATCCGTTTGAGGCGAGGAATTCGTATTTCTCAATTGGATGGAGGCTTTCTTCGCCCCCTCCGGAGAGAAGCCGAGCCTGCCAGCGCAGACCGTTGACTCTTGCCTCATATTCCTCCGAGAGAGCAAACAAGAGCGCTTCGTTCGTCGGGGAATTGGTGCATTTTTCAGGAGAGAGCCCTTCCCCCTCGCGCTCGAGGCCCCCGAGGGAAAGCTCCGGGAATTTCGTTCCCCTGGGCGCGCATGCAACCTCAAAAAGCCCCTCGAATTGGTCCCTTTCTTTCTCTACCAGGGCCTGCTTTGACAGAATCCGGAGGCCTGCCGGGAGATATAGGAATTCCTCGAGCTTGTCCTCTGGAACAAGTCCGTCGAGGTTTCGCTCAATCAGGGACGAATGCCTGATTGCGCCCTCAAGCGCCATCTTGGCCGAGAGGAGTTCCTCTCGCAATTCCTCCAGAACAATTGTTCTCTCCCCGAGCCCCTTTCCCGGGAGGGAGCCGATGCCCTCTGAAAACCTGCGTAGCGTCCTCTCGGAAAAGGCGATTCTCTCTGAAATGTTTCCGGATTCGTAAAACGAAGCCTCTGACTCCCCAAAACCTCTCGAAATTCCGAATTGGAGAATTGTGGGTATTTCGCCCAGGCGTTCGGACCTCGCTTCTGAAAGGAGGTTTCCTACCTGCCTTGAGAGAACCTCCGAGTCCTCAAGCTTCTCGGCATAGATTTTCTCTGCCTTGAGATAGAGCTCGGAATATTCGGAATAGCCCTTGAGGGAGGAGGAAATCCGCTCGCCCCGGTTTTTGTCCCAGAAATAGCCGAAATCGGGGAGATATGCGCGAAGGGAGGTTATGTTGTTAGAAACGGTTGCCTCGCAGTCCGTTGCAAGGACGCAGGAGACGGGGTTCCCTGCGCAGGCAATGTTCACAAGAGCCCATCCAGGGGAGGAGCATTCGAAAAGGGACCAGTTGGCGAGAGCCGAGCAGTTCGTCCTGAATATATAGCTCGCATGGAGGTTCTCGGAAAATCCTCGGAATGCGGAATAGTAAGAGATTATCTGGGAATGAAAAAGCCGGGCGTCTGACAAGTCCCTCTCTATTTCCCGTGACTGCCTTGAAAGGGAGCGCGCGGAGTGTATTGAGAGAAAAGTCTCCCCGTTCCCGGATTCTCCTACAAGGCCGGATATTTTTTTCAGACCCAGGGAATCTATTTCCGAGATTATTGCATCATCCAGATCCCGCGCGGAAGAAAGGGCCTGGGAATATTTGAGGACTGCCGCCTCCGCGTTGTTTATTGAGGAAAACCCTGTCCAGATGTCTTGGGAATTTGAATAGTCGAGGGCGTTTTTCCAGTCCGCTCTCAGGTCCGCCAAGTGGAAGGAGAGCCTCCTGCATTCCGAATAGCTCTCCAAGGGAACTCCTGTTCCGCACTCGCCCCTGATTTCGTATGCGGGAAAGACCTGAAGAGATGCTATTCCCGCGCCCGAAATGTCGGAGCCTAGCCTTGCCGGAAGGGTCCTTTTGGCAAAGCACCACACATATTCGTTTTCGTTCGGAAAGGGCGAGAACCCTGGGCTAGCCACGAGGACCGGAGCCAAAAAAACGGCAAGAATAAGGAGAAGCCAAGGGAAATTTCCAGCTTTCGCCCCCATTTTCAGTGACAATTCCGGCGTTTGTTTTTAATGTTATTTCCCGGATTCGGCCGTCCGTTCCCAGGAGCAGGATGGCTCGCCCGAAAGGACTACAAAACAACCCCTCTCTTCCCCTCTGCCGATGAATGCAATTGTTTTGTTTCCCCTGACGGGAATTGAAAAGCCGTTCCCGCCTATTGAAAAGGAGAAATGCCTGATTCCGAGGCTCGCGGGTTCCGTCGCCCTTGCGGAGACTGAGAGTTCCGGTGTTCCCGAAAAATTCTCCCCGAGCTCGTTTTCCCAGAAAAGTCTCCAGGAGGCCAAGTTCGCTTTCGAGAGGAAATAAAGCTCGTCTGATTCGCAGTCGGCGCAGGATTCCGCAGTCTCGGCCAGAGTCTGCCAGAAAGTTTCCTCAACGTTTCGCGAGAGATAGAGGGCTTTTTTGTTCTCAATTGCAATTACCGCGGAGGATGTCATTTCCCGCCCGTAGGAATCCAGCCGGTATGCGACGAGAATAAGGGCCGCGGCAAGGACAAACGCGGATGCGGTTGAAAGGAGAGCCTTCCTTCCGGACACTTTCTCAGCCCCCCTCCTTTTCGGCGCAGAGGGTCGCCTTCCGGAATTGAACGTTCCCAAGAAGGGTTCTTTGGACGAAGAACCTCTCAGAACATAGCTCCCTTCCCCTGCAAGAGGGCCTATACATCGGGGTCCCGTCGAGGAAGAGGCAGAAATTCTGTCCGGTCTCCCCTTCTATTCTTGAAAGAGTCTCGGAATAAAAAAGGGCCCCCTCAGGCTCGGCCAAGGAAGAAAGCATCCCCCCAGCCTCAAGGGAGGAGAGGATGTCTTCCAGGAGGTCGGCTTTCGATATTGTCAGGAGATTCTCCCTGAAAGAATCCTGGCTTTCGAGGGAGATTGCAACTGCCGCAAACCCGAAGAGGACTAGCGCGAGAAAGGCGTCAAACGAGAAGAGGAAAGATTTTCTACGTCGGTTTCCTGCCATCCTTGAAGAAATCTCGGCTCTTCTTTAAATTTTTCCGGCAAATTGGAGGTGTGGTTTCGAGCGCGGAGACGGAGCCTAGTGTCTGCGTTGTATTGGCGACGTCTGGCGCCGCTCCTCAGAGCGTTCGTGCAACAGCACAGGAGAGCCAAGAATAAACGCGCGATAAAATAGGCGAACGCTGAGGATGGGATCCAGAAGAACCCCTTTTTGCTCCCGCAAAAAGCCGTTCACGGGAAAAGGTCGTGCGTCCAGAGGGACGCACAGGGGGGAATCTGGAAGAACTTGACACTGAAGGGGGC
>Ga0116204_1001333_pt1 | contig 13801 bp, 12 predicted proteins | sample LakKivwa52mmetaG_FD_94481 | JGI IMG/M metagenome (GOLD analysis project Ga0116204, IMG submission 94481) | Anoxic lake water microbial communities from Lake Kivu, Rwanda to study Microbial Dark Matter (Phase II) - Lake Kivu water 52m metaG | ecosystem: Environmental > Aquatic > Freshwater > Lake...
AGCAATACACCATTCTCCTGTTATTCTATCTGATCCAACACTTTTTGAAGCAATATGTTTTGATGCTTCATAGGATAGTGGAACATATCCTTCAATTATTCCAGTATCTCCATTTTCTTTAGTGTATTCTCCTTGATATACTAGGAGATAATCCTCCCCCTCAGAAAGACCATTGATTCCCGAGGCTTTAACTGCTTTTTTCTTAGCCGTTTTAGTGGGATTGTTGATAAAATTTTGAATAAAATATTCAAATGTCAGATTATCCCAATTAGATTTGTTCCAATCAACTTGATTTTCTAAATTAGCATGGGTATTAAAATATCTTTTTACTTCTTCTTTTTCTTCAGGAGATAGTTCTGGTAGCTGGCTAATAATGTGATTTTTGTTTTCTTGCAAATAATTCATAGATAATTAGTATTTTACATTAATAACTTTTCTAAGAAGTTTGAATACTAATGTATATTGAATACTAATGAACCTAACTTAATCCATAAATATAATGGTCATTATTTAGTTTTTTATTACTTAAATATTCACCTATCCCTTTATAATCTTCTCCAATAAAGGAAGATAATCCTCCTATTAATGTATGCAAAATATGTATTCTGGGGTTCTCAAAAAGAGATTGATTAATCATAGTTAAAAAATAACGATTACTCTTCCAATGATACTGTATCGGATTTCCCAATAATTCTATATACATATCTTGAAGTTCTATACCGTCTTTACCACTTCTGAACGGTTGATAATATACAACAAAATCAATTTTCGTTGTTCCAATCATTTTTTTTATAGCATTTTTTAACTCTGATAATTGATAGATATTCCCTTCTGGAAAAACTTGATTCATCATTATATCTTGATCTTTTTGTGGGAACATAGCAAAATTTGCATCCATGCCCCGAATCCATGCAGTGGGTACAGACAGGGGCATATAATTATCCAAATCTCTAATAATTAAACCTATACCAAATTCTCCAGTATCAAACAACTCAAAGTAAACAGCATTATATGTTATACCAACAAATTCCCCTGTTCCCTTAGATACAGGATTAATGCCAATCCCTAATTTAGAGGTAATTATTACATAAAGAACCCCAGAATCAAAGGACATAACACAAGGTTTAATAGTCATGGTTTTCGTTACTCTATTAATCCCCCTTGATTTTTTAATCATATTAGCAACTTTTTCAGCAAAATCATTTATATCCAATACCTCATTAATAGTATATAATCGAGAATTCCAACGATGAGAACTCTTTATCAAATCAAAGATATAATAACTAATATTAGTTGGGTATGGCTTCTCTGGTTTATTATCATACCTATTCCAAGCTGCATAATCTTTGCCATAGGTAAAAATATCACCTTTTAATGAGAACTCTCTCGTAATTTTGAATTGAACAGTTTCTTTCCCCCAGTCTAGTTCATTAGTTGAAGGTCCACGATCATGGTAATCTACAAAAATTACAAAAAAACTGATACTAGAATAGTAATCCCAATATTCACTACTTTTTTGCCAAGCAATACACCATTCTCCTTCTACCCTGTCTGATCCTACATTTTTGGAAGCAATAACCCTTGAGGATTCCCATGATAGTGGAACATATCCTTCAATTATTCCAGTATCTCCATTTTCTTTAGTGTATTCTCCTTGATATACTAGGAGATAATCCTCCCCCTCTGTTAATCCATTGATTCCCGAGGCTTTAACTGCTTTTTTCTTGGCTCTTTTTGATTGTTTGTTAATAAAATTTTGAATAAAATACTCAAATGTCAAATTCCCCCAATTAGATTTGTTCCAATCAACTTGATTTTCTAAATTAGCATGAGCATTAAAATATCTTTTTACTTCCTCTTTTTCCTCAGGAGATAACTTAGGAAGCTGGCTAATAATGTGATTTTTGTTTTCGGGTAGGTACATCATAAATAATTAGTTCACTTTCTAATAGATATTATTAAATATACCTCCCTGAACATAGTATCCATTAACCCCATTCTCTTTTAAGAGGTCTAAAGCTGATTCTTTATGAGTAATAATAAACATCTGCTTAAATCCCCCAATATTTATAATTGTAGAAAATAATTTACTGGAATGTTCCTCATCACCAGCACCATCGGGTTCATCTAAAACTACAAAAGAGGCTCCAAAAGCATTGGCTACAGCTATTCTAAAACATAGAGAAAATAAGTCACTTTCAAATCCAGAGGCCATTCGTATTGGATTCCATTCCAATTCTCCCCCTGCTTTATAAAAAAAGTTTATACCTTTTTTGTCCTGTTGTAGAGAAATTTTGAAACCTTCTTTAGTATCCTTAAAGAAATTATTCATGTAATTCTCTAAGATTTGACAGGCTTTCATATTAATAAAAGAGGGAAAGTCTGTAGAAAATATATTTATTAAAGTTCCTAAATTAGAAAACTCCTTTCCTAGTACTTCTACGGTTTGAAGAAGTTCTTTAATTCTTACTTGATCTTTCTCTTGTTCCTCTTTAGTGATATTATTCATCTGCTCTTTTACCAAGTTATCCTGAACTTGATAATTTATATTATCTATTTCTTTTTGAATAATACTTACTTCACGAGGAACAATGGGAACTCCTTCAACAGGATTACTAATCAACCAATCTTCTAATTCAGAAACTTCTTTTTCTAATAATTTTTTATTAACTTGAAGTTGACTTACCTCTCCAAAATACCTGGAGATAGTTTCATTCAATGAAGTAATACTCTGAGTAATACTCTCTATAGAGGAATATAGTACGGATAAAGCTCCTTCTTTTTGAGTCAAAAGAACTGAGCTATTTTGAAAATTAGAATCAATCCGTTCTTTCTCAGTCTGGAGTTCATTCATCTCTCTCTTAATTATAAGGATATTACTCTCAATTTTTTGTAGATCACTTTTATACTTCTCTAACTCTTTTTCATATTTCTCCATATTTAAGGGACTACAGGCTTGTCCACACTCTGGGCATATTCCCTTTCTGTGAGCTTCCAAATGCTTTGAAATAATGACAATACTAGAGCGTATTGAAATTTGGAGTGATGTTTTCTCCTCATGAACTTTTTTTAAAGTAGCCTTTTTCTCATTAAATTGAAATAAACTTCTCTCATTCTCAGCAGATTGGAGATTACTTTTTATAGTAGAAATTTCCTCTTTCAGAGAAGATTCTTTAGAGGATGTATTTATTTCTAGAGTACTTTGCTGTGTCTTAATCTTTTCTTTAAGGGATTCAATTTGAGTAAGCACTTTTTTCTGAGAAATTTCATTATTTTCTAGTTCTATTTTTTTTCTGGAAAGTTCTTTTTCCCTGCCCTTGAAAAAAGCAAGTTTTTCCTTAAAGAATTGAAATTCTTTGCTCCTGAGTAGTTCTTCACTCAGGACTGATAACGTAGATGTATCAACCTCATACATTCTATGAAACTTATATCTTTTTTCCTGAAGAACTTTAATTAAAGCATTTTCCTGATCAATTTTCTGACTAATTACTTTTTGATCTTCTTTAATTCTTTGGGTAATATCAGAAAAGTCAGAATTAAATAATTTCTTAAAAATATCTCGTCTTTCTGAAGGGGTCATCATTGTTACAGATGGAGAATCTTGAAGAAGAAAAATAACATTTTCCAATATGGATTGATCAAACTTGGATTTAATAAAATTATTAGCATTTTCCCCAGAATAAGTAATACCCTGGTATGAAACCTCCTTCTGAGAAGATGATTCTTTTCCCTCATAAGAAAAATTCATAATAGAATTATTTCCCATGTCAATATTCATTTTTAGTCTAAAAAATCTTTTTCCAGATTGAATGAAAGACTTGTATGTAGTATCTCGTGTTTTATCTAAAAGTAAATATGCAATTGCTGAGAAGACTGCTGACTTTCCCTGACCATTTTTTCCAAATAAAACATTTATTCCATCATTAAAGTCCAGATGGGCTTTATCAATATTCATCCAATTTTCCAGGTCTAAAGAAACTATCCTCATATTCTTTCCTCCACCTTATCAGTCTATCATAATATACCCAAACCTTTTCCCTTTGTCAACTATTTTTTCTCTTTAACAAGAAAGTTATGTTTGTATCACGGATTTTGGAAAAAATCCTAATACATATTTATTATATTAGAATTCTTAATAATATATATAAGAGTCGGTTATATTCAGCTTTTACAATATTTGTTTTTCCTCTATTAGGAAAACTCTATATAAGGAATAATTCCTTATTAGATAAAGATTTAACTTTTTAACAAATTCTTTGGTTGAGGTTTTGGAGATTCATGGAAGACTGGTTAGGAATAGATAACTTTTAACCTAGCCTTACCAAAGTACTCTTAGTGCTTTTCTGCCAGAGAGATATTATTTTTTCCTCTAGTTTGTCTGCTCTGCTAAGAAATTTCTCATAATTCATTACACCTGGGATAGTAGAATTAGCTTGGGAACGTAGCATCCCCAATGCTCGTAATGAGTAAGCTGTAGCTAAGTCTCGAACTTCGGATTGACGATTAAAAGGGATATTTTCAAAAGTATTATTCCAAGACCCCCAAGTGATTTGGAGAGTCCCCTTAATTGTAGAATATCCAGTTACTTTCCCTTCTTGAGTGCTGATACGAAGTCTATTACGTTGAGCATGATTAGTAATTCCTGTTCTAGCTGCTCTCTCTAAAATTGTAGTAGATATATTATTTAATCCAACAAATCCTCTTTTCCTATTTGTCACATTACCCGGAGCAGGATATCCTCCACTAACCCCACCACCTGTTACATTAAGTAACACCTCATCAAAGAAAAAAGTCATTGGATTTTGATTTCCTTGGCCTGCAACAGGAACTCCTGGAATTACTCTTGCCTCTACTGGAGCAAATACAGGATCAGGTGGAATTGGGATAGAAAAAGAGTTATTAGATAAAGGGATATTTTCTACAGTTGTGACTGGAAAAAATTTGTAGTATTCACGTACTGCTGGGTAAATTAAATTATTAATAATTTTATCTCGAGAAAACTCTAATTCCTCCATGGTAATAAAAGGAACACCTACATCAGTTAAAATCAATTCTATATTATGATCAGTAATTGATAATAAAGTATCCGGTTCCTGAAAAGGTATAAATGTAGTATCTCTTGGATCAGTAATGGCATTTAATTGGGAAGCAGTCAATATTATATTAAAGTATGGAGAGATTATTGATGTAAAAGAGTCTATTAAGTCCCCTGATGTATAGTTAACAATTTCATATCTGTCCCAATGAAATACTTCTGGCAATTTACAATCTTTTACTGTAAATAAAATAGCATCATGGAGTGATGAACCAGGAGTATCTGGTAAGGATAATTGGAAAACAGTATTTTGAACAAAGAATTTTGTTGAAGTTGACACAACAGGGGAACCAAAAGAAGCCCAAGTATCTCGTCTCTTGTCATGAGTGTAGGAAAGCAAGGTTTGTAGTTTTGTCATTATTTCAAGTCCTTTAACTAATTAGTTCTTACGAGAAAGGGAGTGGAAATGACAAATGAATCTCAGTTGAATACTCTTATTAAGAACTCTATTGTTGCTGCTGGTGGATGGGCTTTTAAGATACCTGATCCCAGTGGATTATCAGCTTTACAGTCTATACAAAATCCATTTGACGGTTTTGGAATTATGAGAGGGTATCCTATCTACTGGGAATCAAAATATATCAGAACATTAAAGAGTTTTAATCTACAAATGATCCAGGATCATCAGATAAGTAACCTATGCAGAATCAAAGAGCTATTGACAAATATTGGAGAATATTGGATAGTATTGGGGGTAAAGGTAAATAGGGGGGATAATAGAGTTTATATTTTTAGGGATGTAGATGAAATAAGGGAAAGGAGAGAAAAACGAGAGAACTTTCTAAAAAAAGAATTAGAAAAATTGGAATATTATCCAGTAAAAAAAGGGTTAATTAATTTGTGAAGAAGAAAGAACTAATTATAGGAGGAGGTATCATTTATGCTTTATGAGTTTAGATGTGAGAGGTGTTTTAAGGTATCCCATATAAATATGGATATGAATATTGACCATCCAAAAACTATGGATTGCAAGTATTGTGGAAATACAGCGTGGAGATTATTTAATAGTTATATTGCTATACCCGACCATTTTAAAGCTACTGGGGAAACAAATAAAGATGGGCCAACCTCCTTAGAGCATCTAACAAATCAATTTAAGCACTCTCATCCTTCGGGGAGAGATTCCAAGATTTTTTATTAAGGTGAGGAAAAAGATATGAGAGATGGAATCACTAGAGTCATTGGAAAATACCCAATATCAACACCTGGGACAACAGGTAGTGAAGGTCTACCAAGAGTAGGGGTTCCTGGTACTCAAGATGCTCCCCAAAAAATGGGGTTCTTCAAACAACTTACACAATTATTTGGATTCAAAAAATCTTCTTCATCCAAATCAAAAATAGATTTTGTTAAAGTAGATGCTGAATCAGATTTACGGATTTCTCAAGGAAAAGTTGGTAGATTATTTCGTACCAAAATGTCTGGGAAACTAGAAGAATTATTTGACTTTTGGTCACGAGATACCTTGGACTCTCAGCAGTCTTTAATGGACAGACAAAAAAGGTTATCAGAATTAAACTTTGCGGTTATGAATGATCCTTTTCTTTCGATGGCTGCAGATTTATATGCGGATGAAGCAACTCAAATAGATGTTCAGGGAAAGTTGATCCAAATAGACTGTGCAGATGTTAGAATGAAAGATCGAATGGAAGACCTATTAACCCAGTGGGGAATTACTCAAAATAGGTTACGATCAGCCTGCTCCAGTTTAGCAACGTATGGTGATGCCTTCTGGTCTAATAAGATTACTAAAAATGGTGTTATTCGGATAGCACCATTATCTATTCATCAAGTAAAAGAAAGATTGGAGTTCAATCCTGTTCAAGTTCAGGAACAGTTAGCTTTACAACGTGGATATATGACTACTATTAATAGGGATCAAAAATTAAAAATATTATTAGATACTTTAGAGAATGAGGAAAATGAAGAAATAACAGATATTTTTGATACGAAGTTATTTGGATTTGCTTTAGATGATGATATGGTTGTTCCTCCATGGGCCATTACTCACTTTAGATTAAATATAGAACAATCTGAATATTTTCCAATGGGAAAATCTTTATTTCTTAAAGCATTAGCACCTTTTAGACAGTGTAATGCTACTATGGTATTGCAATCTTTAGCCAGAGTGATGTCTTTTCCTGTTACAGTATACAATGTTCAAACTGCCCCAGGAATGGATGAGGCACTACAATTTGATAAAATAAATCAAGTAAGAGAAGAATATGAAAATATAGGTGATGCCAGTGCAGGTAATGAAAACTTTTCTGTAAATACTAAAATTTGGGCACCAAAAGGACTACTTGAATTGGAGATGCATTCCCCTCAAATAGATATTAATGCTACTGGGGATATTCAGATGTATCAGGACAGGGTAGCTATTGCCTCCGGTGTTCCTAAAGGATATCTGGTACAAGAATGGGGAGGATTTGGTAACTCTGCTATATCATTGGTAGAGCAATTTAAACCCTTCGCTCGGAGAGTATTTACTGTCCAATCTGCTGTTTTAGATGGTATTGCCAACTTATTTAGACTGCATTTTGCAATTACAGGTGAATTTGATTATAGAGAACCTTTTGTGTTATCCATGAAATTTCCTAATGAAGAATCTTCGGATCAAAAATTAGGTGCTAAACAAAATAGTCTTAATTTATCAAAAGATGTTTTAGAAACTATATCTACTATTGTAGGTGCATTAAATGATCCATTACCACCTGAGGTAATTCAAGATATTCTACAGAAGTTCTCTTTCTTGGACCCAGCAGATATTAAAAAATGGATAAAACATAATCCAAATAAAAAGAAAGATCAAGAAGACCAACCAGAAGAGTTTGAAAGTGGTGATGACTTTGGAGGTGGGTCAATATCTGGTGGGGGAGACTCTTTCGCTGGTGGTGGAGGTGTGGATTCTGAAGGTTTAGGGGATGAAGGTGGTGGTGAAATCTTAGGAAATACTGGTGGAATTGATGCTGACATAGGGGAAGGAGATATGACAGGAGGTGAGGAAGATACTTCACCAGAGGAATCTAAACCAAAAGAGGAAAAAGCTAAAATATATGGTTCTAAACTCATGGAGAGAGAGCGCAGAATTAGAAGAAGAATTCAAGAAGCAGAGGAAATACTCTCAGAAAAAGTATTAAGGGGATTTTCAAAAATAGATGAATCTCAGATGAATAATAGGCACTTCAAATATGCCCATGTAGAGCATTGTAATGAACCTATGTATAGGCTATTTCAAAAAGATAGAGGGCTACCACTACGAGAAACCTCTACTACAATTCAAAAAATATTGGAAGAAGAAAAACCTCATATCCAAGAATGGTCCTTCTTGGATAAGGAAGCCCAAGATGAAATAAATCTATTTAATAATAGGTTATCTGAAGATGTAGATTATGAGGGAAAGTCTGATGATCAGGAAAGGGTAGAACGCTTAAAACAAATATTAAAATAATATCCTTCGGGAGGATATTACACTAATTATTTAGTAGTTTTATTAAAATAATACTAAGGTAGGAATTATGTTACAAAGATTGGTAGAATCTGGAGCTTTTTATTTGAAAGACCTAAAATCTATCCCTATTCAAGAGGATAACTCTATTTTAGAGGAAAAGTCTACAGGTAAAAAATATGTTTATATAAAAGCATATGAGGCTGATATTAGTAGATTTACTAAAAATGCTAATGGTAGAATCTATACAAAAAAATTATGGGAAAAAGTAATTAATGAACAGAAAAATGTCTGGGATGGTTCATTAGGATTAGCAGATCATCCTCTTGATGAAGAAGAGGGTAGTGTAAAAAATGTATTTGGAGTTTGGCGTAATTTAAGAATAGATGAAAAAAACCAAACTGTAAAGGCAGACCTGTACCTAGTTGGTAACTATGGACGATTAGCACAAGATATTTTAGAAGCAGGTGGAAAAATAGGCTTTAGTTCTTCGGGGTATGGGGAATTATCAGAGGATAACTCTGGTATTGTGAGAGAAGACTCCTATATACTAGAAAGAGTTTCTGATTGGGTACTTCATCCTTCTCAGGATGTTTGGGCTGTACGAGAAAATGCCTTGGAAGATGATAATAACGTTTTAGAAGCAAAGCAAGAATCTACTAAACCATTACAGGAGAGTTCAATGAAGATAAACGATAGTGGAAAGATGTCCTCCAGGGAACTGAGGAAATTCAAAGAAGATATTTTAGGATGGATGACTAAGGTTGAATCCATAACAGACCTACAGGAGAAACTTTCCGAACTAGAGGAAATCTTATCTTATTTCTCCGAGGGTGTAGCCCCAGAGTTAAAAGCTGAGATTGAAAAGCAAATTGAGAGTACAAAAACTCAAATTAGCACAGCTATTAAGGAACATGGGAAAATTCAGGAAACCTTTGCAGTTAAAACAGCAGATGAATTAAAGGAAGGGATTAAGCGAGTAGCTGCAGATACCCAACTTTATGAAAGAGATATTACAGAATGGAAACAAATAGCTGCAGGGTTACAAGAAAGAATAAAACGTCAACAGGCTGCATTAGCTTCCAGACCGACTGTAGAGGCATATCGAAATATGGTTGAACACTATAAATTGATGGAAAGGCAGTTTAAGAAGAGAGAAAGGGAATTACTAACACTTATTGAAAACTCTGAGAAAACTATTGAAAGTAAGAATCAGAAAATTGAGGAGTTGTTAAAGAAATATAAAGAAACTATTTCTTTACTGAAAGAAAGAAACAGTTCCAATGCTATCTTCAAAGAGGGTTCTTTGGCTTTACTTAAAAAAGTAAATAATTTTGAGTATCAAGAAATTGAGGAGAAAAAATTACAAGAACAAAAGGCTCAGGATGAAATGAGGATAGATATCTCCCCTAAGAGAAAGGCTTCCACCATATATGAGAAGTTTAATGAGTCAAAAGAGATAAATGAATATTTTGATGACTTAGTTAAAAGACATGGGGAGCGTATTCTTCCTTTTGAAGATAAAATCAAATCTGCAAAAAGTTTGAAAGAAGCTATGTTACAATATACTAAGGTTCTATCTGGAATGGGGGGTTTGAGTACAAAGAAGGTTTCAGAAGCCTTAGATGTGGAAGATCGAAAAAAGTTAATAGAAAATCAAACTGGACGAAGAATTCGAGAACAGAGCAATTTTGAGAAACGTCTTCCTCAAGGATGGGACTAATTGTTAGGTAAAAGGAAGAGGAGAATACTATAATGGGTATAATTAATTCTACATTCCAAGATAATGGTAGCCCTATTCAAAAACTACAGAAAACATTAACTGTTTTAAATACTGTCAGTGCTGAAGCATCATTCAAAGATGATAAAACAAATAAAGAAGTTATTACACGAGTTTATTTGGAAATGATCCTTTCTGAGTTTTCACAGATGCAACAAAATCCCCAAGTATTTAATAAGTGGTTACAAATTGATACAAAATTGGATAAGGCACTACGGGAATATAAATCTGATGTGCAAATGTTAATTGCTGGAATTACTCAAATGGGGCAAGCTCAACAGATGGTTATGGAGCCTACTAATATGCCTGGGCCAGATAATACTGAACCAGCAGCAGCTCCTGCTAGACAACAATCTGAAACTCCAACAAGGCTCCCTATTAAGTGAAAAGTATCATGAGGTATAAAAATATTAATCCCGTCAGGGAAGATTTAACAATAGGGAGTGATAATTTGAAGTTTTTGAAATACATGCATTCAAATAGAAATAAAGTTAGTCTAGGAGTCCAAACTAAATTTAATTATGCACTTCCCCCTAAAGAGGAAATAGATAGTGAAGTACCTATGTAATAGTGGTTGTACTAATTAAAAGAATAGGAAATAACAAATATATTGTAAGACTTCTATATAAGTCTATTTTTATTGGATAGCCTTTCAAATTAGGCAAGAAAAAGAAGAGTAAAATGGCTACACTCTTAATAATTTAAAAATAGCAATTTTGAAAGGAGAAACTGAATTGCCAGGAATTAGATCACGCATGACTGAAGATGCCATGCGGATGGACGAGGCTACTCTCGAAGCATTGAACGAAAAACATGCTAGGGCAGATCGCCTCATTGAAAAGTGGGCACGAGTACCTGAGATTGGTTCAGGTCTACGGGCTATGGAATCTCGGAAGGCTAGGAACTTAGCCATTATGTTGGAAAAGCAGGCAAAGCATATGTCTCGGTTGACTGAGACCCAGTATTCTTCAGCCTTTGCTGCCACACCCGAGAATATGATTCGATTAGTACGGCTTAACTAAGCAGGCCACCTTAGAAGTAATTTTAAGGAAAAAATAGATGGTGAATTGCTGGAAAATCCTACGATTTTAGGACAATCAGCAGGGAAGCCTTGATTATGAGTCAAGGAACCTTCAACGATTAGAGTTGTTAAAAAATAAAGGAGTAATCCTTGTGATTAAGTTAGATGGGAGCAAGAAAAAAGCCTATGCTTTGTATGGGTTGCTATTAGGGGGAGGATATGTGAATCCTAAAAAAGGATCAAAAATTCACTATTCAACTACTAATGAGCAACGAGGTTTTATTAGAATGTTAGCACAGTTTTGTTCCAAGAATAATATTATGTTTGCTACGGAGTTTGATTATCCAGTAAAGACAGAGTATGGAGAGTATATATATTCATCCATAAGTATTCAAGTTCCAAGGGCAATATTGGCACAACATTTTATTAAATATAATAGGTTTTTTAATAGTGATGGTAAAAAGACTATTACGGAATATACATTAAGGAGAATTAGCCCGTTAGGTCTTTTATTCTGGTTTCTGAGTAATGGTTGTCTTTCTGTATATAATAAAAAGAATGATACAACTATTATCAGGCAGGCTACACTTGCTACTCAAAAGTTTAGTTTTGAAGAGAACCTGAAAATACAGAAGATGTTTTTAGAAAGGTTTGCAATTGAGACTAAAGTTCATAGAGATAGAAAATACTTTAAGCAGTATTTTTCAGCTATATCATTTCGTAAGTTTTACGATGTGGTTAGACCTTATTTGGGGTTTATTCCTAAGGAACTGCAATATAAGTTCAATATGAAATATATTGCAAATCAAGATGTACCTGAATCTATTTATCTATGTAATAACTATAACTTAGGAGAACAACAACATCAGTACATTCAGGTGAATGGAAGTGCCATCCAACCTTCAAAAGAGGTTGAAGATATAATCTAATCTACATAGTAATATGTAGGGTTCTATCTCTTCAATAGAGGGAGAAAAAGAGCCAATTAAGGTTTACGCCCTTAATTTAATATGTGAAACGTGCTTATCCCAACTCTATTCGAGACAAGTTATTTACTGAGTTTAAACGAGCTAAGTAAGCTCAATGGTGAACTCCTTCAGAAGTAATTCTGATGAAACAAAAGCTATTGAACTGCTGGAAACTCTCACGATTTGGAGACAATCAGCAACGAAGATTTTTGGCGAAATCAACTGGAATAGCTAATAAGATTTTTAAAACCTAAATAACAAACCCCAAGGATTTCCTTGGGGTTTTTTGTTGTTACTTTTTTTTAAAACTTTTTAGATAGTGTTTCCCATAAGTAGTTTTGATATATTCCAAATAGGGCTTAATATCATTTTGTTCCAGTATAGTAATATTATTTTTCTTCAAGGCTTCATATTTACCCCACCAAAATTTCCCATTATATTTGTTATAGGGTTCATGAGATTCATTAAAAAATTGAGAACCTTTTATTTCATAGAACTTTCCTTCAATTAAAAAATCTGGGTAACCTTCATGCTCTAAATTATCATCTCCTATATAAGTAAATGGAAAATTGGGGTGGTACATAAAACTTTTCTTATTATCTGTAAGCCAGATATACATTGCTAATTCCCAAGAACTATCAAAATGAATATCATTATAAGTATAACCCTTAACTCGCCCAATTTGTCCATAGGCTTCTATTATTTTATTCTTAACTATATTACTTTTCATAGGATGATTAACACCATATTTATTTTGTAGTGTTTCTTTTGTTTTCTCCATGATTTCAGGAGAGTTTAATGAACAAGAAACTCCATATTTTTTCATAAAAGTTTTTTGAGCTTGTAAACTCCTTTGAATATAGCTTTCTTCTAAAGACCCATATTTCTTTATTAAGGAATCTTTGAGAGTTTCAACCCCTTCTTCAGTTTTCATAAAATTGTCTACTCCATATCTCTCTATACATGTTTTCTGTTTTTTTAGATGTCTTTGGATATATGCATTCTCTAATGAGCCATATTTAGATATAAATGTTTCTTTAGCTTTTTCTTGAGATTCCAATGTTCCACCACCATTATCAGTACCATATTTTCTTTGGCATGTTTTTTTTCTTTTGTCTAATATTTTTTCTATTTTTTCAGAGGAGAATGAGGATTTTGTTTTTGAAATAGAGCAACCAGCACATAAAAGGTTATCTTTAGTCCTAATAATAATAGCTCTAGCAATTACTTTTTTTCCACAATTTTCACATAAAAATTGTATTTTTTTATCCCTGGTACTTGCAAAGGCTAATATTTTTATATAAGATTGATCTATCATTAGTTATACCCCATTTCTATAATAATATAAGTGATAGTATGGCAATACCCTATATCATACGTTTAGTTAGTATTTTTAATTGTAGATTTATACTAATTATACATAGTTATTCGCCAAAAATAACGCTCAGAGACTATCGAAAGCATTTATCTATAAATTAGATAAAGAAGC
>Ga0116204_1001334_pt1 | contig 13801 bp, 6 predicted proteins | sample LakKivwa52mmetaG_FD_94481 | JGI IMG/M metagenome (GOLD analysis project Ga0116204, IMG submission 94481) | Anoxic lake water microbial communities from Lake Kivu, Rwanda to study Microbial Dark Matter (Phase II) - Lake Kivu water 52m metaG | ecosystem: Environmental > Aquatic > Freshwater > Lake ...
GGGTAGCCTGGGGGGTAAATGTAGGATCAATGTTTTTCCGGAGGTCTATTCCTTTTTGTGTTAACCGGTAACGCTGGCTTGAGCTTGTTGGCGAATCCGGAATTGTCATTTCAATGTAACCATCTTCTATTGAGGGATTTATGTAGTTAATCCTGAAATAATCCTCATGTCTTAGTTGAAGTAATTCCTGCAAATCAGTCCTTTTCATTTCGCCATTTAAGACAAAAATCAGCCTGCGGATAGCCTCGAAGACTTCCCCACTGACTTCCCCACTGACTTCCGATACTTGTTCTTTTCGCCAGACTGTTGTTCTGAAAGTTTCTTCCTGTTTGAACATCGGCTCCTTTAACCCTGCTGCCTGGCATGCCTTGATCATGTCGGGAATGCCAGTTCCGAGCCGTTCAATATATCCGGCAAGGTACATCGGTTCGGCTAACAGAGGATTGGCCGGAAATGAGCTATGGGGTTGTTTTATCTGGGAAATCGGAAGTTCAAATGGTAATTTTCCGGGGTTCCATATTTCGAGGCGATTACGGAAGAGCATTACCTGAACAGACCCATTGCTTGTATAATCGCGGTGAGCAACTGCATTTACAATGGCCTCGGTTACAGCCATGCGGGGGATTTCATATTGCACCGTGGCCTCAATTCCACTATCTCTTGCGCCGACCGAAACATCAATCCGGGAAAGGACAAAGTCAACAGCCTGATTAACCTGCTGAAATACATCTCCTTTGTAAACCTGGTAGGATCGGATGGGTTTGATCATTTCGACGCCATGAAACATCACACAGCGGATTTCGGCGGTAATGAAAAACCGCTGCGGCTCTTTTCCAAACAGCAATAAAGCAGCATTGGTGAGATGACCGGCTCTTAAAAGATTAAGATGAGTAAGAATTACGTCTATGTTTGTTGTTGGGGATAGGGGGAATCCCCTTTTTGCCTGAGCTGATTGAATAAACCACTTTAAGCGCTCAGGATCAATATCATCGAGAGTTGCTGTTTTGCAGATCGTGGCATCAAATGGCCCTGATCTGATCATCTCCTTGTCTTCAAGAAAATTGATCAGTGAGGCATAAACCGATGCCCTTAATTCGATGAGAGAGGCGAAACTTTTTCTGACAACCGATTGCTCTGCTTTTCTGATTAAACGTTGTGTTTTGGGGTGCCGTTCTGACAGGTTGCCATTTTTGATGAAAATCAGGCGCACTTTTCCTTCCGCGCAGGCAAAATCAAACTCTCGTTCTGTTGGCGAAACACCTTCAGCATCCTCATAACCATATTCATGACCCAATAATCCAATGTAGATATCACAAACTTTAATTTTATCAAGATAGGCTTGCACGGGGCTTATACCGGATGCCGGAAATTTCTCAAAAATTACAGGCTCATAGAACCGGTGAAGCAATTCATCGGTTTGTAAAAATTCGAACAGCATCCGCCGTTCTTCGGCAGATTCATTTTGGACGCTGCTTATGAATACTCTGAACTTGTTCATCAAATCTGGCTGTAAAAGGTAAAATCACCAAAACACAAAGTTGCAAATTATTTTTTATCATTATCCGAAAAATAGAACTCCTTTTCAACGCACAACGATCTCATCCACAAACACCCACGAGCCGCCTCCTGCCGATGGATGCCAGTCGAACAGCTTTAGGGTTCCTTTGATTCCAAATTTTACAAACCGGTATTTCAGGTTTTTCGTTTTGAAGGAGAAAAGCCTGTTTACCTCCTCTTTTTTCTGATCTCCCTGAACAACCTGCTTCCCAATGGTTGTAAAAGTAACGCCGTCGGCCGATACCATGCAGGTAACCGACAATGGGTGCAAGATCCAGCTTTTGGGATCCCATAATGTGCTGATCTGGATAACCGGCGCTTTAATTTCATCCTCTAAATCAAGCAGCAGGAAGAAATCCTTAGCTTCCCATCCCAGCCAGTGGACCTTGTAATCGTTGGCGCCGCGAACGCCATTTGTAAGGTTCGAAAGGTCGCCACCACTGTATTTTTCAGCCGGCAGGGGAGTAGCAGTAACTTTTTTGCGAAAGGCAAAATTCCCTTTCACCTGAACATCAATAAACCGCCGGGTGGAGTGGTAATACTCTTCAGTGGTCAGGCCGGACTCATTCACCGGAACTGAATTACACTGAATGCTTGTCTGGTAAAATGACTCAAGGGTTTCCAGCATTTCTTTACGTGGAATAAAATCGCCGTCCGTCTCCTGGTACCAGCCCCTTGCGCCAAACATATCAGCCTTGCCAATTTCCATCATAGCATACTGAAGCGGCATGCGGGCAGTACGGACATTCAGCAGAAAGTCAGGGTTGCCGGCCACAGCCTTTTCTGCTTCGTCAAAATATTGATTGTATGCAGCAATATTTTCCTGCGAAAGAAACGTATTTTGATGATCTGTCGGTGGGCCGTAAATATCCAGCCATTCGCCGGTTTTCAGGATTTCGGATTCGAGGTGATCAATGCATTTCCTGATCCAGACACCGCCATCGCCATAAAAACCATCGGTAAATTCGCTGATAATTTCGTTTACATCCGCATCAGGATTCCAGAGAAGTTTTGCCAAAAGATAGGATTTCAATTCCGAAAATTCATGCCCAACACCGGTGTTCGATTGCTGGAAATGCTCTTTCACCCCGTTATTTACAAAAAGTTGGATATTGGGTTGCAAAACATGCAGATTTGGGAATGGGCTGATGCTGTGGGCAAAGTCAACGGTGTAATCCCAAAGGTAAATGTGGTTGCAGATTTTACTCCAATCTTCCAGGTCTTTAAGAAAGGAGGCGCTTCGGGTATCGGTGGCAATGGGCTGGCTTCGGTTGAGTTCGATTGTACAAAGCATAACCTGTACATTTTCAAGTGGTTTGGTAATTACCGGCGCCTGTCGGCTGTACTGATAGGCCAGCGTCGAAATGATTTTATCCGGAAATTGCTCTGCAATGCGGTTTACAAACCGAATAACCGGGCCGGCAGCGCTTTGTTCCTCCTCGATCACTTTGCTGCACTGCGGGCACTGGCAATGCGAGAAGTTATCATCCTGGCTCACCGACCAATATTTTTTCTCAGGCTGCAAGGCCATCTCTTTTTGCAATTTTTCCACCACCAACCGGTACACATCTTCATGGCTAAGGCAAAGCTGGTCAATAATCCGCTTGCCGTTCATGAAAGCAAAATAATCAGGATGTTCTGCAAAATATTCCTGCCACGGAATTAACCGGTGAAAAGTGTGAACATAGTAGCCTTCCCCAAAAAGGTCGTCAATGGTGTGAAGTCGGTGAAAGTCCTTATAATCAGTGTCATTGGTGAAGGTGCCATGAACATTCCGGTAGGTGTTGGGCGATTCATCTGAAATTTCGATTTCTGGCAATATTATGTCCTTGTTTTGAGGTATTACCTTGAAGTTTGGGCTGTAGTAACGTACTCCGAGGTAATCTTCCAAAAGTTCACCCACGCCATAAATACACCCCCTTGCCGAACCACAGCTAATAACGATGTTTTTCCCGATGGTTTTTATTCTGAACCCATCTCCTCTGCTGATATCAGCGCTTTTCGAAATCATAATGGCACAATCCTTTGGCGGTTCATCATTTTGGATCACAGGAAGCTCGCAGCCGGAAATCTTTATCAGATGATCTCTTAGAAACTCTGCAGCTCTGATTTCCTCATCGGCCGGTTGAGATGGAATGAAAATGACGTACTTACTTGTTCCATTTTCCGTCAGCCGGATTTTTCCTGATTCCCGGATGCAACCGGTTAAGCTGCCGATGAGAAGAGCAATTAGGTATAAATTCCTCATAATGTGTTATTTGAATATCTACTGAAATTCAATCCTGAAAAATTTACTCTCAAAGGGTTTTAATTGATTGTCGCCGCCTTGGATAATTTCACCGGTAACATCCACCTGTGTCACTAGAAGATTTTTCTCCGTTAATCCGTTCATTAGATTCAGATTACAGAATTTGCCTTCGGTTTCTCTAACGTGCAAAATCGCTGATTTTCCGTCCGGTTGAGGGATAGAGCTTATTAAAACTATATTTTCAGGCCACCCGGTGATGAATGACTTTTCCCAAATCACATCTCCAACACCACCGCCGGGAAGCACCCTGGTGAGAAAAGGTGTCCGATGGCTCCAGCCAAAATGGTTAGCTTCAGTGATTGTTGAATTACTGGTGCTGGTGAACGAATATACCCACTCGTGGCCGCCATGCTGGTCGGCGTTGAAATTGGTTGTCCAGTAGTTGTTCATTGGCCAGCCGTAGATGTGTGTTTTTTCAGGTTTAGCGCCCGATTTATAGCGCCCGGTGTTGATCCCTCCAAACTGCATGAGCGGGATTTCAGAGGAACTCAGGATGACCTGAGCATTTTCATTCGATAGACGGGCATAATTTTGGACCGTGTTCCAGTCGTTGGACGAACCGGGTATCTGGTCAATTCCTGCTCTCACCTCCCCGCCCTGCGCATCGAAGGCCAGTTGTCCATTTTCCAGCGTAAAAGGTAAAGCAATGTAAATTCCTTCGGGGTCGGTTACCAGTTTCTTTTCGATTGCATAGGCCAGGTCAATGCGTTTGGCAGTGTTGAAAAGCCTGATTTCAAATGCATAAGCGCCATCACGGTTGGCAGCTTTTGTATTGCCTTTAAGCCGGATCGTGTTCCAGACCTCGCCCAGCTCAAAGGCATCAAACCACACACTGTCAAGAGGTTCGCGGTTGTAATTGTCCAGCCTGAACGACTCCATCTGCTCGCGGTTATTCAGTAGTTCATAGATAAATTCCCCAAATTTCCAGGCGGCATTCTTATCCACCAGTTCCAGGTTCAGCTCTTTATCGGTGATGCTTGACACGGCTCCCTTGTCAAAATCAATCACAATGCGGTACCAGTGATTTTCCAATGTACCTTCGTTCAAATTTGCCTCTGCTTTCCTGTTTTCTAGTTGACCTGCTTTTTGTTTGATTACCAGTTTTTTATATCCAAATGCCGGAACATCGTCAACCCAGATTGCCCAATAGGTTCCGTCTGAATGCCGCTCAACCGGCTGTGCTTTGGCTTCTCTTCCCTGCTGATCAACAATCGAAAAGTCAGCGTAACGGGGGATAATCTGGTGATCAATATAAACTTTACACAGTCCGCTGCGACTCCAGCTGAGGGTGTTATAGACGATCAGCGACGCCTCTTTCTCCCTGTTCACATAATTTTGGAGCAGCCCCATGGTTTCCTCTCCGAGCATTTTTGCCTTTCGGGCCGCTTCCCAGGCATACGATTCCTTGATGGAGCGCTGTTCCATGGTATATTTATGGAAAGGCTCGCGCACGCTGGCATGGTAACCAACGGTGTGTTCGGTGTAAAATAGCAGCGCCGAATTTATGGCATCAATCTGATTATCAATCCGATCTGGGAGATAAGCGCCGAGCAATGCCGCCATTGTCAGCCCGGAGGTGTTTGCCATCAAATCGCTTTGTGCCTGTCGGGTGGCTGCCACTTCGCGTGCCGAAGCGCCAAAACCGTCGGTCCACCAATCAGGCCATGCGCCGCGGATAACCTGGAATGAATCTCCGTACTGGGCTTCCATTTCCTCAAAGAATTCTGTTGCGGTGGCGGTCTTCAGTTTTGGCCATTCGTATTTTTCATTCCACTGCCGGATGATGTCGCTGGCTAACGTTGATGGCGGCGAATTGTCGGTGATAAAGCCGGAATGTTGAAGGGAAATCAAATTGTATTCGTATCCTTTTGCTTCAAGATCAATGAGATAGGTTAACAGCTCATCTTCAAAGACATCAAAATTGTTGGATTGAACTTTGAATTGGGTATTTCCGATCATGTAGTGCTCCCCGCGCCAGGCCAGCATTCGCTTTCCCGATGGCGATTCCCACCAGAACAAAGTGGGTTTATCAAAGCAGATCAATGCCCGATGCCCGTGGGTTCCCATATTAAGGTATTTTACACCCAGGTCATTGTAGAAGTCGTTGAGGCACCATCCGATGCCGTTTACATCATTTTGCATGGCAGTTTTAACCTCAAAACCCATTTCTTTAAATCTTTTGAAGGGTTGCAATGAAGCTACAAGCGTCTGCTCATCAGGAAGTTCACTGAAATTGAAATACATGCCGGTGATCTCAATTCTCCCCTCTTCAACCCGTTTTTTTAACCGTTCGATTTGCTCATTTGGCCGGCTCTTCACATATTCATCCACTGCCCATGAAGCCTCGCAGGTCCAACGGAATTTCGCTTCATAGGGGTAATCATCCGTGATGTCGCAATAATCGAGGGCGTAATCAATAAAGCGAAGATGTTCGCCGAGAATTTCCGTTTGAGAGCGCGTGTAGCCGATGTCGGTGTGTGAATGCTGCACAAAGTTTACGCTCCATTGTCGGACTGGCCTGAGTTCCAGTTGCCCTTCCCAACGCTGTTCGTCAATTTCGAGACGATATCTAACTACAGCATTCTCTCTGACTGCAGGAAGTTGAACCTTCAAATAGTTGTACCCAAAGTCAACCGGGGCTTCCATAAGTAATGCTCCATTGATAAAAATCTTTGCTTTAGTCCCGCTGCCAAAGTGAAGAATGCCCGCAATACCAAGCTGGTATTGCTTTCCATCAACCGCGAACAATGCGGGTAGGGCTTTAAAGTTCAATCCGTTTTCCAGGGGAAACCTAAAGGTCATATACCACGAAGTTTTATCAAATTTTCCTCCCGTAACTCTGATGATTAGTGGATTTCCGGGTTTGAGTTTTTTTGCAGGAATAGTCAGATACATGAAACCAAACCGGTCGCCATGCTGATCAATCATATCTTTTTTAAAGCTGAGAGAAAATCCATCGCCGGTGTCCAGGCGCCATTCATCCGAACCATCTGCCCAAAAGGTGAATTTTTCTAAATCATTCACCTCCAGGTCAAAACTTGCCTTGCCGGGTGATGAACCAATGCCCGCCAGCCAAACAAAGGTTACAAATTCTGTCTTGACATTTTCCGGCATCAGAGCGGTTTCCCAAGCCATTGCAGAAGTACCGTCGGTTGCCCTGATGAGCAGGCTCTCTTTGGCAACCGGAATGGAGGAATGATACCAGAAATCAACACCGGAGAGGGTTTTTGCGTACCCACTGATAACCGTGGTATTTTGATTAACCTGGCCATAAGTCATGAAAACCGATCCGAGGAAAAAGAATAGTAGTATGTTTCTCATATTCAATGTTTTGATCTTGGTAAATCTAAATCATTCCAGGCAGTTCTGAAAAAGTTTAAGAATGAAGAAGGCTTTTAAATGGTGGCTATTTAAGTTGATGTTACGTCGCTTTCCTTTGTAAATCGAAGGTAATGATTGATTTGCCTTCGGGACTATTTTCATTTGCGACATCCCGGCAATATCTTACTCCCGGCCACTTTTATTCAACGAGAACAAAGAGACGAAAATCAGGTAAGCTGCGCATGCAACCAGTACGTACATTCCGGCTGTAATCCCCGACAAATCCGAAATCTGGCCCACAAGCGGCGGAATAAATGCTCCACCGGAAACAGCCATAATCATTAGCCCTGAAATTTCGTTGGTGCGTTTAGTGTACATGGCTGCTGTAATGGAAAAGATGAGCGGAAAAATGTTGGAGGCAGCCATCCCGATCAAAAACATCAACGTGAAAGCAAAGGCTGATGAAGGCGAAAAAATGAAGGCCAGGATTGTGACCAGTGTTGCCAGGGAGGAATAGAGGAGAAATTTACCGGAATGAAGCCTCGTGAGCATGATTGCGCCAACAAAAGTTCCGAGCATTTTACCAAAAAAGTAAAGGCTTCTGCCCTGCTTGGCAGGTTCGGGATCCATTCCCAGTTTCTCCATCAGAAACTGGCCGGAGGTGGAATTAATTCCCACATCAATGCCCACCACAAAGAATATCCCCAACACCATTAACAGGATAAATGGAGTACTTAGCAGGCTGAAGGCCGACCCGAAAGTGGCTTTTTTCTCTGTGCTTCTGGTTTCTTCCACCGGTGTGAAATATAGCCATAGCACGTTGAGCAGCGAAAATATACCGAATACCAGGAAAACCAGCTTCCAGTTGCCGAATTTTACGGCAAAATAAGAAGCGATGAATGGCGCTACCATCGAGCCGATGGCCTTGATAAACTGTGAAAAACTCAGCAGGCTTGCACTTCGTTTTGGCGGCGCAACATCAATGAGCAATGGATTGGCCGATACCTGCAGGATGGTATTACCGATACCAAGCAGCACGAATCCAGCAAGCAGCAGCGGGAATGAGTAGATAAAAAAGGGCAGCAGCAATCCGGCAGCTGTAACCAGCATTCCGATATTTACCATGTTGCGTTTGCCGATCCTGTCCTGAAGCACGCCAATGAAAACCGAAAGTAAGAAAAACCAGACGAACACAGCGCTTGGGATAAGTTGGGCGAGGGTGTTGCTTAGCTGAAAATCGGCTTTGGCGTTGTCAACTCCGATTCCCACGAGGTCGCAGAAACTCATCACGAAAAATGAGAACAGAACGGGAGTAATCGCCATGACGGAAATTTTTTTTGTAGTCATATTAGTTAATTAAATGAATTTCAATATAATAACAGGTATGATGCTGATGAGCAGCAATTGCATTGGCCACTGTTGATACATCGCTAACCACCATAAGTGGCAAAAGTAGTTTTTTGTTTCCTGGTTTTACTATGCCCGCAACTAAGAATGAAAATTTGGTGGTTTGCCATTTGCCCGATGGATTTATAATTTCTGTGGTCGATCAATAGATTTACTTCGGGCTATCAACGTTAAATAGAAAATTTTCAAATGGTTATCTATCTTTTTATTATTCACAAACTTAGAGATAACGGGCTGAAGCCCGTGGCCTCTCTATTTTTTCCTATTTCCCCGACCTGAAGGTCGGGGTAAAGCAATTTGTTGTTTTACAAATATGTGCTATGATCAATGAATTCTTCTGGCTAACTCGGTAAAATTAATTTTTCACCGATGCCGGTAGGCTACAATCCTAATGATATGCCAACCAACTCCGCAAGATCATAGTTTTTCATGTTCTCCTCCCGGTTCTTGTACTTGATCCCGTCGGTCATCATCACCATGCAATAAGGGCAGGCGGTTGCCACGATGTCTGCGCCGGTTTCAATAGCTTCTTCGATCCGCTCGATGAAAACCTCCTTGTCGCCTTTTTCGCATTCCTTGAACATTTGCCCTCCTCCAGCGCCGCAGCATAGCGAAAAATGACGATTGTGTTTCATCTCTGCCAGCGAAACGCCTTCCAGGGCGCTGATGATTTCGCGAGGAGCGTTGTACTCATTGTTGCCTCTGCCAAGATAGCACGGATCGTGGAAGGTGATTTTCTTGCCATTGAAGCCACCATTGAGTTTGATTTTTCCTTCGCCGATCAGTTGGCTTAAAAACTGTGAGTGATGCAGCACTTCGAACTTACCGCCAAAATCAGGGTATTCATTTTTGAAGGTATTGTAATCATGAGGGCAACAGGTGATGATCTTTTTAACTCCGTAAGCCTTAAGCAGTTCGATGATCTGAAGGGTTTGCATCTGATAGAGCATTTCGTTGCCTGCCCTGCGCGCCGAGTCGGCGGTGTCGGTTTCTTCCGGCCCAAGCACAGCGTAATCAATTCCAAGATGGTTGAGGATTTTGGCAAATTGAACGCTCACTTTTTTAAACCGGTCGTCGAAAGCCCCTGATGAGCCAACCCAGAAAAGGTATTCTGGTGTTTTGCCCTGGCTAAACTGATCGGCCATCAAAGGAACTTTTATTCCGGCATCATCAGCCCATTTCAAACGGTCTTCAGGCGAAAATTGCCAGGGAGCGCCGTTGTTTTCGATATTAGTGAACATCATGTTTAACTCACCCGGTGCGGCCGATTTTTCCAGGAAAAGATAGCGGCGCAGCTCGAGGATAATGGCTACTGGGTCAATGTTTACAGGACATTCCTGAATGCAGGCGTTGCAGGTGGTACATGCCCAGATCTCCTCCGCCGAAATCCGGTCAAGAAGGCTCTTTCCGTCGTTGTAATCTTTTCCATTCTTTGCCCATTGTTTATCCAACTCCTCAGCCCTATCGCGCACGTCCATCATCAGTTTGCGCGGTGATAGCGCTTTTCCGGTTATGTTTGCCGGGCAGCTTGAGGTGCAGCGCCCGCATTCGGTGCAGGCAAAGGCATCCATAAGGTTTTTCCAGGTATAGTCGTTTACATCCTTTGCTCCGAACTGCCCTATTTCAGCGCCTTCGGCAGGAGCGGGAATCTCAGCAGCAGGGTTGAGCATCAGCTTTATCTCGTTGGTGATGGAGGATATTGGCTGAATTTTGGCCTGTGCACCGAGCTTTGAATAGAAGACATTAGGAAAAGCAAGAAAAACGTGCAGGTGTTTGGAAAATGGAATGTAGTTGAGGAAAATCAGCACGCCGACAATATGGAACCACCACGTAAAACGCTCAAGAACGACCAGCGAGCTATCGGATAAACCCATAAGCATTGGCTTGATCATTCCGCTTATCAGAAACGTTCCTACAGCCGTGTAATGCCCGTAATTGCGCCCTTGCAGGATGTTGTCAGAAGCATTCATCAGCAGGATTGAGCTCATCAGCAGAATTTCTGTGATTAGGATGATGTTGGCGTCGGTGCGGGGCCATGCGGTCATCTCTTTATTCCAGAACCTCTTCATTCTGATCACATTACGACGGGAGAGAAAAACTATACACGCTATAATCACCGAAAAAGCGAACAGCTCAAAAATTGACCCAACTACGGGATAAAGTCCTCCCAGAAATGAGAGCACACGGTGGGTTCCAAAAATCCCGTCAATCAGGATCTCAATCATTTCTATATTTACTACGATAAATCCCACATAAATAAAAATGTGCAGGATTGCCGAAAGAGGCCGGGCAACCATTTTTGACTGTCCAATGGCCACCAGGCTCATTTTTTTCCATCTTTCACTCTGATTATCAGAAATATCAATATCTTTTCCTCTTTTGATGATGCGGGAAATGCGGCTTATGCTTTTGTAAAAAATAAATATTGCAAGGATGAGCAGCAGGACGAAGATCAGGTTAGGTATCATATTTTATGGAATTAATGAAATGTTTGACGGACTTCGTTAATTAATTCACAATATTAGGATTTTAGCTGATATCTGACTGCAAAAAAAGTTGTTGATGTAGTTAATGGGTTGATATTCAACAATATTAAAATGTAATTTAAACCGGGTGTAAATTGTTTTCAAAAAAAATCCGGACGAGTTTAAGGCTCGTCCGGACCATTCAATTTTTAAATTGAAATCCTTTTTGGAATTAAATTGAGAAGTTGCTACTCAAATTTTTCGATGATCTGCAAACTAGAAGTTTTCTAAATCATTGAATATCAAATGGTATTTTTGAAATACTCAATCGTTTTCTTCAATCCCTCCTCCAAAGGAATTTTGGGTTCCCAGCCAAGAATATTCCGGGCTTTTGTGATGTCGGGTTTGCGCTGCATCGGGTCGTCGGAAGGCAGCGGCATGTATATGATTTTTGATTTGGCGCCTGTCATCCGAATAACCATTTCGGCAAGCTGCAATATAGTGAATTCACCTGGATTGCCCACATTGATCGGGCCGGTAATTTCGTCACCGGTATTCATCAATTTGACCATTCCCTCCAGCAGATCATCAACATAGCAGAAACTCCGGGTTTGAGAGCCATCTCCGTAAATCGTGATATCCTTGTTTTGCAGGGCCTGCACAATGAAATTGGAAACCACCCGGCCATCGTTGGGATGCATGCGCGGGCCATAAGTGTTGAAGATGCGAATGATTTTAATTCTGACGCCATTTTGTTTGTGGTAATTCACAAAAAGGGTTTCGGCGGCGCGTTTTCCTTCGTCATAGCAGGCTCGCTCGCCAATCGGGTTCACATGTCCCCAGTAATCTTCCGTTTGTGGATGAATTTCAGGATCGCCATAAACCTCGCTGGTGGAAGCCTGTAAAATCTTGGCTCTGATGCGTTTGGCCAACCCCAGCATATTCACGGCTCCCATCACCGAAGTCTTTACCGTTTTAATGGGATTGTACTGATAATGAATAGGAGAGGCCGGACAGGCGAGATTGTAGATTTCGTCCACCTCCACAAAATAGGGCATGGTAACATCGTGCCTCACCAACTCGAAATAGGGATGGTTAAGCAGATGCACCACATTTTGCTTCTGGCCGGTGAAGTAGTTGTCAACGCAAACTACATCATGACCCTGATTGAGCAGCTTCTCGCAAAGGTGCGAACCGAGGAATCCGGCGCCACCTGTAACAAGGATACGTTTTCTCATTTTCTTCGGATCTTAAGTTAAATGGCGGTATTGACTCCGATACAGAAATAGTCGAATCCGGCTTCTTTCACCTCTTTACGGTCGTAGATATTACGTCCGTCGAAGATAACATGCTTTGCCATAAGCTTTTGCATTATCTTATAGTTGGGGAACCGGAATTCGATCCATTCGGTTACGATCAACAGCGCATCGGCATCGAGAATGGCATCCAGCGGATCTTTGGCATATTCGATCACATCACCGATACGCCGGTGAGCTTCTTCCATGGCAGCGGGGTCGTAGGCTTTTACCTTGCAGCCCGCTTTTATCAGTTTGTCAATAAGCACCAGCGAAGGAGCCTCGCGCATGTCGTCGGTTTGTGGTTTGAACGACAATCCCCACATGGCGATGTTCAGCCCATCGAGTTTTCCGTCGAAATATTTGACCAGTTTATTGTAAAGCACTGCCTTCTGATCTTCATTAACATCTTCAACTGCCTGGATTATACGCAGTTTGTAGTTGTATTCTTCACCGGTTCTGATCAGTGCCTGCACATCTTTAGGAAAGCAAGATCCGCCATACCCGATACCAGAGTATAGGAATTTGCTTCCAATGCGCGAGTCGCTTCCTATCCCGCGGCGAACCATATTTACATCGGCGCCGACGATCTCGCAAAGGTTGGCAATGTCGTTCATAAAGCTGATACGTGTGGCCAGCATGGCGTTGGCGGCATATTTGGTCATTTCGGCTGAGGGTACATCCATAAAAATTACCGGGTGGTTGTTCAGCGTGAAAGGGCGGTATAGCCTGGTCATGACCTCCCTGGCAAAATCTGTTTCAACTCCGACTACGATGCGGTCAGGTTTCATGAAATCGTCAATAGCGGCACCTTCTTTTAAAAATTCAGGGTTGGAAACTACGTCAAAGGATAGCTTCAGCCCGCGTTTATCCAACTCCTCCTGGATAGCTTTTCTCACTTTTTTGGCTGTACCCACCGGCACGGTACTTTTAGTAACAATGATGAGATGCTTGTCCATGTTTTTGCCTACAGTTCTGGCAACTTCCAGCACATATTTCAGGTCGGCACTTCCATCTTCATCCGGAGGGGTGCCCACTGCTGAAAAGATGACTTCGCTATCGTTTACGCATGAGGTGAGGTCGGTGGTGAATGTTAACCTGCCGCGCTCGATATTACGCTTGAGCATATCATCGAGGCCAGGCTCGTAAATGGGAGAGATGCCGTTTTTCAGTTTTTCAATCTTGGCTACATCAATATCCACGCAGGTTACATCAATACCAACTTCGGCAAAGCAGGCGCCGGTTACCAGGCCAACATAGCCCGATCCAACAATTGCAATTTTCATATTTTCTCAATTTTAAATTAATAAATAAATGATTATCTGTGATGGCTATGATATAAAATAATGTGGTTTGATATTTTTCACTGGAACATATGCAGAATTAGAGGTAATAGCATAATCCAGGTACTTACACAGATCGCCTCCTGCAATTCGTAGGATACGAAA
>Ga0116204_1001337_pt1 | contig 13791 bp, 18 predicted proteins | sample LakKivwa52mmetaG_FD_94481 | JGI IMG/M metagenome (GOLD analysis project Ga0116204, IMG submission 94481) | Anoxic lake water microbial communities from Lake Kivu, Rwanda to study Microbial Dark Matter (Phase II) - Lake Kivu water 52m metaG | ecosystem: Environmental > Aquatic > Freshwater > Lake...
AATTAAATCCATTTGCTATTTTTAGTTTAATGAATCCAAGACTTAATGGACCGTACCCTGACAGCGTGAATATTTATTTTGAGAAAATCAAAAACGACTGGCAAGTTAAAATAAATGGTGTTAATATAAGCCTTGTGAATACAATCAACGAAATGGAAATTAGAGGATTTAATTTTACACCTCTGTTGACAGTAATAGATGAAGTCCATGGAGTTACCATTTCAGGCATAAATAATTTTTGTTACATACTAAATGGTGTAAGTATTGCAGGACTTAGAAATAGAGCAATGATTGCAAAAGGACTCCAAGTCGGACTTTTTAACAAATCAACAGATATGCGAGGAATACAAATTGGACTGTGGAATACAAATGCGAAACGCTCACTTCCGTTGATTAACTGGCAATTTAGACCAAAGAAAAATAAATAAAAAAGCACATGGTGGTAACAAAGGCTATATGCAATAAGGGTTTCAGTGGTAATTTAAGCAGTCTGCCCCGCTCAAACTTCGGTGTAAGCGGACAGGAAAGTAGCCCGCAATCCCTTACTGCATATAGCCTCAGCCGTTAACGCCAGCATAAAAACAGACGTTTGCACAACATAATGAGCAATTATGGATTATATTGTTTATTTAGTTGTGCTTTATGTATCTTTGCAAAAATAGCACATTAAAGAAATGAACAAACTTTACCAGAAATTTGAGACGCTTTTACAAAATACGACTTTAGACTATAAGCGATATTTATATGATAAAGTTGCATGGAACAGTCGGATGATAGGGATAGTTGGAGCACGTGGAGTTGGTAAAACTACTATGATTCTACAATACATCAAAGAGAATTTAGACAGCAAAAAAGCCTTATACGTTTCAGCAGACGACATTTATTTTGGTGAAAACAACCTGTTTGATTTAGCTGATGACTTTTACAAAAATGCAGGTGAGTATCTGTTTATTGATGAAATTCATAAGTATTCAGACTGGTCACGGGAATTGAAGAACATCTATGATTCGTTTCCTTCCTTAAAAATTATTTTCACCGGTTCTTCCGTGCTTGATATCCTTGCAGGGTCAGCAGATTTAAGCCGTCGTGCAATAATCTATAAATTACATGGACTCTCATTTCGCGAATACTTAAAGTTGTTTCATAATTATGGCATAGAAGTATATTCGTTGGAGCAAATAGTTAATAACGAAGTCAAGCTAAGTGACATTATGCATCCTTTGCCGCTGTTTAAAGACTATTTAAAACGAGGATACTATCCTTTTGGACTTGAAAATGAATTGGATTTACGTTTAGGCCAAATAATTGTGCAAACATTGGAAACAGATATTCCACAATATGCAAATCTCAATGTCGGTACAAGCCGAAAATTAAAGCGTTTACTTTCAATTATAGCTGAAAGTGTACCTTTTAAGCCAAATTTCACAAAAATTTCTGAAATAATAGGCGTAAGCCGGAATTCCTTGGACGACTATTTTTCATATATGGAGAAAGCTGGGCTTATTGGTCAGTTGCGTCATGAAACAAGCGGTATTCGTGGATTAGGAAAAGTTGATAAAGTTTATCTGGATAATACCAATATCATTTTTAATTTGGTTGGAGAAAATTCAAATATTGGAAACATCAGGGAAACCTTCTTTTTTAATCAAATGCGACTAAATAATGAAGTTATTTCATCTGTCAAAGCTGATTTCATAATTGATAATTATACGTTTGAGATTGGCGGAAAGAATAAACAGCAATCCAATATTGATCATGACGGAAAATCATTTTTGGTAAAAGATGATATAGAATTTGGGTATAGAAACGTAATACCACTATGGGCTTTTGGAATGAATTACTAAGTATGAAAGATATAAAATGCCGGGTATTAGCATCAGGTATAAAACATTGGTGTCTATGTGGTTGCGTGATGCATTTTGCCCGCATCAGCTTTTGCAACGTCAGACAGAGACGAAGCCCGCAATCCCCAACGTTTCATACATGTAACTGTTGTACGCAATCCTCCCTATACCACGAACATTGACTTCTCAGGCAAACGTAAAGAGGTATTGAACGCATTAAATAAAGAAAAAGTAATGACAAAGACATTCTTCTCAGCAACGTTTGTGTGGCTTTTCTGCATAGGAGTAAATACTGCTAAAGCTCAGGCTTTAATAGATTTTGAATCAGGTGCTGTTTCTACAGGCTATAATGATGTGCGCATTCCGGGCAATAACGGAACCTTGTTTTCATTAAAAAACGATTTAGTATCCAAAACCGGATTGTTTTACCGGATCAGATTGAACTACACTGTTGGCTCCCGGCATACATTTTCATTGTTGTATGCCCCTCTTGAAACCCGATCGAAGGGCCGTGTGCCGTTTGATATTAAATTTCAGACAGTTGATTTTAAAGCCAATACGGATGTAACAGGCGACTATAAATTTAACTCTTACAGGTTGACCTACCGTCATGATTTAGTGAAAAGACCGCGGATTGAGTTTGGGTTAGGCTTTACCGCTAAAATCAGGGATGCACGGATAGCGCTCTCTTCAGGGGATTTAACTGAGGAGAAAGTTAATGTAGGATTTGTCCCCATCATTAACTTCAGGTTGTTGTGGAACATTGATGACACTTTCGGGCTTTTATTTGAAGGTGATGCGCTTGCGGCACCACAGGGTAGAGCAGAGGATGTTCAGCTGGCTGCTACCTATACATTGACAGAAAGATTTACCATCCGCGCCGGATACCGTATTCTTGAAGGTGGTGCTGACAATGATGTTGTGTACACCTTTTCGCTGTTTCATTATGCAGCTGTTGGCCTGACATATAGTTTCGGAAACAGTATACATTAAAAGTGATGGCACATGAGTAAAAAGAATATTGCCAAGTTAATCATATCCATTGCCTTGCCTTTGATTTTGGGTTCAGTTGCAGGCATGTTTACATCACAGTCGGTCCCCGACTGGTATGCTGCATTAAACAAACCGGCATTCAACCCTCCCGGCTGGATATTCGGGCCTGTGTGGACATTACTCTACCTGCTGATGGGCATTTCCTTTTTTTTTGGTATGGAAGCAGGAGAAAGACAAATTGCGCAATCTGGCCATTTTGATTTATTCGGTTCAATTGCTGCTTAATTTTGCCTGGAGCTTTATCTTTTTCTATTTCAAATTGATTGGACTTGCATTGGTTGAAATTGTTTTGTTATGGTGTGCAATTATCCTGATGCTGGTTTTGTTTAAAAAGGTTAAGCCAATAGCTGCTTACATCAACATACCTTATCTGTTGTGGGTTTCTTTTGCAGCAATACTCAATGCAGCTTATTACATTCTTAACTGATGCCGATGCATACCATTGCATGCAAAAGGCAAATTTCTTCCAGCGGCAAGGTTTTGCTGCTATAAAAGACCTACACCTATGAAGCGCTTTATTGTATAGTTATTTTTTGATAATTGCCTGTTCTGTTACGTTCGGACAACTACCTGTTCCGGCCGAAAGAATAACATCTGCTCATTCGCTCTGTTTTAAAATGCCGTTTAAATATATCCCGGATGTCCGGAGCACAGAGAAGAAAAGTTATGCTGTGAAAATCGTTCAGATCTTCGAAAACAAGAAACAGTTCCTCGACTTATTGTTGTTGGCAGATGAGCTGGAAAATATGATTGACAGGTATTTGCCTGAAGGGGATTTATCTGCTTTAGATATTGATGACTTGAGAAGTGTTGCCATTGTATTTCCGACGCCGGTTGATTCGCAATAAAAAATGCGGCGGGATTTGTAAGCGAAGCAGGATTCAAAATGCTAAAGAGCAACCAGATAGTAGCAATAATTGTGTGAAGTAGAAAAATTGTATTTTTGGGGTATGGGTATCATTGATCAAAATCTGGAAAAAATTCATCAGTTATGCAAGCAGCATTATGTTTCGCAGCTATTTGTTTTTGGATCAGTTTTGACGGATAGATTTGACAATAATAGCGATGTTGACTTCCTGGTTGACTTCTCCGACATTGACCTGCTGGACTATGCCGACAACTATTTCAGCCTGAAACAAGCGCTCGAAGAGATATTCAAACGGCAGGTTGATTTATTGGAAAACAATGCTATCAGAAATCCTTATCTGCGACAGTCAATTAATTCTTCAAAACGACTATTGTATGAATCCTGAAATCAAAACCTGGCTTTTTGATATTCTTCAATCAATAGATGAAATTGAAAGCTATTATGCGGACAGACCTAAAATTTTCGCTGAATATCAAAAGGACATCAGAACAAAGCGGGCAATCGAGCGCAATATTGAGATTATTGGAGAGGCTGTCAACCGGATTCTGAAAAAGGATAAGAATTTTGAGCTTAATAATGCAAAACAGATTGTGGGAACCCGAAACCGGATTGTTCATGGATATGACAGGGTATCTGACGACATGATATGGAGTATTGTGATCAATCATTTGCAAAAACTAAAAACTGAAGTTGAAGGATTTCTGAATGGGTAGAACAGGCAGCAATTAAAAGCTAATTTATATCGCAAAAGGGTTTCAGAGGGTAATCAGCCATTGAAGCCGGCCAAAAGTTGCAATTGGTGAATCGCGAACCCTTGCACATATTCTTCTGGCTATTACACCTGATCGATACAGCAGCATCATTTACATGAAAAAATAGTAAACAGGATTATGGTGCATATCGAAAGAATCACTGTCAACAAGAAACAGTTCCTCGACTTATTGTTGCTGGCTGATGAGCAGGAAAACATGATTGACAGGTATTTGCCCGACGGGGATTTGTTTGCTCTATATGATGGTGACCTGAAAAGTGTTTGTGTTGTCGTTCGCATAAATGACGAAACATGCGAGTTGAAAAACATTGCAACATACCCGAAGTATCAGGGCAAAGGCTATGGCAGAGAAATGATACGTTATATTTCTGATTTCTACAAAAACAACTACAAAACAATGCTTGTCGGAACCGGTGAAACGCCCGCAATCTTATCATTTTACAGGAGTTGCGGATTTGAGCTATCACATCGGGTGAAGAATTTCTTTACAGACAATTACGACCGCCCAATGTTTGATGGCGATATACAGTTGGTTGATATGATTTATCTTACAAAAAATTTGCGGGAATAGCTTAGCAGGTTAGGGATAAGTGGACACGATATCCTTTTTATTTTCAAATCAATAAATCAGATCTATGGAAGAACACAACAAACATGCTGACGAATCGGTTGTACAGCCAGACACAACGCCAAAAGTGACCGGAATCGGGGGCATTTTCTTTTTCTCCGAAAACCCCGAAAAGACAAAAGAATGGTACGCAGCTCAATTGGGGCTTGAGATAAATCAATGGGGCTCCAGCTTTGAATTCAGAAATGCGAACCGGCCTGACGAAATTAACTACCTGCAATGGAGTCCGTTCGAACAGGGGAGTGCGTATTTTGCCCCATTAAAAAAAGAATTCATGATCAATTACCGGGTTCAGAACTTAGAAGGACTGGTGGACAAACTCAGGAACAATGGTGTGACCATTCTGGATGCCATTGAAACCTACGACTACGGGAAGTTTGTGCATATTATGGACGCCGATGGCAACAAGATAGAATTGTGGGAACCTGTTGACCGTGTTTTTACGGAAATGGGCTTGAAAACAACGAAATAGATTAAAGTTAAATCAGCTATCACGGGCGATGTTTAGGACTGAGAATAATTCAGAATAGGAGAGGATGAAAGACGGTAGTTTTTAATTTTGTAGAGTGGCTCACCGGCTCGTTAATAGATAGAAGTCTGCCGTTTGCAGATGCTGAGAAAAGAAATTAATTAAAGTACAATTGAATCTTTTGGTATGAGTTGGATATATCTGATTATTGCAGGCCTGTTTGAAATAGGCTGGCCGCTGGGGTTGAAACTATCACAAACCATGACTGAGCGTTACACGGGCATTGCGCTGGCGGTTGTGTCGATGAGTTTGAGCGGTTTGTTTTTGTGGCTGGCACAGAAGAGCATCCCCATTGGGACGGCCTATGCCGTGTGGACCGGAATAGGGGCGGTAGGAACACTGCTGGTCGGCATTGTGTTTTTCGGCGATTCGGCAGGGATATGGAGGATGTTGTCGGCGCTGCTCATCGTAGTCGGGATTGTCGGTTTAAAGATAGCACACTGAGTGCTTAATGAGCGCATCTGCCTCAAACAATATTTTTATTCAGACACATGATAAATCATTAAATCAGTTAGATGGAACAAAAGCAAAGAACGATGCTCCTGCGCGAAAAAAGCATAGAGCCAGGCGCTCCTGCTAGCGCCGATTAGCTATCGGTGCCCAATCAATTATACTGGTTAAAAAAGGACAGGCGCGACAAAGTTTTACACGCATACAAGCTCTTTTGAACTGTCAAAGATTACAAACCGCGAGTTTTGGTTCGCGGAACGAAGTGAATACGGACTAAATTTAATCAGCGCCAAGTGTTGATGTTTTGTGGTGGGAAGCCTGAAAATGTAATATACATTGATTTTCAGAAAAACAGATGAGCAATTATGATGATAATTGCTGTCCGAAAGTGAAAAACTTTGCGAAAGTTTGACATAGATTTCCGCTGAATTTCTATGTGTAAATTTGTCACTTACAAGAATAATATGGCAAAGAATAAAAAGATACAAGTTGAAGGCAAAGAAATAACCATACTTTTTGACAACGAAAAGGAGTATATTTCATTGACGGATATGCTGAAAGCTAAGGACGGAGATTTTTTCATTTCCGATTGGTTACGCAACAGGAACACAGTTGAATATCTTGGAATTTGGGAATCGGTTTACAATCCGGATTTTAATTATGGCGAATTTGCCATAATTAAAAGTCAGGCAGGTTTGAATAGATACAAACTAAGTGTAAAAGAGTGGGTTGAGAAAACGAACGCAATCGGATTGAAAGCCACAGCAGGCAGGTATGGTGGAACTTATGCACATCCGGATATTGCATTTGAATTTGGAATGTGGATTAGTCCGCAATTTAAAGTTTATCTAATCAAAGAGTTTCAACGTTTAAAAAGCGAAGAAAACGACCGCTTGAAATTAGAATGGAATTTGCAACGAACTTTAGCCAAAGTAAATTACCACATATACACAGACGCAATCAAAGAAAACCTGATACCTCAAGAAATTACTAAACAACAGGCAAGTTTTGTTTACGCCAACGAAGCAGACTTATTGAACGTGGCACTTTTCGGAATTACATCCAAAGAATGGCGGGACAGCCATCCTGATAAATGCGGTAATATCAGAGATAATGCGACATTGGAACAGTTGGTTGTATTGAGCAATATGGAAAGTATCAACGCATTACTTCTCAGACAAGGATTGACTCAAAACGAAAGACTTATCCAGCTCAATAGAGTTGCCATTACACAAATGAAATCATTACTTGAAAGTAACGCGATAAAGAAATTGAAATAAAACATACAAAAAGCAACGAACCGCCAACAGGCGTATGGCTCAATAGCTGGTTCAGATTTTAAATCAAGGTTTTATCTAGAATCAAATTTTGTGATATATTGAAGTTTTGTGCTCCGTAATCAGCCACTGTGCCAAGAGCCAAAGCGTCAGTACGTCCTATAGCGTCTGGACTGGAATAGGGGCGGTACGTACACTGCTGGTCGGCATTGTGTTTTTCGGCGATTCGGCAGGGATATGGAGGATGTTGTCGGCCCTGCTCATCGTAGTCGGGGTTGTCGGTTTGAAGATAACTCATTAAGTGTAATAGGAGCGCATCTGCCGCAAACAATATTATTAATCAGACGTATGATAAATCATTAAATCAGTTATATGGAACAAAAGCAAAGAACGATGCTCCTGCGCGATAAAGACACAGAACCAACCGCTTTGGTAATTGAAGATGCTCTTGGCCCGGCGCTTTTCGGGGTCTATCAGCAGTTTTGGCACACAAGCTCCGAAATCTTTCAACTGGAGGCAACATGGAAGTATTATAATGACGGAAAAGCATGGCTGTGCAGGATTAGCAGCGGCAAAAAGACGATTTGCTGGTTGTCGGTCTTTCCACAGATGTTTCAGCTGAGTTTTTTCTTCACGGAAAAAAACCGGCACGAGTTGATGCAGCTCGAAATTGACCCGACAATCAAACAGCAGTTTCAGAAAGCAAAACCCATCGGAAAACTTATTCCTTTGGTAATTGCCGTCGGGCAAGGGGAACAACTGAAAGATGTGGAAGTAATTATTACATTCAAAAAGCAGTTGAAATAACACAATTGAATGGCTAAAAGGGAATCAGGGCATGAGACAATTATGTATTAGTCGTTAATTTTTATAGAATCACATGATGTTTGTTCAGATATGAAACGGATCATCAAAATGCTGCTGCTGATTATTCTGTTCACAGCCTGCAAAAAAAACATAACAGAAGTTGAGAAACCACTGCCGCAAACTTACGACACAATAAAGCCGATGGCATACTATCCGGCATATCCCGGTTCGTGGTGGAAATATATGGTTAATGGTGCGCAGATTAACACAGATACTGTGGGAGCGAAGTACCAGATGCATTTCTACAAGAACAATCAGTTTACCTACGACAGCGCCGGAAACGTTGTTGATTCGTATTCAGATACGGTTTATGTACCTTTCCTGAATGGACGGCCTATCTATGGTTACATGCGTATTGAGCATATCAGACCACCATTTGGTGATTTTTACACACAATGGCCGATATTGTCAGAAACGGTTGGATTTTCGTTTGAGCGGTATTGGTCCGACAAGCGTTATGGGGATTTCAGCGAGAAAGTGCGCGTTGCCAATAAATTTTTTGACGGACAGGACTCAGTTTTGGTACTCGAAGGACGTTGGGTTTACGGGCCTGAAATCAATAAAAAGAGTTACCAGAAATACGCAAAGGGGATTGGATTGATATATGAAGTTATCGTTGATACCACCAGTCAGGATACCCTGTTTGAGAAGAAGCTGATTGATTTCAGAATCAATCATTCATTTCCGGACGGGATAAATGATGTGTTCGCAATGCTCTGCTTCATGTCAGGAGAGTAACAGAAACCTTGTTATCCGAATAATAGAAGTCTTGTTGATCATGCGGACAGGCTATGTTACCATTTCCGGAATTCCAAAGTAACCATCATTAAATAAGATTTGAAGTACATGCTTTGGATTGATCACACTCATTGCAGCAAAAAATTGGATTCGTCATTTTTCGAAAGATTGCTAATAAACATAGACCATAATGGTAAATAAAAAAAAGTATGCAAAAAGAAGAAGGGTATATTTCTTTTGCCGGTGGTAAAACCTGGTATCGTATTGTCGGCCGGGAGAAAAAAGGAGTTCCGCTGTTGCTTGTTCATGGTGGCCCCGGGGCGACACATGATTATCTGGAGCCGCTTGAAGCATTGTCTGATGAACGACCTGTTGTGTTTTACGATCAGCTGGGATGTGGAAATTCAGAACATCCCGACGATTCGTCACTTTGGATTATTGAGCGTTTTGTCCATGAGTTGCATCAGCTACGTGAAGAATTGGGTCTTGAAAAGGTGCATCTGCTGGGCCAGTCGTGGGGAGCTTCATTGGTGGCAGAATATATATTGACAAGGAAACCAACAGGTGTTGTCAGTCTGCTGCTTTCCGGTCCCTTGCTGAGTGCTTCGCGTTGGATAGCAGATCAGCGAAAATGGGTGGCAGAAATGCCATCTGATCTCAGGATGACAATTGAAAAAGCAGAAGAATCGGGTGATTTTTCCGCTCCGGAATATCAGGAAGCCATGATGGCCTTCTACCGTCGACACGTTTGTCGCCTTGAACAATGGCCCGACTGCATCAACCGCACTTTTGAGAAGCTGAACCTGAAGCAGTATGTGCATATGTGGGGACCCAGCGAATTCACGGTTACCGGAACGCTGAAATCATTTGAACGCGCGGAAAACCTCGGGGAGTTAACGATGCCTGTACTCCTTAGCTGTGGCCAATACGATGAAGCCCGTCCTGAAACATGCCGCTATTTCCAAAGTCTTGTGCCTGGTGCCGAACTGCACGTTTTTGAAGATGCTTCGCACGAACACCATCTGGAAAAACCGAAGGAGTTTCTGACCGTGGCGGGCAACTTTTTCAAAAAAGCCGAGCAAAACAGTCATTAAGCATTATTTTTGCCGGGAACAGAGTTCTGACGCATGTGCATCACTGCCTCCGTTCATAAAACTAATACAATAATCTTTAATGGAACGATTGGTAACCTCTAACCTCAGGCTTGGGATCATTGCCGGAGGACAATTAGGCAAGATGCTGATTCAGGAAGCAAGCAAATGGAACATCATCACCTATATCCTCGACAGCGATGAGCATTGTCCGGCCCGCAGCATTGCTTCACATTTTATTCAGGGAAGCCATCTGGATTACGAAGCTGTGTATGCCTTTGGTAAAATGGTAGATATACTCACATTTGAGATTGAGAGTGTCAATATTGATGCACTGAGGCAGCTGAAAGCAGAAGGATGCCGCATTGTTCCCGACCCTGAAGTGCTGGCGATGATACAGGATAAGGGACAGCAAAAGCAGTTCTATCAGCGAAACGGAATACCAACGGCACCTTTTGTTCTTTTTGATGATGCAGAAGCTCTTAAGCAGGGTCTTGAAGCGGGAACGATAAGTGTTCCGTTTGTTCAGAAGCTCCGTCGTGGCGGCTACGACGGGCGTGGGGTAGCCGTGATCAACGATATGACTGAACTTCATAAACTGCTTCCCGGGCCATCCGTCGTGGAGCAAAAAGTGGACATTGAGAAGGAAATCTCGGTGATCGTTGCCCGCAACAAGAAAGGCGAGGTGAAATGTTATCCTGTTGCCGAAATGGTCTTCGACCCGGCTGCCAACCTTGTTGATAAACTGATTTGCCCGTCGAACATTACAGCCGCCCAGTCGGAGAAGGCCATGAGTATTGCGGCTGAGATCATTGAGTTGCTCGACATGCAGGGATTGCTGGCAGTGGAGTTCTTCACCGACGGCAGGGGAGAAGTGCTAGTAAATGAGATGGCGCCACGTCCACACAACAGTGGCCACCACACCATCGAAAGTATGATCACTTCGCAGTTTGAGCAGCACCTGCGCGCCATCCTCAACCTTCCGCTGGGAAGTGTGAAGATGAAGCTTCCTTCGGTGATGATCAATGTGCTGGGCGCTGAAGGACACGAAGGCCCGGTGATGTATGAGGGTTTGACGGAAAGCATGGCTCTGGACGGGGTGAAAATACATCTATATGGCAAACAGATAACCAAGCCCTACCGCAAAATAGGGCATGTTACGGTGCTTTCGGCTACCCTTGAGTGCGCCCTGAAGAAAGCCGGACAAGTTAAAAATCTAATCAAAGTAACCTCATGGAAAAAGGAATAGTAAGTATCGTTATGGGTTCAGATTCCGATCTGCCGGTGATGCGACAGGCGGCTGATATCCTCGGACAACTAGGGGTGGAATATGAGATAGATATCGTTTCTGCCCACCGGACTCCTGAACGCCTGTTCGATTTTGCCTCAAAGGCTCATTTGAGGGGTGTTCAGGTAATTATTGCCGGTGCAGGCGGAGCAGCACATTTGCCCGGAATGGTGGCAGCCATTTCGCCTCTGCCTGTGGTTGGTGTTCCCATTAAATCAAGCAACTCTATTGACGGTTGGGACTCGGTCCTGTCCATACTCCAGATGCCCGGAGGTGTGCCTGTGGCTACTGTAGCCCTGAACGGGGCAAAGAATGCCGGTGTTCTGGCTGCACAGATGTTGTCGGTTGCAGATCCATCGTTGCGCGAGAGGATTATCAGCTACAAAGCACAGCTCAGAACCGAAGTGGAAGAAAAATCAAGGAAAATAGCTGGAAATCAGTAGTAGAATTCCTTTTTGGATGGACCGCCGTAACCGCACATAGTTGTTTAGCAGCATGGTGAAAGCAATCGGACAGTGCATTTCTGAATATTCTGATAGGATGCACTAATATAAAATGAAAGTTAACAAGGTGATGATGTTTTAATAATGCGGTGTTTACAGGAGCGGAATATTTTAGCAATCAAAAAACAATGAAGTACACGTTTTTCACACTTATACTGTTGCTCGTGCTGGCAGCCTGCCGGCCAACCGAACCCCAAAAGGCTGATACTTTTAAAGTAGTATTCATTACCGATAGCCACCTTCAGGACGAACTCAGGGCTCCGGAAGCCTTTGCGCTTGCAGTGGACAGCATCAACAAACTCAACCCTGATCTGGTGCTGCATGGGGGCGACATTATTATGGATGCCCTGGCATATGACCACGAACGGTCGCTGCGGCAATTTGCCATTTATGATTCTCTGAAAAAATTCATCCAGCCTCCTGTTTATGAAGTCCTTGGCAACCACGACATCTGGGCATGGTACCTTAGCGACACTACTTTAAGGAATCATCCTGACTACGGAAAAGCCATGTATGAACGCCTGTTAGCACCAAGATACAGGACATTTACGCACAAGAACTGGCAATTCTTCATGCTTGATGGCCTGATGCTGAATGAAGAAAACAAATATTACGGCAGGATTGATGACAGCCAGATGGCCTGGGTTGAAGACCAGCTCAGTGGAATCGACACATTATCACCTATAGCTATTGTAACGCATATTCCGCTGATGACTGTCTCGGGACAGTTATGGAATGGTCCGACAGCTGCCAATAGTCCGGGTATTGTGGTAACGAATGCCGACACACTGCTGAAACTGTTTGAACGCCACAACCTGAGTCTGGTGCTGCAGGGTCATCTCCATATTCTGGAGGAAATAAGGGTAAACAATACAGTTTTCATTACCGGCGGAGCTTTGTCGGCACGCTGGTGGAGGGGGCCGAACGGCAAACTAGAGGAAGGGTTTATGCTGCTCGAATTGTGTGAACATGGACTTGTTGATGCGAAGTATATTGATTACGGCTGGGAAGCTCAGTAGCTTCAAACCGTGACAATAATAATGTTTTCCTTTCCTGGCCGAATTGTTTATTTTCGCAAATGGATTGAAATGTTGGGCCGACGACCAACATTTCGCAGTTTCAGATGTTTCATTAAAAAAAACGAAATCATGAATAAATCACTTTTGATCATTGTAGCAGCCATTACTTTTGGGCTGCACCATCAGCTTAGTGCACAGTCTGCAACGGCAGTTGCAGTGAGCAAAGACGTTTCTCCATATACATTTGCAGCTCTTCCGTATGCCTATGATGCACTTGAGCCGCACATCGACGCTCAAACGATGGAGATTCACTACGACAGGCATTCCCGTGCTTATTACAACAATTTCGTCAAGGCCATGAACGGACATGAGTCTAATGGGATGTCATTGGTTGACATATTCGCGAAGATGGAGGCATTTTCTGTGTCGGTGCGTAACAATGGCGGCGGTTATTTCAACCACGAATTGTTTTGGGCTGTGATGTCGCCTGAAGGAGGAGGAGAACCAACCGGATCACTGGCTGAAGCCATTAATGCAACATTTGGTTCGTTTGATACCTTCAAAAGCCAGATGGAAGCTGCCGGAGCAACAAGATTTGGAAGCGGATGGGCATGGTTGAGTGTTTCGGAAGAAGGAAAACTGTTCATATCTTCGACAGCCAATCAGGACAACCCATTGATGAGTGTAGTCGAAGAACGTGGTATGCCCATACTGGGAATAGATGTTTGGGAACATGCTTATTACCTTAAATATCAAAACAAAAGAGGCAGTTACCTGAATGCTTTCTGGAATGTGGTCAACTGGGAAGAAGTGGGCCGCAGGTATGACGAAGCCATGAAAAGATAATGATGTGCGTGTTTGCAT
>Ga0116204_1001338_pt1 | contig 13786 bp, 10 predicted proteins | sample LakKivwa52mmetaG_FD_94481 | JGI IMG/M metagenome (GOLD analysis project Ga0116204, IMG submission 94481) | Anoxic lake water microbial communities from Lake Kivu, Rwanda to study Microbial Dark Matter (Phase II) - Lake Kivu water 52m metaG | ecosystem: Environmental > Aquatic > Freshwater > Lake...
ACTGATATAGGGGGCTTGATCGCTCATGAGTCCAAATAACAGGCGGTTATTGCGTTTAAAAATGACACTTTGATACCCACGGTAACTGGTAGTGGTATGTATTCCTCCGAGACAGGGACGGCATTGGCTGTAGGTTGCGCAGACAGTAACAGCAGTTTCTGTACAAAGCTGAGTGAGATTGGGAAACAGGGTATCAGAGTCTACAATGAGGATTTGTTTATTTAAACTAGCTTGCGTAGGAATATATTGGATTAATACCCAATTTTCTTGAGTTGAAACTTTAATACCCAGGTGATGCTCTTCAAGTTCAAAGGTACCTGTGGGGATCTGAGAGGTTTTAAGAGGTTCAGAAATTTGCTCGCTAAAATCTACGCGTGGAGCCCGAGGGGCACAGGCAAGCAAAAGCAGGCAAATAAGGGGAACCCCAAGGAAGTAACAAAGTTGCTTAATCATCCCGACCTAGTTGAGTTAGCTGCCCATCCCAAGTGATGATAATTTCTTGGTCTACAATTTTGTAAGGCAAAATATGCAAGCGCTCGCCTTCACAGGGCCCTATTTCACAAATCCCACTTTCTGGGTTATAACGGGCACCATGACTTTTACAAATAATTTTGTGTGAGGGAGGGTGGTATACTTCGCCATCATCCAGATCAAGGGGTACAGGCCAATGCCGGCATTTATTAACCCATGCCCGTGGGCCCTTTAAAGTTTGAATGAGAAAACCCTTCATGCCCTGAGTTTCGGGAAGGTCAAAAAGTACCAGATGCCCAAGGGGCCAATCTGGTGAATAAGCTAAAGGTATCTGAATATCCATTTTAACCTTAATTTAAAATACGGCTAAAATTATTAACAAGAGGAGAATTAAAACTCCCCCCAATAAAAATACAAAAGGTAAAGGTGATTCCCGAAATCGGGCAACTAAATCGGGCCAGCCAGACTCCCTGGAGGGGCTAAAAGACAGATTTTGTTTTTGACTGAGTAGTTTTTCGCGGTTTGAAGCTTGTTCGCGCTCCTCCCGGGCAGAAGCCAGAGGGTCAGGGACAATTTCTTGTACATCTTCAACTGGGATGCTTTCGGAATAATTAGTCGGGATATCCCATTTTCCCTTGAGAATGGCTGATTCGGATTCAATTGTTATTGAGGGCGGTACAGGTGGGGGAAAATTTTCCCTTGCCCTTTGGGTGGTAAGTTCTGGCTCAAAATCAAACTGTACCTTTTGTACAGGATCCTTATTGAGAGCATTGGAAAAATGAGAAGGGTTGAGTTGATGTGTATTAGCTAGCTGGGTTAAATCTGTTTGATCAGTAAAAGACTGACTCACTTGTGTAATTGATTCTTGGGCAAGGTTAAGAGAGGTATTTAAACTGGGCAGTTCTGTGGTAGGGTAAAGTGGGGTGGTTGTTGCATCTACTTTGAGAACTTCAAGCGTTTGTGTGAGAGTAGTTGGGGGTGATGAGGGTGGTTGCACGAAAGTGGAGAAGTCTATGGATTCAGGCGCTTTTTCAACTAATGAAGAGTTTATGGGGAGAGTGCGGTGCAGATGTTTATAGATGTATTCAAGGGACCGAATAAATTCCTCAGTGGAACGGAACCGCTGTATAGAGTCAGATGACAAGGCCTTGGCAAGAAGAAGGTCAGTTTCCTTTCCAAAGTCCGAAGAAAAAAGAGAAGGTATAAGAGCTTCTCTTTCGGGAAGGGTTCCTGTTAATATTTCATGGAGGATAATGCCTATAGTGTAGTAATCGGACTGTCGGCTAAGATTGCTCCAATCAGCTTTTACTTCGGGAGCTAAATAGGGCAGGTATTTTTGAGCTTCCGGTTGGTTAACAAATTCGGAAGGTGGAATTAGGGGTGCCAACCAATAATCACATATTTGCACAGAGTCACCAATTAAGAAGAGGTTCTCTGGTTTTAAAAAGGCATATAAACCCCGCTCATGTAAGACCTGTATGGCCGAGAGAATTTTAATCAGCTTGGGAAGGCCGCCTAAAACTCTGTCTTTTAAAATTCTTTGTTGGCTAAGCCAATTGCGCAGGGTAAGACCTTCTTTAAAATCTTGAGTATAATAGAGGTGTCCATCGAGTTTGCCACAGTCGAGAACCCGTCGTATCAAGGGGTGGTGTAAGGCCTGCGCTGCGGTTGCAGAGGTAATAAAAGAGGCTGTAAAACCAGGCCTCGTGTTGAGTTTTTGATGTAAAATTTTCAGGGCAACCAGCGTGCCACCCTGGGCTCCATCATCAGCCAAAAAGGTATGGCCCAGACTTCCCTTACCCAGGAGTTTGCGCAATTTAAAGCGCATGCCAAAATACTTGCCTGTTGTCATCTTTAGCTCACTCCATTTTAAGTCTATTCATCCTTACAAACAAGTGGCAAGTGTATTTAGGGGAACCTCTAAAGACTTGTGTTCAGCCTAAGGGGCGGGGGGAGGGTATTTGCGAGGGAAATTTTTGTAAAGCTACCCCTAAACTAAGGGGATGCCATGCTCCTTAATTTTCCGCCATAGAGTTGAACGGGATATATCGAGCTTTTTAGCAACTTCTGATTGATTGTTATCGAGAAGTTGCAGGGCATGAATAATGTGCTGTTTTTCGAGTTCCGCAAGCGAAAGCAGGCGGTCTGGTGTTTGAATTTCTTTGGATGCGGGTAAAGAAAGATAGGCAGGGGTAGACTCCTTGAAAAAGAATTCGGGTAAATGCTGAAGAAGTATGTACTCACCTTCACAGAGTACAACAGCATGTTCGATAATGTTTTCAAGCTGACGAATATTGCCGGGATAATCAAAATGCAGTAGTAAAGATTCGGCATCTTTGGCGATACCTTTAATAGGTATGTTGTGTTGCATACTGAATTTTTTAACAAAAAAACGCAAAAGGTGGGGGATATTTCCGCGGCGTTCTCGCAAGGGCGGAAGATGTAGATGAAAGGTATTGAGGCGGTAATAAAGGTCTTCGCGAAAATGACCCTCTTTCACCGCACGCGCTAAGTCAAGATTGGTGGCTGCAATAACCCGCACATTCACTGTATGGGTTTCAGTATCACCTACGCGTCTAATTTCGCGTTCTTGTAGAAAACGCAAAAGCTTAACTTGCATGGATAAAGGTAATTCGCCTATTTCATCTAAAAACAAGGTACCAGAATCAGCTTCTTCAAATAAGCCTTTGCGGTCAGTAGTGGCTCCGGTAAAGGCTCCTTTTTTACTTCCAAAGAGTTCGGATTCAATGAGGTTTTCGGGAATGGCTGCGCAGTTAATAGCCACAAAGGCCTCGTCAGAACGGTTACTGAGACGGTGCACTAAATTGGCAATAAACTCTTTACCAGTTCCCGTCTCCCCTTCAATGAGGACTGTGCTGTTGGTAGGTGCAACCTTTGTAATGGTGGCTAGCACCTTTTCCATGGCAGGACTAGATCCTAAAAGATCCATCATGAGATGTTCTTCGAGGGTGCGGTGGTTTTTATTACTGATAGCACGAGTCATGACCTTTTTGACCAAGGACTCTAAAAAGCTGACTCGTAAAGGTTTGATTAAAACCGAATGGGCGCCTTTGCGTACAACATCTTCAGCTAAGGCGGCACTCTCAGTTTCGGAAAGGACAAAAACTTCAACCCCGCGGTTATGTTCCTTTATAAAGGTGAGTGTATCGAGTTGATCGAGGGTAAGAAATTCGGATGACAGAAATACAGTGCCCCATTGACCCCGGGAGATGATTTTTAAAGTGTCTGTGGCCCCGTCACAATGATAAAGCTCGCAACCAGCCAGTGACCACTTTTCCAGTAATTCGTGCGCCAAAGCCTTATCACGGTCCACAAGAAGTACCTTGAGAGGAGGGGGCTTCACCGTGCGTAAATTAGGATTGGACATGACAGGTTTGGTTCTATATATCTATTTGAAGAAATTTTTTGCCTTCTCAAAAAAGGAACTTTCAGGTGCTTTTTCACGATTGATTTTTTCGAGTTCTTCTAGGAGTTCTTTTTCACGGGAACTGAGGTTGGAAGGTGTATAGGCATGAACTTTTACATATTGATCGCCTTGGCCTTGTCCATTTATGTCGGGTAATCCTTTACCACGAAGGCGTAATAATTTTTCGGATTGAGTGCCTGAAGGAATTTTCAATTCAACTTCTCCGTCGAGGGTTTGTACACGAATTTCTCCCCCCAAACACAGAGTGGGAAAAGAAACTTCAGCTTGGCAGTATATATCAAGGCCCTGCCGTTCAAAATAGGGATCTTCTTTTTCAGTGATGATAGCCAGTAAATCGCCAGCTGCACCCCCATTCATACCACGATGGCCTTCACCGCGTAAGGTGATATAGTTGCCCTCGGCTACACCGGCGGGTATATCTATACTGATAGTGACTTCGCCCAAAGTTCTGCCGTGACCATAGCAACTTGAGCATTTTTGTTTGATAATAGTGCCTGATCCCTGACATTCGGGGCAGGTTACCACATTGACCATGGTACCAAAAAGGGAGTTTTGTGTTTGGCGTACTTGGCCCATACCCCCACAAGTAGTACAGGTTTGTTTGCCTGTGCCCCCTGTGCCATTGCAACTTTCGCATTTGTTGTAGCGCTTGAGCTTAACTTTTTTTGTTGTACCGCTGTAAATTTCTTGTAAGGTTAATGACAATTTGATTTGTAGATCTTCTCCACGCGGAGGTCCGCTTTGACGGCGTGCGCCTCCACGACGCCCTCCCCCACCAAAAACATCGCCAAAAATATCTCCAAAGTGGCTAAAAATATCGTCGAAAGACGAAAAGCCAGGGCCTCCACCACCCATCCCACCTTGCATTCCAGCATGACCAAATTGGTCGTAAGTTCCTTTCTTTTTGGCATCACTGAGTACATCGTAGGCTTCGGCAGCTTCTTTGAATTTTTCTTCGGCATCCTTATTTCCCTGATTTTTATCGGGATGATACTTGATGGCCAGTTTTTTATAAGCCGATTTAATTTCTTCGGGAGAGGCACCTTTACTGACACCCAGCACTTCATAGTAATCGCGTTTTGACATAGATGAATCCTGTATTTTTGATAAATAAATTAGAAATTAGCTGACTGGACAATAAAGTAGGGATATGGAAGGTGGCTATTTTTATACAAAGCGCAAGCCTAAAAAAATCTTTTCCAAGCCATACAACTTGGAAAAGATTACCTAGGCAGTTCAAACTTCTGGTAAGAAGTGAAGGTTAATTGACGACTTCATAGTCGGCATCAACGGCTCCATTGCCTGCCTTTTTGCCACCTGAAGAAGCTCCTCCCTGATTGCTTTCTGTATTTCCAGCTGATGCCCCAGCTCCCGGATTACCTTCGGGTGCTGCACTGGCTGCAGCCTTGTATAGAGCTTCGGAAACCTTATGGGTTGCCTCTTCAACTTTTTTGAGAGCAGAACGGACTTCATCCAAATTTTCGCTACCTTGGACTTTCTTAAGCTGTTCAAGGGCTTCTTCGAGATTTTTCTTGTCGGAGCTATCGATTTTATCGCCTGATTCTTTGAGAAGCTTCTCGGTTGCATATATGGACTGTTCGGTTTGATTTTTAACTTCAATTTTTTCTTTTTCAAGCTTATCGGTTTCAGAATTGCTTTCCGCTTCTTTGACCATGCGCTTGATATCATCTTCTGATATGCCAGAACTGGCTTCGATTTTAATTTTTTGCTCTTTACCTGTGGCTTTATCCTTAGCACTGACATGGGCTATACCATTGGCGTCAATGTCAAAGGTGACTTCAATCTGGGGCATGCCTCTTGGAGCAGAGGGGATATCGGTGAGTTCAAAGCGACCCAGAGTACGGTTGTACCGGGCCATTTCGCGTTCACCTTGCAACACATGTATACTGACCGCTGTTTGATTGTCTTCGGCAGTTGAAAAAATCTGGCTTTTACGGGTAGGGATAGTTGTGTTGCGTTCGATGAGCTTAGTCATTACGCCACCTAGAGTTTCAATACCCAAGGATAGAGGTGTAACATCGAGAAGCAGTACATCTTTGACGGCATCATCACCAGCTAAAACACCAGCTTGCACTGCTGCACCGATGGCAACAACTTCATCAGGGTTTACACCTTTGTGAGGTTCTTTTTTGAAAAATTCTTGTACACGTTTTTGAACTGCTGGTATGCGGATAGATCCACCAACAAGAACCACTTGAGTAATTTCATCAACCTTAAGGCCGGCATCATTTATGGCCTTTTGACATGGGTCTATACTGCGTTCTACCAGTTGTTCGGTCAACTGATCAAACTTGGCGCGGGTGAGCGTTAGATCAAGGTGCTTAGGACCAGTGGCATCAGCAGTAATGAAGGGAAGATTGATATTGCTGGAAGTAGTGCTGGAGAGCTCAATTTTTGCTTTTTCGGCAGCTTCTTTTATACGCTGGACGGCCATTTTATCATTAGAGAGATCAATACCGTTATCGCGTTTAAATTCACTGTAGATCCATTCCATAACAGCCATGTCAAAATCGTCACCGCCCAGGTGAGTGTCACCGTTGGTGGATTTTACTTCAAAAACACCTTCACCAATTTCGAGAATGGATATATCGAAGGTACCGCCACCTAAATCGTAAACGGCAATGGTCTCGGCTTTTTTCTTTTCGAGACCATAAGCAAGTGCGGCTGCGGTTGGTTCGTTGACAATGCGTAATACTTCTAAACCGGCGATGCGTCCGGCATCTTTGGTGGCCTGGCGCTGTGCGTCGTTAAAATAGGCAGGGACAGTTATGACTGCCTGAGAGACACTTTCACCAAGATAATCTTCGGCGGTTTTTTTGAGATTTTGTAGAATGATAGCGGAGATTTCTGGTGGAGTAAATTTTTTATCATCTATTTGTACAGATACAGGATCCGCACTGCCACCTACAAGTTTATAGGGGATACGCTTTTCTTCGCTCTCCACTTCGTTATGCCGTCTACCCATAAAACGCTTGATGGAGTAGATAGTTTTTTCGGGATTGGTTATGGCTTGTCTTTTAGCCACTTGCCCTACCAGGCGTTCGCCTGATTTAGTAAAGCCGACAACAGAGGGTGTTGTGCGCCCACCTTCGGCGTTAGGTATTACTACAGGTTTTCCACCCTCCATAACAGCAACACAGGAGTTTGTGGTTCCTAAATCGATTCCAATTATCTTACCCATGATGTTTCCTTTCGAAAATTTTGGTTATTTGTGATTTGTATAGATCAATAAATTCCAGTTGATATATAGAGCTTTTACCTTAGGCCGCGGGCCCTGTTGACAAAACGACTTTGGCATGTTTTAAAATTTTATTTTTTACTTTATATCCTTTACTAAAGACCTGGGCAACTTTACCTTCTGCCAAGGTGGGGTGTGGCTGTTGCATAAGAGCTTCATGATACAAAGGGTCAAACTCTTCGCCTTCGGGGTTTATTTCTTCAAGGCCTGCATCGTTCAGTACATCCTTAAAAGATTTGAAAATCAAACGGATCCCTTCTTCAAAATCTTCGAGTCGTGTGGCTTTTTTTTGCGGATCAAAAGCACGCTCAAGATTTTCAAGTGTGGGTAATACCTTACCCAGTAATTGGGCAGATGAGGTTTGAATCAGCTCTAAGTTTTCGCGTGCTGCCCTGCGTCTAAAATTGTCGAAGTCGGCATGGAGACGGAGGTATTTATCGTTTAAGCTTTGATACTTGGGGTGCTTTTCTACATCGAGGTTTAAAAAAGCAGGGGGTTCTTCAAAATCTTGGGCTGAAGCTTTGGGTTCTTGTGGGGCAGAAGTATCTGAAGAAGAAGCTGACTGATCAGCGGCCTCTTGGGCATTTCCTGAATTTGGATCTTGTGTGTCGGAATCGGACGAGCCAGAGTTTGCCTTTGAGCTCTGCGCAGTAGAGTTGTCTAAGCCTTGATTGAGACCCTCAGAATGGGCGTCAAGAGGTGAATTAGGATTTTCCGGAGCGTTTTGGGATGGGGCTGTTGTTTTTTCTGCAGTTTCCATGTCAATTGATGTTAAAGGTAAAGACCACATAGCAATTATAAGGCCAAGATATTTAGGGGTGAAATGGGTATCTTCTTGTGTTAGAAGGCCCAAAAAGAGGGGATTTTTGCTAGCTAAAGGAGATTAAAAACAAAAAGTAGCGAAAAGTCTGACCTAAAAAGGCAGAATTTAAATCAGAAGTGTTTCAAAATGAAACTAAAAAACAAGAAATCTAAAGAAATGAGGAGAAAAAGTCCTTGTCATATTCTGTGTCAAAATATGTGCTCTATTTTGAAGCATATGGGCTAAACTAGCCTATAAGTTCTGCTATCCTTTGCGCGTTATTTTCCCAGGTAAAGGTTTGCGCGCGAGCTTGGGCGGCAAGACCCATTTTTTTGACTAACTCAGGGTTTTCGATAAGGTAGTGAAGTTCTTGAGCTAAAGCCTCCTCGTCTCCTTCGGGAACAAGGATTCCGGTTGTAGGAGTATCTATAGCGTCTCCCACTCCTCCGCTGTTATAGGCGAGAGAGGGAATTCCTAAAACAGCTGCTTCGAGATAAACTATTCCAAAACCTTCGATATCATCTTTGTAAGAAAGGCTAGGCATGATGAAAAGATCGAGGGTGGAGTAATAAGAGCCTAATAATTCTTCGGGTATGGCCTCAGCAAAAAAACAGAGGTCGGTAATCCCCAAAGATTGGCTTTCTTGTTTCAGTTGGGCAAAAAGCGGGCCTTGGCCTCCAATCAGAACACGCAATTGGGGATGCTGGTCTTTTAACTTGGCTGTAATGCGCAAAAGGGCAGATACATTTTTTCGGGGAATGAGGCGCGTGATCACTCCCACGATAAAACAGTTTTCCCAACCTAACTTTTGTTTGAGGAAGAGTTTGCTAGTAACTTCTAATCGGGAAAAATCGACCCCTGGATGTACTATTTCAGTAGGCAAACTGCTGCTCACATTTTTGAGCAGGCGATTGACTGCCCTACTGTTAGGCAGGGCAAGATTGATGTATCTGAATACCTTGCGGGCTAAGAGAGGGGTAAGCTTCAAAAAAGCCGAAGTAAGGAGTTCGCGACCATGCACCAGACAAACTTGGCGCATAGGTGAGGAGCTTTTTAATAAAGAGGGCAATAAGTTCCAGAGTCCGTTTTGCCATTGTGAGTAAAGCAAAACCTGGGGTTTATGCAGTCGTATATATCTGGGTAAGAAAAAAAGAAGGTTTATCCACAAATAGGTTGAATGGACTTTTACGCGCGTAACCAAAAAGGGAAGAGAGGCGTCAAAGTTTTTGCATAAGGGAGCTGCAGGGCAAATGACATGTATGGGATACCCTAAACGGTGCAGGTGTTGGGCTAATTGAAAACTATAAGTTTGTATGCCCCCATGTATAGGGGGAAAATCTTGGGTGATTAAGAGAATGGAATTGGGATTGTTATTGTCCATAGAGGAAAGTTCCAATTAAAACAAGGTAAATAAAATATTTCAATTTTTATCGTGACTTAAAGAGGAAAGAGTTTTGGCGGTAAAATCTACAATTGAAATGAGCTTGGAATAATCCATACGAGTAGGGCCTATAACCCCTAGAGTTTTTTTGAGGCCACCCACATTAAAGGAAGATGTGATAACCGAATGAGTTTGGAGAACACCCAGTTGATTTTCTTTACCTACAGTCACCTGAACTCCCTGTGAAGTAGGACTTTGGTGGTCACGCTGAGCAAGGAAGTGAACAAGAGTGCTTTGGTTATCAATAATTTCAATAAGACCTTCAAGATCTTCAATTTTTTCAAAATCGGGTTGCTGGACAATATTGCGGGCGCCGGCTAGGGCAATTTGGCTACCCCCGGAAGGGCTAAGGAGTTTAAGTATAGAGTGTGTAAAAATTCGAATAGGCCCGGACAAGTCTTCGGCTTCTTGATGTATTTCAGATGTATAGATAGGTTCAGTGAGCATGGAAACAGTTTTACCGCGCAGGCGCTGACTGAGAACAGAGGCTATGAGATGCAGGGAACTATCAGATAGATCAGTTTTAAGCTCTACCATAAGCGAGCGGATCAGCTTGCCTGAAAGACCAAGAATAACCATGACTTTTTTTTCAGCAAGTCGGATCAGTTCTAGTTTTTCAATCTGATCATCTTCGAGGTAAGTAGCTACTGCCATACCAAAAAGACGGGTAACCTGGCTGAGCATCTGGGCTGCAGCATGCATGATTTCATCTTCCTGCTGAGCTTTTTCAAGGTGTGTGAGAATCAGTTTTTGATCGGATAGGTTTAAATCTTCAATTTTAAGCAAGGAATCTATATAGACACGGTATCCCAAATCCGTTGGCATCCGACCGGCAGATGTATGGGGGTGTTCAATAAGTCCCAGCCTTTCCAGTTCGCCCATGGTATTGCGGATGGTGGCTGAGCTTGCTGACAAGGCGGGTTGGCTGGCCAGAGTTTTAGAAGAAATGGGTTCGGCTTTGACTATAAAATTTTGAATAACTGCACATAAGACCTCGCGTTGTCGTAATGTGAGTTCTACAAGAAGAGTAGGGCCGTTCATAAATAAAAAATAAATAAGTTAAGTGGCTTTACGCGTATAGGTTAAAGAGTTTTGGGCTTTAGTGGAAGAGTAAATCAGCCCTTAAAAGAACAAATACAAAAAAGGCCCCTGGTTTTACCAGGGGCCTTTGAGACTATAAGAATAAAGAACGATGAATGTAAAAGGCTCGGCAACAACAAGTGTTGCCGCAGGGATTACATCATACCGTCCATACCACCCATGCCACCCATACCGCCCATGCCACCATGGCCACCAGCAGCAGCAGGTTTATCTTCTTTTTTATCGGCAACCAGACAATCGGTTGTCAAAAGAAGTCCAGCAATAGAGGCTGCATTAGAAAGAGCAGTAGTTGTCACTTTAGCAGGATCGATAACACCAGCAGCAATCAAGTTTTCAAACTTGCCGGTTCTGGCATTATAACCAAAGTCTGCTTTGCCTTCTTTGACTTTGTTGACGATAACAGAAGGTTCTTCACCAGCATTGGCTACAATCTGACGGAGAGGTTCTTCTACCACGCGACGCATAATGGAAACGCCAAGAGCTTGGTCACCTTCAAGTTTTAAGGCGTCAAGAGAAGAAACTGCGCGTAAAAGAGCAATACCGCCTCCGGCTACAACTCCGCTCTCAACAGCAGCACGGGTAGCTGCCAGGGCGTCATCAACTCGATCTTTCTTTTCTTTCATGGCAGTTTCGGTAGCAGCGCCCACCTTGATAACTGCAACACCGCCAGCAAGTTTAGCCAGACGCTCTTGGAGTTTTTCTTTGTCGTAGTCCGAAGTGGTTTCTTCGATTTGACGACGGATTTGAGCTACGCGAGCTTTAATATCTGCGGGTTTGCCAGCACCTTCAACAATGATGGAGTTTTCTTTGTCGATGCGGACAGACTTGGCTTGACCGAGGTCAGCTATTTGAGTGTTTTCAAGTTTGAGACCAGTTTCTTCGGAGATAACACGACCATTAGTGAGAATGGCGATGTCTTCGAGCATAGCCTTGCGGCGGTCACCAAAACCAGGGGCTTTAACGGCGCATACACGCAGAGTGCCACGCAATTTATTTACCACTAGGGTTGCCAAAGCTTCACCCTCAACATCTTCAGCGATGATCAGAAGACCACGGCCAGTTTGAGCAGACTTTTCAAGAATAGGTAGAAGGTCCTTCATGCTGCTGATTTTCTTGTCGTAAATCAGGATATGAGGATTTTCCAAAACGGCTTCCATATTGTCGGCGTTGGTTACGAAATAAGGAGAGAGGTAACCGCGGTCAAACTGCATACCTTCAACGACTTCAAGGGTAGTTTCCATGCTTTTGGCTTCTTCAACGGTAATAACTCCGTCTTTTTCACCCACTTTTTGCATGGCTTCAGCAATCAGATCGCCAATTTCTTGTTCGTTATTAGCAGATATAGCACCTACCTGAGCGATTTCGGCCTTGCCGCTAATGGGTTTGGCAACCTTGTTGATTTCTGCAATTAGGGCCGCAGTGGCAGCATCAATACCGCGCTTGAGTTCAATGGGACTGGAACCAGCAGTAACAAGCTTTAAGCCTTGTGTATAAACGGCCTGGGCAAGAAGAGTGGCAGTAGTGGTGCCATCACCTGCAACATCGGAAGTTTTGCTGGCAACTTCTTTAACCATTTGAGCGCCCATGTTTTCGAAGGCATCTTCGAGCTCAATTTCTTTGGCAACGGAAACACCGTCTTTAGTAATGGTGGGGGAACCAAAACTTTTTGCAAGTACAACATTGCGCCCTTTAGGACCCAGTGTAACCTTTACGGCGTTAGCAAGAATATCTACGCCTTTTTTGATAGAATTACGCGCTTGAGCGTCAAAAACAATTTGTTTTGCCATGATGATTTCTCCTGGTTTGTGTGTTAAATGATGGCTAGAATGTCAGATTCGCGCATAATGAGGTAATCTTTACCTTCAACGCTAATTTCAGTACCGCTATATTTGCCATACAGAACAACATCGCCTACTTTGACTTCCATTTTAATTAGCTCACCGCTCTTTTCAGAAGCTTTGCCGGGGCCAGCAGCAACAACTTTGCCTTTTTGGGGCTTTTCTTTAGCATTATCGGGTATGTATAAACCGCCAGCGGTTTTTTCTTCAGCTTCGAGGGGTTGGACAAGAACCCGGTCGGAAAGAGGCTTGATCGCCATGTTTTCTCCTGGTGAAAGGTTAAGGTTAAGCACTCAAATGAGGTTTCTGTTAGCAGTCTGCCACTTAGAGTGCTAATTGCGGATCAACTTAAATTTTTAGTTCACAACTGACAAGGTGCTGTCTAAAAGGCAAATAAGAATCGTTTTTGGCCAGACAAACCTATTTTATAACTCCATTAGGACAGGCTTCCCTGTGAGGAAAGTGAAAAAAAATGACCAGGCCCAAATTTGAGGGAAGTTTTGCACGAAAAGTTGAAGGGGTCATCCCCAAAGGCCCAGTTTAAGGCTTGTGGAAATTTATGAGCGCTCTTTTTGATCCAGGCCCGCAAAAACGCATCCAGATATACAGACTCAGGGATTATCCCTGGCTTTCACTCTCGGGTGTTGCTGCTGCTGAAGCAGGGTTTGTATGGGGAATAAAGGAAACTGCAACACAGGCCGAAAATTTTACTTCCATAAGTGATTGGTCAAAAGCGGCAGGTTTTTTGGGCCTGTGTATTACTCTGCGCCTATTCTGTACCCTGCATGTAGAATACAAAAAAATAAAAGTAGGTAGGGAAAAAATTGCGGGCTTAATGCAACATTTTACGTTCGTGTGGCAAAATTCAAAATCTCTTTTATACAGAGGAACGATGTATAGAGATTCCAAACATTTTCTAACCCAACAACTAAAACTTATAGAAGAAGGATTTGAGGCCCGCCATACCCTTCAATTAGGTCTGATTCAGATAGGACTCTTGCTTCCGTTTTTTTATTTTGTTCCTGTTGGTTTGATATATGGATTAGGTGTTTTAGGTTTACCAGTAATTGTACTGAGCAAATTCAAGATTGGCCTTTTAGATCGCATATATACAGAGGCCCAAAAAGCCCAACAGAGAAAAGGTTTACTTAACGAAGATTTTTTGCGGAAAATGGAATGGATGATTGGGAATGGTAGGACTACTGTGCTACTGGAACAATTTGTACAAAGCCACAAACTTTCTGAATATCAAGAAGACAAATACAAAAAAGCAAAAGCCACCCTACCGGCCATTTTTGAATGGTTTTTTTTCGGTGTTTTTCTCACCGTCCTCATTTTAGGGGTGAGTGGAATTTTGGGTGTTATAGAAAAACACGAATTACTTTTATTTTCAGTACTGCTCTTTTTACTCTACCGGCCCATCAAA
>Ga0116204_1001339_pt1 | contig 13774 bp, 15 predicted proteins | sample LakKivwa52mmetaG_FD_94481 | JGI IMG/M metagenome (GOLD analysis project Ga0116204, IMG submission 94481) | Anoxic lake water microbial communities from Lake Kivu, Rwanda to study Microbial Dark Matter (Phase II) - Lake Kivu water 52m metaG | ecosystem: Environmental > Aquatic > Freshwater > Lake...
CAAGCAGCAGAACAAACAACGCGCATATGGACGAAATTGTTTTCATGGTCTGTCTCCTTGAAATGTTTGTATTGGGAAATCCAATAAATAACAATTATTATCCCGTGTCTGTTTTTATAACCATACATCGGCAGCACTCCGGCGCAGGGAGTCCGGCAGGCGGCAGCGGCCTCATCTCTCACAGGTCAGGCGATGCTTGAGCGCTGCAAAGCCGCCTCTATTTTACAGCGCTCGGTGATGTCGCGGCAGATGGTGATGGTGCCGCGCTGCTGGCCCTGCTGGTCGCGCAGAAGCGACATGGTTGCTTCCGCAGGAAAAACCGTTTTGTCCTTTTTGAAAAGATACGCCCGGGTCTTTGACAGGCCGGTTTCAAAAAGCTGCTCAACCTGAAGCACCTGGCGGGCGTAATATTCATCGGTCACGACAAAGGCCTCTCCGGTTGAGCTGGCGTAGGAGCCGGCCATGGGTATAAATTCCAGCAGATACCTGCCCAGCATTTCATCGGAACGCTCAAAGCCGAACATGCGGATGCAGGCTTCGTTTGCCGTGGCGATCGAGCCGTTGAAGTCGGCGATGATGACGGCATCGCCGGAGTTCTCCAGAATGCTGCGGTAAAGCTCCTCGGGTTCCCAGGCCTCGCAGAGGGGAATGGCCGGCGCAGCGCTTTGCCGGGAGGCGGCCCGCCGTTCCGGAGAGGCGACGACGATTGCCTGTCGTATTGCTCCGCCGGGGTCGCGCATGAGTGCCGAACGCATAAGAACCGGAATGCGCTCTTTTGATTTCGCGATCAAGGTGCAGGGAGAGGCTTTTTTTTCGGCAATCGCAAGCGGGTAGAGTTCAAAGCGCAGAATATGCTCGCGCAGCGATGCATCCATATCAGCGTCCTGCCTGCGCGCAGCTGCGATGTCGGCAAAACGCAGGCCCGGTATATCATCGGGTCCGTATCCCAGCAGCGCAGTGAATGCGCTGTTGACTCTCAGAAAGCGGCCCGCGCTGTTGACCACGAAGGCCGCGTCGAAATGCTTATCAAAAAGCATCTCGAAGTATTCGACGCGCAGCTGCTCCTGTTCTTTCATGGATGCGTACCGGCCTGTATGTGATGCATCATTGCTGGGCCGCGGTCCGGCTTTCTGCCAGCGAGGCCAGAAACGTTCTCAGGTTGAGCTTTTTGTTGGTTATGCCGCATTTCCTGCGGATGTTGTTGCGGTGGAAGTTCACCGTTTTAATACTGAGCTGCAGCAGCTCTGCAATGTCTCTCGTGGTCCTGCCGTGCCGGATGCAGCTGGCAATCTGGATTTCCGCCGGCGTGAAGCGCAGGTGCTGCATGCTCAGGGAGCGCATCATCGGCGACGTGATGTCGCGCAGGTTCGTCTCAAGCAGTCCAAGCAGCGCCCGCTGGCGCTCCTGCAGCTTCCCGGCCTTGAGTTTTTCGATGCAGGGCAGGACCAGCTTATGCAGGTTATGCAGCATGGATTGCTCCAGGGCCGTCCTGTCGTCGTCTCTGCTGCTCAGCAGCACGCGCAGGGCGGTATTGGCATCCTCAAGGTCGCGGGTGCGCTCCCTGACCTTGACTTCCAGTATTTCGCGGGCAGTGTTCAGCGCAGATTCCGCCTGCTTGCGCGCGGTGATATCATGCGCCACACCCAGTACGCAGCGCTCCCCCTGAAGGTAGAGCGGATAGGTACAGATCTCTACCGATACCAGGCCGCCGTCTTTGCGCTTCAGCTCGAACTCGTCGGGGCCGGTGGGGCTTCCGCCGATGTTGCGCTCAAGCAGCTCGAGGGCTTTAGGGAACTGCTCGTCTGAGAGCAGATCCAGATCAAAATAATTTTTTCCGATCAGTTCATCGCGGCTGTAACCGGTCAGCTGTTCAGCGCTGCGGTTGCCGTCGATAAAAATCCCGCTCGCGTCGCTGATATAGATGGCATCCGGGGCATACTCAAAAAAAGTGCGGAAGCGCTCCTCGGCAGTGCGCAGGGCCAGCTCGTCGGTGCGGTCGCGCATGACGGTCAGCATGCCGGCGGCCCCGCCCGCGCTGTTGAATACGGACGTGCTTTTTTGTTCAACAGGAATTGCCAAGCCCTGCTTATTCATGCAGACTGCTTCTGCCGCTGATGAGCAGTCGGGAGATGCGTATAAACAATCAAGAGCCCTGCCGATGATTTCTTCTGCGCAATAGCCCAGCAGGTTCAGGCAGGCCGTGTTTGCCTGCAGGATGGTTCCGCCGGGACTGGTAATGATGGCGGCATCAAAACAGGCTTCCAGCACGTGGCCGGCCTGACGCAGGGCCGGGTCAGCGCCCGGTCGCCCGTGCATGGCGGCCTTGTCTTTTTTGTTTGCAGGCTTCGGTATAGACATGGGCAGATACAGAAGAGTTTAGTACAGGACAGTGTGCGTGTATCAGGATAGCCGGAAAACGGATCTATTCAAAGATTGATGAAGTCGTAAAAAGTCCGAAAATACCATTTTTTACGACGCGCTCGTAAAAAGGCCGCAGGCAAGGCGCGCAAATCCGAAGGAATGAGGCGTACGTGCCGTACGCCGCAATGACTGAGGATGCAGCGCAACGTAGCATCCGGACTTTTTACGAGCGCGTCAAAGATTAAACTGTATAGCGCTAAGAATATGGGCTGCTGCAATAATTCTACATTTAAAACACTGGTTTCTCAACACGAAACACAAGAAACCTTACCTGCTTTCAGCACGGCATCGCCGCAATTTTCTCCATGCGCATAGCCTGAAAAAAAGCACCCTCCGTTCTCCCTGAGCTTGTCGCAGGGTGAACGGAGTACATAGCAGGGTGTTGAAAAATTCTTTTTAAACAGACTGTTCAAAAACGGTCAGATGCAAGGCGTGCGAAATTATGAGGAATGAGGCGTACTTTGCGGTACGCCGCAGTGACGAATGATGAGCACAACACAGCAGATGGGCGTTTTTCAACAGCCTGATAGAGCTCCCCCGGGTCCGGTCATGGTTCGACAAGCTCACCGCTTGCAGTTTCTCATTGAGAGGTTTACTGGGGAAAAGCGATAAAAAAGGCAATTCCGTTTGCTGCTTATAACGGAATTGCCTTGTGTGTTTATCGCATAGCGGCTGGCGTCTTCCAGGGAAGCAGCTGCCATGCCGGTGTTGCGGTTACGGCTGATCGCCGTCAACGAAAAGGTCGATCGGGGTCTGCACACTGATGGCCAGATTGCTCTTGGACCAGGTTCCGTAAAAGGCCGCAGTGATGAACTTATTCACGCTCAGGGCCACATCCGAAAAAAAGTGATTCGGCGTGTACCAGCAGTTCGTGCAGGCCGGACAGTGATTGTCGACAAAGCTGCAGTGAAACCAGCGGGGCGAATAGCCGCAGGGGTTGAACGCATAGACCCTCTTGGCACGGTAGAGCGCCCGCTGACCCATACTGCCGTAATAGGCCGCCTTGGCAGCGTCGTTCATGGTCACAAAGCAGGTCGTGACATTAAAGCCCCAGTACATGGCCGGAACCACCACGTTGCCCGTGTTGCTGCAGTTGTAAGGATCGATGCTGAAAATGGCATCAGCCAGTGCGAAATAGAGGTGCAGCCGCTGCCGGCCAGCCAGCCGACCAGGTTGGCGCGCACGGCAAGTGCCAGGTTGCGGAATTTGGTCGCATCGGTCTTCACCATGTTGCCGGGATTATGGTCCATCATGACCACAACATAGCCGTGGGCAATGAGGGCGTTTGAGAGCTTGTCATAGCCGTCCCGGGACATGGAAGTTCCCACACCCAGCAGAATCGCCTCGCAGGCTGCCGGCGCCGGGCTGGGATAGAAGACTTTAACCTGGCCCTGGGATATATCCTTGGTAAACGATGCTGCCTGTGCACTGCTGAATCCGAAAACTGCAAGCGCTGCAACAACAAGTGCCAGCGCAATTTTTCGTGATACTGTATTCATGCCAAGCCTCCCTGTTTGATTGAGTGTATCGTTTTCATGCTTTTGTGGGTGTGTTGTGTTTACCTCCTTTCCTCCCCTTCACACAGTAACTATGCCAACCTCTTGCCTGTAGAAACATCAAAAAGCAGGAACATGTGCCGTTAAAATAGTTTGTAAAATTAACCACAATTAAACAGGATCAGGACCAAGAAAACAATACTGGAAAAAACCCTGTAAAGTGCCGGCTAAAAACAGGTATTTTTTAGCTTGATTTTTGAATACTGAACTTCAGCGAGCCGGGCGTGCGCCAGGCTTTGTTTGCGGCTGTGCTATACTCTAACAGGTTGTTGAAAAAGTCCTTTTATACAGGCTGTTCAAAAGCGCTCGGATGCACGGCGTGCGAAATCATGAGGAATGAGGGGTACTTTGCCGTACGCCGCAGTGACGAATGATGAGCACAACGCAGCAGATGGGCGTTTTTCAACAGCCTGCTGTTACAAAGAGGCCCTCAACGCTGCCGTTCTTATCTTGAAAAAAATTCATGTCAGCGTAGGATTGTGCCGAAAAAGCAACGTATCCGACCGCCTGTTTGAGCGGCAGTTAACAGCCAGGGAGCCGATTCATGGAAAAAACAGTTTTGATCGTTGATGACGCTGCCCCGGTGCGGGAACTGCTTGCAAGTGCGCTGAGCAAGCGCGGATACACTGTGACGGCGGTTGACAGCGCTCAGGCTGCGCTTGACAGGCTGCAGGAATCTTATTTTCACGTTATGTTTGTTGATTTGCACATGCCTGACATGAGCGGGGTGGAGTTGTGCGAAAAAATCCGCCGTAATTACCCCCTGGCATTTATCTACGCCATGACCGCGTATGTATCGATTTTTGCCCTGACAGAATGCCGCCAGGCCGGGTTTGATGACTATTTTGTAAAACCGGTCAATATAGACCTTTTCGACCGTGCCGCCAAAGAGGCCTTTGAGAAAATCAAGCGCTGGAGCAGCCGGCCCGGCGCGGCTTCACCTGTTTCCACCTGATCAAATCTTCTGCCATAGTTCATCTTCGGCGCAGCTGTTATCCTGCCGCACAGCATTTTTTGTGTTTTTTACCGCTTCCGCAGGGGCAGGGTTCATTGCGCCCGACTTTGGGCTGGGGCCGCACGAACTGTGCGGGAACTATCGGCGTGCCGTCGGAAAAATACCAGGTTCCATCAACCCGGGCAAACTGCGCCAGTTCATGATGTTTCTTCTTTGTGTTTTTTTCAGTGTAGTGGGCGATAAATTCAACACTGCCGGTTAGATCATCGGCGCCGACGTCAGTGGCGATCATTTCGAGCCCATGCCAGGTTGAACGCTCGGACCAGCGCCGGATGCCTTCGGTCAGCAGGCCTTCGCGTTTGTCCGGGTGGGTTGTAGCGATAATAAAGTCCACTTCAGTTTTAGCGTAGGCGCTGTAGCGCGCGCATCAGGGCTTCAGGCGTCGGTGCCGACTTTGCACCGAGGATAAGGGGCTCGCAGCACCGGCTGTAGGGTTGGGCGCTTCCGCACGGGCAGGTTTCCATGAACATCTCCTTGGTTGGACGTCACAATCAGAAGTGAAAGTATACCAGATTTAAGGCGGCGGGACTAAAAAAAATCAAGATTGTTCCAGGAAACCCAGGCAGAAGCGCAGGCGCTGAAGGTCTTTCAGCATCTCAGCGCTGCTCCGGCAGCGCAATACTTTGTTTGTGTGCCTGTTCCGATCGGCGGAAAAAAAGGGCCAGATGCCCTTTGACGCCGAGCAGGGCCGCACCGGTGTGCCCTGCAATGGTTTCCGATAGCTCCCTTTTTATATCCTTGCAGTCCACGAAGCGCACCTTGATCAGTTCGTGGTCGCTCAGTGCCCGGTCGATATCCTTTACAACAGCTTCGCTCAGGCCCTGGCGGCCCACATACACCACCGGCTTAAGGTCATGGGCGAGACCCCGCAGAAATTTCTTCTGGTGCGCCGTTAATGCGTTCATTGGGTTCCTTTCTCCCGTCGGCCTGCGCTGAATTTGCGCACATCCTCTGACAGCATAATCGTAGAGGTTTGTGTCAAGGGATCATAGGTTATCTGCGCGCGGTTGTGCTTGAGCTGGGTTCGCACAGCTGCGCATTTTTCCGCCAGCGTGGCCTCTCGCCGGCCGTAGTCAGTACCGCTGCGGGTGACAAATTCTACAATAAGGGCGCTGAGCGCGTCCGGGCTCAGGCGCTCAGCAGGCACGACAATAAGCTGTTCGCCGCTCTTATCCTGAGAGACCATGGTGCTGTTTCGGGTGCGTTTTCGGCAGGTAGTGAGTAAAGTGACGGCGCATCAGCGGACTGATGGTGCAGTCGATATACATGGCATCTTCGCGGTAATCGACATTGTCAACAATGCTGTAGGCATAAAAATCAGCCAGGGCGTCGCACTTGCTGTAGGGCAGCCTGATCGTGCGCGAGATACATCCCTCGTGGACACGGGTGGTGACTGCATCAATAATGGTGTTCCGGGCGCTTTCCTCAAGCGCGCTGACACACAGGCACCCGGGGTGTTTTTTTTCGAGCATGAGCCGGTCAATGGCGTCATGGCGGCTCAGATCGATTTTATTGAATATGATCATGCGCGGCACGGCCGCGGCCCCGATTTCGTTCAAAACCCCTGCGGTTGTGCTGATATGGGTTTCATAGTCCGGATGGGATACATCAATGACGTGCAGCAGCAGATCAGCCTCGCGCACGTGCTCCAGCGTAGAGCGAAACGAAGCCACAAGCGAATGCGGCAGATTCCTGATGAACCCGACCGTGTCGGTGAGAACGACTGCGGGCTTGGCCATGCAGTCCAGCGCACGCGTTGTTGCGTCCAGCGTTGCAAACAGCTTATCGGCCACATGCACGCTGCTGCCGGTCAGGCAGTTCATCAGGGTTGATTTGCCTGCATTGGTGTAGCCGACCAGCGCGACCTGAAAGCAGTTTGAGCGCTGCTTACGCTGGGTGCAGCGCTCGGTCTCGATGCGCTGCAGCTCTTTTTGCAGATGCGCGATGCGGGCGCGCACCATGCGGCGGTCGATTTGAATCTGCTTTTCACCCATGCCGCGCGAGGTGCCGATACCGCCGCGCTCACGGTCAAGATGCGCCCACATACCCACAAGGCGCGGCAGCATGTACTGCATGCGGGCCAGCTCAACCTGTACGCGCGCTTCGGCTGTGCGGACATGCCGGGCAAAGATTTCAAGAATCAGCTGGGTGCGATCCCAGACCATGCAGCCGAGCTGACGCTCGATGTTCTGGCTCTGCCGTGGGGAAAGATCGTTGTCGAAAATAACCAGTTCAGCGTCGTATTGATGAACAAGCCCGCGCAGGTCTTCAAGCTTGCCGTGGCCGATATAGGTGCCCGGGTCAGGGGCGGGGCGGGCCTGTACTGCATGAGCGGCAATTGCAAAGCCCAGCGTGTCTGCCAGATCCGCCAGCTCACACAGGGAGTCTTCGGCGTGCGCCGCAGCACCCGGCAGGGTTACTGCAGCCAGCAGGGCTGCCGGGGGTTCCCGGGAGGTGTTGGTGCTTATCATATGCCAAAGGCTGCCGCGGTTACCCGAAAACCCTTTGTTTCAGACAGGGCCTGCTCAACGGTGGGGACATGTTTTACCCAGGCATGCAGGTGATCCTGCCAGGCATAGCCGCGTTGCTGAAGCTGCTCGCTGAGCACGGCAGCGTTGATAAAATAAACCGCAATAGTGTCATCCGGGTGAACCAGCACCTTGGCATACAGGTCGTTGCCGCTCAAAGGTTTGGTTCCAAATACCTCAGCCACCTCGCGTAACAGTTCTTTGTTCACAGGAGCATACCTTCCTTGCCGCTGAGGTCACGAAGCACGGGAACCGTGTTCCCTGCAGGCCGCCATAGTAATATAGCGGGCGAGATTATAATTCATCCGGCGTAACTATAGCGTACTATCCCGCAATGAATCAAGAGTAAAAAAGACGCAGAAATTTTTATGCTGTTGAAAATTCATTGTTTTTTTATGCGCGCGCAGAGGAACACTGGCCGGATCCAACACTAAAAACAATAACATCTTGATTTTCCATGCTTTTAAAAGAACTGCTCAATATTGTGGCATTCTGCTTAAACCCCTTGTTTTTCAGACCTGTGAGAAGATTTTCACACCCTTTTCCACAGCTTATTCACACAATCTGTGGATTGCCCGATGGTTGCAACCGCCACGTTGCGCTGCTGGTGATACCGTCCTGCGCATCTGCGCTGTATTTAGTCAGGGTGACCAACTGTCGCCAGCTATACAGCGACGCTTATGTAGGGCGTTCTTTCCAGAGCGAGACCAGTGCTTCTCTCACCACTTTCCGGGCCGCGTTGCGGGGGATTTCTGAGATCGGAAGTATCAGCTTCGGGCATTTGAATGCAGCCAGATTCTCCCGGCAGTGGGTCTGCAGCTCATCAACAGTTGCGCCGCGCAGCACCACGGCTGCAACGATGCCTTCACCCCACAGGTCATCGGGCACACCGAACACGGCGCAGTCCTCTATGCCCGGATGCAGGCGCAGGATGTTTTCAATTTCGGGAGGGTACACATTGATGCCGCCGGTGATGATGATGTCTTTTTTGCGCCCGCAAATGTAGAGAAAGCCCTCCTCGTCCATATATCCCATATCGCCGGTATACAGGCGGCCGCGTACAAGCACCGCGCGCGTGGCCGCTTCATCGCGGAAATAACCCTGCATGATGTTGCGGCCGCGGCAGGTGATCTCCCCGATTGCATTGGCGGCAAGACTGCGCCCCTTTTCATCAACAATCGCAACCTGCACACACGGCATGGGTTTGCCGACACTATCGGCCCTGCGGAAAAAATCCTGCGGCCCCAAAACGCTGATACCGGGGCCGGCCTCGGTCTGGCCGTAAATATCATACAGGTCAGCCGCAGGAAACATGTCCCTCAGGGTCTTCCGCTCGGCCGGGCTCATGGCTGAAGCTCCCGTAATGACTCGCGACAAGTCAGCGCCCGCGCGTCTGAGCTTAGGCGATGAGCGCAGCAGCATATGGTACATGGTCGGGGTCTGGGTAATGGAGGTGATTTTTTCGCGCCGGATAATCTCAAAGCAGGCATCCGGGCTGAAGCGCTCCACCAGATAACAGGCGGTAGCGCTTCGGACATAGGTAAAAAGCCGCGAAAATGTGGAAATGTGGAAAAGGGCGGTTGTGGCAAGCTCGCGCTGGCCCGGTGCAAAGCCGCAGGCCGCACAGTAATTGGCGCTGTTGGCCAGCAGATTGCCGTGGCTGAGCAGGACTCCCCTGGGGCTGGCGCTCGTGCCGGCGGTATATATAATACAGGCCGGGTCGGCTGCGCTCGGGACCGGGGGCAGCGCTGCAGCCGACAGAGGCTTCTTGCAATCGCCGGGTATGTGCATCGTGCGCAGCTGCAGGGCGGCTGACAGGCTCGCATGCGGCTCGTCATCATAGAGCAGAGCTGAAGCTCCGGCATGTTCTATCTGGAGCTTCAGCTCTGCAGGGCTAAGGCGCCGGTTGAGCGGCACGCATACAGCGCCGAGGCGCAGCAGCGCAAAGGCTGCCTGCACAAAGGCAGGCCCGCCGCACGCAAGGGCCACGCGCATGCCGGGCCGGATTCCTTCCAGGTACAGGTGTGCAGCCAGCCCAAGCGCATCAGTGTGCAGCTGCGCAAACGTGCAGCGTCCCTCCTCGCTGATAAATGCTTCAGCAAGCGGGTACTCACGCGCGGTTTTGGACAGCAGGGCGAAAAGATGCATAGTGTTTTCAGCTGACTTTATACGTATGATTGCGTCATGGTCTCATACTCAAAGGCCTCAGACTCTTTACCGCGCTTGCGGCATCCTGCGGCATAAATGCGGCATTTGCGTTCAAGTTCCCGGACCGCGGCTGCGCGCTGGTCATAATTAAGTACACCGCTGTCAAGCGATTTGCGGATTGCCCGGATGCGCAAACGGTCAAGCGCGGGTACGCATCGTGACTGCTGGTCGGCATGGCCGCCGTACTTGATAATCAGCTCTTCCTCAATCAGGTGAATCGGATACTGCGGGGCAATGCGCAGCCACAGGTCATAGTCTTCGCACGCGGGCATGCTCTCGTCAAACAGGCCAACCTGCTCGAAGACACGGCGGTGAATCATGACCGATGACGGGCTCACGATGCACAGAGGCAGGCAGTATTCATAAATCCAGCCTGAGTGCATGCAGTGTTTGGCGCGGGCATTCACACGCACGCCGTTGCGTATCCACACCTCGCGGGTCTGACTGATCATGACATCAGCATGGACGGCATGATATTCGAGCTGTCGTTCCAGTTTGCGCGGCAGCCATATGTCATCGGAATCGAGAAACGCGATTAAATCAGCCTGCGCGGCAGCAATGCCGCGGTTGCGGGCCGCGGACGGCCCGGACGGCTCAATGCGCAGACAGGTTATTCTGTTGCAGTAGGTGCGAAGGATTTCCTGCGTGGCATCGGTTGAGCCGTCGTCAACCACGATCAGCTCGAAGTTGTGCTGCGTCTGGTTTAACACCGAATCAATCGCTTTTGTAAAACAAGCTTCCCGGTTGCGGGTCGGAATAATTATGCTGACAAGGGGCCGGGGCATATTTTTTTAAAAAAATGCGTTTCAGGGGGAATAAAATCTAACAGTCTGCGACTAAGGAGTCAATTACTAACTTTTTTACGGAGGGACTGTTCTATGAAACACACGCGTACCTGTATCAAGACTCTCGCCATCATGCTGTTGTTGCTGTTTGCGGCCGGGCCGGTTCTGGCAGAACCGCCGGCAGCGCCATCGCCGGCAGCCAAAGCGCAGCTGCAGGGCACGGTCAACATCAATACGGCCGATGCCACGCAACTGGCGCTGCTGCCCGGAATCGGGCCCAAGATGGCCGAGAGCATTATCGCCTATCGCACCAGCGTCGGAACCTTTAGTTCGATTGAAGATATGGTGAATGTGAAGGGTATCGGCCCGAAGTCTCTGGAAAAAATGCGGCCCTACCTGAGCGTTAAGGGCGAAACCACGCTGAAAAAAGGCTGAGACCGGCTGCCATCAGAGTGAAAAGGCCTGCGGCGTGCCTGCCGCAGGCCTTTTGTGCTCATGCCCGGGCGCTTTGCGCAAGTGAAAGGCGTTCATGCTTTAAAACTATTCTGAGCAACCCGGTCTGCGGGGCAGCGACTGGTTCTGCCGCCGGCGCTCCTCTATTTCCCGTGTTCGAAGTGTATCCTTATACAAAGCAAAGCGGTTGGCCTGCTCAACCGGAAGCTGTGCATCAGAATTACCCTCCCAGCGGCGGCACAGATACAGGGGCTCATAGATGCGGCCTACGCGGTAGTCGCGCGAAATGCGCAGGGCAACCGCGTAGTCTTCGCCGTAGCTGACATCCGGAAACGGGTGCAGCCGCAGGAGCTCTGTGGCAAACGCGCGCGGCGCACCGATGCCCTGCACGCGCAGCAGATTGTTGCGCCCGTTTTCAGGAGTCCATTCGCGATGATCGACAATGCCGGGTGGAATCTCTTCAAGCGCAAAATTAACAAGTCGATAACTGCCGACCGCCATGCCGCAGCCCTGCTGCAGAAGCTCAATCATGCGCACAAGCGTGTCCTCTCCGGCATACAGGTCGTCGGAATCGAGCTGACAGACAAAGCGGCCGCAGTGCTCTGCCTGTACGGCCGCGTTCCAGCAGCCTCCGATGCCAAGTCCTGTGACCGGCGGAACGATATGCACAAGGCGGGGCTCATGTCCGGCGCGCTGCCTGATGATGTCGGTCGTACCGTCGGTTGAATGATTATCGACCACCAGCACGTTAAAGGAAAACGGGGCTGTCTGGCTGAGTGCGCTTTGAACCGCCTCGGCTATCGTGCCGCAGCGGTTGCGCACCGGGATAATAATGCTGGCCTCAACCGGCCAGCCTTCGTTGCGCGCGCTGAAGCTGCGCGCCGGCGCCCGGCACAGCGCGCCGATGCGCTCAAGATGCTCGGTCGCGGCCAATTCCATTTCATGCTGGCGCTCCCGGTTGGCCGGATCAACGTAGGCAAAGTGGGCCTGCCCCTGCTGCCCGGCTGCCACGCAGCCGATTGGCTCGGCCACATGCCGTATGGAACCAACGCAGGATGCTTTCAGGCGCAGTTCATACAACCCCGCGCAGGTGCTGTTGCTCAAGGCGCCCTGCGCGCACAGAGCCCGTTCGATTTTTTCGCGGCAATAGAGCTGCAGCGGGCCGAAAAAAAAATCGTCGCGGATGCTGCCGAGCTGACAGGGGATGAGCGGGTGGACCCGGCTGCGGCTGCTGTCAAAAAAATCGAAATACAGCATTGCTGCGTCCGGGTGTGCGGCTGCCGTGTTCACCAGTGCCAGCAGCTCAGACTCCTCAAGCTCAATCCTGGGCTCGGTTATAACCAGCAGCAACGGGGCCCGGCTGAGCGCAAGCGCGCTTTCCAGATCCCTGCCTCCGGGGGGAAATCCGCCCTCCATCGCAGTAATACGTGAATCGCGGCACAGGCAGGCTGCCGGCTGCATCAAAATAACCGAATCGAGAAGCGGACTGTCTGCAAGCCGGGCGCACAGAGAGGCGGTCGGGGTATCAGGAGACAGAACAAGGGCGCTGAGCGGCTTCATATCTGCGGTATACGGCCTCCATTCGGGAACGTTTGTGGTAGTGTATAGATTAAGTCAAAGCATTGTCAACCGCTGTTTTCGGGCGCGGGGGATCTGCTGCAGATGTCTGTAGTTGTGCGCCATAAAAACTTGTTCTTTTTGCCGAAATTCATGATATATTTTTTACTGGATTCCAGATATGACAGGAGAACGCCGGATGAATGATTTGACGCATTTTGATGAATCAGGTCGCTCACGCATGGTTGATGTAAGCGATAAGAGTCCGACCCTGCGAGTGGCAACGGCCACCGGCACTGTATCCATGCAGCCGGAAACATTTGAACGCATTATGAGCGGCCGGATACGCAAGGGCGATGTCCTTGCTGTTGCGCAGGTTGCCGGCATTATGGCGGCCAAAAAAACAGGCGCCATTATCCCGATGTGCCATCCGCTTAACCTTACATCGGTCACCATGCAGTTTTTTCCGCGCCCCGGGCACAACCAGATTGAAGTTCAGGCTACGGCCAAAATCATTGACCGCACCGGCGTTGAGATGGAGGCTCTTATGGCTGTGACAGCTGCATGCCTGACAATATATGACATGTGTAAGGCAATTGACCGGTCCATGAGCATTTCCGATATGCGCCTGCTGAAAAAAAGCGGCGGCAAAAGCGGTACGTATGCGTATACCGGGCAGCCCGAATAAAAATGAAGCGTTGAGGATGTCGTAAAAAGTCTGACATGGCTCGTTGCCGGGCGGGTTCTAAATAATTTTGCAGGCGATTCTTTCAATCGGACGTTTAACGAGCGCGAGTATGGCAAGCTTTAAAAACGTATTTTATTCTGTTTCGGGTTATGCTATAATGTACTGCTTTTGCAGGATACTTTTTTGCACGGAGGACAGATACCCGTGAACAAATCACAACTGGAGTTCTTCAGAAAGCTGCTTGAGCAGCGCAGGGCAGCGCTGGAAAACGGAGCGGCCGATACGGTAGTGGAAATGACCGATGATGATGAAACATTTCCCGATCCCAATGACCGCGCCACGCTTGAATCGGACCGCAATTTCACGCTGCGCATCCGCGACCGCGAGCGCAAGCTTATCTCAAAAATCGACAAAGCCATGCAGCGCATTGAAGACGGCTCGTTCGGTATCTGCGAGGAATGCGGGTGTGAAATCAGCACCCGGCGGCTTGAGGCGCGCCCGGTAACCACGCTGTGCATTGAGTGCAAGGAAGAGCAGGAGCGCAAAGAAAAGGCCCGTAAGGC
>Ga0116204_1001340_pt1 | contig 13773 bp, 31 predicted proteins | sample LakKivwa52mmetaG_FD_94481 | JGI IMG/M metagenome (GOLD analysis project Ga0116204, IMG submission 94481) | Anoxic lake water microbial communities from Lake Kivu, Rwanda to study Microbial Dark Matter (Phase II) - Lake Kivu water 52m metaG | ecosystem: Environmental > Aquatic > Freshwater > Lake...
TCATATCCACAAAATCCACTGGATTCTTTAATTCTTTTTTGAGCAATCTGACTGTTAACAACTTCCATTGTAACATTTGCTCCCCACCCATCACCAAAATTATAATAAAAACTTCGGGATTCTCTATCTTCCAAAAGTGGCTCTATTGTTTTTTTAAAGAAATCATTCTTGTATTTCTTTATAACAAAATATTTTTTAGCAGATCCACTCCACTGGCCGTTCCACGACCCCACATTTGGCATTGTTAATTGGTATGAAATTGTTTTCATTTCTTTTTCAAGTGATTTCTAAGTTGTCTTTTAACTTCGTTAATTTTTTTCCTATCTGATGTGCAAAATGTATATCTATCCTCTTTCCGTTCTTCTTCGGATGGATAATAGTAAAATGTTGTTTGTTCAACAATTACAGCATTTCCTATTTTTATCTCCTTAATCATCTTCCACCGCGTATCCTTGACTAATCAACCATTTTTTATAATAACTCTCGACCTCTTCTTGATCCATTTTTATCCAGAAAATCATATCCGAAGGACAGATTTTACCGCTATTCAAATCATTAAGAAACTCTCTATATAATATCTTTTCTAATATTTCTTCTGTTGATTTTAGTTTCATGATTTTAATTATTTAACAGTACATCAATATATTCTTTAGCTTTATCATACCCCCAAGCATGTATTGACTTTTCATATTTAGTTACATCTTCATTTGGAAATAATTCTTCTGAACTTTCTTTAATATCTGAATCCTTCCAGTCAATATTAATTACTCGCCTACGCCAGCCAATTTTGATTCTTCCTTTGTTTGTAGTTACGATGAACCAAGGTAAATGCTTACAACAATATTCTGAACAATACCCATTTGGTATTTCTTCGACATATATATTTCGAGAACCAAACGCTTCAAGTATGCCGTTTTTTTGTTTCAGGGCTTCTACTTGGGATCTATGATCAAGTCTTATTGTTTCCCGTCTTATATTCGAGACAAGATTTTGAACGCAATCTCCGATGTTTCTTTTATCGGTTTCTGTTAATTCTCTTCCAGCATCCAGAAGAATCTCAAGGTCAATGGATACTGACCCAAACCCCTGATAACGAAATACACTCTTTTTCATAGTCATATTATATATTTATCGGTCTCTTTCTCTTATCCAAACATATCCAAGTTCTGGTGATTTTTCCTCTAATACCGCATAAAACTCTCTTTTATATTTATCAGAATCACCAATACGTGGCCAGTCCATTCCAGTAATTTTTCTACCAAAAAAATCGGCACACTCTTCTCTTTCACCTGTATCAAATGATTCGAGTCTGGTTTTCTCATTAAAATCTTCGATAAATTCCACAATTTGTTTAACAGATAAATCGAGACCATACCATAACATATCTTTTTTGATGGTTCTTACAAGATATGTATCTGGCTCGTCGAGATCCAGACATTTATCAATGAGTTCTCTAGCCAGTAAACCCTCCATATAGGGTTCAAATATCTCAATCATTTTTTCTCTTTTTTCGGCTCTTTTCATAGTTCTTCGACTAACTTATTTAGTTTTTCCCAAGCTCGATTAGTCTCATTATGTGGGTGTTCCGGGCTCATGAGATTAGAACAAAATTCATTATGTTCAGTTTTGTACATATTAAGAAGAGTGGAATTAAAGTCTTTTGAATGTTCGATATTTGCAATCCGATCACATATTTTAACTACGACAGCTTTCCAGTTCTCACGAATCTTTGGATATGTTTTTGATTTTCTCTCTTTTCTGTTTCGACCAAGTTCATCAGTAACCGCATATACAATCTCACCAATCTCAAACCCAAAGGCTTTACGAATATCATTATAACTAAGTTCAGTATCTTCAAGGGTATCATGAAGAAGAGCCGCAACAACAATTGTTTCATCATAACCTAGTTCTTCCGCAATTTGTGAAACCCTGGTCACATGATATATGTATGGATAAATGTCATATACCTGACCTGTGTGAACCCTTTCGGCGACGAGTAATGCTTTTTCTTTTGTTTTCATATGACAAAGATAAAATAAATCTTTCTAATTTCCAAATTATCTCCAAATATTTATACAATAATGCGGTATAATATTTGTGCTGTACTTTTTAACAAAAATTAAGAATTATGGAAATAAAAAAAACTGAAAAAAGTAATCTTGAAAATAAAAAGACTACCTTTTTATTGTTAGGATTGGTTATTGTCTTATCTCTAATTTATATAGCATTTGAGTGGTCAACAACAGAGAGAAAAGAAAATATATTTGCGTCACTTAATGAGGCGGTTATTGAAGAAGAACAAATGCCAATAACCGAACAATTAGAGCCTGAACCTGAACGACCGCCAGAAATTACTGTAACTGACATCTTTGAAATTGTAGATAACGATGTCAAGATAGATAATGAAATACTTTTTAATGATCTTGTTACTGAAGAAACACAAGTGCAATTGTATGTATGGAATCCCGTGGTTGTTCAGGAAGAAGAAGCGAAAGATGATATCTTTATTATTGTTGAAGATATGCCGAAATTTAGAGGCGGCGATGTTGATAGATTTAGTGCGTGGGTTAAAGAACGAGTCAAATACCCACAAATTGCTCAGGAGAATGGAATCCAAGGTAAAGTCTTTATCGAATTCGTTGTTGAACCAGATGGTAGTGTTAGTAACATAAAGATCGCTAGAGGTGTAGATAAATCGCTAGATGACGAGGCTGTTCGGGTTGTTTCATCATCACCAAAATGGACACCTGGAAAACAAAGAGGAAGCCCTGTGAGAGTTAGATTTACTATTACTGTTAATTTTCAACTCCAATAAAGTATTTACATTATTTAAATTTCTCACTATATTTATACTAACATCATTGTTCTTTGACATATAGGAGAAAATACAAAATGGATATACTATCGTTTATTTTAGGTATGTGTGCTGTACTGGTAATCGTTCTGGCGATTGGTGGTGTTGTCGCACTATTTAAGGTACTAAGATTAGAAAAAACTTTCAATAATATTAGTATTGGTTTTCAACAACAAATTGATTTGTTAAAAAAAGATAATGAATCAGGTGAATCGTTTATAATGACAAATATTAATCAACACATTAATGAAATCTATAAAGATATGGATTCTCGTTTAGATAAGATGTATAATAAGATTTTGAGGGACACTAACCCAAAAGAAAGAATTCTTCAAATGATAAAAAGTGGCGACTCTTCGGAAAAAAAAGATGAGCATAAAGAGTAATTAGAATCGTTAAGGAATGATGATGTAAAAAGAAAGGGGACTTTGTCCCCTTTTTCATTGGTAAATCAATATCTCAACACCACTTTAAATATTTCGCTCAGATTTAATGATTCGTTTAAGTGCAATGAATATTGATCAATATAATTCTTTAAAGATGAAATTGGTACTCTAATCGTTTTCTTATCTCCAGTTAATTGAGTATTAAATTTAGCTGTAACCGTAATAATATCCTCATCATCTTCAGATTTTTTCAATTCCATATCGGACACATCTATCCTCATATTTTTTGTTTTCAAAATAAATCTATCGCCACTTCGAAAGAACCCCATTCTTTCAAGAATTTGAGTTGATTGATTTATTAAATTTGCTCTTTGAAATAATGGATATCTTCCTTATCAAATTCTATATCCTCAATAAGTTTATTAATATTATCCCTAAAAGTATTATTCAATTCGTCTAGATCTAGGTCTGTATACCTTGCTTCAGTTAATTCCTCAGAATTCATTGAAGGTAGATTATTTTTTATTTCTGTTAATAACTCATCAAAGGTTTTAGCTGTTAAATTATTTTCAACATAATAATCCCACATTGTTGTGATCTTAAATGTTGTTTTATCGATATCGATTGGTATTTTTGCCAAAATTTCAAGTGCCGCTCGATGTTCAGCTGCGTTTTGTGCGTTGCCATAATCACCAAGAAAATCGTCTGTAATATTATCTATCCCATATTTTTCAAAGAATTCATTAAATTGGTTTTCAGCTATTCGTTCACCCCTTTTCATGTGGTTCTGAATTGTATTATACATTTCATTATCACCTATAAGTTTCGCCAATTCACCAACCAATCCAATGTTTTCATCATTTAATGATCCGTGCATCCAACTTAGTTCTGATGTATCAGCCTCATAACCATAATAATGATCTGACGCTGATGATAATATATAAGAAAAATCATCATCAATTTCGAGAAGTTCTTTAAGTTCCGTTACAGTTATACCAATATCAACTTCCACATCTGGATATGTTGACTTGACATATGGATCAGGGTTAAATGGCGATAAAAGCTCACAATTCTCGATCATTTCAAGTAGAGAATCGGTATCGCCATTTTTTAATGCAGTAACAATTGGATTACTTTCACTATATAAACTCTTTATATATTCTTTAAATTTTTCAATATATGTATTAAAAATACCAAGTTCTAATTTCTTTTCTGTTATCATTCTCGTAAAATCTATACGACTGTCATCTGTATGTTCATGCGTCACAGATGCTTCTGGGTCTGTTGGGTTATATGCGGTTGCAATAAAGAAATTAGGGTTTTTAATCGGGTAATTATAATCCCAAATTAAGAAATATTGTTTTCCACCTGTTCTATAGTGTCTATATCTAACCATATCTTTAGCAATACACCATGCCGATGTACATGCTAGTGTTCTCATAGCATCAAGTGAATTAATGTGTACTATCAATATGTTTTTTTCTGGATTATCATAAACAAGATAAGCATCCTCTGTTTGTTTGATTTTTTCCTTTATCGAACCATAGTCTATATTATTATTAACCTCGTGAATATACATTTTTATGCTCTTCATAAATGAAGATAAATTAATATATCCAAATGCTTTCTTCATGAAAAATCTTTGTTTTTCATTATCTAACATTTTAAATTGTTTAGCAATTTTACTTAATTCATTTATGATCTTCTGATTAGAATATTCAATTTCTGTTTGGAGGTTTTTTGATAACTGTTTCGATAACCAGCCAATCGATAATTTATTTAACATCCTTTCAATGTCTTGTGCCAGTTCCCTATATGTTTCATAATTCACAACAGGTTTTGGTAACTTACTGTATAATAATTTTGAGCTTTTGAGGTTATTGTGTAGCTTTCGAATATCATCTAACGGCATCCTTTCATTTAAATGAAACTTTGTTAATAGAAATGTATATCCATCACCTTTAGTAATATTAATAATATTATCTAAAATTGACTTACCTCTTGGATTAGATTCAGGATCAAGATTTTTTTCCTTTAAATACTTAATTGCCTGATTTGGGTTCTCATTTAAAATTTCTTCAAATAAATGAATAAGATCTGTCATTTAATAATAGGATATTCTATAAATATCCCATAATAGAAAAGTATTTGTTTTCATATTTTTCTACTTATCACATTTCTTCCTGCTAACTGTCGAGCATTAAGTGCAACATTCCGAGCCTCTACTCTCCCCACAAATCTATTTGTATTTGTTAAAAAACCCTGTACTGTTTCACCAACAGAATTGTCACCAAATTGTACGGTTCTTAATCCTGTTAATGTACGAACAACATCAATACAATGAGGATGCCGATGTCCTGTTACAACTAGACCTTTCTCAATGTTTATTGGTAAAAAGGTCTGTGTCGGTAAATCTTTATACCAAATAGCGGCGCATAAAATTCTTTCTTCCATTAAAGTACCTCCATGGGGTTATCCCTAAATTTAATCCAATCTTTTTTCTTTTCGTCAACCTGAAAAAAAAGATCTTTTAAGAAGTCATCCAACTTTTCTGATGCTAGAGTATCATATATATCTTTATAATCTCTATTATCATAAAGATATTCAATATAATTCATCATTTTTTGGTCTTTCATAACTTAATCATTATTTTATTTTTAACAACATCACCAAGATTATTATCTGAACAAACATCTAGTATTCGTGTAGTTCCTGTACAATTACCTGGACCTCGTTTATTCCAACGCGTTACTTGGTGAAAATGACAGCCATAACAACTATCTCTATTGTCCCCATTACTTTTTACTTGGAATTTTTCACCTTTTATCTCGACAGTCTTCATATTCTCTTAGATATAATTGAACCAATTATGAATGTCAAAATATAAGTAACCAGCAAAGCAATTAATGCTATACCTAAAGGAACGCCAACATATATACATGGTAATGTAAATAAAAATAAACATACGGGAATTGTTACCAAAGAATATTTAAAGTTTTCTTTCATATTATAGGTTTTTAATCTCTTCGTCAGTAAATGTTATTTCAAAATCTTGATCAATCGGAATTTTACTTATATATTCCCATTTGAATTCTTGATAACCATTTGGTGATCCTGTTAATTCTAACATCACGGCCAGCGCTAGCTGGGACGGACCACTTCCGCCATACCCCCAGGAAAAACCATCTGGTGAATGATTTCTATACATTTGACTTGGTCGAGGATCAAGTCGTTCATCGTCAAGCCATACTTCTCGTGTTGATGCTTTTCCAATTAATGTGTGTTTCATGTTAGTGAAATTTATTTTAGATATTCCGCAATTAAACTTCTCCCAGAATAATCTTGTCGATTACACGCATCTTCAAGAATTTCGTTTGGACAATTATTACAAAGAGTAACTACTTTTTTTATATCTCTACCACAAATATCAGAATATAAAACATAAAGATTTGTACCTCTAAGTGTTGGACATTTTCTAATTTTCTTATCGATAGCGTAACTATCAATAAAATTAGTGTCGGGGTTCATATAAACTTCCATCAAAAAAGTTAACGCACCAGGGTTTCCTTCCGACCATTTCAATATCTCATCCATATTATTTAAATTTATTTTCATCAAAGATAAATTAATTTTTTTTAATATCCAAAAAAAAACAAGAAAATGGGGGATTAAACTCCCCTTTCTTCAATTTCAACCATAATTTGATATTTTTCAATAATTGATTTTATCTCACCATCCCAACCATATAATGGGTGATTCTCTTCAGGATATCTATTCTCAATTTGTGAATATGATTTACCTCTAGCCTGACCGTAGGCCGCATACATTATTCTAAGCCGTTTTCTCATCATACGATGTTTCCATTGTGCCTCGCTCGGGGACATAGGATCCCAATGTCTATACCCGTTTGCATCCACAATAATTGTGGCGTTCTTTCTTGATTTTTTATAGAGCTTCTGCTCGTCAACCATTTTCTTAATGTCTTCTTTTATTTTTTTGACATCTATTTTTACTATTGTTTCCATAATAATCTTAATTTTAATTTGTTTATTTATTACATATTTTATGTTTCATACTTTATGAAACTTGATATCTCAATTTGAGGCATCAAGATCATTATGGAGGTCGGATGGTAATCTATGTCTCTTTCATGGCAATGCAAGTTTTAAATGTTTAGTTATTTTCAACATCTCAGGAGTTCCATAAAAAGCAATAGAAGTCAATTGGTTGTCCATGTCAGGTTCATGAAATCGAACCACATGGGCACCAACCCACTCTAACTTATTATATATTTCCTTGAGTTTTTGTTCGTTGTCTATCGAGAGCGAGACAACATACTGACTGTTTGTCATCCAATCTTGGAACTGATTGGGGTATTTGTGAGCAAATTCCGTTGCTGCGTGAATTGATTGGGCAATTTGCTGTCCATTAGTTAAATCATTTCTAACAATAATTGTTAATTTTATCTATGTGTCTTTCATAATAAAATTTTTAGTTTATTTTTAAATTTTGGTTATAAAATCTAAATGTGCTTTTCCTTTATCTGTATGAACGGTTATTTCATTTTCCTCAGAAATGGGTTCGAATTTTAAAATCGTAGCCTGTCCAGCATCAACATCCTGATGTGCCACGGTTTCGCCAACAAAAAAATATTCATCAAATGAATTTCTTGCGGTTTGACCATCTACCGAAATAAAATTTTGTCTCCTTCTATCCATATTCATAAATATAATATATTTTTTTTAAAAAACAAAGAACACACCAACAATTTTTATCTGACAAAATGTCTGATTATTTAGAGATCCTCATCGAGACCAGTCTGATGATCTAACCACAGATATATCCTGGGTAACATCACACGCCGACCAATAACCCGTCTCCTCTTTTATTTTTCGTGGTGTTCTTTTCAAAACAAAATCAATTTCATCTTCAAGATAAAACATATCGTATGTAAACTGATTTGCTATATCTTCCGCAATAAGTCTAAGTTCTTCGAGTCTTTCACTCTTATCCTTGATGGATTTTGTTTCCTTAATTAATCTCTTTATATCACACATATGTTTCCTTATTTCCGATACAAAACTAGCTCTTCCACAATTTTAAATTTTTCTTTCGGAAGATTTTCTTTTAATTTATCTATCTGGTCATAAATTTCTCTCGTTTTCTTTGCGTCTGGGCAATCACACTCAAAGTATACTTGGTGATCCTCGTATTTTATTTCTTTTCTCCGCCCACAAAAAAGACAGACATTTGAATAGTCAAATCTTAATATCTCACCATCATTCTTCTTTCCTGAGCTTAACTGTGGCATTGGTTTTATTTCTGGTTTCTTTGATTCAACGATTTTCTGTTTCATTTTCTTTTATTTTTTTGTTTTTTATTCATTTTACTTTTATCTCGTTTTAATGAGTGATCGCCAAAATCGATTTCATCTATCTTATGTTTTTTCATAAAACCATTAAGTTCTGATTTTAGAACTTCTTCAATCTCATCTTCATCGAAATAATCTAATTTGTTTGCTAAATTTTTCATTTTTAAGTCAATATTTAATTTTTATTGGTTTTGAGGGTATAGGGGGAATCGAACCCCCGACCATTAGTTTTAGAGACTACCGCTCTGCCAACTGAGCTATACACCCAAATCATCTACTTCCAATGTCATTCCTCCACGATTAACAGTAAACCAAGCTTTACATATAAGTAAATTAATACCAAACATATATGAATAAACGAGATTATTTTTCCATTCATTTGGTTTATGGAAATTCTTTGATCCAACAATTTTATATCTTTTAAAGAATAAACCAAGTTCCCAATTCCACCACATAATGTCAGAGAGACCTGATTCTCTTTCACTTTTTTCATACCGATGTCTGAAAACAAAAGTGAACTGAAGCCGACCGATGTTTAAATATTTTACCATAAGTTACCAAAATTATCGTGCTTATTTTCTTTTAATATACCTTGTTGTACTAATTCTTCTTTTGCTTTATCTAATAACAAACAACATAAATTCCCCTTATCTTCCCTATGATATTTTAGAAATTCTTTTTGCCTGTCCTCTGTTGTTAAAAGAAGAATTGTAATTGCTTCATATCTTGCGGATGATTTAATTTCTTTATCAACGGCTTTTTGAATATCAATAGGTAACATAGATATTGTTTTTCTTCTGGTCTTAAATCTATATATGTTTGAATTAACAATATATTCCCAAGTAACATCCCACATTGTGATGTACTTATCCATGTATGTAAATTTAATTTTAGAACGGGAATTTACAATTACGGATGTAATATCATTCTGATCTGCTTGTTCATCACACACCCAGACTTCTTCAACCTGAGCGCCTTTATACTTACAAGGATAATCGTGGAAATTACGATGGAACTTTTTAATTAAACCATTAAAAACATCATATGGTATCTTCCACACATCGTTTCCTTTTACTGATATTTCTACACTATCTTGACCGCCCCATATATAAAGACCTTCAGGATTACTAGAACTTCGTATATAACTCATTATTTCAACAATTTATAGGTGGAATTTAAAGTCTTAAAAAGACAATACTCCTCAGTTTCTTCGAGTATTTCTGTTATTTCTGTTGTTAACCAGTAATCCTGATCACTATATGAACGAGCTGTTACCGACCCAACAAGTAAAGAACAACCCACAATAGGTTTATGTCCAGCAACACTATCAAATAATCCGTTAGTGTATTTGATTGCATCAACCCTAGCGCCGCCTTCTTTAAATTCTTCACGACCATCATCGTGTATTTTAAGTAATGTTGCCATCTATAGAAATTTTGGATGTATTAATCCTCTTGGGTTTGAAGGATATATCCCACAACACAAGTCTGGGGAAGTGTCAATATCCTCTATATAATAACATTGGTTATCAACACAGTCGGGTAGTCCGAGTTCAAGTGCCTTTTTTCGACAACCATTTAGAAAAAAATAACATTTAACACAATTAAAGTCACCATTATCCTCAACAAGTTTATATTTCCTTTCTATAGTTGTTGGATTAATTAGTTCTTCAATTTTTTGGGCGGCTTGATATCTACCTGTAATTTCCATCATAATCCAGTTATATGATATTTCATTACATAATATCTCATAAATTTTTGAAATCCGATTCTCTTTTTCCATTTTATTTTAATTATCTGTTACAAATTTAAAAAGAATTTTTTAAATAACCAAATTATTCTCTTTCAATTAATCTAACAATTGGGTCCGAATCAGCAAAAAATAAACCAGAATAAATTTTCCCTTCTTTATCCATAAAGATATCATAAAGAGTTTTAATATCCTCCTCAGATTGGGGAATTATTAAATTCGGGACTTCCTGATGAAAATTCACATATCGAAAATCAACACCAAAATAGTCTTCATACAATAATCCACACATTATTTGAAAACATCTAATTTTAACTCCTGAGTTTTCCAAATCTCTGCGTTGTTCTTTAGTTGGGTTACCAATAACATATGTTTGTTCTTTGTCCACATTGACTGGAAAATTATCAACAGCAATTAAAATATCATTAAGATGGTTATATGGCGTAGGATCCATTATTCCTGGAACGGGCATTAAAGATGTTGTTTTTTTCATCTTTCTTAATTCATCAAGATATAATTTTGTAATTGGATTATAATTTAATGCTGTAGATAATCCATCATTATATACCTTAATTGGGTAATTTCCGTACTTTGTCTGTATTTTAAATTTGTTCGGAAGTGAACGGAGATAATTAAAAATTTCTTCTCTAGTTTTCATCTTTATCAAGCATTTCGTGATTGTCTTCAACGAGTTTTGTTAATAGATTTTCAACCCATTTCCATGCGGTTTTTTTATCCGCATCTGTAATCCGAAGTTGTTTATCCTGCTCTTTCGTTATTTCGCTATTATCATATGCCGACCATTCAAATTTTTCACCTTCCATTTTTCTTAATTTATTTCCAGCCTCTACGGGAGGAATAACAACATGTGATTTATATAAACCACGCATTGGTCGGTCAGGAACTTCCCATGTATATTTTGGGTTTTCGGACTTTAATTTACCATAAAAATATTCGCGAGTAAACTCAATTTTAAAATACATAACAGGTACTTCCCAGTCTCCCCCAGCAATCATTAACTCACAATTAAATTCATATTTAACAGGTTGGTTTTTTCTGAGATTCTTTTTTATGAAAAATGTTTTTTTCTCACCTGAAGAATCGTCGTTCTCTAGATCAAAACTAATTCTCTGAATTTCTTTTGCGTCAAATACAATATCACGCCAGGCATCTGAAGTTATCGGTTCATAATCAAATATTTCTTTTTTCTTATCCCGATTAATTATAGATATTTGCTCATTTATTTGATTATTAACAATTTTTTGTAATTGTTCTTCTGTTATTATAATTTTTTGTTTCATGTCTATAAATATTCCATAACAATACTATTTCTTACTTGTTGTGTGATAAGCGTTACATTTCTCACAAAAATAAACCCTTAATTCTTTTCTCTTAAAATTTCTTTGTGTTTGTTTTTGTGCGTTAGCTACGATTAACATTGCATTAATTTTATCTAGTCTTTTTTTATCACACATTTTTGAAATCGGGATTATCTGTGGTAATCTGATAATATTTCCCATCAACACATAATTGAATTTCAATGAATGTATGTCTACATTCATTTACAATATGATCAAAAACGATTGCTCGGTAATTTTTAATGTTCATTTCACCAACTAGAACATTATAGATTGTATTAAGATCGTTGTATGATTCGTATGATTCACATTGTATCCACATACCATGACCACAGGAACAAAATGTATTTACACCATTATTACGAAGTTTCTTCACAATCTCCCTTATCGGTTCCTCGATATTTAAATACCAATCAGACATCCACGGGATTCTTTGTACTATCCAAAAAATTTTTCAGTTTTTCAAGTTCGAGCTTATTAAAAATAAATTCATCCCAAGCTCCAAATTTTGATGTGTATCCGAATACATATCTTATTGCATACCATATTCTGGTAAAAAACGGTCTTTTAGCCAAATGAAACTCTACATAAATTATATCACAATCTGGAGCAACATCCTTTATTGACCAAAAAATACCCTGGTGCTCAGGACTGCCACAAGCACAAATAATAATTTCTTCTTTCATATTAAAATCTTTTTATTAACATATTCGTCAATTATTTTTTTAAGTTCATCATATGGCATTTTCTTACGATTTAAATCACTTCTTCCGTATTCAAATATAATATAACCACTCATAATATGACCAACCACACCTTCATGAAATTCGGTTGTTTCCACAACTCCACAATAATTTCTAGCGTGATGTAATGATATTTCAAATTTCTCAGCCGCTTCTTTATATGACTTGGCAATACATTCTAATTCCACAGAATAGCTGCGATAAACAGTCGACAAATGATATTTTTTTAATCTTTTCATATATGACAATCATAAAGACTTAATAATGTATCATCAGGAAGGCCGTCAATGAGTTTATTAAATTCTTCTACCCATACGCCAGGACCTTTTTCATCAGAAACCATTCCCCACCAACCCATATTTCCTTTCTCATACCAATTACCATCTTTCAGAACAGCAAATGTGGTGAGACTACCAACTCTCTTAATGTATCTTTCTCGTGATTCGGGAATGTAATCATTAGCATCCTTTCCAACATTCTCAACTCCGAAAACCCAATACGCTTCACCAGGTTTAAGTTCACCTTTCTCGTACCTACTTTCGTATTCATCATAGGACTTACTGGCTTCCTCAAATTTTTCCACCCTCATTCCATCAAAGTCAATATCACACTTACGAGCCTGGTCTGCAGTTCCCGTCTCCGCCCTTCGGCTCGAAATAAGACTAAAATCACCAATTGTACCCTTTGCTGTTGGTTTTAACTTAAAAAACCCTGTCCATCTTCCACCAAGTTGATACCAGTCCCATTTTGCCTGTGGGTTATGATCATATCCCTGACGATTTATATCATCTATTCCGTGCCAGTCACGAAGATAATCTCCATAAACAGGATATTTGTCTTTTAATGCAATCTTTTTTGGCGGTGCAATTTTTCTTAATCTCACAACGCCATTAAAACAAATATCTTTATCGGGGTGTGTTGTTTCAACCACACTATCAACTTCAAACCATACATCATTTTTACATCTAGATCTATCCTCAAGCATATAATACCCACGATATTTTTTTGACGCTTGTAAATAAGAAAGGCCAGATTTTTTTTCAAGATTATATTCAAGAACTCTTCCGACCTTTGATTTCTGTAGTTCTTCGAACATTTCTTTTGTTAACTCAAAACCCCATGACGAATTTGAATTACAATAAAACTCTTTTGCCTTTTTAGTCTCATATTCCTGACGATATTCTTCAGTTTTATCTACATACTCTACTTTAAGGTTTTCATTAAATGGGGCAAGTTGGGTTTCAGGATCCTCTCCGATAACAAGAACAGTAAAATGACTCATATTTGTTGTTTTTAGTTAATACTGGTGTAA